>Ga0169931_10013986_pt1 | contig 10900 bp, 6 predicted proteins | sample Kivu_15m_20L_FD_129675 | JGI IMG/M metagenome (GOLD analysis project Ga0169931, IMG submission 129675) | Freshwater microbial communities from Lake Kivu, Western Province, Rwanda to study Microbial Dark Matter (Phase II) - Kivu_15m_20L... | ecosystem: Environmental > Aquatic > Freshwater > Lake ... | reverse complement strand
GGGATTCGCGATGAGGAATTAAACCCCTCGGAGAAATGGATATACACACCAAAGAATAAGAATCCAAGCGACCCCATAGACTTTTACGATTATTCGTGTGAGACACCCATTACCTCACACATATCTTCTGTAAAACATAGTGAAGTGGCTCATCGAATGGCGGGTTTTCCATTAACCAATGTGGATATGAATAGGTTAAACAATTACACAGGAAGTCCATCCTCACCCAAGAAAATTCATAAAGAGCTCCTAAATATTCTTTTTGTCGAAAACTCTAATTCATCACAGCAAACTCAAACCATACAAACCAACATTTCCATTCAAGAAAATATTAGAATATTACCTGCGAAAAGTATAAAAATAGATAAACCTGATGCAACAAATACCAAGACTATCGATACTCAAAGTGATGGTGTGAAGGAACCAGTATCCTACAGTTCCTCACAAATAGATAAATCAGAAAGGGAGCAAGTATTGAATGAATTATCAGGCCCAGGCAAAACAGACAATTCGATTTTAAGCTATTTTTCTAGCGCCACTAAGCGGCTTCATCAAACGATAATGGAATGCTGTGCACCAACCATGCAGTCACCACCAACTGTATCCCATAACAACTCATTTCATCGTCTTATGACAAGGAAATATATCACCCAAGATTATGTGACATCAAGTATATCAGTAGATGAATACTCATTTTGAGTAAAGAAGGTATAAACAGGTTTTTTGTTACTATAGTGGATGTACTGATAAAATAATTATTACTGTTATTCTATTGATTCGTTGTCCTTCCATGGTAATCAATGAGTGCTCATTGATTCATGGGTCCTTTTCAGCCGAAATTTCGATTAAGTATTGCAAACTATGATCGAAAATCAAAACTTTTAAAAAATACATATATAAAAAACTACACGACTAATGTGGTGTATTGACAAGTTCATGACCGTTATCTTGTACTGTAGGTCATCGTGAGATAGTCATCGGAAAGTTTCTCCGACCGGTACAAGAGATAGCAAGATTATGGGCATCATCAATCTTTGGTAGGTCGCATTAATTCTCCTAGTCAACTATCATCACTACCGCCATCCTTAATCCATACTTTCCTACCGTAAATTTACGATTTCAGCACAGTTTTTGAATTTTTTCAACCATGAGTAGCAGTTTTGAAAATTTTGCAGAAATAGCATCACCGTCGCTCAAGGGTGCTCACCAATACGAATCTGACTGGATCGAGTCAGAACACTATGTCTTCACCCGTCAAAAAAGGCTGTCGATTTCAAAGGGTAATGCATCGACCAACGTGTCATTTTTCAATGCAACACCGAATACGGCAAAGTCAAAGGCACTTTCCCTGATTACAGAATTAGATTTCGATCTCTCACGAAGACACGACATTCAGAGTATTGAACGGAAGATTTGTGTAGACAAGGAAACGGAAGAAAGACTTCAAGCATCTTCTTTGAGTGGTAGTAAAAGAAAATTATCGTCATTTGATGGATTTACATCAAATGAGGTTACGTCATTGCGAGGAAAACGTCATTCCTCTGTCGCTGCTCGGACGGTCCATGTCTCAGCTCCATCAACGTCTCAACCTAATTTTACGACTCGAACGATTCATGCCTCAGCACCGCCGATTCCAAAATCTCCATCTCGTCTTCTTTCTAGCCTATATGATGATAATCCTTCACCGCATCGAAATGATTCTACTTTTCATACCAATCATTCAATGGATGTACTCAGTAAATACTCATGGAAAAAGAACTATTTCACAAAACACAACGATGATGACGAGCGCGAGTACCAGCTTCCATTTCCTCGTGAGATTGCTGGATTGTACAGTTGTTACGGATTTGAACCGCTTCTATCTATAGAACTTTCCGAATCAGTCGATGATGAATACGACGATGAGGTAGAAACTGATATTACATCAAAGATAAATCAAGATCGGGGAGGTATTGCTTACCCGTATGGCAACTGTCAAAACTCAGCTTTGTTTGGGGTATACGATGGCCATGGTGATGGTGGAGAAAATATTGCTCAATATTGCCTATCTGAAATTCAACGGAGACTGGAGCTTCATCCAGACTTTCAAATAAACGTATCACGGGCATTGAAGGATACATTCATAGCAGTGAATAAAACCCTCTCAGACGAAGAGACGATCGAACCTTATAACAGTGGTAGTACAGCATGTGTGGTTTTTTTACGATCACACATAATCGTTACAGCGAATGCTGGTGATTCACGCGCCGTTCTTGGGAGATCCAAAACAAGGAAATATGTTGAGACCACATTTTTTCAAGCGATAGACTTGTCCATAGACCAAAATCCAGACAGTCCTGGTGAAATGGAGAGGATTCAAAAATCAGGTGGATTTGTTTCCCCCCCTCCTGAACCGGGCTTATCCGCTCGAGTGTGGCTAGACAAGAATTTATCAAAAGTAGGACTTGCCATGTCAAGATCTATAGGAGATTATTCGGTTAAGAATGTTGGGGTGATTGCAGAGCCAGTAGTTTCCTCATATTCTATCAGAAGTCAAGATGAATTTTTGATTCTTGCAACAGACGGTGTTTGGGAATTCCTATCATCGCAGGATGCCGTCGATATCGTTGGTTCTTGTTTGAGTCAAGGCAAGGGGGCTAGTGATGCCTGCCAACGGTTGATTGAAGCTGCAGCTGACAAGTGGCATGAATTTGAAGGGACTTATCGCGATGATATTACTGCGATTGTAATACATCTGAAAGAAGTTTATAACCATTATATCAAATGAATAGCTACAAATAATGTATCATGGAAATCGTGTCATGGTATCCTATAGGGATTACAATATAAATACGTTTATCCTATAGTTAATCATTGAGCTCAAGCAGCGGTGCATAGATTGCTGAAAGCTTTGCTGCTAGTTTGAATTAAACTAATTTGTATTGTCTTGCCCTTCGGGATTCTCGATGATATTAATGCCCAAGAGCTCCAAGGGACCGAAATACGTGATTCATCAATTACAACTTATGAAAACGTGCTTTTTATATCCATGTAGCCCAGGTCCTATTGATCCGATGCAGGAGTCACTTGATCGATATCTTGTTTAAACAAGCCCGGTAGTCATCTAATACCATAGATTACGTGGCTATTCATCCACAGAACGTACATTCATTCAGACTTAGAAACAAAAGGGGCTACTCTACCGGCTTACATCTTTAGACATGGCGAGCATGCAGTTGTTGGTGTAGATAGCAGATGGCCAGAAATGCTGGTTTCAATCGCCAGCCATTCGACTACCTCGATCGCCATCTGCTCCGATGTCTATTCTCGCCGTTTATCATCTAGCATAGGATCTTAGAAGTTACGATCACTCATTCAAAAATTTACAACGAGAATCGATTACTGCACGTAGTTTGACTGTTTGACTTTTCTCAATTCATTCTGACAACCGTTAATTACGTACGTATATTCTACACACGACATACACGAATGAATGTACTAGTGTTTTCATCGCTCGGGGACTCGGGACTCGATAGGCTATCCTACTCGATGAGTAAGTAGGACCTACTATTCTCTATTCGTTTTTGGCACAGCAAGCAGCATAGTACAATACTGTATGACATTCAGTGTGGTAAAACAGCAGAACACGACAACGAGTCTACACTTCTGTTTCACAGTGCTCCTCGTTGTTCCCAATTTCCTTCCGAAAAATACATAAAGTAAATAATCAAATATATCTAAAAATGGATCCATACTGGAGTACTGATGATGAAGATGATAAGAGTATTTCCGTTGATGATCCAGAGCAAATGGTCCAGGTACTGCATCAATTCTTTAACTCAGATGAATGCGGACTATATGATTTATCTCTTTTACCACGAAAGAATGTAGCTGCATGTATTGATCCTCTTGTTCGTCATCACTATGGTGTAAAGAGTGTCACCTGTTTACCCTCTAATCCAACCTCTTTTGAAGAACTAAAACGTCGACAAGTTTCCCCACGTTCGCGTGGTTGGTTTCGAGACGACTTTACAACGTACCCTGAGTATGCAATATCCAATAATTCCAAAACGATCGATGATGTATCCTTCCCTTTTGATTTCAATCCTAATCAAGAAAATTCGTTTAAAAAAAAATCCCATTTTCATGGTCACGAAGAAAGTAAAGAAATATTAGCGTCGAATTTCGATGATAACTTTTTTGATGCCTTTGAAAATGATTTTAAAGATATTTTATTGGCGGGTGAATTATCAGATTTGAGTGTCACTGTCACGAATACATTTACAACACCTTTCTCTCGTGGTATTGACAGTTATCAAAGGCTACGAACAAACGCTGAGAAAGATTGGAAGCTTTATGCTGTACAAGAAGAGATTGAGGAAAATGTTCAACCCTTGCCGACATTACCGAGTCAAATTCGTCGAACGCGTCATGCAGCTTCGGCTTCAGTAACATCCTCTCTTACTTCGGAGTCTATGGATAGTTCAACTACAGAATTCTATGATGCAAGAGCCCAATATTTCGATGAAGATGTTCGATTTGATAAAAATGGTTTAACACCTGGATATCATCATCCTGTAGATCATATTGAAACACCCATAAATCACTATACAATATCTGCATTACTTGCCCGAGCCAAGTCTATGCTCGTAGATCACAGGACTAAACGTAATGAAAATCAAGAGACTTTGAATGACAATTTGATCCAGGAATTACGGAAGGATTCATCATCGCCACATTCCTTGGCAGAATCTTCCATATCGGATGATGAAGAGGTTGCACCACCGGCTGTTGTAGCATTTGATCAGTCATCATCTTATTCCGTTGTGTCTGAAGTAAGTAATACATCCTCAAAAAGAATGATCATGTCTCGTAAAGAGGTGAAAGTATTATTAAATAAATTGGAAGAAGAATCACAGACCCGTCGAGCTCGATTTGGATTGGAAGAGAGATGACACATCATGGTACTTTTGTTTGCTTCAATTAACTTGTTTGTTTGTATTATAAAGACTTGATTGGTTATTTCTACGTACAGAATCAGATTTGATAACAATAAAAGTAAAAACATGAGATTGCTCAATAGACAATAGACATGAATGAATACACGACCCATTTCAGCATTTCTGTCAGATGCATGCATGACTGGATGATAAATGCGTCACAAACAAATCCAGATTTGATTGATACCGGTTTCATCGTCAGCAGACTCTTGTGGAGGATTCTTTTGTTTCAAGTTTGTCGATAAGGGACAAACAGCTATACTCATACATTTGGATTGATCTAATAGATGTCTTTCAAAATAAGTGACAAGGCTACTTAAATTATGATACGGCAACCAAGGTTCGAACGTAAATCTATCGTGGGTATTAATTATATATCTTCATTAGAATGTGTCGGAAAGGTCGATTTATAATATTTTCAATAACGTTTTTGAGCCTAAGCTTTCAAGTCAGCTTATTGCTAGCTTTTCAAACGAGTAGAATGAAGAGTTGCTATAAAACCAATCATTATGGTAGTAAAAAAGATGACTTGGCGATGAATGCAGATATTCGACGCGACGATGACCTCCTAAATCGTCGAGATGCGACAAGCAGAATGATTTCAGCAGCCATGATTCCCATATCATTATTACCGCTTTATCCACAGTCATCCGATGCTGGAGTACCAGAAATTGACGCAAAGTCAGGGTTTCTATACTTTCCTAAAGAGAAAATGTTGGGCGGTGGAGGTAGTGATTTGACAAGAGGTATCAAGCTGCAGTCTCGTGAAGGTACCATGTCGACGAATTCTTTTATAGGCGGAACAAAAACTATCGGCTTATTACAAACTGTCTACGACACCAGATTTATTACATATCTCACAAGGTTTTTGCTGAATTTCGATGAAGGAGCCAAGTCCTGGTGGAATGAGCAAGATTTTCCTGAGAGCACATATAGAGATGGTTTACAAAGTATAAAACAAATAAAATTTGGAGAGTTCGCTGAAAGCGTAGAGATTGGATTAGTAGATTATTTTCTTGGACCTTATGGGAGTTACGATCAGGCTGGTAAGTAAGGTATCTAGTAAAAGATGTATCCTGAAATGTTACAAAAAAACTCACATACCGCCTCATCGACTTAAGTTGGACTGCTATCAACAACCCAATATAAAGAAGAAACCGTATCTTCATTTTTTCGTGAAATGGTTAATGGATTGAGGTCACAATATTCAGGGGGCAGTGATGCGAATCCATCTATACCCCCAAAGAAAAAAGTTAGATTTAGCTTAGCGAAACAGGGAATCTTAAATTTATTGGCCTTGCTAAAAGTCAGATATTCATCTCCAGAAGCAAAGAGACAGCTTGTGATTTTATTTTCGCTTATAAGTGACCCAAAGCTACAACCATCCGACGAAATCAGGAGTCTACTTGGTGAAATTGATGATGCATCGGTATCTATCGTAGACATCAAGGGTGTGGGTTTTTCGAGTGATATTCGCGCAAGCAGTCGTTATGGGGGTGGATACAGCAAGTTTAACAAACCGATTGTCAACGTGGAACCTCCTCCGGCTCTTGGAGATGAATTTCGCGTCGCAAAGATTGCCCCATCTTTGAATATTACCACTAGGGTACTTCGAATTATTGTCACTGACTGTGGAGAAGGCTATACAACTATTCCGTCAGTTCAAGTTGTTCAAGAGGGAGTGAAGACCCCTTGCGAGGCATGCCCTATTATGGGTCGTAACGGAGCAATAGATTCTATCATCATTTTGAATCCAGGCTTCGGATACGGTGGTAATGGAATGGAATCGACTCCTCCTCAAGTCTTGATTAGTGCACCACCAAAGAGGTATGGAAAGAAGAAAAAGGTCATAAAAAGGCGTAACCGAGTTGCAACAGCGGTCGCTGAGCTAGAATACTGTATAACTGGCCTTACAGTCATTGATGGAGGGAACGGGTATGTTCTATCGGAACCGCCAAAAGTCCTTATTTCGCGCCCACAGGAAGATCCTGACTGGTACATCAGTCCGATTGCAAAAAAGTCTTGGACTATGATAGACGATGATGCCATAACTGCAGAAGTGGTGAAGATGGAATCAAAAAATATTGTTTATGATAAAGGCGTGACACTCGAAATGCAAAAACGTTTAACATTCGATCCATCAGTTTTGTTTCCTAGTACATTACGTCCAGCAGTAAAGACACTTGAGAACAACATGAAAGTATACTATTTGCAGAATCTACCACCGCTTCCGTCGTACTTATTTTTGCCATCATCACAATATCGAGCCTTTGATCCTTTGTTCGGGGCCATATGTAACAAACCAGTAACTAAGTCTGCTCGTTCACTAACCCCAGGTGAATATTCTCGCCTAGCACTTAGCGGTGCTGTCTGCACTGTTCTCGTTCGAACTGCACTCAATCCTTTGGAGCTCGTCAAGACGAAGATTCAGTTGAAAAACGATGTTGAATTGATGGACTACACCCTTCAACGCCAAAGAGTTGCGACAATTGAGATTGAAACTGCAGAAGGCAAGAACCTCGTGAAGGTTAATGCATCGTCAACAAACATAGGAACTATTGAGGTTATAAAAAGTCTCATTGAAAGCCGGGGTTTCCTCTCTCTATTTCAAAGTGCTGATATAACATTCTTAGCATCCGTCGTTTTCGGTTCCTTTGGGTTCGGAGCCACTGAGCTCTTCCGAAGGTCCTTTTCACTAGTTTTCTTTCCTGAAGACTCTGAGAACCAGCAAGAAGGACAAGAGATATTTTTATTATTCGCTGCTGCTGCTGCTAGTATCATAACAAGCGCTGCTGCTGCGCCTTTCGAGACTCTAAGAGTACGGAGCATGGGCTACGCCGAGCCGAGATCTTTGAGTTATGTGTTCTCCGATTTCGTGGTAAGTCTAGGGGTGCAATTAGATTATTACGAGTAAGCGGTAGTACTTACGTCACTTGTGCGTTGAAGAATGAAAAGCGCAAAGCCAGGTTAGAGAAAGGGGAGATATCTGACCTTGTAGTCCCGTACCAGTCGATGAATAAATTGAAATTAAATGATTTGAGAAAAAATGATATTGGTCCTTTTTTCTCTGGCTTTTTTCCGATAGTAAGTAAAAGAGGCAGTTTTCTCTCACATTGAATTCTGTACTCGAAATTTCCCCGACCTAATCTTGATTTCTTATGTCAAAGGTCTCAAGGGAGCTTCCTTTCGCTGTCGCTAAATTCTATGCATTCGACGTAATTGCAAGACTAATCATATCTTTTATAAATATGCAGCCCCAAGTTACTGAACCGGTTCAAGTTGGTGTTGGGGCTATTGGACTCACAGTTTCTGCCATATCAGGAGCTATCGCCGGACTTGCAGGTGCTTTTGTGAGCCATCCGGCTGATCTTATTCTTACCCTTACCTCAGCTTCAAAGAGGTTAACTACTGATTACGGTGATAAAAGCGTTAGAGACAATGAGGATGACTGGAAGGTCATCCTGAAGGATATTCTTAGCAAACCTGGCTCTGTTGCAAATTTATTCGTCGGTTTGCCTGCCCGATCGGCATTTTTCTTCATGGTGATCGGTCTACAATTCTTTTTGTATGACTATCTCAAAAGCGTTTTTCGAGTAGGATCGGATGACCTCACGTTGGTCTTAGATGTATTCTATGCTGTTCGACAAGGGTTACAATAAGGGCTCGATATTATCGCCATTCCCTGTTTATCAAAGTTGAGTTTCGGCAACTTGTACAGAAAACGAGAGAAATAAGGTTCTAGTTTGAGAGAATATTAAGCGTCTAATATTATCTTTCCTTACAATTACTGATTAACAGCCATAACATCGAGGTGAAAAGAAATGTCTAGTGTTCAACATAGTAAATAGCTGAACCTAAGTATATGACGAAGTATTATTTGTGAACTTGAGATGAAACGGTTGTGCTTTGATCACCGAAAGCCTCTAGAGAGTAGCTGAAACTAGCTAAACTGGAGAGGGTTGAGTTATCATCTTTTCCTCCACTTGTGTCATGATTGAGTGCCTCATACTTCCTGATAGATGATTCAATATCATGGTCTACTACTTTATCAGGGAAAAGCCCGGTAGATTCAAATCCAGAATCAGATCGACCACGGATGTTTTCTGAGAAGGAACGTATTTTCTTCCCTGATGATCTTTGTCGTCCAACTCTACTCAATTGTTTAGCTATATCGTTGGAGTCATCAGAGGTAAACGAATTATTACGATCATCCGGTGATTCGACGTAACGAGGAATGAACCGATCGCTAATGGTAATTTTCGGTGGAGATTCATTATGAACAGTACCAGCAGAGTATTCATCATCTGGAAAACGGTTATAGCTATCAATATCATAGAACACAGAATCATTCTGCAGTTTCTTAATGGTTTCTAAATCTTGAGGTGGTGGATTGGACCAACTTCTGGTTCCGTTTCTCTTGGGAGCAGAATATACACTCTCTGTGTACTCACTGATATTGTCATCAAAGGTGGGTTCTAATTTCACACTAATAATAATCGGCGCTGCTGATGAGGGTGAATTTTCAGTCTCAGAGATATCGACTGTATTAGTTTTAACGACAACCTTATGATCATCGTCAGGTCTTGCTTTTGGAGGAAAGAAAACATTTCTTCGATATATGAAGAAAAGGAGGAATGCGAAGACAGTCAAAGCTGAGGCGCCAACAGTAAGACCAATAGTCAGTGAGGAATTAATTCCAGATGACTTAGAAGAAGTATTATCGGTTGAAGCTGTATTGATGGGATTCGAAATGATAGCTGTACTTAGTGATGTGACAGAGGAAAACCCCGATGTGGTCGGGGAGTTTTGTAAGCTATACAATAGCAATCGATCCGTATCTGCTAACGCATCCAACTCAACAGATTGAACAATAGTTGTCTTGGGAACAATACTGACACCATCCCGTAGAAAAATTGCAGCACCTCCAAAGCGAACTGCGATTGTCGAGTTGGCTGCCAATCCTCGAAGCATTGGGTTGTCTTGTGTGAAAATGCTTTTGGAGCGCCATATTTGTTTTGTTTCTCTTCTTTGCATAATTGACAACACCACAGAGTTGAAGGTGGCATATGCTGAATTATTTTTCCCATTGAATGCTTTCGAGAAATAACTATTCAAATAGGTTTCTATCTTGTCGGAGAATAAAGCCAAATCCATGGATACTCGACTTGATACAAGACTACGTGATGGCCAGTCAACGGTAGTCTCCTCTCGCCATTCTTGTTCATTAGACTCCTCAAGATTACGCTGCAGACGATTAGATGAAGAGAAATACAAATCAATCTCAAAAGGAAGAAGTTCAACAAGAACTATTAAGGAAGATGGAGAATTGGAAGTCATGGTTATTGGAAAGAAAGGTTGATGACATGAGTCTCAGCGTTGCCCTTCTCAATAAGCTTTGATGTAAAATAAAATGAATGAACGAGCGAATACTCTGCTTAGCAGCTTGAACTAGATTCTTAATACTGCACTATTTTGTATTGGACTTTCCTGGTCATGGAGTGTGAACATAACAAGCGGTCGTCGGAGATGGTGGGAGTAGTGATGCGATCGCGTCCAGAGATAAATTCAAAGTACAGTAGTGGTACACATTCATAAAATGTGCTGTGTCTCAGAAAATTCTATTTTTTTCAAATCGAGGACGTTTCTTTTTTTAGCTAAATCACGTAAGTGGATTACAGTACATTTTCTTACTCTAGGCGGTAGAATGTAGGATTCACTGTTAACTGTCACAGGAAGCCGTATGTAGTAGGCCCTAAGGTGGGGTGCGCGCGCGCACCCACCCCGCACGTGCCTCCTCTGTCCGTTGCGCAACACACGTGTCCTGCTGGGCGCGATGTTGTGACACTCGCGGGACCTGTACGTAGCTACATGTACGTAGCTTTCTGCAGGTAGTTCCTCTTCCATGGAAGATGAAAAGGACG
>Ga0169931_10013985_pt1 | contig 10901 bp, 10 predicted proteins | sample Kivu_15m_20L_FD_129675 | JGI IMG/M metagenome (GOLD analysis project Ga0169931, IMG submission 129675) | Freshwater microbial communities from Lake Kivu, Western Province, Rwanda to study Microbial Dark Matter (Phase II) - Kivu_15m_20L... | ecosystem: Environmental > Aquatic > Freshwater > Lake... | reverse complement strand
CCCCTTCATTTACTTTTGAAATTAGGAAGTAAATATAATCTATAGTTGAGTTAGTACTGCTTGATAGTCACTGAGCCTCATCCTAGATAGTTTCCCATGTAAGGTAGGACTCATCAGACTCTTAATCGCTTTCTAAGCTGTTTTCCTGATCTGATTTGCTTTCATGACTAGGAATGCCGTCTGACTTAATTTGGCTCATTATCGACATTTTAAACGGTGTTTAATCTATGTAAGGCTGCTCGAGTAGTTTAGAATAGTTTTCTTTTTTCAAAACTGGCGTGAATGGACCATTTTCATTCTTTACCTTCTTTGCTACAGAGTGCAGGTTTGAAATTTGCTCTAACTTAACTTTTAGCTCTTTCCTAATTTCCAAGTTCAGCTCGGGGAGCCCAGTTTCAATCCTGAAAATTCCTTTTGTAGTTTCCAGGACGATTGAGTTTGACTTGTTGTCCTGGAAATAAAACATCATCCCGTTGATTTGACCTAGCTTTATACGATTAATCAGTTTGTTGTTATTAATCTCGACGAAAAATATACTTTTGTTCGTTATTATCAGGACTCTATCTTTGAAAAAGCCTTCGAAGTTGTCATTCGTGTAAGTACTCGTGTCAAAAACTGACTCAACAATCTCATTCCTAAATCTACCCTGTTTCACCATATTCAGAGCATGCTGTGCGTGTGATTTTTAATGATCGTATGGCGGCATGCGCTCAGTTTGATCGAAGAATCTTGGGTAACGGTATCTTTAGCCGTGGTCTTTGATCCCCTTTACTTGGTTCTTTATCCCTGTCGAAATGTTATAACTCAGCCTCAAAGAAGAGTTTATTGGGAATAATGTTGTCTAGAGCAAGCCCTATAAGACTCCTTTGGAAAGCTGCGGCGCTCCCAATCCCTGAGTCTAAACCCTTTCTTGGGGAACTTTGTATAGTCCGAGAATCCCTCCCTTCATTTCGTGGAAGAAACCAGCCCCACCTTTCAAAAGTCCACCACCTAGAGTGAGAGGTTGATCCAGATTTGAGTGAGTCAGGTTGGCTCCACTCAAGTTTCTTAGTCCCAAGTACAATGATCCAGATATTCCGCTGTATGAGCTCGACAGAGCAACTGTGGTATTCTTCAAAAGACCTATGACTCCTCTGGATATTCCCTGAGCGGCGAGCCTTGCATCATGTTAAACTAAGCCTTGTAGAGGTTGGTTCTGTAAGTCTTCGGCGCCTTGCGTAATATTTGTCAAAAAGTTGCTTGGGTTTCCAATAATATCTTGCGAGCCTAGAACCTGGTAGAATTGCTGTATGGCTTCACCCTTGAAGTGATTTATCAGATTTTCAGTGAGTCTGGCATCAGACATTTGCTACTTCGTCATTTCAAGATCCGTAAAGCTGAACTCCGCGTCTGAAATGTCCGCAAAGTTTGATCCCAGGTTCAGCAAAAAACCCATCGGTCCTCCTTTTCTCATGGTTTGTTCTATGCCTCGAATTCTTAAAGTCATAAAAAACTTGATTGCCGAGATTTTGAGTGAATTCACAAAAATTTTCTTAACCTTGGGGTGCTTCAACTCTACACTTCTCTCTATCTATGGTTTCAGGTTTCCGCAAACGTCTTCTTTTGTCTTTACAACTGCCTCAACCTTTGATTCAGTCGAGGTCGCACTAGACAATAATTCGGAATTCATTTACAATTAGGGCCTAGCCTTTACTGTTTGGGTTGCTTTCCTTGAAACTTTATCAAACTTGTAATTCTGGCGACTGTCTTGCCATGCGATCTTATTAGATGTCCCATTCATCATTTTCTGAGTCTCCGCGAGACTTTTTTAGAAAGCAGAACCTGGCAGTTTGTCAAGGTCACTTACTAAACTAATCAAACTATTTAGAAGTGCCTAAATCTCGAGCACAAAGCTGAGGTGAAGTTTGAATTCGAGCTCTTGAATGTTAAACGTCAGATTCTCTATTGTGCTCGTGTTGATCGATCCGTCACTCTGGTCTGTTCCTTCATATCTGAACTAGATGATGGGTGTGTTGTTTTCGGATAGGTCTGTGTTGCCCAATTCAAGCCGAAAGAGGCGTTCAATATTTCTAAAGGGCTTTTTCGGGCCCAGCAGGACTGGGAAGATCTTGTTCTGCATCGCGTCGATTTGGAAATTGTTGATTTTCAAATCTATCAGCGAAAGACTTTTTTGGTAGCCACCTCCCATCACCACTTGACAAGATGTCTGTTCAAATGAAATGTTATCGATGCTTATATAGCAAAGCTCAAATGGAGTGAAGTCGATTAGTGATACGCCAATACCTGCAAGTTAAACTTGCAGCTTTGACTTTGTCAACTTGTAAGATGACAAGTCCTCGGAGGAGTCTTTAGAGGCTAGATTTGTCTTGAACATGATCTCTAGCTCCTTCATTCTGATATTTCCGTTTAAATCCCTCATCCCTTCTATCATCAAAGAGTTCTACTTCTTCTGTCTGCCATCCGGTTTTGTTGCCCTGAAAAGTTCAATAATGCGCATATTACCAGCTACCCTCGTTCTGATCTTGACAATCTTTTCTTTTTAAAAGCGTCCTGTACCCTACCTGACTGAGAACTCAAACTCAGGGTCATCGATTGTGTACTGGAAAGTAGGGGCGGCGTTCTCATGGCCCTAAAATATAGTAATCTCAAGTTTCTTTTTCTTATTCAATTTGAGTGGATTTAAGATGAGGGGCATTGCCGATGGAACCTCAGTTAAAGACTCTGATTAGTCGCCTTCGCTCACTGAAAACTTTTAGTTGGGATGTTGTTGTTCTTTCACTTCTTGTTTGCTCAGTTTCTGTTATACGAGGATAGGAGCGTTCAAGTAATTCAGGAACAAATAATCGGGGTACAAAGGCCGGCCGATAACGCAGTAAATCTTCTCAGTAAATTCTCTGTCGGTCGAAACAGAAATTCTCACAATCTTCTTATCCTCAAATGCAGTTGCCCAGCCTCTTTTCTTCGGTTCCTTTTCAGATAGCACATCGATCCGAGGCAAAGATACTTAGAAATCATCGACATATGTGCCGCAAAACGGGATGGACCATTACGTTTGCTGTACAAAATGTTTTAATTCGCTTAATTCTATCCAGTCATTCTCTGCTAGCTTTTCAGACTCTGCTTTTGTACTCATCCTAACCTATAAATGTTGCTAAGTGTTCTCGTCATGGAAATCAAAGGCCATCGAACTGTCCACTCCTATTAAGAACTGACTTCTTCTGTGCTTAGGCTCCTAAATAACAATAGGGTAACGAAGTGTGTTTATGATCTAGAATCGTTTTGTAAACCGAATCACTCTGGTCTTAGCAAATGGATGATCACAAAATTTAATAGAAGTTCCGATTTCAATTGATTTGGTGCCAGCTTCAGTAAGTGCCTATTTTTTGTTTTACGCTTGTCTCTCACTTTTAAGCGAGAGAGTCCCGTGAATTCCTGCTGTCAACATGTCGATTTTCTTTGAAAGTGCATGACCGTTTATTTTAATATGAAGTTTAGACTTTCTGAAGTTCTAAAAATCTAAGAGAAGATTGTCATTAGTCTTCACAACGCCAACTTCCTGCTTGTCAAAGTTGAGTAAAATTACATCATGCGATGTCTGATTCACAACCACAAAAGGAGTATAAAACTCATATCTTTCGCTCGACGAGTGATGATAAACCCTTTTACGAAGACTAAAATTGTTGTACTCCGTATCGATCAGCCCATCAAGACAAGATACTTTCTCCATAACCAAGGTTAGTTTCTTAATGTTTTGTTTTTCGCGGCTCTTTGCTAACTCTGCACTTTCTTTGACCTATGAAGGTTTTCTGTATAATTCAATCAGGATGCACTTTTAAACATTTATGAGCTTATTTTTGCTCATCGCTTTGATCTTTGTTTCGTCAACTATGGACGAAAGCCTATTTTCTGGGTAGATGTCGACGTCAAGACTCAAACTGAAACTCTGGGTTGATTTGCCTTTTGTTTATAAATCAAGCTCGTTAATTGACGCAGATTCATTTGGCTTCAGCTGATAGTCTAGCGCGCCCAACTGAATCAACCCATTTTGACAGGCGTTTATTTGAATTGGGAAGAAAGTTAGGTTATGGAACGAAGTTAACGGCTGTAAGAGAATCAAGAACTGTGGACAATCCGTTCGCGTACCCAATAACGCCAAGTCCAAAGATAGCCATTAGCCATTGATGAGAATTTTTCTTGCGTGATTGTAGTATGGATTGGTTACGGTAGGGTTTAGAACTTCCGTAATACCTCCGTGAAAAAAGAGATACTAGGTGCTACTAGGCTGGAAGAAGTCTAGATTTGTAGTCGTATCAACGAGTTGAACCTGTAAATTCAACTCAAACCAACGCAAGGGCAAAACTTGGACCTGATTTGACCTGATCAAAATAGGCTATTCCGACCTTGCGCCTCCTCTTGTATCAAACGGTACGAGTTGTAATGATTTTTAAGTAGAGTTATGCACAACACAGTTTGACTCAAAGTAAACGACTGTTTCCCCTCTGTTTCTAATGAGTCGTACAAGGCCGTACGACTTCGCTTATTTGCCTTCAGATTCGAGCTTGTATCCAAAAATACCGAATTGGTTTAGTGAGACGTTTTGAATAACTTCGTACCCTTCAATTTTCAAGTCGAAATACAGCTGCACGCGCTTGAACTCCTCGGCTTTGAAACTCTGGAGCAGAGTCTTGACGGCCTTTCTAATTTTTCGACATTCAGAACTGGACTCGTCCATGAACGTTTGGCCCGCTTCGAGTGTAAAAACAAAGTTTTAGTCCTGTTTGAAATCTAATTCTTCGATTTCGTCGTGGCTCTCATTCTACAGCCTGAAAGTGACTCGTTTACCTGTTAGATTGCTAAACTTAAACTTTGGCATAAGCTGGCTAATCTATTCCGCTTGCTTTATCTCTTCGGCATCCTGCACTCCATCGTTGTTTAAATCTAATACCTCGAACGAGTAGTTGCGGTCAAGATCACTTTGAGATAATATCTCATGCTCAGGCGTAATTTGACTATCTTCGCTTTCTTTGACTTTACTAGCGCTGTTTACTCCACTTTAACTGCTCTCGAAAATAGGTTTCATTACTGATTCGGCACCATAAGGATTTTGGGCTGTTTGCATTCTCTTTTAGATTATCTCTTCTTCGATAAGAGCTGACAACACTTTGTAAATACTAAGCATGCACCCATAACTTACGTTGAGGTTGAAAAATTCTTTGGAAAATATGCGATTCTGGAGTGCCTAACTGTGGTCAGTTTGCTCAGCCTCTATCTCAAGTGAATTTTACTCTATGAGCATTTCTTCTCCAAAACTCTTGTGATTGAAGTAACTTGCATTCATCGTGATCAGAATTTTCTGATAGAAGAGTCTGGCCAACTTTGAGTGTTCTGGAACAAGCCTGGACTTCAAAAATATTCGAACAACCTATTCTTAGATCTTTTCTTTTTAAGATAAATTTCTGTTTACCTCCAACTCCCCGAGACTTGATTGTGACAAGTCAAGATTGCTAAAGCTAATCGAAAGTAATGATTCTTCATATTGTGAGGTTATATCGTCTAGCAGTGATATAGCAAGTCCATCACTGTCAAAAATCAAATTTGAATGGAGGATGGTGAAGTCTTTCTTTTTACTGGAAAGATCAGTTGTTTATCTCTTCGATAATTTGCTGGCCAAAATTTAGTCGACTTCTTTGTTCCTATTCTACTAAACAAGCTCTTGCAGAGTCAAAATCTCATCTCTTTGTTCTATTTGGGTATCTTTCCGGCCCAAATTAATCTGATCTTCAGAATCGTCTGGCTCAGAGTTTCTGGGATCTTAATATGGCTCGTGCTCAAAGTGTAGCCGTTTTGACCTGACAGAAACTCGATTTGGCTTCGTATATGTTATGCTGTTCTTCAAAATCAGCAAGTTCTGATCCTTTATTTGCTGGGCATTCTACTCTTCATTTGTGAAATCATCAGTAAAAGGAGTTGCAACGACAGCCACAATCAAATTCTGCTGGTACAGAATCAGCTATATGATTTAAAAGTAGTTTTTCATTTGTCTGACCCGAAGCTGTAGCTTAAAGTGGTTCAGGATATCAATCTTATTGTCTTAAAGGACAATTCTCAATGCATTCGTGCCAGACATGGCGTTCCTGACATACTCTCTGCGTTTAAACTCCTGGTCGATTGCCTGGAGCGTTTCTTGTTTGATGGAAACGAGGTGTCTTTTGTGGATTTTGTGCTCATGGTTTTCGAAAGTCGTCTTGGAAGTAGTGATTTGAAGGTTTAATGGGCTGATAATGTAGTCCTTTATAAATTTAGCTTGCTTGGTCGCAGAATTAACTCTGAGTAGCCCCTAGGCGACTTTTTCCTCGATAAAGGTACGCATGAATAGTTGCAACTGATTCAATTTTAGGTTAGTCTCCGAAAATTAATCGAGAGTTTTGTCTGTAAGTACTACTTCAGTAAGCACTTTTTCAGAATTAAGCTACTCTTCGTAGACCAAGTAGCGCTATGTTTGACTGTTAGTGGCCATGTAGAAGTCAGTCTGCGCCTGCAAAGTCAGACAATTTTCATCTTCTAGATTGGTGGGAATTGTGAGCGATAACTTCGGCATAGATAGAACTAGCTTTGACTGCTCAAAAATGAATCTTTCCTTCTTTTCTTTTGGAAGTGAGTCATGAGAAGCCATAAGTTAAATCAACTTTTTTGGACCAAGAGTCTTGCTGACTGCTGTAGGTTGCTTGGAGCCTGCTGTCTCGATGCAAAGGTTCGCTTGTTGGTCGATAGTCACCACTTCGCTAATTTAAAATGGCTAAATTTCTCCCACAGACTGTCTTTTAAACTTTCCGATTGCGATCTTTACCACACTTTACTCAGCGCGTTTGCTACGAGCGATATGTTCCTTGTACAGGGTCTCAACGTTGTTGAGATCATGAAGCAGGTCGAAAGTACTTTACATAACTTTACAAACCAGATCAAAATGACAAACTAGCTAAAGAGGTTAGAACTTAATGATTGTAGCACTCTCCTGCAGCTTCATCTGCTGTTACTTGCTTTGTTAGTCTTGTTATTCGCTGAAATAGTAGACTGCCATCTATTACTGTCCCCTTGCGAACTCTTGGCGAGGATAGAAACTGTTAAACTCAACAAAACTGAAGAAGTCATCTACTTTTTTGAGCAAAGAAATGCGCTCCTGCTACTCCTTGTCTTAGATATTTTTCTTTAGGTATTGAACAAGGTTCGAACCGAGTCAATTCACTGCACCATGAGTAGCAGTCGCTCTGAAAAATTTGGTTGCTTCTTAAAAGTTTTGCTTGAAGCCGACTGCTGAACTGCCGCGTAATTTAATGTTTATCTGGTCACGAATTATACTCAAAGCAGTTCTCCGCGGCTTCTAAAATGTTTATGCAAAGTCTGCAGATGTCCTTGTCTTTTCTGGTTTAGGAATGGCAAGTCTTGTGATGTTTTTGAAGAAGTAGTGTTTGTGCTCCAGATCTTTGATTTTTAGTTTATTGAGTAAAACTACGACGGACAGCTAGTTTAAGATGGAGTTGATGTTGACCGAAATCTGAAGTTTCTGCGCATCGACTACCAAAACTTCGTATAGATCACTAAAGGGCTAATCTAGGAGGTTTTAGGTCTTTTGCTGATCGTGGTTCAACACCACTATTGAGATGCCCTGGAAAAGTAAGTTTACACGCAACGTTGAGTTTTGTTCGGGCTCCACATTCTCGTCACCAGCGCCATCATTTATTGGTGAGTCTTAAATAATTTATGTTTTTCTGCCGTCGATTGATTTGTCTGGTTTAAAGTTTACGTTTTATTCACTTTCTCCATCCTCTTCATCTAAGGGTACTGCGTCAAGTAGGTCTCGTGAAAGTTCATCACTCAAGTCTTATATATTGTCATTGTAGGTTCCAACTGATAGGAATGTTTTGACCTTCCACAACTATCGAAAGACTTGACGCTCCAAGTTGAGCTTCAATTTTTGGAATTTCAGGTTTATAATCTTCCTTGGTATTTCGGGAAACTAGGTCTCATCTTCAAGTACGAGAGTTTGGTACTGAAATCCTATGCAAAATTTCTCAAACAACACAAAGTTTTTGCCACAATCCTCTTAGAGCAAAGCCTAGTAGTTTTCAAAACTATAGACTACCTTTAGATTCCTAATTATCATATTTAGCGACTCTAAAATAGGCTGAGCCTTTATAGTTTCGGAGTTTGGATTGTTCTCAACTGCGTAATGAGAAAAGTCGGGCTCTAGCTCAACGAAGACGGCATCTGAGGCTTATTTGTCACCTTAGAACGGAGCTGGAGAGATTATGCTTGTGTCTATTTGCCAGTGCCCCATATCTAACATGAAGTAGCAAGGGCGTTTCAGATCCACTACTTTTTCTGAAAGCAAAAACTCATCAATAATAAGTCGTGGACTAACCATGTTAATCGAAATTGATGTGCTAAGATCTGAGGTTTTCCTAATTTTGATCTTCTTTAGTCTTTCAACATTTATTTTAGCAAACTAAGCAAGTTACTATCCGAGCCTCGAGCCTTCCTAAATCTATTTCTTGACATCGCCAACAGTTGCATCCTCTAGTAATTTTATCTTCTTTAAGTTCATGTCTGCCACGATTCTTTTGGCGAGTTGAAGCAGTGACTTAATGAAGAAAAAGTTTGCAAAAATGTTGACTCTTTAAGTTACATCCAGACGAATTTAGGTTTTCATTTCTTTATCAGGACCATTCTACTTCATGAATCTTTCATTTTCACTTTCTAAATCTGTATCACTATGCTCTTTAAACGGATTCTCTTCATTCTCCTTTTGTTAATTCAAGGGTTTTTGCAACTCCATCGAAGGCAACTCTTTCATTGTGAGATTAAAAGTCACCAGCTTTTTATGTTTCACTTTTTGCGAGATTCTAAGTTCGTCGACAGTAGAGCTTTCTTAACAGGTCTCGATTACCAGCAGTTGGGGTGTCATTCCTAGCGGCATGTCTTAGTTTATGCGTCTTACTGAGTGTGTAGCGCGCGGATCCTTAACTTCGATACTAGTCAAAAAGAATTGAAGCTCTATTACATCGGGCAAAGTTTTCGATGTAAGATGTATCTCAACACCAGTTAAGGTCAAAATACTCATCGGGATGAGGCTTAAGGCTCTTTGAGATGTAGCTTGGGTGCTCCACATTCTAACTGTCACCTTTGGTAAGAATATGCTAACTTGAGTCCATTTTGCAATTTCTGCCTCGACCTATATCTCTTAAATCTGAACTTCACCCAAATCTAATAGTTGTGCGCCACTCTTAAATTGCTCAGAAATCATAAAGTTGATTTCACTCTATCGCTATAAGTACTTCTCTTTAGCCGATTGAATGGCCTCTTTTAGTTGTTTTTCGATCTTTTCTAACTTATCATTTCTGTTTTTTTCAGTTTAGGCACTCGAGTACCAACTGTTGCGACTCTAAGCAATTATAATTCTATGATTATTATAGTTCTCATAAGCTTTTCTCTCTGTAAAATAATTTTCAATAACCGCTTTTCGCATACGAACAATTAAGTCGGTTCTGAAGTCTTGTTCAAGTCCTTAGAGTTATTGAAGAATTTCATCTAGTTAGGCAGGCTTTGTCTTAACTTCCGTTTTATTGACAAGGTATGTCCGATAAAGCGACATATATTCGTCTCTTTGTGCCAAAGACATCTGTTTACTCATGCTACTCAGGAAGACTTTTTTTATTACTCCTTGAGAGTAGTTGTTGTACGAACCTAGGATCGTAACAAAGTAAAGCAGGACTTCGACTTACTCTTCTTGGATTGCTAAAGAAATCTCATGATCTGGCTGGATTTATTGATTGTTTCTTTGATGATTTGAATTGTTTTTGCTGGTGTCCCACAATCCCCCGATCACCAAGTCTAGTTTCAAGTCTGGCTAGTTGAAGTCAGGATCATTGAGCTGAGCTTTTAGCTTATTTAGCGTCACTTGAGCAATCAAGTCGATGCAGAAAGCTTTGTCTTGGAATATGTATTCATTTATGAGTTCGAGATTTTTGTCAATCACCCTTAGCTCGGAGTCACGGAAAGTTTCCTCAATGTGTCGATTTATATTCGTGCAAACAGTAACGCATTCATTTTCAGTCCAGTCTTTTTGAGGCTTGAGCCGTCGTTTCTTTTTTTCTCTTAACTCTTGATTAGACTGCATTTCCCATAAATCAATGGCCAAGTCGATTGATTTGAATTTTTTCCTGTTGACAAAGAATGAAACATCTGAAACAGTAAGTTATTTTAGGATTATAGAGGGGTCTTCTATATGGTCTATTTTGTCCCAAAGGTCGTTTAGACTATTTACTTCAATTTTGGGAAGTAGCAGACCAGTGCTAAAGTTAAAGGTTTGATCTTCAAACATGAGGTAGACGTTAGATATTTCAATTTTGATGTTTGCGAGTGTTTTATGCAAAAATTCTGCCGTTAAGAAAGAGTTCTCTTCTTTGCCCAAGTCTGCGTAAACAATGTCGGTGTTGTGTTGCAGCGTCGTAAGACTCTGCTACTTGCTCTGCTGGTACTTTTTCACAACTTGTTGTTCGCTCCATTTAGCCACATCGAGCATTTCCAAACACAGGAACACGTTACTGATTTGTATTTTTAGACCGTCTGAGAGGTGCAACAGGGAGGGTAGTTGTAGAGTGAGTTTGCCAAGCATGCCGAACTTAAGCCGCAAAGGAAGAGACAAACCTTGTAGAATCTTTTAGTTGAAGATCAGACTAGTCAGCGAGATTTCTCCTCTGAAAAAGTTGGTCTTGAAATTTTTTGAGTTGAAGTTGATGAAGTAGTCGGCAAGTACTTTGCCGAGAATTGGCGAAATCACTGAATCAACCATTTTAGTTAATTTAATTATAGAAGTTAATGCACGGGGTTTTGGGGTTTTGGGG
>Ga0169931_10013984_pt1 | contig 10901 bp, 13 predicted proteins | sample Kivu_15m_20L_FD_129675 | JGI IMG/M metagenome (GOLD analysis project Ga0169931, IMG submission 129675) | Freshwater microbial communities from Lake Kivu, Western Province, Rwanda to study Microbial Dark Matter (Phase II) - Kivu_15m_20L... | ecosystem: Environmental > Aquatic > Freshwater > Lake... | reverse complement strand
TTAATATTCTATCGTTAAAAAAATAGTTAAATTTTTTTTTTTTTAATTCACAAATTTTCCTGCTAAAAGAAAAAAATTTTTTGTTCGTATCAATAAGATTAATATTAGATTTAATTTTTTTTTTTATATTGTAAATTAATTTGAAACTTGGAATTGCAAGATATTTATTTAATTTTCTAAAATTTTTATCTAATTTATACGATCCACCAGCAGGAATAGTGAATTTAGATTTTAATTTTTTTGATATTTTAAAAAATTTTAGTACTAGAATTTTTATAATTTTTTTTTTTATTTTATCTCTGTTTATGTTTACAAAATTTTGTGGATATGGTGACGCAGCGCAGTATGGGATAAATGAAATATCAAAATTATTTGGTATATTATTTTTTATTAAGTTTTTTTTAATTAAGTCTATATCTTTTTCACTGTATGGATTATCAGTTTGATTAAAAAGGGATAAATCCTCATTCTGAAATATACACGATGTATCCAAATCATAATTTATAAAATAATTTGGAGTGTTAGAGGAAGAAAGTTGTGGTAAGATCCAAAACTTACTATTGTCTGATAGTACTAATTTTTGATAGGCATCAACCTCTTTAATTCTGATATTCTTAATACGTGAACTTAAAATTTTTTTTTTAAGTCTTTGATCTTTAAATTTTTTAACAATTATTGTTATAACTTTATTATTTTTTTTTGCCAAATTCGCTAAGAATTTTTCGTCATAATGGTCAGTATGCAAATGAGAATAATAAATATAGTCAATAGCTTTTTTTTTTAGTGAATTATAAATATGCTGCGCGCCCTTTTTGGTTCCTGCCCAAGAGCCATGATTTGCTGAATAAACCCAAGGATCCATGAGTATCCTAATCTTACTATTAAGTATTTCTATGAAAGAATTTCTATAATGGATGACTTCAGTACTCATAAATTTTTTTATTGTTTAATTTTAAGTTCAGACAAAATAATTTTTTTTAAAGGGAGATTTTTTCTTAATGCTCGAGGAGATTTTTTATTCATTATTTTAAAAAAATATTTAGGTGAAACGCCATTCGCTGGTCTTACTACTTTTAAATTATTTTCAGTAAATAAATCACCTTTTCTAATATTTTCTGAAACAAAGATTGATCTTCTATATTTTCTTGAAAAATTTTCACTTTTAGAAATTTTAAATATTTTATTTTTAGACATGTCAAATATTTCATTTATATTTTTAATAAAATTCCTTAACTTTCCTACTTTCATAGAGAAAGTGATATCAGGACTTGTCGTTTGTCTGTCTAAACAAATATGCTTTTCAATAATTGTTGCTCCGTTTGCTACAGCAGCAAAAGAGGCAATATCAGATTTACAATGATCAGAAAAACCAACTTTACAATTAAAAATATTTTTCATTTTTATAATATTATACATATTAAAATCATTGGTTGTAGAGGGATAATTACTCACGCAATATAATAACGATATGTCCGTACAGCCATTTTTTTGTGCAGTCTCGTAAGCTATTTTTATTTCATCTAGATTGGCCATGCCAGTAGACATTATTATTGGTTTTTTAGTCAATGCTATTTTTTTTATTAGAGGAATATGAGTTAATTCTGATGAAGCAATCTTATAAAGAGGGCAACCAACACTTTCTAAAAAATCTACCGTAAATTCACAAAAAGGTGAACTGAACAAAGTAATATTTATTTTTTTTGCATAAGCAAATAATTCTTGATGCCACGATAGTGGTGTTTTTGCATCATCGTAAATTTGCCACAAACTCTTTCCTTTCCAAGTTCCTTTGTTTATTTTAAAAAATTTATTATTTGAATTAAGTGTGATAGAGCTTGGAAGGTAAGTTTGTATTTTTATTAAATCTGCACCACTTTTTTTTGCATCAAACATAAGTTTCTTTGCATTCTTGATTTTTTTATTATGATTAGATGACAATTCTGCAATAAAAAAAACTTTATTTTTTTTAAACAACATAATTTATAATGCTACTATTGACTTGTTTTTATTATATTTTTTAAAATTAATTTTTTTATTAAACGGTTTCCTAATAAAAAAATTTTGATTTTTTTTTAAAAATTCTAAATAACAATTAATTGCATCATTTTTATCTACACATGATATGAATGAGGATCCAACATTAATTTTTGCCAAGATTTTTTTTTTTTTCATATAATTTTCATATATCATCGAACCTTGATTGGGTTCAATGCCAGAATATCTCACAAATAATTTATATATATCTTTGTAGGATTTATTTTTAAACTCTATAATACCAGAAAATTTTTTTTGATACCTGTAATTTACTTTTTCAATATACTCTAAATAATGCATGAAGGTAAAACACTTGTTAAGTTCGCTACCAAAAAATAAAAAATTAATTTTTAAATTACTTTTGGCAATTAAATCAAAAGTACTATTAAATCCTACGGAATCTTTACCTATATTTTGAATTAAATATTTCCTTTTTCCTATTAAAACATTTGAAAGCAATGGGTCAATGGACCTGTTGTGTTTAAATCTTTTTCTAATATACTCGTTTAAAATTCCCATTTTAGTCTCGCTTTTTTCGTAGTTAAACTTTTCATTTCTGCAAAAACTAAAAGTATATGCTGGAAAAATTAACGTTTTAATATTTAGTTTTATAAAAATTTCTAATAAACATTCTAATATTTCATTTTTTTTTAATCGAGAATTTGGATAACCAAAATTCATATCAGAATGAATATAGACCAAATCAGACTCTGGTAATTTCAAATATCTTAACTTATTTAAAATTTCAAAATTAGAAATTCTTTGAGATTTATACTTAAATAAAAAAATTTTCTTCACTCTGAAAAAAGATTTGTAGATGCTCCTCCATCAATTATAATTTCCTGACCAGTAATCCAGTTTTCTGAGAAAATTAAATAATAAACAAAGCTTGCAATTTCCTCGCCTCCCCTATTTTTTACTAAATACTTTTTAAGAAGGTATTTCTTGTACTTTCTATTTTTATATAAATTTTTAGTCATTTTGCTTTTGATTGATCCTGGTAAAATAGAATTTACCTTAACAGGGGCTAACTCTACAGCCAAACTTTTACATAAAGAATTTAAAGCACCTTTGCTACATGAATACATCGAATTAAATTTTGAACCAAATTTACTGTATAAAGCTGAAATTAAAATTATGTTGTTTAATTTGCTTATATTTAATTTTGAAGTAATGTTTTTAATTATTTCAATTGCACTAAATAAATTTACATTAAAAATATTTAAGTAACATTCCTTATAAAAATCTTTTATTTTAAGAATCTTACTTATCCCTGCACAATGTATAAAGTCTGAAATATATAAACCTTTAAAATTTTCTTTATAACTTTTTGAAATATTATCTAAATTTGTAAAATCACATACCCAAGATTTTATTAATTTTTTTTTTTTTAATTTTTTTTTTAAAATTTCTAGTTTACTTTTTGAAGTACCATGTAATATTAAATTTTTTTTTGGAGCTAATTTTTTTACAATTTGAGTACCCAAAGTAGATGTCGCACCGCTTATCAAGGTATAATTATTTAGTTGAAAATTATTTCTTTGATACATAATTATATAATTCTGTTATTGACTTAAATTTTTCTATTTTAGAAACATTTATTTTAATATTTTTAAATTTACTATCAATTAAAGAAAGTACAGATAGAGAAGTAAGTGAGTCCCAATTTTTTAAATTAGTTATTTTCTGATTTTTATTAATTTTTTTTATTTCAAATATTTCACTAAGTTCAACTAAAAATTTTTCCAAAGTCATGAGTATTTTATAATTTTTTTATACTTTAATGATGACAAATTAATTATCGCAGACGCCCACGTAAGACCTACTCCAAACCCTGCTAGACAAACGGTATTATCATTAAAATTTTTTTTTTTAACAAAATTATTACAAATGTTGATAGGAATCGTTGCACCACTAGAGTTTCCAAATAATCCAACTATGTTATTTGGCATTATTTTTTCACTAATATTCATCTTTTCAGAGAGTTTTTTTAATATAAATTGGTTTGGTTGATGAAAGAAAAAATATTTAATTCTTTTGATATCGACTCTGTTTTTTTTTAAAAGTTTACTTATCATTGAAGGAACTATGCTCATTATAAATAGATACACCTCATCGCCTTTCATAGACAAATTCTCTAATGATCTTGTATTACCATGTAAGTCTTTTTTTAATTTTGCTGTCAATTTATTTGAGGGTGTCTTGATGCCTCCTGCCTGAATCTTAAGAAAATCAGCATTTTTTCCATCCATATTAAGGCTAAAAAAAAAATTTGAATTTTTTTTATTCTCTATCACTGATATTGCTGCCCCATCCCCAATTAATGGATGGGTGTTTCTATCGAACTTAGAAACTTTTTTTGATAATACATCCCCGTTGATTAACAATATTTTTTTAAACTTTTTTGTATCTAAAATATTAAAACAAATCATCAAACCAATTAAGTAACCTGCGCACCCTTGATTAATATCTAAACATAAAGTATCGTTTGATAGATTTAATCTTGATTGAATAATGTTGCTTGTTGGAGGAATAATATAGTCTGGTGTTTGGGTAACTAAGATTATTCCACTAATATCTTTTTTATTTAAAATTTTATTTTTCAATAAATATTCTATACCATAAACTGAAAGGTCAGAAACTGTTGTAGTTTTATTTGCAATATACCTGGTATTAAAACCCATAATTTTTTTAAGTTTCATACTTTTACTTCTTGAAAAATTATAATTTTTCAATCCCTCTTCATAAGTAACTTTATTATTAGGTATTACAGATAATATTGCTGAAATCGATTTATTTTTAAAAGTGATAAACATTTTTAACTAATTTAGAAATTTTATTTATGTTTAAAAAATTTTTTAAATTTATTTTATCACCAGATATTTTAATTTTAAATTTTTTTTCTATTTGGGAAACCAAAATTATTATATCAAAAGAGTCTAGTAGACCTCGAGAAATTAAATTAGTTTCTAAATTTATTTTATCATCATGTTTCATTTTTTTTATGATTTTTAAAATATTTTTTTTAATTAAATCAGATTTCATTGTAATCAGACAAAATTATAGCTTTATTTTTAAGTATTAAATAAGTTTTACTATTAACTTTATATAAACCATTTTTTTTTTTTATTTTAATATTTACAAAATTTGCTCTCCAAATTATAAAATTTTTATACCTTGCACCGCAGTATGGATGTGAAAATGCTCTTATTATAGCTAATGCTTGTTGAGCTGAATGTTTTGAATTAATTGTAAAATCTTTATTTTTTATCTTGCCTTTATATATCGTTTTTTTTTTATTTTGCTTTTTTCCTTTAAGTCCACTCTGAACTAATCTTAAAGAACTTAAAATGGCATGAAAATAAAATTTTCTTAAATTACTTTGTAATTCATAAACGTAAATATTTTTTGGTTTCAAAATTTTTTTTTGATATAAAATATTTCCTTCATCAACTTTTGAAGTCATAAAGTGGACTGACAATCCATAATATTTGTCGTTATAAATAATTGGCCAATGTTGTGGGGACTGTCCCCTGTATAGAGGTAATAATGAAGGATGCAGATTTATACAACCAAACTTTGCTGTTTTTAAAAAATAATTTTGAAAAATATAATTAAAATGGCAGGTAATTATAACATCAGGGCTTAATTTTAAAAATAAACTTAATAATTTTTTAATAATTTTTTTTTTTTTTTTTAAAAAAAAAAAATTTATTTTTTCTTTTTTACAAAAATTTTTAATAGAAATATGAGAAAGTCTATTTTTAAATAAACATACAACTAATATAATATCATCTTCCTCCAATTGCAGTTTTTTTATTACATCTAGGCCAAAATTATCTTCACAGCAAAAAATTAATTTCATGATTTATTTGCTTTTTTTTTATAGTACAAACGGTCGATTTTACCATTAATATTCATTTTCATTTTTTTCTCAAAAACAAAATTTTTTGGAAGCATATAATTTGGCAAATATTTTTTTAGTTTTTTTAAAAAAAAAGAATCTTTTATAATTGAATTAGCCTCATAGAACATTATTATTTTTTTTTGCCCAAAATTATACTCAATACAACTATTCCTAACTTTTTTTATTGACTTAAAGATAGCATGTTCAATTTCCGAAAGTTCGATTCTATAACCGAAATGTTTAATCTGATTATCTCTTCGCCCTACAAAAATCATTTCTTTTTTATTGTTTTTAAAAGCAAAATCTCCTGTCCTATAAATTATTTCAGGATAGTTTTTATTTAATGGATTCTGAACAAATTTTTTTTTTGTATTAACTGGATCATTATAATAACCCAATGCAACAGAGGAGCCTCTCACACATATTTCTCCTTCTTCGAAAGTTTTACAAATTTGATCTTTTTTATTTAATAACAAAATTTCAGTGTTTTTGCATGAATACCCAATTGGGATTCTATTATTTTTATTAATTTCATCTTTTATTTTAAAAAAAGTACAATCTAATGTTATTTCTATTGGTCCATATAAATTTACGAAATTAGTTTTATGCAAAATGTTTCTCCAATAATTAAATTGTCGTGTTGGAAATACTTCACCAGCAAACCATATGTTTTTAATATCTTTCATATTAATTTTATCTAGTAGCTTTAAATTAGCAATATTAACCATGATTGTTGGAACCCAAAAAATAAAATTAACTTTTTTTTTTTTCAAAAATTTTAAAATTTCATATGGAAATGCAACAAAATAATTTGGCACTATAACAACAGTGGATGAGTTAAAAGCCATCATAAATATTTCAAAATTAAATATATCAAAAACAGAAGGAGACAACGATCCAATTATTATTTTTTTACCATAATTAAATTCATATTTAGTCCATTCCATGAAATTAAAAAAATTTTTATGATTTAATACAACTCCTTTTGGAGTCCCTGTAGATCCAGATGTATTAATTATGCAATATGGATCGGTATCTATTCTATTTTTGTAATTAAATTCTATATTATTTATCAATAGATTTTTTTTTATTATATCTTCATAAACAAGAAATTTAAATTTATCTTTTATTTTTGAGTCTATTTTAGAAAAATTTTTTTTATCAGTTAAAATAATTTTTGGATTTAGATTTTTTAATATAGCAAAATTTTTCTTTGCTGGATTAACAGGATCCAAGTTTACAAAAAAATTTCCAGAGTATGTTGTTGCAATATTGCAAATAATTAATTCAATACTTTTTTCTATGTAAACAGCTACGAGGCTACTTCTTTCCTTGCAGATAAATTTTTGAATATAATACGCTAAAATTAGAGATTTTTTCCTTAAACTTTTAAAATTTATACTTTTATTTTTTTCTACTATTGCTTTTTTGATTGGATGCTGGTTTACAGTTTTTTCAAAATATTCAATAAAATTATTTAGCATTTATTTTAAATAATCTAAGTATTTTCTTAACTCATTATTTTTTTCAACATTTTTTTTCCAATTTTTTTTAGACAGATATCCTAAAAATTTATTTTTATATTTCTTAGTATTTTTTAGTTTAATTTTAAGCAATTCATTTAATTTGTTAGTTACTCGATTTTTTTTTTCTGAATATTCATAAATTTTAGTCAAATTTAGCTTTTTAAAGCAAATCATTAAGGAATAATATAAAATTTCTAGAACTATCTCTCTTTTTTTTAAAAAAGGTGATACGTAAAAACCTATTTTAGCTTTTCTGTTAAAAATATTGTTTAAAGTGAAAACTCCAACTCTTTTATTTTTTTTAAATATCAAAAAATAAATTTTATTTTTGTTATTTTTTAATTCTTTCAAAAAATTGCTATGTTCTAAAAGTGATATTTTTTTTTTGTTGTCCATCCACTTTCGAACTCTAAAATTATTTCTCCATTTAAGAATTAATTTTTTTTCATAATCAGAAACTAGTATTAAGTTTTTGAATTTAAAATTTTTTAACCTTAATAAAGGTATCATTTAGATCTATTTTATAGATTTAAATAATTTAGAAATTCTATCGTCGCATTTATTAATCTCTTTCATCAATTTAATAGTTTCATCAGGCGAAGATTTGAGTGCCACACGACATATATCCATCCAATTTGCATTATTTTTTTTTCTAGTATTTTGAATTTTGTCAATAATCTTAAAGTATTTGATTATTTTTTTTTTTTTATTGATCATAAAAATTAATTTTATAATTAAATTTTATAACTTTAAAATATAATAAATTTACAAATTTTATAGTAAAATAAATAATAACTTAAAAATATTTTAACTTTTTTTATTCACTTTATTTAAAATAAAAGAATATTATGATCAAGTTTATGATTATAACGAATATCCAATTTCAAGAAGTTATCTCCTTACAAAAGTTGATAATATAGGCGGAACGGTTCTAATTTAAGAATTATTAAAAAGGTCCAAAAAAAAATTAAATTTTTTTATTTTTTTTTTAAGATATTCTCTCGATCTTTATTTATTTTTTACTATTTATTGTAATTTGTATCAAAAATTTTTTCAGTGCATAAATCAAGCCAATTGAGCTATTAACGCTGGTTAGCTGCACGCGTTGCTGCGCTTCCACACCCAGCGTTGCTAGGTAGGGCTGCGGTGGAGTTGTTATAAAGCTATTTTTTCTTAAAGCGCAGAACTTGTGTCGCACCAAAATCCTTTTCTTTTGCCATTTGATCTAAAGCCCTTTTAATATTCGGGTTTATGCCCCCCCCCCATGGATATTTGCTCCAAAGCTACTCTCAGAAATACATTTCATACCAAAATCATCAAACATTTTCTTGATGGCTGATCTTGAAAATAAATTTATATGCTCAATTACTATGAAATGAGACCAGTCCTTGCCTAACTTTTTAGCGAGAGGTCCATACATTGGCGTTTCAATAAAAATCTCTCCATCATCTTTTAGTAAGTTAATAATCGATTTAAGTGCTAATTTAGGATCATATATATGTTCGATTACATTCAGCATTGTTATTAGGTCAAAACGCCTTTCAATTTTATCGATTTGTTTTGTTGAATAAAAATTAGGAGAAATTTTCCTACAACTTTGGAGCATATCTGATTCGACATCAACGCCGTAAATATTATTTTTACTAATGCCGTAGATCTCTGTCAAAAATTTATAAAATATGCCATTCGCACAGCCGTAATCCAAGATGAATTTATGATGGAGATCATCATTAGAAAATTTTGCGTCTTTTAACGAAAAATGATAATTTTCAAATACTACTTTTTCGTATTCTGTTGAATAATGAAGTTTATGATTTGAATTTTTATCTACTGTTCCGTCAAAATCCATTTCTACATATCCACTTCGGTAATAGCTATGAAGCTGTTCTTCTTTTGGATAGGGGTCAATATGAGCTGAGTCGCACTTCATGCACTCTACCCAGCTCGACTCAAATTTATTTCCTTTGTAGTCTCTGCTTTTAGAAATTAAATTTTGAGCAAGAGAATCGCCACAAATTTGGCATTTGTCCTTTGAGTGAAGTTGGTTGTTAAGTGGACTTGAATCTTGATGCGAGCGTGTCATAGTTAAATCTTCGGTTGTTTGTTTGAGTTTAACAGAGTCGTATAGAGTTTTAACTGTGTGCACATGAATTATTATTGAAAAATTTGTAAATATTTTAATTTATTTACATCGTAATTTGTATCAAAGTTTTTTAAAACGGGAATATTTATTTTAAAAAATCCTGAATAACATTTGTAAATATTTTGAAACAAGTCGTTAAGCATCTAATTTTATACTTAAGACATTAACATTGTAATTTGTATCAAAAAATTATTCAGTGCATAGGTCAAGCAAATTGCTATTAAGGACGCTAAGCTTAAAGTTTAAATAAGCTTCTTATATGCAAATCTTTCTGTCTAATATAGATTTTATTATTTTTTGATATCAAAAGATATCATAATTTGGCTGCCCGCCATAGTCGTATTTTTTTGAATAGTGTTTGAATCTTGATCTTTTAAGCAAGCGTCGTATTCAAAAAAAATATTTTCTATTTTGTTTTTAAAAAGTAATTTAATCTTATCTGTGGAATTAATCAAAGCATTAGGAGTATAAACAATACCAACTGCGATCAGTGCTTTATTTTTCGCCACTCTAGTAATATTGTCTGCAATTTTTTCAGGATTTATAGAATATGGCAACACCCACCCGCATATAATAGCGTCAAAAGTATTATCTAAAAAAGTCATATTATGACAATCCATTAAATGTATAGAACTTGAATAAGAAATTAAATCAATGGCCTCTATATTTGAATATCCATACGCTTTTAATTTAAAAATATCACCCTCTGTTCTTGGTCCGATTATTAGAATTTTAGATTAACGATTAAATTTTTCGTTTGCTAACATTGAAAACATTAGTCGATCAAATCTTTCCATTAAAATACAAGCTCTAAAATTATTGTGAATACCTTCAAGATTATGACTATTGCTTATCTTGATACTATATTGACTTTCTATTGTTCTGATACCTCTTGTAAATTTAAAACAATAATATCTTAATCTTACAACAAAATACAAGATAAAGGGATTTCTCAGTAAATATATAAAAAATAAAAAAAATATTTTACGATAATTTATTTCAAACATTTAAATTTTAAAGTTTAGCATTTTTTATTTAAAAGTTTCATATTTATATAACTTTGATTTAATTATTTTTAAAATACATAATGCATATTCTTTATTAATTTAAACTAAATAAAAAATAATTACTAATATGAAATTTTTTCTAAAGAAAAATTTTTCTCTAGCATTGTAATTTGTATCTAAAAATTTTTTCAGTGCATAAATCAAGCCAATTGAGCTATTAGTAACGGTAAGCTTAACGTGTTACCACGCTTCCACACCCGTCCTATCAACGTCGTAGTCTACGA
>Ga0169931_10013983_pt1 | contig 10901 bp, 7 predicted proteins | sample Kivu_15m_20L_FD_129675 | JGI IMG/M metagenome (GOLD analysis project Ga0169931, IMG submission 129675) | Freshwater microbial communities from Lake Kivu, Western Province, Rwanda to study Microbial Dark Matter (Phase II) - Kivu_15m_20L... | ecosystem: Environmental > Aquatic > Freshwater > Lake ... | reverse complement strand
GTTCGGCCGCACGGGGCAGGCGCTGCCTATGGAGGAATCGTGTGAAGGGGCAAGGCTGGCTGGAGGCGGATGATCCGTCGCCGATGCTGGACATCGTGAGCCGAGAGGGGGCGAGCGACCGGAAGCTGCGGCTGTTCGCCGTGGGCTGCTGTCGTCGGCTCTGGGAATACCTAGACGACGAGAAGGGACGTCCCGCCCTGGAAGCCGCCGAGCAAGGCGCTGACGGCGGTGTATACGGCGACGCACTCTGGGCCGCTTGGGGGCTCGACCCGTCCAATTACGACGAGCTACGAGGTCGCATCGCCGAGAGGTGCGCTCACAGGCGGGAAGTGGGCGACGCTGTGTACAAGGCCGTCACACGGTCGATGGACGTGCGGGGGGTCGCTGAAGCGAAGGGCATCGCACATCTGATTGCCGCCATCGTCGGGGCGCAGGCGTTGGGTGATCGGGCGGACGATTATCTCCTCTGCCAACTGGGGAAAGACGTGCAGCTCGAAGACGAAGAATTTCAGATCGCTGGTCAGGCGGCCGCCACGGAGCAGGCGGCTCAAGTGGTGCTCATCAGAGACATCTTCGGCAACCCCTTTCGCACCACCGCTTTCTTCCCTTCGTGGCGCACCGACACCACCTCGTCACTCGCTCGGCAGATGTACGAGTCGCGAGACTTCGGCGCGATGCCGATCCTTGCCGACGCACTGCAAGACGCCGGGTGCGACAGCGACGACATCCTCGCTCACTGTCGCGGCCCTGGCCCGCACGTTCGGGGCTGTTGGGTCGTGGACTTGGTACTCGGCAAGGAGTAGGCTCAAAGCCGCCGAACCGGTCGCTGCACCTGACCGCCAGCGCGACGGCACTTTTCAGCCGCATCTGTTCCACCGCCGGTGACTGGTGTCCCAGCGGCAGGTGAGCTGTTTGTTCGGCACCAGAGGGCGTTGCGGATGGGCAGCTTCCGGATCGATCCCGCCAACCGGCAGTGCGTCCACCCGGACGACGTGCTGCGGGTGGATCGGCAGGTGCTGCTCGTCGGCCCGGTCGCGCTGTACGGCCCGCCCGAGCGGCTACAACAGCACGTCGCGGCGTTGGAGTCGTACGGCTACCGCTGCCCCGGGTTTGACTGCGGCGAGTGGACCTCCGAGCCGGACATGCACCGGGACTTCGCCGCCCGGCTGGAGTTCCCCGGCTACTACGGCCGCAACCTGGACGCGCTCAACGACTGCCTGGGCGACATCGACATTCCGGAGGCGGCCGGCACGGCGCTGGTGCTGTGGCGGTTCGACCGGTTCGCCCGGCGACCGGGGGCGCGGGCGTGGGACGTGCTGGACGTGATCGCCAGCGCCTCGTGGGTGCATCGGCTGTACGGCCGCCGGCTGCTGGGGCTGGTGCAGTCCGATGACCCGGAGCTGCACTTCGCCCCGGTCGGTGCCCGGCCCGTGATGTGGGTGTCGTGGGAGGCTCACAAGACAGCCGAACCCGGCGCTGCACCGGACCCGGCCACGTGATTCGTTTCCCGTGGCTCCCTGGGTGTCCGCGTCGCGGCTTGGTGTCGCGGCCGGGCCGGTGAGCTTCATCGTTCGGCGCTTTTCACACCAATTCCGCGATCAGATTCGCGGCGGCTTCGAGTTGGGCGAAAGGTAGCGTCAGTCGCGCTTCAGGCCCGCGGGCAGCTCCTTCAGCCGCTCCAGTTCCAGAATCTCCGTGAAGTACCACGGCTTGTTGGTCGCCTTCTTGTACCCGACGCACTTCGACGGGTACTTCGCGCCGTCGTGCTCCTTCCACTCGCTGAACCGGTGAATGTCGGCGCGCCAGTCGATGCGCACCAGCTTGTGCGTCTCCTTGTCGAAGTACAGTTCCATCGGCGGGTCGATGGTGCCGCTCACCCGCACGCCGACGAGCGCCTTGTCGCCGTCTTTCAACTCCGGCACGGCGGCCAGTTTCGATTTCGCGTCGGTGAGCGCGCCGAGCGTCCACGCCCACACGAGGAACGTCGCGGGTTCTTTCTCTTCCTTCACGCGCTCGCGCTTGCCCACCCACCAGTACTTGGGCGGTTCGAGCACCGAGACGCGCTCGTTGCCCTTCTTGTCGGGGTCCGAACTCACGTTCAGCCGCTCCTTGATACGGAACAGCTTCAGCAGTTTGTCTTCGCCGCCGACCGCGGCGACGGCCTTCGTCACCACGTCTTTGGGGTCCGGGTCGGCCGCGCTGCCGGTGCCCGCGAGGGCCAGCGCGCAGAGCGCGAAGAGAGCGAGACGCATGGGGTTCCTCGAAGGGGGACTGGCGAGCGGCACGCGTGAGCGTGCCGGTAGCTGCACAACTGAAGTGCGCCAGACGCATCGGTGTTGTTCAGCTACCGGCACGCTCACGCGTGCCGCTCGCCCTGCAAATCACTTCCGCGGGAGCAACTCCGGCAGGTTCGCCACGCGCATCGCGGTGATCGTCATCACCTGCGCGCCCTGAATCAGGTTCGGCTCCTTCGCCTTGTCGAAGGTGTCGCTCTGCGTGTGGTGCGTGAGCCGGTACTCGTCCACGTCTTGGTTGCACGCGAACCCGGGCACGCCGGCGAGGTGGAACGGCCAGTGGTCCGTGCCGCCGCCGATACCGCCCATCGTGAGGCCCTTCCAGCCGTCCAAGTCCTTCAGCCCTTCCAGTTCCTTGTCCATGATCGGCTTCAGCACGGTGCGCCCTTGCAGGCCGAACCCGGTCACCTTCCCGGTGCCGGTGTCGTGAACGATGGCGAGCGAGTGCTTCGGCAGGTCGTCCTTGTACTTCTCCACGTACTTGCGCGAACCCCACAGCCCCTGCTCTTCGCCGGTGAACAGGCAGAAGCGGATCGTGCGCTTCGGGCCGTTCCCGGCCTTCGCGAGCGCCGCGACCGTGCGCGCGGTTTCGAGCACGACGCAACTCCCGGTGCCGTTGTCGGTGGTGCCGCTGCCCAGTTCCCACGAGTCCAAGTGCGCGCCGACGACGACGATTTCGTCCGGCTTCTCGCTGCCGCGCACCTCGCCGATGGTGTTGTAAACGGTGATGGGGCCGGGGATGAACTTGTTGCTGATGTCCGTTTCCGCGCGCGTCTTCGCGTTCTCGCGCGACGCGAGCCGGTAGAGCAGTGCGTAGTGCTCGTGCGCCATGTACACGCGCGCGATGCCTTCCTCGGCGGCGGCGCGGTCGCCGCTACGGTTCCACCCGCCGGTGGTGACGAGCAACCCGTGCGGCTTACCGGAATCGGACACCACGCACGCCGCGCCTTCCGCCTTTAGGAAGTCGTTCAGCTCGGTTTGGAACGCGAAGAAGTCACCCCCGCCGCCCTTCTTCGGTTGCGGTTGGTCCTTCGGCTGTTCTTTGGGTTGCTCCTTGGAGTCCTTCGGCGGTTGCGCGGCGACGAAGTCCGCTTCGTCGATCTTCACGTCCTTCTTCTTCGGCTCCGCGTCCTTCTTCGGCTCGGCGTCCTTTTTCGGCTCGTCCTTCTTCGTTTCGGGGCGCTGGCCGAGGTAACTCAGGTCGGTGATCGGCGCGACCTTCGCGGGCGGGCTGCGCAGAATCACCGCGTTCTTGAGCTTGCCCTTGTAGGCTTCCAAGTCCTTCTTGGTGCGGGCGGTCAGAATTACCACGTCGCCGGTCACTTTGCCCTTCGTGCCCGGTGCCCAACCGGCCGAGGCGATGAGCAGCGGTAGGTTCGTGTTCGGCTCCACGATCTTCATCGTCGCGTGGCCGCGCTCCCAACCGTAGGGAATCTCCCACGGTTCGAGGCGCACGTTCGTGAGGCCGTAGGCCTTCATCTTCTCGGCGGTCCACTTGTTCGCCTTCTCGAGCGCCGCGGAGCCGGTGAGCCGGCCGCCGATGGTGTCCGAAAGGTACTGCAGGTTCTTCATGATCTCGCTCTTCGCCTTGATCTCGGCGAGGAGCGCGCGGTCGAGGTCCGCGGGCGTCATCTTGGTGGCGGGGTCGGCCGCGGGCGCGAGGCCGAAGCACAGCGCGCCGAGGACGAGTGCGAACGAAGCGCGAGGCAGCATAACGGGAAGCTCCCGGTGTGAGTGATGAACGCGTGAAGAGGAAGGGTATTGTGCGCCGGCGCGCGGCGCGAAACAATGGGCTACCCATTCGGAGGTCGGCACATGCTGGCACTTCTCATCGGCGCTTCATTCGCGGTCGCGGCCCCGGTACCGAAGATCGACGCGGCCGCGGAAAAGGCGCTGCGCGCGAAGGTGGACGCGGCCCGCCCGAAGATGGTGAAGTTCCTCAAGGACAGCGTCGGCAAAGACGGCACGTGGGAAGGCGCGCAAGGCGAAGTTTCCGGGCTGAAGGGCGGCATCACGGCGCTCGTGGTGTTCGCGCTGCTCGACGCTGGCGTGCCGCCAGATGACAAGGTGTTCGAGAAGGCGCTGCCGTTCCTCGCGAAGCTGGAGCGCGAGCGGACGTACTGCGTGAGCCTCGCCACGCAAGCACTCGCGCGAGCCGACGCGAAGAAGTACGCCAAAGAAATTCAGGCGAACGCCGATTGGCTGATGAAGAAGGCGCTGGTGAACGGCGACAAACTGCGCGGCTGGTCGTACCCGCTCGACGGCGTGAGTGTGGGCGGCGACGGCTCGAACACGCACTTCGCGCTGGCCGCGCTGCACGCGGCGCGGGCGGCCGGGGCAAAGGTGGACGCGAAACTGTGGGGCCACGTGCGCGACCTGTACGCGCGAACAGACCCGGGACGGCGGTTGGAGCTACGTCAACGCGGTCGGCCGACCCACCGCGAGCATGACCGCGTGCGGCGCACTGGCGCTGGCACTGGCGGCGAAGCACGACAAGCCCGCGGACCCGGACCCGGCGCTCACGAAAGCGCTCGCGCTCATCGTGAACGGCAAGTTGGACGACGGGAAGAGTGCGGGCTGTTTGCTGTTCACGCACGCGGAGTTGGGCCGCGCGCTGGGGAGCGTGGAATTCAAACACGAGAAGCAGTCGCGCGCGTGGTACCGCGAGGGCGCGGAGCGCGTGTTCAAACTGCAAGCGGAGAACGGCTCGGTGACGTTCAAAGACGACATCGGCGGAAACGCGGTGACGGACACCGCGTTCGCGCTGTTCGCGCTCGGCCCGCCCGTGCGCTAAGACAATACGCAGTTTCGACAGGAGAACAGGATGAAGAGGATACAGACAGCAAAGACCGCCGTGCCTTCAACTGTCTGTATCCTCTTCATCCTGTTCTCCTGTCGAAAACGTCTTGGCTCCCAATTGCTACTTCTTCGGCGTCACCACGAGCGCGAACGAATCGCTGTGGCCGCCGCTCTGCGGTTGGTACATCAGTTCGCCGCGGGCCGGGGCCAGCGCGAAGGTGCCTTCGAACTCCGTCAGCACCACGTACTCCGCCACGGCCGCGTTCGCCTGCTCGTAGTGGTAGCACGTCATGGATTCGCGGTCCTCGCGCAACACGTGCCGCGTCGCGTCCGCCGGCGGTGCGAACCGGGCGTCGGTCGCGGGGATCGTCTCGCCGCTCGCGGGCTTCGGGCTTTCGATCAGGAAGTACTGCAAATCGTTGGCCGCGGGAACCGCGGTCACGCGCACCTTTAGGTAGCTGCCCACCGGCACCGCGTCGCCGCTCTTGAGGGCGCGCCACTCGCCGTTGGCTTCGCGCACGCTCACCGTGCGCTCGACCTTCACGCCGTGGTCGCGGGCCGGTGTGTGCGCGCCGTCGGTGCGCGTGAACGACACGCTCACGCGCACCAGCGCGCCGCCGCTGACCTTCGGCCCGCTCAGCTTGAAGGTGTTCGCGCCCGGCTTCAGCGTTGCACCGTTCGCCTTTAGCACCTTCGACGCCGCGCCTTCGAGCTTCACCGCGCCGAGATCGGTGCCGTTGAGCGCGACCGAAACTTCGCCCGCCGCCGCGGGGCCGGCTTGCGTGGCCGCGAGGTAGTCGCACAGCGCGTACAGCACGTGCGCGGTGTCCTTCGTGCTGTCCCACCGGTCGCCGCGCTTGGTGCTGTGGAAGAACGCGATCGCGCCCGGGATCAGCGCGTCCTTCGGGTCGTGCGCGACGAGCGCCTTCATCACGGTCGCGGTCACCTCAATTGTGTTGTCGCCCCACCGCGAGAACCCGGCCTTCGTCCAGAACACGCGGTCCCCGGACTTCTGCGCCCGCTTGCGCAGCTCGCCCGCGAGTTTCTCGGCCAAGTCCTTCTTCTTGTACTTCACAGCCAGCTCGAGCGCGAACGCGTGCCCACTGTCGGACATCTGGTCGGTGCCGACGGACTGTTCGATGCGAGCGAACCACTCAGCCCTGATGTCCCCGATTCTCGCAAGCCGCGCGACATCATGGATGAGCACCCACAGGCAGAACAGCGCGTCGTTCGCCACGCGCCCGTCTCTGTTGTTAGCGAGCGCCGTATCCCACTGCTCCCCCATCTGATTCAGGTACTGCGCCAGCCGCGCCAGCCCGCGCTCGATGGTGTTCGGGTTCGGGCACGGGTAGCCGGCTTCTTCGGCCGCGAGCAACCCGAACAGCGCGTAGGGCGTCATCATCTCGTGCGTCTGGCTGTTGCCGTTCCAACCCCAACCGCCGTCCGGCTGTTGCAGTTCGATGAGCCGCTTCTGACCGGCTTCTACCACCTTCGGCAGTTTCGCTTCGAGTTCCTTTACGGTGCTGATGCCGGACTGCCGCAGGATCTCGGCCACGCGCAGCGCCGGCAGGAACCGGCTCATCGTCTGTTCCACGCACCCGTAGGGGTACTCCACGAGATACGGGAGCGTGTCCGCGAGGTCCGCGGCCAGCGTCGGCGCGACGGTCACGCTCACGCTCGCGCGCTTCGGGTCGAAGCCCGCCGGCAGTTCTACTTTCAGTTCGCCTTTGTCGATGAGGCCGCTCGCAGTGACGCGCTCGATCACGGTGCTCGGCACCACCGGGAGCTTCTTCAGCGAAGCGTCTTCGCCCGCGTCGCACTTCGCGGACATCAGCAGATCGGTGAAACCCGGTTTGCCGGCGCGGTATTGCCAGTACACCGGCACGCTGCCGTTCGCGGGCACCTTCACCGTGCGCTCCAGTTCGCTCAGCACTTCCCCGTTCTGCGCGGTCATGCGGACGCGCACGTTCTGCTCTTGGTCGGTCAGGTTGTGGACCGTGCCGAACACGCTGACGGTGTCGCCCTCGGCGAACGCCCGCGGCAGCATCGGCCAGATCATCACCGGGCGCGAGGTCTTGAACTTCGTCGTCGCGGTGCCGACGTGCAACTTCGGCGACACGGCCACCACCTGCACGCGCCAGCCGGTGAGCGAGTCCGGCACTTTGAACGTCGCGGTGGCTTTGCCGGTCTTGTCGGTGCGCAGGTTCGCGCTCCAGAACGCGCTATCGGCAAAGTCGCGGCGCACGGTGCCGTCACTGATACCGAGGCCCGGCAGCGGCCCGCCGGCGTTCACCGCCCCCGGCACGCCGCCGAGCGGCGCGGAGAACAGCCCGTTCCCGCCGGGGTGCGAGAAGCTACCTTGGAACCCCGCGACGCTGGGCGGCAACCCGCCGCCCAGCGCACCGCCGCCGAAGCCACCGGCGAACCCGCCGATGCCGCCAAACCCGCTAAGCCGCCGAACTGCCAAGCGCCAAAGCCGCGTGGCGCGCCGAACCCGAAGTTCCCGCCGAAGCCGGTGCAACTGAAGCCGCACGCGCCGAACTGGCCGTACCCGAAGTTGCCGCGGTGCATGGCCCACGGATCGACGCCGTTGCGGTCGGCAAGGCCGAGCAGCACCACGTTGTCGATCACGGTCGCGGAGATGTAGTGTCGCGTCTTTTCGTCGCCGTCGTTACCGAGGCCGTCGCGACGCAGCAGGTCGGCGAGCCGCGCGCCCTTCGGCACCTTCCACGTCACGCCCATGTTCGGGTGGAAGTATTGCGCCAAGTACACCTCGAACCCGGCGAGGCGCACGAGAGCGACCACATCGGGCGGGGTCAGTTCGCCCTTGCGCCAGTTCTCGCTCAGCGCGGTGAGTTGCGGCTTCAGAGCCGGCTCGCGGGCCATCGCTTGCTGGTCGTTCAGCAGTTCTTCGCCCTTCTTCACGAGGTCCGCGACGGTCACGACGCCGAACCGGGCCGCGGTCAGGTCGCGGGCGCCGCGGTTGTGGCCGCGAGCGTCGCCGAGGTAGAAGTCGCGGATCGCCTTCGACAGGTCGCCCGAAACGCCCATCAGCGATTCGTCGAACACCGACACCACCAGATCGACTTCTTCTTGCCGGTTCACGGCGAAGTTGAGCTTCACCTCCGCGCCCGGGCCGACGGTGTCCGGGGTGCTCGTCGAAACCGTCAGCGTGCGGTCGGTGGGAATCACGAACACTTCGCGCATGTCGCTGTGAACGGTCGCCGCGGCTTCCACATAGTGCGCCGTCACCGCACAGCCGTAGCTCAGATTTGGCGGCAGCGCTTCGTCGAACCGCGCGACGCCGTCCGCGCCCGCGGTGAGCGCGCGCGTCAGTTTCGCGCCGCCCGCGTCGCGCAGCACCAGCAGCAACTTCGCACCGGCGAACCGCGTGTGAACGCTGCCGCTGAGCCTCCCGCCGGCGGGCAATTCGCGCGCGTCGAGTTGGAGCGCGAGGCCGGGTTGCTTCGCCGGCGCGCGACACACGATGCCCGTTTCGTGCTGAAGAGTGGTGCCGTCGGCGAGGCGCGTGACCGCGAGCAACTTGTACGCGCCCGGTTGGCGCAGCGTCACTTCGGCCGCGTTGTTCGTCACCGGCACTGCGGTCGAAATCACGCGCTTCACCGGGTCGAACACCGGCTGAGCTTTCCAGCTCTGTGCTTCTACCGGTACGGGCTTCTTCGCCGGCGCGCCGAGCGCCGGGAGCCGCGTGTTGTCTGGTAGCGACGGGTCGGGATCGTCGGGGTCAACCTCCCCGTAGTTGAACTGCGGTGTGATCCACGGCGACGCCGGGTTCGATTCGAGCCGCACCAGAAGCAGCGTCGTGTTCGGCGCGTCCTTCGCGTCGAGGCCGACCGGCGTGAGCGAAACGGCGACCTTCTCGCCGGTGGTGTACAGTTCCTTCGGCGCGCTCACGCGAACGGCCTTCGCGCCCGCGGGCGCGAGCGAGAACGTGCCGCTCGTGCGATTCTCGCGGCCGGTTTCGTCGAGGAACGTGCCGCTCACGGTGACGGTGTGTTGGCCCTTCGTCCACTCCGGCCACAGATCGAGCGTCACGGTCGGCGCGTCGTTCGGGCCGAACGCGGTTTTGCCCTCGCGCGTGGCGACCGTGCGCGCGCCGAACCCGGCGAAGCTCGAAGCCGAGACGCCGTGCGCCAGCGTCAGCAACCGCTCGTCGTCCGGCAGCGCGTTGAAGTCGTCCACCGACGGCGGGCCGCCCTCGTGCGCGACGAACGCTTGCGGGTCGAGCGCGAGCTTCGCCACGTCCGCTTCCTTGGTGACGGTCGCGCTCCACGTCGCGCTCGTGCCCTTGATGGGGCGGTCGAGGTAGTCGCGCGCGTCGAAGGTGAGGACGAGTTTGCCGTCCTTCACTTCGCCCTTCAGTTTCACGCCGACCTTCGTCTTGCGGTACTCGCCGAGGAGCACGCGCGCGAACCCGCTCGGCTCCGCGCCCTGAATCGCGATTTGGTAGTGGTCGAGGCTGTCCGCGTCGGTGAACGTGTACTGCCCGGCGATGCGCCCTTCGGCGTCGGTGCGCAGTTTCAGCCGCGCGGCGCGCGTGCCGCGGGTTTCGCTCGTCACGTCAACGGTGAACTCGGTGTTCGGCACCGGTTTGAATGCGATACCGTCGCGGGTATCGTGGATGTACGCAGCGAACTTGAGCGTGTGGCCGGGGCGGTACGCGGAGCGGTCGGCGATGACGAACGCGACGCGGCGGTCTTTCTCACTCTTCGCGGGAATGCTGGTGCGGGCGGTGAGCGCCTTCGTCTGCGCGAGCGCCACGCTCACTTCGACCGCTTGCGCTTTCGCACTCGTGAGCGGCACGGCGAAGGTGTTGTCGTCGCCAACGGTCGCGCTGTGTTCGGCTTTCCCGGCTTTGGCGGTCACCTTCGCACCGGCGTAGCTCTTGGCACCAGATACCCACCCGCGGACGCCGGATTCGTCCGGCAGCAGCACGAGTTCGGTGGGGTTGCTCGCGGGCGCGGTTTTGGCGAAGAGTGGCACGACCGGCAGCGGCTTCGCGGCCTCGGCGCGCGGTTCGGCCGCGGGCTTTTCGGTTGGCGTGTGCGCGAGCGCCGCGACGAGTGAAACGCTCAGCAGGCCGGCGGTTAGAGCCGCCAGCCCGCGCGAGAGAGTGCGTACCGACCGCATGAAGTCACCCCTTTGCGTAGCGCTCACAGGCAGGGGTATAACACTGCGCGCGACCGGGCGTTGGCAAGGGAAAGTGTGGCGATTGGCGGGTATGAATTCGCGCGCAAGGCGGGCGGGGCCGTGCGTTCGTTGTGGTGATCGGCGGGCCGCGTACCATGACCGGGTATCGCGGTCGCGGAGCGCTTCACATGCACTGGCTGTTGCTGGTTCTCGCGGGGTTGTGCGAGTGCGGGTTCACCACCTGCCTCAAACTGTCCGACGGCCTCAAACACCGCGGGTGGGCCGCGGCGTTCGTACTGCTCTCCATTGTCAGCTTCGCGCTACTCACACTCGCGGCGCGGAAGATTCCGCTCGGCACCGCCTACGCGGTGTGGACCGGCATCGGCGCGTTCGGCACCGCCGCCATCGGCATCGTGTGGTTCAAAGACCCCGCGACGTTCTGGCGCGTGGCGTTCTTGGTGGGGCTAATCGGCTGCATCATCGGGCTGAAGGTCGTTTCGCCCGACGCGGAGTGAAAAGGCGAGCGGCGGTTTCTGGTGGCACAGGCTTTCTAGTACTACAGCGCCGGTTGCTTTAACTCTTTACGCTGTTTGCGTCTGAGCTACAACTTCGATCGGAACGGTCTCCGATCGGAGGGTGCAATGGACCTCAAGGAAT
>Ga0169931_10013982_pt1 | contig 10902 bp, 14 predicted proteins | sample Kivu_15m_20L_FD_129675 | JGI IMG/M metagenome (GOLD analysis project Ga0169931, IMG submission 129675) | Freshwater microbial communities from Lake Kivu, Western Province, Rwanda to study Microbial Dark Matter (Phase II) - Kivu_15m_20L... | ecosystem: Environmental > Aquatic > Freshwater > Lake... | reverse complement strand
ACACAAGTTGTGTTTGGCGATTTGTGATTGTTTATTTTCGATCTTTCCCTATTCCCAATCCCCAATCCCCAATCCCCAATTTTATATTTTTAATTTTATACAATATATATTAATGTAGATATGAAACAAAATTATTTTTCTATTAAAAATTTTATAACGGATAAAAATTCTAATCAAATTAATAAAGTATACTGTAAATCGATTATATATTTTACAATTAACACAAAATATAAATTTTAAGTAAATAAACGAAAAAATCATATAAAGTTTAGTATTATTTAATATTTTAATTGTACTTATATTCTTACTACAAGTTATAAATTAGCTTAATTTATTGAATTGAATGAAATTTTTTATATTTACTATATTCATTAAAATATAATGGAAGGTAATCAAAAATATTCAAATTTTAGATCCAAAAGAAACAATCAAAGATATTTGCAATAGGAAAATATGTATTTTAGGATTAGGCCAAATGGGCAGCGCTTTATTACTGTCTTTTGCAAATTACCTTAAAAATTTTAATTTAAACCTCAACGAAATATTTTATTTATACGACACTGTCACAGAGAAGCAGGAGGAATTTAAAAGATTAGGATTTACGAATTTTACATATACTGAAGAGCAAGCCTTTTCTAAAGCGAAGATAATATTTATTTGTGTAAAGCCTGACACTGTCGAGGGTTTAATCAAGCGTAATTCACATTTAATAAAAGAAGACAGTTTGCTTATTTCAATTGCTGCAGGAATTAGTTTAGACTACTTTGAAGGATTATTACTCGCTGAAAAGAAAAGTAAAATGTCGTTACCTAAAATTATAAGAATAATGGCTAATCATTTGTGTCTAATTACAGAATCAGCCAGTGTCTACAGTACAAACACCAAATGCACATTAGAAGATGAAAGAATTGTAGCTACACTCTTGAAAAATGTTGGATTGATTAAAAAGATTGAAGAAAAGCAGATGAATGCGTTCACCGCAATGACGGGATCAGGACCAGCTTTTGTTTATTATTTCGCTGAAGCCTTGATCGATGCAGGGTTAAAAAACGGGATCGATGTCAATACAGGTAGAGACTTTGTTGTGCAATTACTTTACGGTGCCTCTAAATTTCTGAAAAATTCAAATGAAAAGAACATCAACCATATTAAATATGCAGTGACGACACCTAATGGCACAACCATAGCTGGATTGTCTCAACTCGATAAACATAGGTTTAAACACGCATTAAATGAGGCAATAACAGCTGCTACCGAAAGAGGAAAGCAAATCGAAAAAGAAAAAATGAATTTGTTTAGTTCTAAGTTTTAAAATATTTTAGTACCAATACGAATTAAGAATTATTTATACTAATCAATTATTTTTTATAAATTTAAACATTAACATAAATTATTCCACTATTTTATATTAATTCAATAAATTAATAAACATGGAGAATAACGTAGGAGGAGACAATCTAGAAGCTTTACATGAACAGGAAAAAATAGAAAGATTAGCAAGAAACAAAGTGAAATGCCTTGCGATATGCATTAAAATAGTAAAAATATTTCCATATTAATATAAATAAGTTGAATTATATTGAAAAGGAAAATGATTTGAATTCAGTCATAGACAAATTGAAAGTTCTCTCTCTAAAAAAACAGCAATCGGTTTTTGTTCTAATGGGGATGGTAAAATATTCTTTGAAGATGATATTCCCTCAAATAATCTCAAACGAGGAGCTCATAACTAAATACATCGAAGTTGTTAGATTGATCTTCAACAAAATAATCAACATAGAAAACGATTGCTTTCTTATATTTAAATCTAACCTAATTAAATCAATAGAGACTAAAAATTGGGACGAAATGCAACATTTGATCTTCAATTACGAAATAGACGAAACAGATAGAATGAGTGTAAGGATAAAATCCTTGTCAATCAACGGTGTATCTGAATTCAACACGAGCACTTCAACTAAGATTGACAATAACTTAGAAATTTCTGTTAAAGATGTAACTTCTCAAGGGACGAGTAGGAACTTCAATATAGTTTCTCCTACTTATAACGATACCGATGCAAGCTCTTCTTCTAAAATAAAAATCATGAAGAACGACAATATAAAATTTACAAATATAAGGACGAAGCTTCCTTTTATAATACTTGCTGTAGATGTCACAATCAGCGCTATTCAAGTGAAGAAGATTTTTATGACAGAAATGAAAAAGTAAAATTTAAGATGAAACTTTATTAGTCAAAATACTATAATAAAAGGAAACGAAAGCAATGATTTCATTTATGCTGAGAAAGATGAGAATAATTTCTTCAGTAATATTTTCAGGTGCATTAGATACTTCACTAGAAGAAACGATGAGAAAACTGTGATGCAGTTTTCAATAAAATATTCAGATAATAAATATGAAAGGTTGATAGAACTTAAGGGAATATCAGGTGTAAGCTCTAAGAAAAATATTTTAATTAATGACATTATACTTTATTAGAATAAAGATCTTTTAAATAATATGATACTCTCTTTTGTAAAGAATCTCGCTAAGAAAGTGAAAAAGATGAGGATTATAAGAAACTCTCTCGGTTTTAAATTTGAAAACTTTCTTAAAGAACAGAAAGAAAAAATTTCGACAAGCAAAAAAGTATCCGGGGCCAATTACAAATACGAATCATTAACAGATGAAGACAACAATAGCCTAGTTGATAATTCTAATAAAGAAGCATCTAATTTTTATGAGTTCTACAGAATCCTCTCACAGGAGAACTATGATCTCGGCAAATCAGTGAGGGATTTCCTTGATTCATTTAAACATAAATATAAACACATAGAAGAAAGCCAAAGAATAATCCCAAAACAAATGGAGGACATAATGAAGTTTATCGAAGAGTGTGTATCGACCTTCTTCTGCTATTTCAACTTTGGCAAATCCAATACAGAGAAAATGCTGCCTTACTGCAGACCAGCTGTGGAAAAATATATCTTCAACAAGCTTTACTTTCTCTTATACGATATTTACAACAGAAAATATCAAGAAGAGAATCAGAAATTTGTAATCAATCAAAATCGTATTAGAGTTAAGCTTAAAACAGAGGAGATCATGGACTTTTTAGAAATAAACAAGAAGTTTAGAGGAAATGACAGAGATTTCTATATCCCCTACAAATCAACAATAGACTGCATCAACAAAATTGAATACGAACAAACACCCAAAGATAAATTCGATACATTGATGAAGGCCAGTTTGGAATTGAGGAATTGCATTTTGGACATCACTAAGGGAAAGGTAATTTTTTTCCCCATTAATATTTTACAGGCTGAACTGTGTTCTATGGATGATGAGCTTCCTTTGTTTATTTATATCACAACACAAATTAATGTCAAGAATATCGTCATTGAATTGAATATGATAGAGGATTACTTAAGATTTTCGAAGAGTATTGATAAAGAGAGTAAAGTGGTAACAAATATAATGGTAAAAATAATTTTTATTTTAATTCATCGATGTTATAGAGTGCGGTTTATTATATTTCAAATACTTGGTCATTGGATGATAAATGAATTTAAATAACAGAATAATCCACTTGGATAATTTTTTAATTAAAATAATTCTATTTAATCCTTCTTTCTTTTTACACATGATTTGAAATGATTTATATATTTACAAATTAATCCATTCATATTTAAAAATTAAATCTCAAATTTATTCTTTTAATTTTTTATTAACAAATTATTAATACATAAGAAAAATGCTAACTGATAGTTTGTCATGGAAAAATACGTTTCATGCGAGTGAAATGCTACCGAGTGTTACTGAAGAAACCGAGCCAGTTCTGAAGATAAATACAAATCTTCTGAAGCATGAAGAGGTAACGAAATACAAAAACAGATTGATAGAAGATAGTAAAATTATAAATAATAACTAATCCTTTAATATAATTAGTAAAATATGAGAAAGTTGGATCAAACGGAGCTTTTGAAGCTAATCCAAAAGTAGTTAAAATCAAGGGATTCGAACTTAATAAAAAAATCCGAATGAAAATATCTTTGACTAATAAATCGAAATTTTCTCAAAGAGTTTCAATCTTGCCTCCTACAACTCCATTCTTTAAAATTAAATACACAAGACGAGGAGCAATCCCTCAAGGTTTAAGCGAGACAATTATTTTATCATTTACTCCACAAACTTACTGCTACTATTATGATTACATTAGAATCATATGCGAAGGAGATAAATTAATGATTCCGATTCATGCTTTCCCTAGGATGAATGTGCATTTAAAAGAATATGTGCCTAAGAACATAGATTTTGGGAACGTACCCATCAACACCAGACAGAATAAGGAGATAATTCTAAAGAATATCATCGACGTTGGATTCGAATTTGAAGTAATCCCCATCTCCACATGCGATGAGATTAAAATTGAACCCATGTATGGAGAAATAGAGCCTCTCTGGAATAAAAACATCACAATCTCATTCAATCCTAAGTCCTATGGGATTTTCAAATCAGAATATAAATTTGTAATGTCTGAATTTGATTATCAACCCGTGATGGTTACAATCTTCGGCTGTTGTAATGTTTTCGATAGAGTTTTGAATGAGAATATTATCAAACATATGAAGAAGCTTAAACCAGGAAGTGAAGAGAAAGACCATATAAAGCTAATGAGTTTGTCAACTTTTAATAAGAATATTCAACATGTTTTTAACCAATCTATAATTGAAGTAAGTTATTATTTATAAATAGCCAAACTTAGGAAACGAATCAGGGAATATAAAAAGTCTTGAGGCATATGCTAACAGAGAGAACGAAGGGCAAGAAGAATCAGAACAAAATGATAATAACATTCCAAGTCAAGTAAAGAATTCTCTTTCTTTAAGTAACACCGTCGTTGCTAAACAGAAAGATTTACTTGAGCAGAGTACTTTATCAATGTCTTCCTCTCCTAAAGGTATTTCAAAGAAATTTCGCAACTTTCCTTCGAATAAAGAAAGGGAATTCTTGAATCATTTTAACACTATTGATTCTATCATCAAAGATAAGGAAATTAAATACCTAAGATTTATCGGCAAGCCTTTACTTAAAATTGATGAAACGAAAAAAATCATCAACGAGAGAATAAAAGAATTGGAAAATAATCTCATCATTAGGAGAAAATTAGACCTAAACAGGCATCAGTTTGAATTGGATACCGAGAAATGTGTGGTTAATAGGAAGAACAAATATTTTCTCAAGCCGACATTTGACTTTAATCAAAACGATAAATTCTTCAAGGCCAGACATTACTTCAATATATTCTTACAGAATATGACCAAAGTAGTCATCAACAGTAGGGCGGACAAAAGAATGAAGAAATTGAAGGATATGATATCTAACAACGGGATCAAATCAACTAAAGATTTTGCAGAATTCGTAGAAAGAGATTGGCTTAATTTCTCTGCTAATAGCTCAACAGAAAGTGATAATTTTTCTACTAAATTGCAATTCCTTGCTCCTCCTATGGTTCATCGTGGAGAAGTTTACATGTGTTATGATTTTAATTTGAATTTATTAAAGCAAGAGATTAATCATGAGAATAATATAAATCTTGTTGATTTTAAAGAATTTCAAAATATTGAAAGAAACGATGCAGATATAATCGGATATAAAGGTAGACATATACTTATACATATATATACATTAATAAATAATCTTTATTTTAGAATTTAAATCGAACGGTATCACCTTGTATGAAATCTCTACAGAAGATAAAGTCTTTAGAAACTGCGCTGAGAACGAAAACTCAATAAGAGGGGAACGTGGGGATTCAGAACTATGCCTGGATAAAATTCTAGGAATAATCGAAATGCCTGAGAATTATAAGAATCACAGTAACTGGAAATCTGAAACTTTATTATTTAACAATCCAACTTTAAAGAAATACGCTCAATTTCACACATACTATGAAAATGCTATCGACTATAATTTGCAGCCTATCGGTGGATATCATTCTCCAATAAATAATAGCAAGGATCCTTACGATTCAAAATACTCAAATGATTTGTATAACAGACTACCTCTCTCTGTGTTTGACAATTTACCGATTAAAGAGATGGATAATTACTGTAAAATATTATTTAATATATTTTTAGCATTGATTGGTGATTCCTCCTTAGATTTTCTTCCTAAAAAATTAGAAACTCCCGATGAACGAGACCTTTTAGTAAAGAAGAATGAAAAAATCGATGAAGACAACATTTTATACAACATAAACAAAGAAGACGATGAAAAGCTCCGAGATAATATAGAAAAAGATGACGATGTGATCAGAAATCTAAAGGAATTAAATAAAGACGAAATTTACGATACAGTTACTAGAGAGAAGGTAAATTTGGAAAACAATATACAAGCACAAAAAAGAAAGTGGATGTCAACAGTCCCTACAATTTTGGATTATTATAATACAGGAATAAATAATCCAAGAAATAAATTCATTTTATAAATAAATTTCAACGTTTCTTTTTTTAAGGGTGATGATTACAAATCAAATTATCACATATTAATTTATAGGAAATTAAATAAATAAATTATTCTATAATTAAATAATTTCATAAATTCAAATGATAAATAAAATACCTTATAGGAAATTTCCAAATATTTATTTTCAATTCAAATTCAATTTATGAATATATCAATATCATCTAATAATTTTATATAATTCTAAATTATCAAATGCTTTAATTTATTTATCTTATTTTTTCGCTACAAACGAATTATATTGATTAGTAACGTAGCTATTCAATTTACCAACCTTTGTGTAGCAATTAACAAGGCAGTCTTTCTGCTCTTGGTTTAATTTAAAGCTATCGAATTTTCCGTTTATACAGGCATCAGTGCAGAACTAAAATAAATTTAATACAATCAAATGATTAATTTACCTCAACGTAGTCTAAATTGAATTGAGCGTTTAACTTTCTTTCACCGTAGTTGGGAATACTTCTGAATCCTTCCATTAATAAAAAAATTATTTAATATTATATAAATGTTTGAAGACTATCTAAAGAAAATAGAAGAAATAATCACTCCGAATTACTACAACAAGAAAAACTTCAAAGAGAAGATCAAGGGAGAGTTGGAAGACCCTTTTGAATTCGAAGAGAAGCAAAGAAAACAAGAAGCGAATGATGGGTCAATGATAGACAACAAAAGATTAATGGAGGAATATTTAAAAAAGATGAATATGAAAGAACCAAGCGAAGAAGGAGGATTATCAGATAGTAAATTAAAAATATACAAAAAGATTCTTGAGAACACAGGCACTGGAGTACAGGAAGAGCCAATCCTATCTTCAAATACCTCAAAGCATCATAAAGTGAACAGTAACTCAGCGGTTTCTAAGAATAACAAAACCTACTCGCAATCCCCTTCAAGGAGACTTTTCAAACCAAACGAAGCAGACGAATTGACTTTAAAGGAGAAGATTCATAACCTGAATATAAAGAATATGAATCATCGTTATGAAATCGAAACACTAAAAAACAAAATCGGTGAGAAGGATAAACTCATAGAAGAACAAAAGATCGAAATAGCCAAATTAGAGAAGCAGAATGAAAACAATAATAAATACCTAGTAAAACTTGAAAATCTAGTGAGCCAACGTAATCTCAATTTAAATTTCAACAAGTCACAAGTCACTAATCTCAACTTCGGAAGTTATGACTCCTTCATAAATCATGTTAAAACTAGTAAGAGTGATAACAATGTAATAGTTGATTTTAATCGGATGAATAATCTTGTCATAGAAGACAGAGTGAATCAAACTGTTGTAAATATCACTGACAAAAATGACTTGAAGGAGTTGATCGCAAATTTGATCCAGGAAAATCAAAAACTGAAGCAGTTCCAAAATCAAGTCTATGAATTATCTAAGAACTACGACGATATAAATCAGAACATGGTAGAAGGTATTAAAAATATTCAGAATATTTTGAATAATAATTTGAGCGTTTGCGAAAATAAAAGCGAGAAATTTCTTCATAAAATAGAGGGAAAAGTCCAACATGATTTGAATGGTAAGCATCCTTATTCATGATTTTATTTTTAATATTCAGTAAACCTGGAAGTGATGATTACTAATATTGAGAAGACTTTGGAATCTAAGCAAAACGAATACAATTTTTTTTTAGAATCTAAAGACAAAGAAATAAAATTTTTGCAAGATGAAATTCTTAAATTGAATGAGCTTAATGATTTCATTAAAAGAGATAGGATGAGGGACCAAAAAATGCTGAACGACTACGAAACACAAATTAATCTACTAAACACCAAAATTCACGAGAACGGATATAAATCATGTGACTCGACTTATGTTAAGGATCAGAACTCATCGAAAATAGAAGTAAGTAGTGTTTTAACTTATTAAATTCAGAAAAAAATCGCACCGGCTAAAACAACAGTAAACCGCATAATTAAAAAGATAGAAAAGAATTTCGATCTACAAGATAAAAACAATATAAGACTCTTATCTAACATAAATAAGAGTCTTAAATAAAATTCATCATTTATATTTAATTTAAATTTATATAAAATAATAAAACTCATTTATTTAATATTTTAATATTAAAGAATATTTGGAACATATAGGAGAATTATGGTATCAACAAATATTATTCAAACAAATTAAATCGAATTGATTCCTAACAATAACACTATATTCTATATTGTCCGCAATCAATTTATATCTTCTTCTTCTCTATATCTAAACCTCCTTAAACGAATTTTCTCTATCTCAGTTTGAGTTTTTTCGCTTTCTCTGTAAAAATATTTGAAAGTTTGGAACAGGACAAAGGCGAACAAAATGGCTATACCGTAATAATAAATTGTCTGCTTTTTTATTTCAAAATAGACACCCATCCTATTTTTATCTTCGATTTTCTTTTTGTAATCTTTCAAATCTTTTTCTGGGATGGGAACAACAGGAGTGTGTCTAAATTCCTCAACAGGCCTTAAATCTTTTTAAGTAAACGATTAAAAATATAAATTACTGGCTATGAATTTATTTGGATGGACATCTTCTATATTTCCTGGTAGGTCAACATTATACAGCGCGTATCTCCTAATTCTAGCCATTATACTTTTATTATTCAAAGTGTCTAAAGGAATAGGGACGCCATAGTCGAACACCTTATGCTTGGTCTCTCCTGCTTTGACAACATTACCGTACATATCAGCCTCTTTCTAAATATATATATAGTATATACCGTGATTGTATTCCATTTGAAATTTTAGTACGAGGCTCTCATACGAACTTTCTTTGTCAAGATCTAATAAAGAAAACAAATTCTCGGTGCTTGTCTTAGGTAACTCTTCCTCCTCACCTTTCGGAACTAGCGCAGTGAACGGGACATTGTTTTTTACCGGCAAACCGTATCTATATTCCACATCGTTTTCTTTATGATTATGCTTAATCTCATCTAGGTTTTTAATTAAATCTTCGGTAACATATAGAGAAAAAGTTCTATATAATTCCCGATATGCTTCGTTTTCTACCAAAGGCTGAGAATTGTCATCGTTCAATTTTAATTTAGACATCGCTTTTTTGTTGTTTTGTATCGAAATTATATTTTGAGATGTTTTATCAATGTTTTCTTTATCATAAAAAAAATCGTCTTTTAATGAATCACTCGGATCATTAGCCTTGTTCTTTATCTCTTCACGTTTATTTGAAAAATTTTTCTTCATACAATTAATTGAGGAATTATAATTTACCTTATAAGGATTGTCGTTTATCTTAAAGCAGGTTCTGAATCCAACAACTCTGTTCCCTGTTACATTCCTGAAAAAGTTTTTTATCATATTTAAATTTTAATATGATGAATATATATTTAATAATAATTCAATTAATATCATACAATGGAAAGCAAAACCAAAGTTGAGGAAACAAAATTTTACAAAGACGAATTCGAAGATGAAGAGATGAATTTAGAAAATGAGGAGAGAAAGCAAGCAGGAAAAAAAATAGAATCATCAGGACATTGGGTAAACAAGCAAAGAACTCTTGTAGTCGCATCGAGAGGAGTAAGTCATCAAGAAAGGCATTTGATAAACGATTTAATCTCGCTATTGCCACATGCCAAGAAGGAATGCAAAATTGAAAAGAACGTAGCGAAAGATGAGCTGAGTGAAATCTGCTTCAACCACAACTGCAAGAATGGATTGTATTTCGAACATAGGAAAAAAGAATTCGTCTTGTGGATGTTCAAAGCACAAGAAGGTCCCTGTGCGAAATTCCAGATCAGAAACATTCACACTTTGAACGAGATTAAATTGAATGGAAACTGCTTGAAATATTCAAGGCCTCTCCTTTCCTTTGATAAAAGCTTTGATGAAGTTCCTCATTTGAAGCTGTTGAAAGAATTATTTTTACATATCTTTAATTCTCCAAAGAACCATCCGAAGACTAAACCCTTTTATGACCATGTGATGTGTTTCTATAATGTAAATAACAACATATTCTTCAGAAATTATCAAATCCTTAATGAGTTAAAAGAGAAATTTTGTAACCCTGATAGTGTAGATAAACTACAGCTATCTGAAATAGGACCAAGATTCTCTCTAAACTTAATGAGAATTCTTGATGGCCCCATGGGAGGTAGGACCCTTTTTAAAAATCCTTTCTACATTGCCCCATCTGTTTTGATTAGAAAAAACGCAGAGTCTTTTAAAATGAGGAAACTAAAAGAAGACAAAGAGAAAGAAAGTCTAAATGAAATGTTAAGCCAGAAAAGGAATATAGAACATAACTGGTTAGAGGATAAATAAATTATTTAAATAATAATAAATTAAAGGAAAAGGATGATATCAATAATAAATAAAATGAATTTTTGCAATTTAATAAGATTAATTTAATATTTTGAATAATTGTTATAACTT
>Ga0169931_10013978_pt1 | contig 10907 bp, 8 predicted proteins | sample Kivu_15m_20L_FD_129675 | JGI IMG/M metagenome (GOLD analysis project Ga0169931, IMG submission 129675) | Freshwater microbial communities from Lake Kivu, Western Province, Rwanda to study Microbial Dark Matter (Phase II) - Kivu_15m_20L... | ecosystem: Environmental > Aquatic > Freshwater > Lake ... | reverse complement strand
CGGCCCGCGCCGCCGGCCCGCATCAGCGGTCCAGGCGCCGCATCCAGCGAAAGACCACCGGCAGCCACCACGGATCACCCCGGTACAGCGGCAGGGTCCGCAGCGGCCGGTCGAACGCGCTGTCGCCGCCCGGCTGCCCGAGCACGCGCCAGGCGAGCTTGCGCCCGAAGTGGGTGCCCATGGGCAGGCCGACGAAGCAGTAGCCCGCCGCGTAGTGGATCCCGTCGTGCCGGCCGATGCGGGGCTCCACATCGAAGGTACCCGCGCAGCGGCCGGTCCAGACGTGATCGACCCGAAGGTCCTGCAGATCGGGGAAGATCCGCAGCATCCGTGCGCGCAGCCGGCTCGCCATCGTGGGCAGGTCGCGGCCTCGGCCGCCGGTCAACCCGCCGAAGACGATCCGCGAGGGATCGTCGGGCACGCGGCGGAACCAGTCGACGTCGAAGTTCCAGTCGATGAAGGTCCGGTCGCCGGGCAGCAGCGCGCGTACCCGGTCGGCGCCGAGCGGCGCCGACACCGCCTGGTAGGCGTCGAACGGGATCAGCCGGCGGGCCAGCCACGGCCAGGCGTCGCCGGAGTAGCCGTTGGTGGCCACGATCACCTCGCGCGCCGACAGCGTCCCGTGCGCCAGCGCGAGCTCGAAGCCGGCCCCCGCATGCCGGATGCCCCGCACCGGCGAGTGGCCGAGGACGGTGGCGCCGGCGGCGCGGGCCGCACGCAGCAGCCCGGCGTGGTAGAGCCCCGGGTGCAGCCCGGCGTGGTCGTCGATCCGCAGGCCGCCGAAGTAGTGGTCGCTCGCGATCTCGGTGCGCTGCACGGTGCGATCGACCACCTCGAAGCGTTCGCCCAGGTGGCGCTCGCGAAGCGCGTACTCGCGCACCATGGCCGCGTGCATCGCGGGGCCGGTGGCCAGCAGCAGCCGGCCCTGGCGGCGGTAGTGGCAGTCGATGCCGAACCCGGCCACGGTGTCGGCCACCGCGTCGGCCGCCTCGCCCAGCTCGCGGTAGGCCCGCAGCGCGCGATCGAGACCGTCGCGCGCGATCAGCTCCGCGAGGCCGTGCTTGAGCGAGCGCCCGACGTAGCCCGCATTGCGCGTGGCGCCGCCTTGGCCGGGATCCCCGGCATCGAGCACCACCACGTGCCGCCCGCCGCGGGCGAGGTGCGCCGCGGCGACGCAGCCGGTGATCCCGGCCCCGACGATCGCAACGTCCGCGTGCGCTGGAACAGCCCCGCCGCGCTCGCCCGACAGCGGCGCCGCCCGCCACCACCAGGGATCGAGCGAGAGCGCCGAGGCGTCGCCCGCCATGCGGCTCAGCCCCGGCGTGCGCGGTCGGCCTTGAGCCAGCGGAACAGCTCGTCCATGCGCGCCGCCACCAGCGCGGCACCGTCGCGTCTCGACCAGTCGTACACGCCGCGGCCGTTGCCCAGCCCGTCGGCGCCGTCGGCCACCAGCCGGGCCACGCCGGCCGCCGGTTCGGGCGCGGCGTCGAGGTGCGGCATCAGCGAGGCGCCGAAATGGAACATGGTCTGCAACCCGCCCACGTCGGCCGACTCCAGCGGACCCGTGATGCCCACCCGCCGGCCGAAGCTGTTGCGCACCACCGTGTCGATCGCCTCGGCGCTCGCCGCGCCCGAGGCCCACAGCGCCCAGGCTTCGCGCAGCATCGCGAACTGCAGCCGGTTACCGATGAAGCCGGGGATCTCGCGCTGGATGACCGCCGGCTCCTTGCCCGCCGCGCGCAGCGCGGCGCAGGTCCATTCAGTGACGCCGGGGTCGGTCAGCGGCCCGGCGCAGACCTCGACCAGCGGGATCAGCTGCGGCGGGTACCAGAAATGGGCCGCGATCACGCGGCCCGGCGCGCCGACCCGCTCGATCAGGGCGCTGGCCGGCTGCCCGCTCGAGGAGGCGAGCACGGCGGGCGGCGGGCAGATCGCATCGAGCCGGCCGAACAGGTCGCGCTTGAGCGCGAGGTCCTCGGTGACCGCCTCGACCACCAGCTGCGCGGCGGCCGCGTCCTCGAGCCGGACCGAGGTGCGGATGCGGGCGAGCACGGCCGGGATCTGGGCGGGATCGATCAGCTCGTGGCGGGCGAAGTCGGCCAGGCTGGCCTCGATCCGGCCAGTGGCCCGGGCGAGCGACCCGGCGCTGCGACCGATCATCACCACCGACCGCCCCGCCGCGGCGAACACCTGCGCGACCCCGTGGCCGATGATCCCGTTTCCGATGACGGCAACCGTGTCGAGCGTCTGCGGCATCATGCGTGCATCCCGATGAATCGCGAGCGGGTCGCGGTTGCCGCCGATGCTAGCGCGAACGCGGCCGCCGCGACAGCCGCCGCCGGACGCCCGCGCGACCATCGGCACCGAACAGGATTCCCGCATGCCACCCCCCACCTCCGTAGTCCGCGACGCGTTGCATCGGCGCCGCATCGGGATCCGAGAGGGCAGGAATTCCTCCCGCGGCAGGGACCCGCATCAGCAGGTGATCGTAGCGACCCAGGTCGCCCGAGAGCCGCACACTGCGTCTGCTGGCGTCGAGCTGCATGCGGACTGATCTGGGCGACGTCGGTGCGCCGTGCCCCGACTGTGCTGCAGGGCTGGCCAGGTGACCCGATCAGCAGCAGTGCGCTCGAATTGGGTGCCGAATCGGAACTGGGCGGCTGACGGGCCGTTTGGAGCGGCCTGACGACAAGGCAACTTGCATCATCAGCGATTGCTGATCGTCTTCATCGACGAGTCGGGTCTGAGCGAACGGCCTATGCGGGTGCGCACCTGGGCGCCCAAGGGCCAAACGCCAATCATCCTGGTTTCACTTCAACTGGACCCACATCTCGGTCATCGCCGGGCTGACGCGTACGAACTGCATGTTCCGCCTGCACGAGGGCAGCATCAAGAAGGAGCAGCACGTCGAGTTCCTCAAGGCGCTGCGCGCGCCCCTCGAGCGCCCGCTGCTGATCATCTGGGACGGGCTCAAAGCACACCGCAGCAAGCTGGTGCGCGAGTACCTGGACTCCACCGACGGCGAAGTCCAGATGGCGTTCCTGCCGCCGTACTCGCCCGACCTCAATCCGGTCGAATTCCTGTGGGCCTGGCTCGAGCGCCATGCGCTGGCCAACTTCCGCCCGGCCAATCTCAACGAACCCGACACCACCGCGCGCCGCAAGCTCAGGAGCGCCCGGCGGCGCCCTTCGATCATCGCCGCCCGCCGGGCTCAGGCTGAGTTGTGGTGATGTCACTGTTTACGGAAAGCTCAATAGTCGTCGTGCGGCAGGCGATAGGCTGCTGGGAAATCGCCCGTTCCACCATCATCGCAGGCAATAGCGGGCGCAGATACTCAGGAGCCGAGTCGAACCACACCGAAGCACCCGATCCGCGAGCCGAATCCTGCACGGCTGCGACATGACCATGGGGGTACCCTGCGCTCGACGGTCAATGAGGCCTCGGCACTGAATACGGGAAGGCCGCTACGCAATGGCATCTTGAGGTCTTCGATGGCGTTGCCCAAGAGGCCCGACAGATTGGCCAGTTGGCGCTACCAGACCTTGCCATTCTCGAGACAGGGCCTGGAGCACGGCGGGCGGTCAAAGTTCGGAATAGCGACGGCGTCGATGTAATCGGTGCGTCAAACCTCCCGCACCGCTTCCCGCACCGCGCGCAGTGTCACCTCGAGCGCCTCGTCCTGATGCGCGGCCGACAGGAACCAGGCGCCGCGCTCCAGCACGCGCACCCGCCGCGACAGCAGCGCCTCGCAGAAGCGCACGTAGCGCGGGCGGTCCATCCGCATCAGGTCGCGGTAGTCGCGCGCAGGCTCTGACAGCCCGAACGCCACGTGGAAGATCTGCCCGAACCCGGTCACGCTGGCGGTGACGCCGGCCTGTCCAAGCGCCGCCTCGATGCCCTGCATCAGCCGCTGCCCGCGCTCGCCCACCTCGTCGAGCACGCGGCCGTCCTGCAGCGCCCGCAGCGTCGCGTCGGCCGCTGCCAGGCACAGCGGACTGGCGTTGTAGGTGCCGCCGTGCACGACTCCGCCGGTCGCGAACAGGTCCATGAGCTCGGCCCGTCCGGCCACCGCCGCGATCGGCAGCCCGTTGCCAAGGCACTTGCCGAAGGTGGCGAGGTCGGGCGTCACACCCTCGAGCTGCTGCACGCCACCGGGTGCCACGCGAAAGCCGGTGATGACCTCGTCGAAGATGAGCACCGTGCCATGCCGGCTGCAGGCCTCGCGCACACCCTGCAGATAGCCCGCCAAGGCGCGGATCGAACCCGCATTGCACATCGCGGGCTCCATGATGACCGCGGCCACGTCCCGGGTCGCGAGGCGGCGTTCGAGCGAAACAAGGTCGTTCCAGCGCAGCACCTCGGTGTTCGCCCAGGCGCCCTCATCCTGGCCGACGCTGCCGGGCAGGCGGCTGAGGACCCCCGGGTCACCGGCTGTCTCTGCCGTGGCCGATACCGACACCAGCACACTGTCCAACCAGCCGTGGTAATGCCCCTCGAACTTGACGATCGTGCGTCGCGAGGTCGCCGCGCGCGCCAGGCGAAGCGCCGCCTGCACCACTTCACTGCCCGATGCAGCGAACCGCAGCTTTTCCGCGCACGGGACCATTTCGCAGAAGCGCTCCGCCACCGAGGCCTCGAGTCGCGACTGACCGCCCCACAGAATCCCGTCCTCCAGTTGCCTAGCCACCGCGCGGCGTACCGGTTCGGGCGAATGGCCCAGGATCATGGGCCCCATGCCCAGGTAGTAGTCGACCAGGCGGTTGCCGTCGGCGTCAAAGAGGAAAGGGCCCTCGGCGCGCTCGAAAACGAGGGGCGTGGGCGCGATACCCATTCGGAAATTGCTGGAGACACCGCCCGGGATGCGGCGCTTGGCGTCCTCGATCAGCCGTCGAGAGGTGTCGAAGGATGCGGCAGGGATTGGCTGGCCCGCCGCGTGGGTGGAGTCGAGATGCATCGTGTGCCCTTGTTGCGTGCGGGGGTGCTTTGTGCGTTACGCGGTTTCGGTTGCCGGGTCACGGCCGGGTCGCTTGGCACCGTGGCCCGGCGCTCGCGCCGGCCTTCCATTCCGGTTGGCCTTCCGTCCGAAAGCATTGACGATCTTCCTGGTGATGTACAGCGCCTCGACCGCGTGCATGGCCGCCGCCGCTGCGCTCGCCCGATCCGCACCCACGGGACCAGCTCGAATCCGCCGGAGCATGATCTCAAGGCCCCACACGGCCGGACCACCCTGTGCCTTGCGGCGCTGCCGCAGCCGCGTATCGCTCGATCAGCCTGTCCCGCAGTTGCCACGGTCCGGCGCCGGGCAGTTCCGTACCCGACTTCTTTATTGGAGCCACCGCCGCGCTCGTGGGCTGACCCGGGGCGCCACCCGTCCAGCCTCAGCGCGGCGGCGGCGAGGCGCGCATCCATCGCCGACTCGACCGGTCACCTCCCATCGCTCGGCGTCACCGCGTGTCGCGCCGAACGACGGATCCGAGGTCCCGGTGACCAGCGGGTTGCCGTCGATCCACAGCTTCGGGCTGCTGGCACGACACCGCGCAGCGTGGTAGGCCATGTCGTGCAGCCCGGTCATCATCCGGGCCGGCGTTCCACGAACCCGATTGACCGGCGTCAACGCGGTCTGGCGGCCGCGACGTAGGCTGGAGTCCCACACCCCCGATGGAGCCAGCCATGGCCCGGATGATGAAGGCAGCCGTGTTCGTGGAGCCCGGCCGCATCGTGCTCGACGAGAAGCCCGTCCCCGAGATCGGCCCGCTCGATGCGCTGGTGCGCGTGACCACCACGACAATCTGCGGCACCGACGTGCACATCCTGAAGGGCGAGTACCCGGTGGCGAAGGGCCTGACCATCGGGCACGAGCCGGTGGGCGTGATCGAGCGGCTGGGCTCGGCGGTGAAGGGCTACCGCGAGGGCCAGCGGGTGATCGCCGGCGCGATCACGCCCAGCGGCTGGAGCAACGCGTGCCTGTGCGGCGTCTGCTCGCAGGACGGGGCGGGCACCGAGCACGGCTGGAAGGCGATGGGCGGCTGGCGCTTCGGCAACACGATCGACGGCTGCCAGGCCGAATACCTGCGGGTGCCCGACGCGATGGCCAACCTGGCGCCGGTCCCCGACGGCCTGACCGACGAGCAGGTGCTGATGTGCCCCGACATCATGTCCACCGGCTTCAGCGGCGCCGAGAGCGCGGGCATCCGGATCGGCGACGTGGTGGCGGTGTTCGCGCAGGGCCCGATCGGGCTGTGCGCCAGCGTGGGCGCCCGGCTCGCCGGAGCCAGCACGGTGATCGGGGTCGACCGCCTGCCCGACCGGCTGGCGATGGCCCGCCGGCTGGGTGCCGACCACGTGATCGACGCGAGCCGCGAGGATCCGGTGGACGAGATCATGCGCCTGACCGGCGGCCGGGGCGTGGACGTGGCGATCGAGGCGCTCGGCACCCAGGCCACCTTCGAGGCCGCGCTGCGGGTGCTGCGCCCCGGCGGGACGCTGTCGAGCCTGGGCGTGTACTCGACCGACCTCACGATCCCCCTGGGCGCGTTCGCGGCGGGGCTGGGCGACCACCGGATCGTGACCACCCTGTGCCCGGGCGGCAAGGAGCGGATGCGGCGGCTGATGGCGGTGATCGCGTCGCAGCGGGTGGACCTGGGCGCGATGGTCACGCACCGCTTCCGGCTCGACGAGATCGAGGCGGCCTACGACCTGTTCGGCCACCAGCGCGACGGGGTCCTGAAGGTGGCGATCACCCCCTGACCGGGGGCCGCGCGACGAAGCCGGCCAGGTCGTCGAGCACCGGTGCGATCCAGCGCAGCGGGCCCGCCAGCGCAGCCAGCAGGGTCACGTGGTTGGCACCCTCGTAGAGCCGCTCGGTGACCAGGGTGCCGGCCTCGCGCAGCCGCCGGGCGAGCTGCACGGTGTTGCGCTGCGGATCGACCAGCGAATCGGTGGCGGCCGCCCCGAGGAACACCGGCATCGGCAGGCGCGCGGCGAACCCGATCGGCTGACTGTGCGGCGGGTAGTCGGGGTGATGGAACACTGGCCGGACCCCGCGGTTCTCGATGGGCAGGAAGTCGGGATACCGGACCTGCGGATAGACCCGGTAGTCGGGCACCACGGTGACGATCCCGCGCGAGGCCAGGGCCCGCCCCACGAACCGGTAGCTAGTGCGCGATCCGCGGTTCCAGGAGCCGCCGTAGAAGAACACCGCGACCGGCCGACCGGCGGGCGGCGCGTCGCCGTCGGGCTGGTAGACGTCGAGGCGCTGGCGCGGGTCGTCACCGTAGGCCAGGCCGGCGTGCTCGCGAGCCGCGCCCGGCGTGGCCGCTGCCAGCGCGCCGCCCCAGGAGCAGCCGCCGAGCGGCAGGAGGCCGGCGGCGGCGACCAGCCGGCGGCGGATGCGAGGGACGGGGGACTCGGTCACGGTGGGCGGCCCGGGAGGGCAAGCAAGGCCGAAGCGGCGCTGGTCGGTTGAGTCGGCGGATGGTACCCGGCCTGACCGGTCGGCCGTGCGGAACGCGCCGGTCATGCCGGCCAGCGTACCGTGATCCAGCGGATGTCGGGGTCCGGGGTCGGCGTCGCTGGCCAGGCAGACGCCGTTCCCGCGACTCGCCCCGCCGAACGGCTGACGACGGAAGCACAACGCCCCTCAGCGTGCCGAGGCCGGCAGGTCCTTCATCACCGCCTCGTAGGCCAGGCGCAGCTCGCGCTTGAGCAGCTTGCCGCTGGGATTCTTCGGCAGCGCGTCGACGAAGATCACCTTCTTGGGCACCTTGAAGTGCGCCATCTGAGCGCGGCAGTGCGCAATCACCGTCTCCTCGGTCAGCACGTGACCCGCCTTGACGACCACGCAGGCGGTCACTGCCTCGATCCAGTACGGGTGCGGCAGGCCCACCACCGCCACCTCCGACACGCCCTCGAGCCGGTAGACGGTCTCCTCGACCTCGCGCGAGGCGACGTTCTCGCCGCCGGTCTTGATCATGTCCTTCTTGCGGTCCACGACGGTGATGTAGCCCTCGTCGTCGATCGTGGCCAGGTCGCCGCTGTGGAACCAGCCGCCCTCGAAGGCGGCCGCGGTCCGGTCGGGATCGTTGTAGTAGCCGCTGAGCAGCTGCGGCGAACGGTGCACGATCTCGCCGACCTGGCCAGGCGCTACGTCGCACATCGCGTCGTCGACCACGCGGGTCTCGACGTTGAGCACCGCGCGGCCGGCCGACCCGGCCTTGCGCAGCTGGTCCTCGGGCTTGAGCACGGTGGCCAGCGGTGCGATCTCGGTCTGGCCGTAGAAGTTCCACAGCCTCACCTGCGGGAGCCGCTCGGCCAGCTCCCTGAGCACCGCCACCGGCATGATCGAGGCGCCGTAGTAGCCCTTGCGCAGCCCCGACAGGTCGGTGCCGGCGAACGCCGGCGAGCGCAGCAGCGCGATCCAGATCGACGGCGGCGCGAAGAAGCTGCTGATCCGGTGCATGGCGAGCAGCGCGAGGATGCTGTCGGGCGTCGGCTTGCCGGTGATCACGCTGCTGGCGCCCACGTAGACCGCCGGCCCGAGGAACACGTCGAGCTGCGCGCAGTGGTACAGCGGCAGCGCGTGCAGCAGGGTATCGGACTCGGCGATCTCGCCCTCGACCACACAGCTCACGTACTCCCAGCAGACCGCCTCGTGGGTCAGCATCGCGCCCTTGGGCAGGGACTCGGTTCCGCTGGTGTAGATGATCTGGGCGAGCATGCGACCGTCGACCTCGGTCGCCGGCGGGTCGGCGCACGCCGACAGCAGCGCTCCGAACCCGACCATGCCCGTGGGCGGCTGCGCCGGATCCTCGCCCTCGAGCCACACCACGTGCTCGACCGAGGTGTCGCCGGCGGCGGCGGTCTCGCCCAGCGTGACCAGGTCGGGACCCACTGCCAGCAGGCGTGCGTCGGAATGACGCAGGACGTAGCCGACCTCCTGGGCGTTGAGCATGAAGTTGATCGGCACCAGCACAGCGCCCAGCCGCGCCAGCGCGAAGCGCATCGCCGCGAACGCGTGCGAGTTGCGCGACAGCACCGCGACCCGGTCACCGGCCGATACCGGCACGCCCGCGCGCCCCTCGGCCAACCCGTTGGCCAGACGGTTGACCACGGCGTCGAACTCGCGGAAGGTCCAGGCCACCGGACCGCAGCGGATCGCGGGCTTGTGCGGCAATCGGGCGGCGGTGCGGCGCAGCAGGTCGCCAAGGGTCTGGCTGCGGACGATGGACTGCATGGAATCTCCTTCGGGTGGAACGCGGGCACCGGGCGGGGCGCACCGCACCGCACCGATTCTGCCCGACTGGCGGGTCAGCAGCCGCCCCAGGCTGCACCGCGCCATGCCCGCCGGGTCCGCGCTACAGTGCCGGCCCATGAACCCGCTGCAGACCGCCATCGACTTCGCCGTCGCCCACGAGACCGACTGGGCCCGCGACCCGGCCGCCGACCCTCACCGCTGGGGCATCCACCTCCAGGACCCCGCCCCCTACAACGTGCTGCGCGGTCCCGTCCATGCCCGCGGGCCTGGCTCCGGGGTGGTGCTGCACCGGGGGCGCGAGCGGGCCGCCTGGGGCGAGCCCGACCGGGCCGACCTGACCTTCAGCGTGGCCAAGACCTACCTGGCCCTGCTGGCCGGGGTGGCCCACGACCGGGGGCTGCTGCCCGACCCCGACGAACCGGTCGGCCGGCGAGTGCCGGGTATCGGCTTCGACTCGCCGCACAATGCGGCGGTCACCTGGACCATGCTGCTGCAGCAGACCAGCGAGTGGGAGGGCCGCTGCCTGGGGCTGCCCGACACGGTCGACCGCTGGCGGGTGGTGGCCTACGGCGGCGGTTCGGCCGGCGGGCGCAAGGGCGATGCGCGCCCGCTGCATGCGCCCGGCACCTACTGGGAGTACAACGACGTCCGCATCAACCAGCTGTCGCTGGCCCTGCTGCACCGCTTCGGCGAACCGCTGCCGCAGGTCTTCGAGCAGGCGATCCTGCGGCCGCTGGGCGCCGGCCGCGACTGGCGCTGGGCGGGCTACGACGACGCCTGGGTCACCGTGCCCGGGCCCGACGGCACGCCCCGCCGCCTGCAGTCGGTGCCCGGCGGCACCCACTGGGGCGCCGGGGTGTCGATCTCGGCGCGCGATCAGGCCCGGGTGGGTGCGCTGCTGCTGGCCGCCGGCCGGCACGACGGTCATGCTCTGGTGTCGGCGGACTGGATCGGCCGGATGCTTCGTCCGTGCCCGATCGCACCGTTCTACGGCATGCTCCTGTGGCTCAACCGGGGCCGGCCGCCGGTCTATCCGGCGGCCGGCCCCGACAGCGTGTTCATGCTGGGCGCCGGGGGGCACCTGACCTGGATCGACCCCTCCCGCGAGCTGGTGGTGGTGGCCCGCTGGCTCGACCCCCAACACACCGACCGCTTCATTTCGCACGTGGTGCAGGCAATCGACTCATTTGCGGCAGCGTAAGGCCGAACGGTCGATCCGCCCGTCTGAGCGGCGAACCGGGCGTGTGATTTCGCACATACAGTGCGCCCATGGCACCGCACCGCTCATGTTCCCGCCAACGCCGCCTGTCCCCCGGACGAGGGGCGCAGTGGACCCTGGCGCTGACCCTGCTCGCGGCGGCCGGCCTGGCCGGCTGCGGCGGCGGGGGCGGTGACGACACCCACCCGTTCCCCGACGCCGCGGGCAGCCGCATCCTGATCGCCGAGACCGCGGCGGGGCAGCCGCAGGTACCGCTGGTATCCAAGCCCGTGGTGGGCGGCACGCAGGCAACCCGGGACCCTTCCGACCCGGCGGTGGGCGTCGAGGCCAACCCCTCGCTGGTCAAGCCGCCGGTAGCCCCTCGGCCGGCGGTTCCGCTGGTTTTCGGCAAGGTGCGCTATGGCATCCCCGCCGCGGCCGAGCTGGGCGTGGGCG
>Ga0169931_10013977_pt1 | contig 10907 bp, 8 predicted proteins | sample Kivu_15m_20L_FD_129675 | JGI IMG/M metagenome (GOLD analysis project Ga0169931, IMG submission 129675) | Freshwater microbial communities from Lake Kivu, Western Province, Rwanda to study Microbial Dark Matter (Phase II) - Kivu_15m_20L... | ecosystem: Environmental > Aquatic > Freshwater > Lake ... | reverse complement strand
GTTTTTCCGAGCTTGAGCCGGTCGCGGGCTGGAGCGTTGGCGGGCCTCCCCAAGCCCGACAAGGCCCCGGGCCGAGGAGTTTCCGACGTCTCTTTCCCGCGCAGGAGGCGGCGCGGGGCGGATTCCCTCTGTCGAGCCTGAGCGGAGGTCCGATCCGCTGCTCCCTGCAAGGAAGCACGACGTCTTCGTCCCGCCCAAGCATCGGGTGACCAGAAATTCAGCGGGATGCAACGCCCGGAAAGCCCCCGAAACCGCCCTCGACTGCCGTCTCGGAGCGCGTCGGGAGAGAACGTCTCCCCGCAGATTTCTCCGCGGAGGCTTGTTTTTCTTTTCCGATCCGAAGCTTTGCCTTCGGTGCTCCGACGCGGGGCGGGCAAGCCGCGGATCCAGCCCGCCCATCGACTTCAATGCCGGGCGTTGCCAACCGGCCGGCGCGCTTCGAGCAACCGGCACGGCGAGGTCGCTGCCGGGCGCGTTGCGGCGGATGCCGCCGGACGTCGCGCCGCCGAGTGCAGGCGGGGCCAGAAAGACGAAGCCCCCGCGACTCGAGCCTTGGGGGCAGCGGCATGCCCGAGTCGCGAGGGCGTTCGCGGGGAGAACCGCGATTGTTTCGCTGATCAGCGGTAGACGGCCGGAGCGGTTTGGAACACGACGACCGGTCGGCTCGACATGTGCCACGCGAAGGGTCGACCGCCCGGTTGCTGCCACGCGTGGCTGTACATGGTGGTGAACGGCATGCCGGAGGCGGTGGGACGACCGTTGGAGATGCCGTACCAGCGGGAGGCCGCCAGCCGGGCCATGCGCTGCTCCGCACGCTGTTCCGCCTTGGCCTGAGCGATCGATTTTTGTTCCACGCGCGGCGGAGCAGGGCGGTAGTACCAGTCCTGATCCGCTTCGGGAGTCGCCGCGGGCGGCAGTTCCGTGGTCTGCGCGCGCAACGGCGCGCACGGGAGGGCGAAACAGGCCGCCGCGAGCGTCAAGGCGAGCGCGCGGATCCCTTGCAGTTGTTTCATGGCTGAACCGCCTCCTGGCGGGAGTTGTCCGTGACGCGAGGGCGAACCCGACTCGGATCCAGCCCGCCCCGGAACTACTTCGGCACGCCGCGCCGCGCAACTGAGAAACTTCCGCTTAGCCGTTTTCTCTTACCATGCTCCCCGGCACGCGCAACGCGGACCCCGTTTTTTGCCGACGGCGACGCCACGGACCGCCCGGCAGCCGATTGCGGGGGCGCGGCGACAGTGCTACCCTGACGGGGGAGTCTCAGGAGCGCGCTTCCGCCATCGGAAGAGCCTGGGGCAAAAAGCCATTTTTCCGTCTCGCGGAGGTTGGGAACCATGCCACGCAACCACTCGGCAATCGGCGTACTGCTCGTCACGCTCTCGGCCCTGGGATGGGCAGGATGCGGCGGACAGACGGCCCCTCCGGCGCCCCCGGCCCCGGCAGCGACCGAGCCCGCCGCCACGGAGCCGGCCGCTGAAACGCCCGCCGCCGAAACTCCGGCGGCAGAAGCTCCCGCCGCCGAAGAGCCGGCAGCCCAGTAACCCCGTGCAGGACCCGTCGGGCGGCGAGTAACGAGGCGAGTAACGAGCAGTCGGCCGGTTCCGCGGCAGCCGGCTCGGCCGCTGCCGACAGCGAGCACGAGCCAACGGCTCTCCGGCGGAGGGCGTTCGCAGCGCGGGGCTTCCAGGGCTCGGCGCTGCAAGATCGGGGTTGATGCCGACGCACGACCTCCCGGCGGCGTCGCTCACGGCGTTCGTTCCCAGCCCCCCGTGGACGATCGGGGGTGGCGGCTGGTCGGGCCGCGGGCCGGCGGGCGGCGGCGGTTCGCCCGTCAACGGCTTCGTCGCGGGCTGACTTCGCTGCGGGCTGTCGGGGCCTCGCGGGCTGTCGGGGCCTCGCGGGCTGTCGGGGAGTCGACGCCGACCGGCGCGTTCCGCTTGGCGACGTCGTGCAGCGGAGCCGCATCGCGGGGCGAAGTCCAACCGTCGCGGTCTTGTGCCCGAGCGCGAGGCGCCCGGGCGCGACGCGCGGAGGGCGTTTCGTCTCAACCCCCGCGGGGCGTTCGCCGCGGCGGCCGAGCGGGGCGGGACGCGGCCTGCCCCTCCGACGGCGCGGCACGGGCGGGCGAGCGGTTGCCGGCTCAGACGTTCTTTTTCGGTCGGGGGACGCGATTGCCTCCGCCCCGTCGGCGCCCTTGGGCGCGGTTTTTCTTTTCCTGGCGTTTGACGTCTTCCAGCGGCTGACCGATGGCGTCGCGCATCCGCTCGATGCGATCGCGAAGGGCGGCGGCCTGCTCGAACTGCAATTCCTCGGCGGCTTGGAGCATTTCCTGCTCGAGATCGGCCAGGTACTCTTCGGTGACGTAGACGGTTTCGTCGGTGCGTCCGACCGCGGCGTTGGCTTGGACGTGGGCCGAGGCCTCGGCCTCGATGCCGCGACGGATGGCCTTGACGATCGACTCGGGCGTGATGCCGTGCTCGGCGTTGTAGTGCTGCTGCAGCCGGCGGCGTCGATCGGTTTCGTCGATCGCCCGCTGCATCGAATCGGTCACGCGATCGGCGTAGAGGATCACCTTGGCATCGACGTTGCGGGCGGCCCGGCCGATGGTCTGCATGAGCGACGTCTCGCTGCGGAGAAAGCCCTCTTTGTCGGCGTCGAGAATGGCGACGAGCGACACTTCAGGCAGGTCGAGTCCCTCGCGGAGCAGGTTGACGCCGACCAGCGCTTCAAAGGCTCCGGCGCGGAGGTTGCGCAGCAATTCGACCCTTTCGAAGGCGTCGAGTTCGCTGTGGAGCCATTTGCAGAGCACGCCCTGCTCGCTGAAGTAGGTCGACAGGTCTTCGGCCAGGCGTTTGGTAAGCGTCGTCACCAGCGTGCGCTGGTTGCGGGCCGCCCGCTCGCGAATCTGCTCGAGCAGGTGCGGGACCTGTCCTCGAGCGGGAACCACCTCGATGACCGGATCGAGCAGCCCCGTGGGCCGGACCACCTGTTCGACGACTTCTCCGCCGGACCGCTGCAATTCGTAGGAGCCGGGGGTCGCGGAGACGTAGACGACGCGCTGGCAGCGCCGCTGCCATTCCTCGAACTTCAGCGGGCGATTGTCCAGAGCGCTGGGAAGACGAAAGCCGTGCTCGACGAGCGTCTCTTTGCGGCTGCGGTCGCCGGCGTACATCGCGCCGATCTGCGGCACGGTCGCGTGCGACTCGTCGATGAACATCAGGAAGTCGTCGGGGAAAAAATCGAACAGCGTGGTCGGCGTCTCGCCCGGCGCGCGTCCGCTCAGCGGGCGGCTGTAGTTCTCGATGCCCGGGCAGTACCCCGCCTCGAGCAGCATCTCCATGTCGTACCGGGTGCGGGCGTTGAGCCGCTGCGCCTCGAGCATTTTGCCCTGCTGGCGAAATTGCTCCAGCCGTCCCGACAGCTCCTTGCGGATCGCGTCGACCGCCTGCTCGATGCGTTCCTCCGGCAGGACGAAGTGCTTGGCGGGGTAGATGTAGAGTTGCGACAGCGCGTCGATCGTTTCCCCCGAAACCGGATTGATGATCGCCAGGCGTTCGATCTCGTCTCCCCAGAATTCGATCCGCAGCGCGTATTCCTCGTACGACGGCCAAACCTCGACGCAGTCGCCGCGGACGCGGAACTTGCCGCGCTGGGGGTCGGCGTCGTTCCGCTCGTACTGGATGTCGATCAGCTTGCCCAGCACCTCGTCGCGATCCACGGTCTGCCCGAGAGCGAGCCCGACCATCATCTGCTTGTAGTCGTCCGGCGATCCCAGGCCGTAAATGCACGACACGCTGGCCACGACGATCACGTCGCGGCGGCTGACGAGCGAACTGGTCGTGGCCAGCCGCATGCGGTCGATTTCCTCGTTGATCGAGGCGTCTTTCTCGATGTAGATGTCCCGTTGGGGGATGTACGCCTCGGGCTGGTAATAGTCGTAGTAGCTGACGAAGTAACTCACCGCGTTCCGCGGAAAGAACTCCTTGAACTCCCCGTACAGCTGCGCGGCCAGCGTCTTGTTGTGCGACAACACCAGCGCCGGACGCTGCAGCTGCTGGATCACGTTGGCCATCGTGAACGTCTTGCCGGATCCGGTGACGCCCATCAGCACCTGCTCGGCACGCCCCTCCTGCAACCCGCGGACCAGGGCGGCGATCGCTCCCGGCTGGTCGCCGGCCGGCGCAAACGGACTCTCCAACTGGAACTCCACGCAAGACTCCTCTACCGATTGCCGGGCGCCGCGTCTCCGCGGGGCGATCCGCAGGTCAGGAAACCGCGGATCTGCGCCAGTTTAGCGGGACCGATGCCGCCCACGCGAGAGACGGCTTCGATCGATTCGAACGGCCCGTGCCGCTCGCGCGCCGCCACCCATCGGGCGGCAAGCGTCGGACCGATGCCAGGCAGTTGGCTCAGTTCGGCGGCGGTCGCCGTGTTGACGTCCAGCTCGTAGCGGGCCGTCAGCGGCACGGCCCGCTCCCAAGGGGCCCAGGCCCCGTCGGCCCCCCCGCCGGCCCGCCACCACAACGCGGCGCCCGCCAGGACGGCGGCGAGCCAGCCGGCGGCCGTCCGCTGGTCGCGCGGCTCAAGCCAGCCCTGCCGCCATCCCGGCGGCCGTTCGGTCGTTCCGCCTGCGGCGCGCTCGCCCATCGTCTCGCGGTCTCCGTCGCCGTGGCGAGCCCTCTTGGCCGTCGAGCCGCCGCGGCCCTGTCCGCCGGCAAGGGGCCGCGCAGCCGGCCGAGTATAGCGGCTTCCTCCGCCCGCGCGAAATACGGGGCTGGCCGCCGGCCGTTGGCCCCCCGCCGCCCCCACCGGGGCCGGCTCGCGACGCTTCGCCGCCCCGGTCGCGCGGCGAGTCGGCCGCCGCCGGGAAAAGGAGCGGACCGCCCGGCGCCGACCGTCGTGCCGACCATGCCTTCGGGCTGCGGTTGTGCGTCGTGCTTCTCCGGCCGACAATGCGGCCATGAACGCGCCGCAGGCCATCGACGATTTCGCGCAGATCGAGTGGGACGCCGCGGCCGAGGAGGATTGCCGCGAGCTTGTCCGGCTGGCGATTCGCGAGGATCTCGAAGACGAGCAGGACTGGACGACCCTGGCGGTCGTGCCTGCCGGACGTCGCGGCGCGGCCGTGATTCGCACCCGCGAGTCGGGAGTCGTCGCCGGCATGCCCGCCGTGAGGGCCGCCATCGAGGAGTTGAACGCCGACATCGTGCTGACGGCGGCCCTCGACGACGGACGATTGTGCCGCCCTCACGAGGCGCTCGGCGTGCTGTCGGGCTGCGTTCGCGATCTGCTGACCGCCGAGCGGATTCTCCTCAACCTGCTGGGCCGGATGATGGGCGTCGCCACCCGCACCCACGCCTTCGTCCACGCGGTCGAGGGGACGGGCGCGAGGATCTACGACACGCGGAAGACGACGCCCGGCTGGCGCCGCCTGGAAAAGTACGCCGTCCGCTGCGGAGGCGGCCGCAATCATCGCACAGGCCTCTACGACGCGGTGCTGATCAAAGACAACCACCTCGGCCACTTGGAGGCCGAGTGCGCTCAGCCCGCCGACGCCGCCGTGCAGGCGTTGCGCCGTGCACGGCGGCTGCTGGCCGACCCGGCCGTGCCGCCACGCCGGCCGCCGCGGATCGTGGAAATCGAAGTCGACAGCCTCGAGCAACTCGCCGCCGTGCTCCCCCACGGGCCCGACATCGTCCTGCTGGACAACATGGACGCAGCCCAACTCGCGGCCGCGGCGACGCTGCGCAGCCAACTCGCTCCCGCGGTGCAGCTCGAAGCGTCGGGGGGCGTCGCGTGGGAGCGGCTGCCCGAGATCGCCGCCTCGGGGGTCGAACGCATCAGCGTGGGGGGCCTGACCCATGCGGCCCGCTGGCTCGACGTCGGACTCGATTGGCAGCCTTCGGCCTGAACCGATCGTGCGGGTCGGAGGGCCGGCCGAAAACGGCGGGCCGGCGGCCGACCGCCGCCCCCCGCGCACCGACCGATCCCCGCAGGCCCCGTCACGGCGGCCGCAAACCCGGCCCGTGCGGGGCGATCGCCGGGCGGTTGACAACGCCGGCCCCCAACCTAGCTTTGGGCAGATCAAACGCCGTCGGGAAGCAGCGTTTGGACGGAGACGCGGCGGGTCGCGCTGGAAGCGAGAGGGGACCCCGCCGCGTCTTTTTTTTGGCAAAGTTTGACACCCCCGCGCAGCACGACTACGATGCAAGAGTGCCAACGGCGCAACGAGCGCCCGAGGCCTGTCTTTCAGGGCTTTTTTACAGGGTTGTGGACCTCATGAGCATTCGATCGGCGGCGGGATCGCAAGACCCGGTCGCTGCCCGAACTGACGCCGCTGGCGCAGGTCCGCTTCTCCTTCTGCACGCCCCCGACTCGCTTGCCTGAGCGTCGTCGATCGGCCCGTCAGCTTGGAGAAGGCCCCTTCGCGGCATCCGCCCTGGCCGGCCTTCGGCCGAGCCCGTGCGGCGCGTCGCTTTCCCCCCACCGCGAGGCCGGCTCCGAGGCGGAGCCTGCTCGCGTCGGACGACGTTCCCCGCCGGTCGGGGGCCGTTGCGGGTTGCCGATGGATCTCCGTGCTTCCGCCTGAAACGCAACTGTCTCAACGTACGCGCCGACGCATCGTGCGGGGCGTGCCGCGAGCGACGTTGTGCCCGGTCGAATGCCGCCTTGACGCGAACCGAGTTCCGCCAGGGCGATCACAGGCTTGCACCGGGGGAAACAGTATGGGCCGTCGTTTGCTGGCAGTTTTGGGAGCGTGGGCGGTCGGTTGGGGAGTGCTGCAGGGGTCGGCGACGGCGGCCATCATGGGAGCCGGCTTCGAGCTGAAGCTCGGCCCCAGCGATCGCCTGCTCGCGGCGATCGGCACGGCCATGGAGCACTCGGTGTGGATGCAGGAGTCGTGCGACAATCCCCACAACCGGGTGCGCGCCAACAACAAGCCGGCGCTCATGCTCACCAACACGAGCACGGGCGTCGGCAAAATCCAGTCCTTCACGATGACCATCAACAGCAGTCCCGGCGGCAGCGACGTGCCCTACATTTTCGGCACGGGCGACTCGGCCATGGACGTCTACACGGGCTACGTGAAAAAGAGCCTGTACTCCACCGACGGGGTGAGCATCACCGGCAGTTCCATCTCGGCGGACAAATCGACGCTGACGGTGACCTTCGCCGATTTCAGCCCAGGCAGGCGAGTGCTGTTCAACGTCGATCTGGACCCGGAAAGCCCGAGCGCCTGGCCGTTTCCCGATTTCCGCAACGTGCTCCACGGTGCTCCGCTGCAGGCCGGCGGAACGCCCACCGACCCCGCCGACGTGCTCGTCCGGCTCGTCGATGAAACCACCGACAACGTCTCGCAACTGACGGCGATGCTCGAACAGATCACCGACATGCCGCTCTACTCCAACGCCAACGTCCGGCCGTATCAGGTGATGAACCCGATGGAGGTCACCGAGGTGGCGGTCAGCGAAATCCCCGAACCCGCCGCCGCGATCCTGCTGGGACTGGCCGTCGCGGGGACGGTCGCCCGTCGCCGGCGCTAGCCGACCATGCGGTCGGCTCGCCTCGCCGACCTTGCCCGGAAGCCCTGGCGACGCCTTTCTCCCCGTCGCCGGGGATTCCCGCACCGCGAGCCTGCGGTCCCTGAGGGATCGCAGGCTCGCTGCGTTGATACGCCCCCCCTCGTACGGGGATGGCGATCGGGTGCGTCAGGCTGCGGCCTGTACCGCAGGTAACGGTGCTAGCGATTCCGCGGATTTCTCCGGGAAATCCCGAAGTAGCGGATCAAGGGCTTCCGATTACTCACGCTAGGCACGTGCCGGCAATCGCCGGTCGTCGACTGACGGACCGCGATGCCGCCGACTCCATTTTTTCAAGGGGTAGCGCCCGGACGAACCATGCGGTTCGCGAAGCCCGCTGAACAAGGGGGGGAACCAAGGATGAAACTCACCACGTGGGGCGCGCTGGCGCTCGCGCTGGGCTTTGCTGCGCCGGCGGACTTGCGCGCTCAAAGCCGATCGCAAGTCGAACAAACCGCCGACGTCCACGACGTCGGGGAGGCGGACGCCTCGGTAGCGGACGAGTTGCAGGACACCGAACTCGCTCAATACACCGTCGCATCGGCTGGAGGACGCGGAGGGGCCGGCAGCTCGGCGATGTCGGCAGCGCTGCTCGATCGGCCGATCGTGCTGGTGGCGGGCGCCGAGTACATCTACGCGCGGCCCAACTTCAGCGAAGCGCTGGCGTACGTCGAGCAGGACATCGTCAACGGCCGCGAGAACTGGGTCCAGTACGACTTCGGCTACGATTCGACGTACAGCTTCTACGGCGGCGTCTATCTGGCCGATTGCGGCGGGGCCGTGATCTTCGATTGGACGCGGTTGACGGGCGACGCCAGCTTCGCAGCGGCGTCGGTCCCGGGACAGACCGCCATTTTCGGCCCCTACGAGGTCGACGGGAACGTCGAGGGCTTCGCCAACGTGGAGCTCAACTCCTACGATCTGAGCTTCGCGAAGACCATTCCGCTGGGCTGTGCGACGGGAGGCTGCGGCGCCGCTTGCGGAACCTCCTGCGACGACGCCTGCAGCGGGGATGGGTGCAGCGGGGATGGGTGCAGCGGCGGCTGCGCCGCGGCTTGCTGCCCGCCGTGGGACATCACCTGGAGCGGCGGCCTCCGCTGGGCCGACGTCAACTGGGCTCGCGGATTGACGGCCTTCGACGTCCAGAACAACAACGCCGTCATCAACTCCGCGACGACGACGATGGACTTCCAGGGCTTCGGCGGCCGGATCGGCCTGGCCGGGCGTCGCTACCTGGGGCCGCAGGGACGACTAAGCCTCTACGCGAAAGGCGATCTCTCGGTGCTGCTCGGCGACATCGACGTCAACACCGTGGTGTTCGACGCCAGTTCGTCCTCCACGGGGTCCTTCGGCACGCGGTGCACGCACATCGTGCCGGTGACCGAAATCGAACTGGGCGGCACGCTCCACCTCGGAGCTCACGCCCACCTGACGGCCGGCTACTTCTTCTCCGCCTGGCACGACCTGGGATTCCGCGACCAGTACAACTTCAACCAGTTCCAGTTGTCGCACTACGACGACGCGAACATCCTGGGCTGGGACGGCCTGTTCGGACGCGTCGAGATCAACTTTTAAAGAGCAGGCGGCTGTCGCGAAGCGCGCCCGCTGCATCGCGCTGCGATGCAGCCGACGACGGGCGACCGCCCGCGACGGCTCGACGAGCATGCGGCCCAGGGAGCCGTAACCCGCAGCCGCGAACGCCGTGCCGACGAGGGGCGGATCGCCCGCCCAGCTTGCACGGGAGCAAGAAAACCGACAAGACGCAGCCGGCCCGCGAGGCGCCGCTGTCAGGCGTGCACGAGCAACGGGTCGAAGGCCGCGAGGCCTTTCGGCCCGTTGCCTGTTGCGCGGCACGAGGTTGGGCAAAGCGGCCGGCGATCGGCAACGGACGTCCTGTCCGCGGCGCGGATCGACGACCGGCGGCGCCCGGCAGACCTTGAACGCGGCGGGCCGCGTCGTCGCATCCCGCGACGACCGCACGCGGGTTGGCACGACGCCCGTACGGCGGGCAGCGGCGGGCCGCGACGAGCAGCGGCGGGCCGGGACGAGCAGCGGCGGGCCGCGGCGGGCCGCGAGGGCGCGAGGCGGGGCGAGCGACGACGCACTGTGGTCGCAGCGGGAAGAGCTTGAAAAACGCGCCGACGCGGAACGGCCGGAAGGCGCTGTTCGCGAGGCGGTCAGGCCTCGACGCGATCGCGCCGCGCCCGGCGCTGGGCCCGCAGCCGTGCGCGCCGCTTGGTCTCGCTCGGCTTTTCGTAGAATTCGCGAATGCGAATCTCTTTCTTGATGCCGCTTCGCTCCACCAACTTCCGGAACCTTCGCACGGCTTCTTGCGCCGTCTCCTTGTCACGCAACGTCAACTTGACCACAGGAAGAAAACCTCGCCTTTCCCACAGGATGCATCGGGTAAACGGTCGTCCGCCGCGTTCGCCGCCGCCGCCAGGGCACGGCGGTCTCCGGGCGAAGACCCCGCCGACGTCCCGCCGGCCGGCAGCCGCCGCGTGGGACAACGGTTGGTAATCCGCGAGTGTAGCCCAAAGGGCCGCCCGCGCCCAGTCCAGGTCCCCCCCCGGGCCCGTGGTTCCTCGAGCGGACGGTTCCCTGGCCGAGCGGCCTTGCGCGGCTCGGCCAAGCCGTCGGCCGGATCCCGCAAAGACCCCCTAATCCGCCCGACCGCTGCATTCGGCGCAAGGCGTTTTCGGCCGCAAAGACGCAAGCCCGCCGAGGTCCGCCGAGGTCAACCGGGGGCGGCGCGGTTTCCGATCTAAGGAGGGTCCCGGGGGCGTCGCTCGCCGCCAGGGCGACGGCCGCGCGCTGTCGGTGCGGCCGCCCGCGATCTTTCGGCTCTGCGTTCGCCCATGCAGGATTTGGACCGTCTATCGTTGCTGCGAGCGCTGGAGCGCCGGCACGACGAGTTGCTGGCCGAGCTGGACGCCTTGAACGGCCGCATTGAGGCCGCCCTGGCAACGCGCGGCGGAGCGGCGACCGGCGCGGCGAACGAGTCGTGCGGAGCGCCGCGTCCGCGGAGCAACTGAGCCGCACGGCGCCGTCAAGGACGGCGCCGGTCGAGGTGGCCCGACTTGTTGATCGCCCAGAGCAGTCGCAACCCCAGTGCGGCGCTCAGTCCGACGCCGAGCAGGCCGGGAGCCGACGTTCCTTCGAGCGGCCAGAAGGCCAGCGGCCAGACGCGGTTGGTGACCAGCAGCACCGACCCGAGAAACAGCGCGCTGGTGAGCATGCCCAGCACGAGCCGATTGACCGACGGCTCGAGCCCGCGATGGTCCAGATGGACGTCGAACCGGCCCGACTGCACTTGCTGGAGAATGT
>Ga0169931_10013976_pt1 | contig 10908 bp, 9 predicted proteins | sample Kivu_15m_20L_FD_129675 | JGI IMG/M metagenome (GOLD analysis project Ga0169931, IMG submission 129675) | Freshwater microbial communities from Lake Kivu, Western Province, Rwanda to study Microbial Dark Matter (Phase II) - Kivu_15m_20L... | ecosystem: Environmental > Aquatic > Freshwater > Lake ... | reverse complement strand
TAATCACTTCTGTCACCTCCATAAGTAAACCGTACACGGTATGGATCAGCCTTGTTGGGGTTGTAGGCACAGACGCTTCGACAGTAAGATGATAGCCTGTCTTTTGGTTTGTCTTCGTGTTTGATGAAGTGCATGGTATTTGTTCCCTCTATCAATCATGGAAGTCCCTGGGTTAGTCGACCTAATTCTAGTGTCGTAGCTCGCTCCCATTTTTCAGCGTCAACGCCTTGTAATAGTTGTCTCAGTGACGGTTCATGTGCTGTGTAGGCATAATGATTCGCTCGTTGAGTAGTTGCTGCATGAGCCGAATGTATCATTTGATGAGTCCTGGGATCAAAACTGACGATCTTCCCCTACCTCTTGCTGAACGTCGTGAAGAAATTGATGTTGGAATAATTTCTGGATTATCGTTGAACTGAACCTTTGGATGTTTTTCTTCAGTCTCCTGTAATAAATTTTCGTTGGATTGATGATGAATGATTGTGCCTTGAGTCTCAGGTTGGGAATCTGTAGGATTTGAAGCAGGTGGAGAGGAAAATGTTTCATTAGGTGAGATATTTTCTGTCACATCGGGACTAGATATCGGGTTACGGTGTCGTCGATTGTGCTTAGCCTTGCGTCGTCTTTGGGCATTATTATGGTTGTAGGACGTATAAGATATTTCCCTGTTTGTCTGTGCTACATCGATTTTTTCTTCCTTCAGCCTCGGTTGTGTCACTTCCACCCTCGGTTGTGTTACCTCCACCCTCGGTTGAGAAGTATCTTCAACAAGTTGAGTATTTTCCTCTTCGTTGATACCTGAAGATGTAACATTTCCAAAAATTGTTGCTATTTCGTTGACTATCCGATAATGGAGCCAATGCGGATGTTGGTGCTGGATTAAGTAACGCCTGTGTAAGGTCGTAAGCTGCAGCCATAGCTATGTCAGTTGAAGATGCTGTTGGCATTATAACATGCTTTGGAAACCACGCCAGGGTATCAGAAATCCGAGTTGATCTTGTCGACGGGATATAAACTGTAAAACATCTATAATGGTCCATGGCTGGACCAATATACCAACCATCTTCACCATGAGGTGCCCATGTCCCTCTAGCATTAGGTTTATTATGGACTAGAACTTTGGTTCCTGATGGACCGATAGGGGTAGTGTTGAAATCAAAGGCACCGTGTATTTGAGAATAAGCTGATAACCTGTTGTTGATACTTGAAGTTCGTAGTAGATTTAATGTAATAACCGATTGATCAACAAGTCTATCCCATAAGTGCATTGGGAAATCAGGGTCGCAACTACACAATGTAGCAATAAAATTATTTTTAAATGTCCTGATAGCTCTTTCAGCTGCATTGGCTCGATGTTGGTTTGGTGGTACTAATTGATAGTCAACTCCCTTCGATGTAAGGTACCGTTTCAATGATTTTGAGGCTTCATTGTCGCAAATGTGCATCTTTGGATAAATGCCACGAGACGTGAGTAAGTCATGAATCTTGGTGTATGCCTTTAAAATCTGTTCTGATGATCGTGAAGGTATGGGCTCAGCAAAAATATAATTGCTGTCTCCATCAAAAACAACTAATATGTAGTTATTCCCTTGACTTGATTGGGTTATAAATCTTCCTGTAGGATCTGAATAGATTGTTCCTTGACGATGAAGAGTAGTATCTGCTGCCATCTCATCAACGACTCCTATAAATAAGTTATGGGACTTTTGTCTGTTTTGTTTCGTGGATCGTAAATTCGATTGCGTTTGGTCAAGGTGCCCCTTATGCATCGCCACTGACTCTGGAGTATACTTTCGTACTTGTGCTGAAGTGAGTAAAGGGAAAGTTGTAAGATGACCCGAATCAATAGCATGGCACCATGTTGATATAGTTGGTGATCCAAGACATGCATGATAGTAGGAGACTCTCTGAGCTATGGTTGAGAAAGACCGCATAGAATGAATTGAGTGTTGTTGGTCTTGGGCTTTCAGTGGTAGATGCCAAAGCCGGTCGATATTGTCTCGATGTCCATTTATGATGATATCTTCCGTAGGTATGTTGGACATCCACTCTGTAGTTCTTTCTCCTTTTAAAATAAGTGCTTCTTTCTCTGTAAATACAGTTGTGCACCCTGAGTCACAGAACTTTCCAATGGATGCCAGTGCTGTAGTAAAATTTGGTACAATACGGGCTGAGACTGACTCTTTTGGAAGTTGCTCACTCTCGATTGGTAGCATAGTTGAGTGAGTAGATTGGAGACTTGATCCATCTGATTGAAAGATGGTGATAGGATATGCTGGACTCGTCGTTAGTCCCAAATTATCTTGAATGAAATGGTCTGAAGCTCCCGTGTCCAGTATTGCATACATAGAGTCATTAAGATCTTGGGGTTGCCTAATAGAGGTAGTAACACTAGTTCCTAGTTTATAGCTACTACATATTAGGGCCCCTCCTTCCTATTCCCTTTTCCATGTCTTTTCTGATACTCCCATTTTGTCTTTTAACGTTGCTTCATCCTTGTGCCCATGATCTTTCTTCTTACATTCATGGCTATGATGAGAGTGTTGTACCCTATGAGTCCAACAATACTTTTCAGATCGTATTTGTTTGGTCATTGCCTTGAGACATTTGTCTAAAGCCTCATTCTAGGCTGCAAATGTGTTTGCTTGTTCTGCTCCTATCTTGGCTTGCTCAGCTATAAGAGCTTTAAGGGCCTCTATACTCTTTGTTGTATCATCTGGGACCTTCTTTGCGTTCTCCGTAACTTTCGCAGCATTCGCATATCCAAATGAGGATGCTGTTCCAATTTTCGATACTCTTTTCCTCTGTTGAATATCCCGGAGCTCCTGTTTCAACATTTCATCCTTGAGGTTCAAATATTTTGGATCCAAACAATTGTTTTCAACAGCTTCAACTAAAAATGTGAAACCTTCTCCAAGAGTAGTGATGCATTGTAGACGGACGTGTTCAGGTAGTAATTTAACGGTAGGATCTCGCTGGACTTTACGAAGGTGAGTATGGAAGCGATTCCAATATGCATCGATGGTTTCAGTTTCCATGCGACTGAGATTGTACCAATCTGGGAGTAAGGTGTTAGTGTTGAAATTTGAGCCGATTGACATGTTTTCTTGGACTAGTGCATACCAAAGGGTCAACCCATTAGAACGACATTCTGATGTTTGTGAATGAGTTGGTAGAAGGTAGTGCATCGATTATTCGAGAATATAGTCTCACATTGTATTTCTTAAGAGTATCATCCTATACCATATCGCTGTACTGGACTAGACCTAAGTCGTTATTGTTGCTCCAGTCAATAAGTGGCTCAAGTTCTGATGATGCGATGACGTTTAAGAAATGGTTTTTCCAATTTGGGAATGTATCGGGATCCCCATTGTATATGGGGTATTTCAGCTCAACTAACTTTTCAAGGGGTGGTAGTGACTTCTTGACTATTTCGAGTGGTGAAAAAGAAGTTGATGATGGAAGTGTAGGTGGGTTCACCTTATGACTTGGAAATGTGTCATTGGTACGCAAAAAATTTTGCGAGGGATTATCCGCTGAGGGTGCACAATTGTCGCAGGGATCGTCCCCTGGTGCCAACAAATCAGAATAATTCAACTTGGAGGTCTCTTGATCTTGAGAAAAGATGGTGTTGGACACGGGAACTAAAGCTCGACCATGAATATATGTTGATGTTGGAGATGATGATGGATGTAGACTTGGGCCGGGTGGGTGGTCAGAAGAACTTCTCACGGCATTGGAGGCCAGTGTCGGGACCGACGAGAGCCTTGCAGGATAGGAACTCACCTCTGGGCTCGTCCCAGGAGGGGCCCTTGATCCCTATTTGAACTCGAGGGTCCTTCGTCCACTGTCTCCTCCTCCATCCGCGTCTGACTCCCGTCCCGGCAATATAGGTGGGTACGTGGATGAAAAGAAAGGACCTTTTGAAGTTGTCGCCTTCGAGATGGTTGTCATGACATTCTCCTCCAGTTTCTCGAATAGTTGAAACATTTGCAAGGTGACGGTTTCGAGGATCGTGTTTTGATCAACTTCGTTCTTTACCGTTTTAATTGATGATTCATTCGAGACATTAGATTCATTCGAATTAGTTGGCTTTGGGGTGGTTTCGAGGATCGTGTTTTGATCAACTTCGTTCTTTACCGTTTTAATTGATAATTCATTCGAGACATTCGATTCATTCGAATTAGTTGGCTTTGGGGTCAACAAATTTGAAAAAATGTTTGCGGGAGTCATCAGGGAGTAATCTCGACCTGATCTTGTCGGCATATATTTAAAATATCTTCAAATTTCAGTGAGGGAGTCTTTATATCGACTCGTCTTAATATAACAAAAAAGGATTCGTAACAACAGAAGGAGCTGTATCGACTGCAATTGTATCTCATGGCCAATTATTCGTTACTTTATTACACAATCAAACTGTCAATTTGGTCAAATTCGATGCAAAAAATACTGAAGTAACACAGATCCATACTGTATCTTGTCTCGATTCATCTCTATTTGATTACATCTGGATACTGGATCGCAGCGGTAATGATATCAATGTCATTAAAGCTCCATTAATGAAAAAAATGAAATGTACGAGTTGAAGAGGGAGGAACAGAATCGGTTGGCGACTTTTACGTACATTGATGAGAAAGAGAATGCATCTGAATTTCAGCATTATGAATAAATTACATTGGATCTCATAAATTAAATGATTTTATTCGTTTAGAAATCAATGTAAGGGCGGGAGATTCCTGCGGTTGTTGATCAAGTGATCATATATTGCATCAATTTTAGGTCATCCCATAGTTCTTTTCCCTGTAAAAAGTAAACATTGGTTGTTACTCTTAAAAAGTGATCCGATGGATAAGAGTGTAAATGAACAGATTTTAGCGTCTTTCAATTACTGAATAAGCCGCTATGCTATCAAACCCAGAAATAGGTTCATCTAGAAAAAGGATGACTCTTTCCATTCCAATAATTTGAGATGCGCAAGAAGCTCGCCAAACTTGGCCTCCTGAGCAACCCATCATCAATTGAGTACCGATGATAGTACTTATTGGTTACATCGGACAAACCGAATTCGACAATCAAATCATTCGCAATCTTGATCCAGACATTGATTGAGGAAGATTAAAGCGGGTAGCATAAATCAAAGTCTCAAAAACAGTCAAATTGCCGAAAGGAGAATTTTCCTGAGTGCAATATTTAGAAACGCGAACGTTTTCAGATCCATTAACGAAAATCTTGCCCTTGATTTGATGAGCATGTTTTTTACCGCAATAGCATCCAGAATCGAATATTTTTCTGCCCCAGAAAAGCCCAGAATAGCACAAACCGAACCAGGAGAAAGGAACCCAGAAACGCTTTTAACGATTGATTTTTCTTGGCCAGTTTTTATTTTAAATAGAAAAACAGAGGTTTAAATGCCATTAGACCTTCTTCAATCGTTTGAGAATCGGAATCAGATTTTTAGAAACATCCAAAGGATCCACGATATCTTAAGATCTCAGACGTTTATGAGCAAGATCTGAAGGATAGTAATGGAAAGTAGCTCTTTCATTTAAAAAGCAAAATTATATCTTTATTTTCTAAATTTTTTCTTCATCTATTTTTCGATTGTGATAGCGCAACACCAGAAGCGTCCTATAAGCAAGATATACGGCGCGCATCAAGTCACCATTTCAACGAGTTCTGGACTCAACAACATGTACACCTCGTCTTCCTCGGGTATATCGGCATTGAGGAAAGCTTCAGTAACGTATCATACCTTCACCTTCCTCCTCTCGATGCAGGAGATCTTCAATACGCTAAATATGGACTCCAGCGCCGCGGTTGGTGCGCTAGCCTTTCCCACAAGCTCTTTGTTTTGCATACAACCGTCGGCAACAAGACGAGCCTTTAGTACCTTGTCGAAACGACATGACCCATCATCCTTGCGGCCTTGACAAACATGAGGGCACGATCAAATCGCGCTAAGAACCTTAGAACAATCAGCATGGGCATGAAACAAGAACAACGACAGATGGAATAGATTCAGTGTATCAGTACTCGGATTCATCCGTAAAGATAACTATCAGCAAAGACTGTGCTTTTAAGCATTCAAATCTTGTAAATAAACGAAGCAAAAGTTCAATGCGTAACTGTTACATTACAAGAAACTATATTCATGTGATCAGTAAATAATAGCCATCGTTTGAGGTTTCCTTCATATATATGCCTTGCGTATTCATCTTTCATCTCTTTGTTTTCTTTAAAGATATCTCGTCTTTTGAATCAAAGGCTAGTCTTGCACTTCGTTTTTTCACCGTACCATCCATTAAATTCTCTGTACCATCCTCCGACTTTAAGCTTGTTCGAGTAGCCTTGGCAATAGATGAAGGAACCTCTTTTAATGCAAAAGACCTTGCCACGTGACCTAAATGCAGTGCTCTTGGACTAAATATATGTTTCAGTGCCTTTTCACGAGCGGGGTATGACTGGATGAAAGCAAAATACGCTTTTCGAGCCATTTCTAAGAATGGCCCTACTGCATTTTGGGCTTGCCGTTTTTCCTTTCTCTTCTGACTTCTTTTATCCAGTGACTGTGAATTTTTCGTGGCCTGAATCATGACTGACTCTTTATGAATGCGATCATCGTCAATAATCCAATCTTCCAGTTGAGCCTGTAAAGCGTTTGCAAATGATTCTCCCTTTTTTGAAGTATTACCACCTGATCGTTGCACTCCCTCTGACGTAAGATTTGGACATAGCTTTGAAGCCGATTCTAATGTTGATGACAAAGATAATGCACTCATTTCACTCAGTCCACGCTTTTTCAATATATCAATGTATTGCTGCTCTGTTGGGAGCACAAAAAGTAAGGCATGTCCGGCTTTTCCTGGAAACAACGATGTAGTGAGTGTGGATATGTGACATAGATATTTTACTTTCAAAGCTTACGTGACCGACTTACCCGCCCTTGCAGCTCTTCCTGCGCGATGAACATAATCAGATGTTTCACATGGTGGATCGTACTGTATAATCCAATCAATAGAGGGAAAATTCAGCCCTCTAGCTGCAACATCCGTGGCAAATAAAACTGCAGGTTCCTTCTTTTGTAAAGGTGATGATGTCGATACCACATCAGAAAAATGTGTCACTATTCTTTGTCTCTCGTGATGAGGAACATTTCCATGTAGTCGATAAATAGAACAGCAATCACCAAAGATTCCTAGCATTGTGCTTTTTTCATCCGTTAAATCAGCAGTTTCACCACGTTTCCTACCGGTAGTCTCTTTCATAATGCATGGAAAACTTTGAAGTAATTTACTATAAAAATCTACAGCATCACATGTAGACATGAACACAACCATTCGTTCTCTATGGGCGATCCGAGTTGTAAGGAATGCAACCAAGGCTGGAAGTCTTAGTTTCATCGATACAACCATGAAAAGCTGAGTCAGTTGTTGGGGAGTAGATTCTGTAAATTGATGATTGAGGGTATTCTCATTGTCATGTATAGATGATGTTTCGCTAGTGCTCACAATATGTTTATCAGTGAGTACTTGATTATAAGTAATCCCATTCGTTTCTCGTTGATGATCATCTTTGCATGCAGTTTTTTCTTCGATCGTGGGTTTTGCACTACAATATATCCATGGATCTGATATACTCGAACTGAGTATCTTCTTGGCCAACAATTGTAATCTATCAGAGATAGTTGCTGATACCAATATACTTTGCCATGAATGTGTACCTTGATGGCGAATAATTTGAATAATTTCTTGCACTTGCTTTTGTAAACCACCACCTCCAGACCCTATCATTGTCTCGACGTTAAGATTCTTCAAGTCGACGTGACTCATTCCATCCATTAACAATCGATCAGTTTCATCTAAGACCAGCCATTGTAAGGGAAATTTCTGTAGTGATAGAAGAAGATTACTTGTTTTATGTAAATGATCTAATAATCTCCCTGGTGTGGAAATAAGAATATGTACACCTCTACGTAACAAAGCCTTCTCCGTTTTACGTTTTTCACCCCCCGATAATGTCCCAGAAACCATCCATGGGAAGGAATGCATGCACAGATTATGCACTAAATCACCGGTTTGTATGGTTAATTCCCGTGTTGGACATAAGATGATTGCTGTTAAATGTTGTCTATGATACTCCTTGGTCTGTACATCTGAAAGAGAGGGATTATTGTTCACACTTCTTCTTTGAGCCATGAATTGTAAGATTGGAACAAGATATGCTAATGTTTTACCACTACCTAAAGTAAAAATAGATAACATCATCAAAAAGTGTAAGAATAAAACAGATACGGGAAAAAGTGAAAAACAAAAGGATACCAAACAAAAGAAGAATATATCTGTACCCGTTTCACTTTGAATGAAATAATTGTATTTGCTACTGCTTCCATCTTTTGTAGAAGAAGGGAAACGATGTAGAATCTGATTCCAAGTATTTTGTTGAATAATCGTTGGTCGACTTAAAAGGAGATTACATTTTGGATTCGCCGTGATGGCCCGAATAATTCGAGGATGAACATTACATGCCTCAAATGGACAGGTCGTTTGTTGGATCGACGAACTTGATGAAATTTCCGTGGTCGTACTTTGAAATAAATGTTGACTATCATGACTTTGAGGTATCGATGGATGTACTGCGTCACTTCTGCGATCCAATTCATAGGGTTTAGCATGATAGGTAGCCATATAATTAGCTCGTTGTGGTGCATCTTGTAGAGCCTCCACAGTTGCTTGATGTTGTCTACGTCTACTCACTGGAAGATTGATAGTAGCTTGATGTGGTTCAACTTGTAGAGCCTGCACAGGGGTTTGGTCTGGTTTCCGTTTTCGCTCACTGACACCGCGTGGAAATTGAGCATTATTCTTTACTTGGATTATATCAGACTTGATTCGAGGAACATTCGAAGCTGGACGCTTGTTTTTAGACGATACTTTAACAAGAGGAATCTTATTTGGAGTTGATTCTTCTTGGATGGTATCGCAAATGTTAATAAAGTTGTGAAGGTCGTCGTCGTCTCCCATCATGAAAGAAAAATGAAATGGAGTTTTCTCGTTGCTCGAAAATAATACAGTAGGGAACACGCGTCGTTATTGGTCGGGAGAAACCGTATGTAGCCTACGTACCTACGTATAGTGAGTAGGAAATACTGCATCGTAGTCTTGCGAAAAATCTGGGAACAAAAGTTATAATTGCTCTTCAATACAATAAGTTCCTTAGAATGAGTTTCTTTTTCTTCGGTCCCAACCATCAGATGTCGCATTGGAATGGTTAGCTTGAGCCTATGGGATAGAACATACATCGCTAATTATTGATTTCGAATAATCTGATGTCACATCGGAGTTATTAGTTACATCAGATGGGTCTATTGATAACATGCACGTTCTGGTAAAAAGTACTTTATGTAGAGAATTGAGAATTGACACCCAACAAAAGGTTTGGATCGATAGTTGGTTGACCTGGACGATGGCGCCAAAATACTTGCGCGGGTATACGTGGGTCCATCCTTCCAGAGTTGATTTAATGCCATCACAACATATGCATCGTACTCGTGATTGCCATCTATGAATGAACAGTCTCACTGGCTAAATACAACGGCATTCAGACGAAACAATCGCTGTGCCTCCTCCAAAGCATGAGCCGACGTCACCGTCTACTAGCTTGTGCATTGCTTCATCGACCTTATCGGATGTAAGATTGATCTTTTTTACATCTGTCATATCCCACCAAAGCTCCCACATCGTCACAATCAAATTACATGTTCCCAAAACTAAAAAGTTCATCTACCCAACTGATAATGATGGTCAGATCTTCGTTGATGTATGTAAATCATAGGCACGGGTCACTTGTGGATTTACTAAAGCCAATATTTCCTTTAAAGCTTGTAATTACGCTTGATCCAGAATGAATTTTCTACCTTTTTCAATCCATATACTGGTCTCAAAAGTTAATAAATCTGTGTGTTTTTTATACTGCTCAAAGCCCTGAGGGAACTCCATATCAATATCTTCATCATTTACATATCAACGATGAAGAGTATCTATCACTATTTTTCCATGACTGAGCCATGTGTTAGCAATAATTTGTTTCGTCGGTACCTTTTTTCATTTTTCCGAGAGAGCACTCATGTAGGAGATGAGTTGCTGAGATCTTTGCAGTTTGGTCCGCCTCTTTACTAGAAATAGAAACAATCGATGGGATAGAGTTCGCAAAAGAGTCACCTTGAACAAATTATGCATGGTACAGTGTTCAACTACGGCTATTAGTTTAGAGAGAGTCCTTCCAATTTGTGCTACCATTCTTTCATTCGAAGGACTTTCATACATGGATCATAGTATGGGACTGACAATTGAAGACGTTCATAGTTTTCATCAAGTGACATAGAGCGTAACTCTTTGCTAACAAAACTATAACTAAATTTATGGAAATCAGTTCATATGGAAATTTTTCATCTTTACAGGACTACAATCTTTCCTGGATTCATAATATTATCTGGATCGAAAGCCATCTTTACTTTTTTCATCATCATCACACACCCCTCCCCGTACTGTCGCTGTAAATATTTTATTTTCCCGTACCCGACACCATGTTCACCAGTGCAAGTACCTCCAGCTTCAATGGTTCTATCAATCAAGCGTTCATTTATTAGATGTAACTTCTGACGATATTCCTTCGTATCATCATCAGTAAAGGGTAAAATACAGTGAAAGTTTCCATCCCCCGCATGGCCAAAACAAGGTCCTACAACACCATAACGTTTCACATCATCCACTGTAGCAGTGATCAAATCAGCAAACTTGGATAGTGGTACACATGCATCTGTTAATAGTGCACTGGTAGATCCTTGTCGTAATGCCAATGAAGCATAGTATAACTTATGCCTTGCAGCCCAAAGCAAACGTCGCTCATCTT
>Ga0169931_10013974_pt1 | contig 10909 bp, 8 predicted proteins | sample Kivu_15m_20L_FD_129675 | JGI IMG/M metagenome (GOLD analysis project Ga0169931, IMG submission 129675) | Freshwater microbial communities from Lake Kivu, Western Province, Rwanda to study Microbial Dark Matter (Phase II) - Kivu_15m_20L... | ecosystem: Environmental > Aquatic > Freshwater > Lake ... | reverse complement strand
CACCTGGTTGACGCGGGGCGCGATGGCGCTCGCGGCCGTGGCCGCGGCCGGCACGCCCGCGGCGCCGGCGCGCGCCTCCGCCGAGGCCGAGTGCGGGTGCCTCGCGCACCGGCTCGAGCGCGGCGAGCTGCGCGCGTGGCGCGCGGCGCCCGGCGAGGGGAAGGGCGGCGCCTTCGACGCCGCGAACGGGCGTGACCACCGGAACTTCCCGCCCGACCCGCAGGTCGAGTACCGCGCGATGCGGCTCGAGCTCGACTTTCCCGACCTCGCGGGCGGCCGGTTCACGGGCGTGCAGCGGCTGCTGGTGGCGCCCATCGGGGTGCCGGTGCAGGCGCTGCGCCTCGACGCCGAGGGGCTTCGGATCGACGCGGTGGAGGTCGACGGCGCGCCCGCGGAGTTCGCGCACGACGGGTCGACCCTCTCGATCCGGTTCGCGGAGCCGCTCGTGGCCGCGCGCCGCGCGGCGAGTGCCCGCGCGGGGGCGACCGAGGTGGTGGTGCGCTACGCGGGCGAGCGGCCGGTCGACGGGCTGACGTTCAGCGCGGCGACGCCCGAGGTGCCCGGGGCGGCGCCGGCGCGCGGCGCCGAGGTGCACACGCAGGGCCAGACCGAGACCAACCGGTATTGGTTCCCCATCCATGACTTCCCGAACGTCCGCGTGCCCACCGAGCTCGTGGTCACGGTGCCGAAGGGGCTGCAGGCGAGCGCGAACGGCGCGCTGGTCTCGCACGAGGTGAAGGGCGACCGCGAGACCTGGCACTGGAAGCAGGAGAAGCCGCACGTTCCGTACCTGGTGTCGCTCGTGATCGGCGACTTCGACCGCGTGGAGCTGCCGAATCCGCTGAGCGGGGTGCCGATGGCCGTGTGGGCACCGAAGGGCCGCGGGGCCGACGCGCTCGCGACGTACGCGAACACCGACCGGATGATGAAGGTCTTCGAGCGCGCGTTCGGGCAGCCGTACCCGTGGGCGCGCTACGACCAGCTCATCGTCCGCAACTTCGGCGCGGGCGGGATGGAGAACACGAGCGTCACCACCATGATGCCGACCGCCGTGCACGACGAGGTGGCGCGCGCCGAGCAGGACCTCGACGGGCTCATCAGCCACGAGCTGTGCCACCAGTGGACCGGCGACCTGGTGACGTGCCGCAGCTGGGAGCACATCTGGCTGAACGAGGGCTGGGCCACGTACGGCACGGCGCTGTGGATGGAGGAGCGCGACGGCGCCGACGGCTACTGGGACGGCGTGCTCGGCAACGCGCGCGTGGCGCGCACGGACGTTCCCGGCGCGCCCGAGGCGATGTGCAGCCCCGTGTACGAGCGCGCAGGCCAGACGTTCAGCCGGCCCGCGAACCCGTACCCGAAGGGCGCGTCCATCCTCCACATGCTGCGGCGCATGCTGGGGGACGAGGTGTTCTTCCGCGGCGTCCACGCGTACATGGCCCGCCACGCGCTGGGCCTCGCCGAGACGCACGACTTCCGCCGCGCGATGGAGGAGGCGAGCGGCCTGGGGCTCGAGTGGTTCTTCGACCAGTGGTGCTTCCGCCCGGGCTCTCCGATCGTGAAGGCCGCGCTCGCCTACGACGCCGCGACGCGGACGCTCACGGTGCGGGCCGAGCAGTCGCAGCAGGTGGACGCGCGCACGCCCGCGCTGCGCATCCGGATCCCGGTGTGGGTGCGCACGGCGGGCGGCGAGCGCGTGGTGCCGTTCGAGATGCGGGACCGCGCGGCGACCGCGAGCGCGGTGCTCGACGGTCCGCCCGTGGCCGCGTGGGTGGACCCATGGCTCGAGGCGCTCAAGGTGATCGAGGTGGACCAGCCCGAGGCCTGGACGCTGGGCGCCGCGGACGCCGCGCCCACGCACGCCGCGCGCCGCCAGGCGCTGGCGCAGGCCGCGAAGGCGGGGACCCCCGCGGTGCTCGGCATGCTGGCGCGGGTCGCGGGCGATGCGTCGGCGCGCCACACGATGCGCATCGACGCGGTCGAGGCGCTCGCGGCGCTCGGCACGCCGGAGTCGAAGCGGGCGGTGCTGGCGCTCGCGAAGGGCGCGATCGAGGACCCGCGCGTCCGTGCGGCCTCGGTGCGCGCCCTCGCCAAGTGCGAGGCGGCGGACGCGGTGCCCGTGCTGCGCTCGGTGATCGCGGCGGGCGGCGCCGCGGCGCGCGAGCGCAGCTACGCGGTGCGCGCGGCGGCGGTGGAGGCGCTCGCGGACCTCGGCGCGAAGGAGGCGCTTGCCGACGTGCGGCCGATGGTGGCCGAGGCGAGCCACGGCGAGTCCGTGTCGCAGGCCGCGCTGCGGTTCGTGGCGCGGTTCGGCGATGCCTCGGACCTGCCCGCCGCGCAGGCGCGGTGCGCGCTCGGCATCGCGGACCGGGCGCGGCCGACGGCGGTGGACGCGGTGGCGGAGCTCGCCAAGCGCGCGGACGGCGAGGTTCGCGCGGCCGCGGAGGCGTTCCTCGTGAAGTTGGTGGAGGACCCGGAGGAACGCGCCGCGATGTCGGCGGGCGCGGCGCTTGCGCAGCTCAGGTGCCGGGCGGCGCTGGAGCGGCTGCGCGCGATGTCCGACCGCGACCGCGACCCGGCGCGGCGCCGGCGTGCGCAGGCGTGGGTCAAAGAGATCGAGGGGTCGTAGCGGGCGCCCGGCCGCGCATCCGCGCCACGAACGCCGCGTACTGCTCGGGCGTGTCGATGCCCGTGAAGTGGGCCTCGCCCTCGGCGCAGAGGATGGGGTGCCCATGCTCGAGGGCACGGAGCTGCTCGAGGCTCTCGGTGACCTCGAGCGGGGTGGGCGCGAGCGCGACGAACGTCTCGAGGAACGCGCGGCGATACACGTAGAGGCCGACGTGCTTGCGCGGCGCCGCGGCGCCGGGTGCCCGGTCGCGGTCGAAGGGGATCAGGCTGCGGCTGAAGTAGAGGGCGCGGCCGTCGACGCCGACCACGCACTTCACGATGTTCGGGTTGGCCGGGTCCTCGCCGGGCGCGAAGGGCGACACGAGCGTCGCCATCGGCATGTCCGGCCGCGCGGCGAGCGCGCGCACGGTGCGGTCGACGAGCCCGGGCTCGATCTGAGGTTCGTCGCCCTGCACGTTGACGACGAGGTCCTCCTCGACGGCGCGGGCGACCTCGGCGACGCGGCTCGTGCCGTTGGGGTGGTCCGCGCGCGTCATGCGCGCCTCGAAGCCCGCGGCCTCCACCGCCGCGCGGATCCGGTCGTCGTCGGTGGCCACGATGATGCGGCCCACCGTGCGGCACTCGGCGACGCGGTCGAGCACGTGCACGATCATCGGCTTGCCCGTGTCGGCTGCGAGCGGCTTGCCGGGGAATCGCGTGCTCGCGTGGCGGGCCGGGACGATCGCGACGGCGCGGGGCTCGGTCATGGCTTCGCGGCGTCGCCGGCGGGCGACGGTGAGGGAGGCGCGGGCGTTCCCGGGGCCGTGGGCACGGCACCGTTCGGCGGGAACGCCTTGCGGGCGGCGTCCTGCGCGCGCGACGGGTAGGCGGGGCCGAAGGCGTACACCTTGCGTCCGTCGTCGCGCTGCAGGCCGCGGTCGAGCGGGTGGAGCGGGGTGGAGAGCGCCATCAGGACGTCGGTGCTCACCCACGGGTCCTCGTGGAAGTAGCTGTGCCCGAGCCAGCTGCCGAACGTGCGCTCCGCGCCCGCGACGTCCACGAGGTCGACGTTCGCGTCGTCCTCGAGAAACTCGACCTGCCTCGGCGTAAGCACCCCGAGGGGCTGGCCGAGCCGCGCGAACCCCGCGATCCAGCTGGCGATGTCGAGCGCCTTGTCGTTGCTGTTCACGTAGAGGGTCACGCGCTCCGGGAGCCCGGTGGCGCCGTCGGCGACGGCGTCCCGGAACTCCCCGAGGTCCATGTCCGGCGCCACCAGCACCAGCCGGCCGAGGCGGTATCGCTCGCGCACCTTCTCGGCGGGCTCCTGGGAGTGCATGAGGCGCAGCTCGAGGAAGGCATCGACCGCGACCGGCGCGCCCGCGCTGTGCGCGAGCACGTGGATGCGGTCCGCGCCCGTGCGCGCGGCGAGCCGGATGAGCAGCTGCCGGAACATCCGCGTCGAGGCCGCGGCCGAGGTCTTGTCGGACTGGTAGCCGAAGAGGTCGCCGCGCGACGGCCATTCGAAGCTGAGGAACGCGCCGTCGCGCCCGAGGTAGTGGAACATGCACGCGGCGACCGCCGCGTTGCCGGGGACCGTGGTGTTGAAGCCGTGGACGAAGACGTAGATCTGCCTCGAGGCGCTCGCCGCGAGGTCGGCGCCGACCGCCGTCACGAAGCGCTCGATCACCTCCGTGTCGGCCGGCTGGTCCTGGGTGATCGCGGCGAGTCCCTGCCAGACCGGGCCGAAATCGTCGATCGACCGAAGCTCCACCTCCGGCCCGTCCTCGCGCGGCCAGGTCCGCGAGACCGCCTCGAGCTCGGGCCAGGGCATCCCGTCGCCCGCGATGGCGACCCCCATCGTCCCGAGCCGGAGCTGCTCCGTGCGCCCGTTCGTGAAGTACTCCTCGGCGCGGGCGCCGGCCCGCACGCCGCGGTTCGAGGCCACGAACAGCCTGACCTCGTCGGTGCGGGCGTGCGCGGGGGTCCGGGCGAAGGGGTCGCCACCGGCCTCGGAGAACCCGACGGGCGTGGGCATCAGCCGCTCGGCGCACCCCGCGTGCAGCAAGGCCAGCACGGCGGCGGCGCACGCACGGGCGACCGTCCGTCGCGAGCGCATCAGCCGAGCGTGCGGACGAGCTCGTCCACTTCCTTGCGGCGGGCGCGCACGTCCTTGAACCCGATGTTCTTGCGGATGATCGCGCTGCAGATCTCGGCCGCCTCCTTGGCGTGCGCGGAGGACTTCTCCGCGCGCGCGAGCTCCATGAGCGAGAGCATGAGGTCGTAGCGGATCTCGAGCTCCTTGTCGGCCTGCGTCGAGTCGATGGCGGCGAGCGCCTCCTTGAACTCGCCGGTGGCCTCGGAGTGCCAGCCCTCCTTGGCGAAGCAGCGGCCGAGCATCCATGCGCTGTTGACGCGCAGCTTCGGGTCGTCCTTCGCGGCCTGGAACGCGGCCATGGCGTCCTCGTAGCGTCCGAGCTCGTACTCGATGCGGCCGAGGTCGGCCTTGAACTCCCGGTTCGTCGGGTACTTGGTGACGCGCTCGCGGAACACCTCGCCCTCGAGGTCAAGCAGGAGCGTGCGGGCCTTGTCGTGCGCGGCCTGCAGGGCCGGGTTGTCGGGGGCCTGGTCGAGCTGCTCGCGCGCGGCGCGCTCGGCCCGGCGCAGGGAGGCGATGCGCAGGTCGTCGGCGCCCATCTTGAAGCGGTACTCGTTGATCGCCTTGTACCCGGCCATGTAGACCTCGATGGCCCTGGCCTCGTCGTCGCCCTGTCCGCGCTTGCGCAGGAGCGTCGCGTACTTGTTGATCGTGTCGGGCGAGGACGGGTTGGCCTCGTAGTCCTGGCGCGCCTTCTCCATCGCGGTCTCGGTGCCGCCGCCGGCGCCCGAGATGCTGTTCGCCGCCTCGAGCTGCCGCTGGCGCTCGGCGTCGCGCACCTGGTTGCGGAAGCCGCCTGCCTGGCCGAAGGTCTTCTCGTAGCCGCCTTGCTTGATGGCCCGCGCCGCGGTGAGCTGGCGCATGGTGTGCTCGAGGTTCGAGTCGGCGGGGTCGAGCCGCTGCGCCTCGCCGCCGCAGGCGAAGGCCTCGTCGAACGCCTGCGCGGCCTGGAAGATCTCCATCGCCTGCAGCCAGACCTTCTTCTGGGGCTTCGCCTTCATCACGCCGCGGAGGATGTTGAGCGCCTTGGGCGCGATCCACGGGGACACCGCGAACTGCTGGGCCTTGCCGACCTGCTGGAGAAACTTCAGCGCGAGGGTCGCGTTGTTCAGGTCGCGCATCCAGCAGTACTCGGCGACCACCATCTTGTCGACGGGTCCCGGTCCCTCGATCTCGCGCAGGTCCTTCCCGGAGGCGGGCGTGCTGCCCGCGCCGTGGTACTTGCACGCGACCTGGTACATGCCCTCGTGCGCCTCGAGGTTGGCGGGGTCGAGCTTCAGCCCGTTGGCCCACAGCTGCAGCGAGTACTCGAGCTGGTCGGCCTCGCCGACCGTCCTCGCGTGCTCGAAGAACTTCCGGGCCTTGTCGGGCTGCGGCTCGAACGCGGCCGCCGCGGCTGTTTCATCCTTGCGCCAACCGAAGATCACGTCCGGGTCCTCCTGCTGCTTGGACTCCGTAGCGTAGCATCGACGCGCGATGGCAGATCACGCCCCTGCAGGACCCGCGGCCGCCCGCCGGGTGGTGCTGTACCCGGACCCGGTGCTGCGCCGTCGCGCGCTTCCCGTGGCCCGGATCGACGCCTCGATCCGGGCGCTGGTCGCCGACATGTTCGCGACGATGGACGCCGAGGACGGCGCCGGCCTTGCCGCGCCGCAGGTCGGCGAGTCGCTGCGCATCTTCGTCACCGGGACCTCCGAGCGCGACGTGGCGCGGCGTGCGTACCTCAACCCGGTGCTGGTCGACGTCGCCGGCGACCTCGAGCCGATGGAGGAGGGCTGCCTCAGCCTGCCGGGGATCCGCGGCTCGGTACGCCGCCCGACGGCCGTCACGATCCGCGCGCTCGACCTCGACGGCAACGAGTTCACCGAGACGAGCTCGGCGTTCGCGGCGCGGGTGTGGCAGCACGAGTTCGACCACCTCGAGGGCGTGCTCATCACGGACAAGATGAACCCGATCGACCGTCTTCGCGTGCGGCGCGCGCTCAAGGACCTCAAGCTGTCGGCGGGCGAGGATGGCTGAGGCCGCGCCGACGCGCAACCCGGGCCATGGCCGCGAGGAGTCGCTGCCCGACGTCGTCTTCCTCGGCGCGGGCGCGTTCGGGCTCCCGACGCTCGGCATGCTGGCGGACGCGGGGCGCGTGGCGCTCGTGGTGAGCCAGCCGGACCGGGCCGCGGGGCGCGGCAAGCAGCTCACCCCGACTCCGGTGAGCGCGTTCGCGCTCGAGCGCGGGCTGCCGCTCCTGCGCACGCCCGACTGCAACGCGCCGGGCGACCGCGACGCGATCCGGTCGGCCGCGGTGACCGCCGCCGCCCGCGCCGCGGCCCAGGGGCGGCCGCAGCCCTCGCCGGCGATGGTGGTGGTGGCATTCGGCCAGAAGCTCTCGCCCGAGCTGTTGGAGGGCGCGTTCGCCGTGAACCTGCATGGCTCGCTGCTGCCGCGCTGGCGCGGTGCGGCGCCCGTCCAGCGCGCCCTCATGGAGGGCGACCCCGCCACCGGCATCTCGGTCATCGCGCTCGCGGAGCGCATGGATGCGGGCGCCGTCTTCGCGATTGAGCCCTACGCGATCGGCGACGAGCAGACGGCGGGCGAGCTGCACGACGCGCTGGCGGGGCTCGGGCCCGCCGTCATGGCGTCGGTGCTCGCGGGATGGCGGCATGGCCACGCGGAGCCGCGCGCGCAGGACGAGTCGCGCGCCACGCGCGCACGCAAGCTCTCGCGCGCGGACGCGTGGGTGGACCTCTCGCTGGACGCGCGCCTCGTGCGCGCGCGCATCAACGGGCTGAACCCGTGGCCGGGCTGCGCCATCGCCGTCGACGGAGCCGCGCTCGCCGTGCGCCGCTGCGTCGAGGTCGCCGGCGACGCGCCCCCGGCCGGGACGCTGCGCCCGGACGGCACGCTCGGCTGCGGCCGCGGCGCGGTCAGGCTGCTGGAGGTGCAGGCGCCGGGCGGCAAGGCCATGGCGTTCAGGGACTGGGCACGCGGAGCGAGGCTGGCCGCCGACGCGCGCGTGACGAGCTCGCCGCCCGCGGGCGAGGCCTGAGCCGTGCACGACCTCCGCGCCGACGAGCTCGACTACCCGTTCGACGAGCGCCACGTGGCCACCGCGCCCGCGCACCCGCGCGACGCCGCGCGCCTCATGGTGGTCGACCGCGCGGCCGGCACCGTGGAGCACGCGCACGTCCGGGACCTTCCCCGGTGGATCGGGCCCGGCGACGCGCTGGTCGTGAACCGGACCTCCGTGCTGCGCGCGCGGCTCCGCACCGACACCACCGAGGGACTGCTGCTCGAGCCGATGCCCGACGGCACGTGGCGCATGCTGCTGCGGCGCGCGAAGCGGTTCGCGGCGGGTGACCGGCTGCCGCTCGTCGCGCCGCACGGAGCGGCCGCGGGCGACGCGATCGAGCTGGTCGCGCGCGATGCCGAGGCGTGGCGCGTTCGGCTGGTGGCGGGCCCGGGCGGCGGCGATGCCGGGACCGTGATCGAGCGGAGCGGGTGGACGCCGCTGCCGCCGTACATCCTTCGCTCACGCGAGGACCGTCACGAGGACGGCGACGACGATGCCGACCGCGCGGAGTACGAGACCGTGTACGCGGACGCGTCGCGGCGGGGCTCGGTGGCCGCCCCGACCGCCGGACTGCACTTCACCGACGGGCTGCTCGCGGCGCTCGACGCCCGCGGCGTGCGCCGGGCCGAGCTCATCCTCCACGTCGGCGCGGGCACGTTCCGGCCCGTCGACGCGGCGACGCTCTCCGCGCATCCGATGCACGCGGAGCGCTTCGAGGTGCCGCCCGCGACGGCCGCGATGCTCGCGGCGCGGCCGCGCCCGCGGATCGTTGCGGTGGGCACGACCACGGTGCGCGCGCTCGAGTCGCTGCCTGACCCGGTTCCCGCGCACGGCGCGGGCGGCGAGACCTCCATCCTCATCGCGCCGGGGCACCGCTTCCGGCACGTCGATGCCTTGATGACGAACTTCCACCTGCCGCGCAGCACGCTGCTCGCATTGGTGGGCGCGTTCACGGACCTGGACCGTCTGAAGGAGCTGTACGCCCTCGCGCAGCGCGAGGGGTACCGCTTCTACAGCTTCGGCGACGCGATGCTGGTCCTGTGACGGCCGGCGCGGGCGGCGGGATCGCGCCGCCCGCGCCGGGCCGTGCGTTCACCGCACCGCGTACTCGAGGCTCACGACCACGCGCATCGTCTTGTCGATGGTGGACGTGTCGTACTCGCCCCAGTCGCCACCGTCGATCGACCCGCGCGCGAGCACCTGCACCACGCCCTGGCTCGCGTTCAGGAGCGCGCCGACGCCCGAACCGCTGCTCGAGGCGAGCGTACGCGCCCGGTCCATGGCGTTGCGCGTCGCTTGGTCGAGGAGCCGCATCTTGTGGTCCTCGATGCTCGAGATGGTGTAGACGGGTGCCGCGCTCGACACCGGCACGCCGTCGCGCAGCAGGTCGGTGATCGACCGCGCGATGCGCTCGATCGCCTCCACCTTCGCGCTCTTCACCGCGAGGTGCTGGGTGAGCTCGTGGCGCTCCACCTCGTTGGTGTCGTTCCCCTTCTCGTTCTTGCGCATCACGGCGCGGACGCGCACGGCCGACACGGTGCACTCGTCCGCCGCGAACCCGTTCCCCTGGACGTACCGCTCGACGCGCTCCATCGCCTCCTTGAGCCGCATGGCGCCCTGGTCCTGCGTCTGCGCCGTGACCTCGACGGTCGCCGACCAGCTCGCGAGGTCGGCCTGGACGTCCGTGCTCGCCGATCCCTTCACGCTGATGCTGCTCTGCGACCGCATGGCCACCAGCGCCCGCGCCAGCGACTGCGAGGCGAACGCGCCTCCCAGCGCGAGCGCGATCCCCAGCATGAACATCCCGAACCCGTTCGACGCGACCAGCCTCCACGGCGATCGCGGCCCCTCCGCCTCGTGTGCAGCCATCCTGGCCTCCCGTGATGTCCCCGGCCCCCGCGGCCCCGGCGCGCGCCGGGCGCCGGTGGGCGCGGTCGCGGGCTCCGCCGCGGTCTCATGCATCGGCGTTCGCGCATCCTGCGCTGCACTCGCCGTTACGCTTCCGTGATGGACGCGAAGAAGGTCGGTCGGGACGCGATGCGGCTGGCGGAGTGGCTGGCCGAGAAGTCGATGTCGGGCGTGTCGCCGCTCTCGAGCGCGGTGGACCTGGCCGAGCGCTACCGGCTGGACGTCGGGTACCCGAACGACGACCGGCGGGTCGACGCGCTCATCCGCTGGGAGACGACCAAGAACTTCACCGCCGGGTTCGTCACGGGCCTCGGCGGCGCGTTGACCCTGCCGATCGCGATCCCGGGGTCGGTGGCCGCGTCATGGCTCATCCAGGCCCGCATGGCGGGCGCCATCGCCTGCATCTACGGCCATGACCCGCGCTCCGACCGCGTGCGCGCGATGGTGCTCCTGGCCCTCGTCGGGGACGCCACCGCGTCGAAGCTGCTGAAGGCCGCCGGCATCGGCCTGGGGCGGCACCTGGCCATGCGCGCGCTCGAGGGCGTGTCGAAGAAGGGGGTCGCCGAGATCCAGAAGGAAGTGGGGACGAAGCTGCTGGTGAAGGGCGCGGCGCAGGGGTCGACCCGCGTTTCGCGGCTGGTGCCCATCGCGGGCGGGATCGTGTCGGGCGCGTTCGACGCCGCATCCTGCCAGGTGGTGGGCCGCACGGCCAAGCGGGTGTTCCGGCCGGACGAGGGTGTTGACGGATCCGCCTCGGGGCCCGCGCGCGGGCGGAGCCGGGGCTGAGCGATGGTCGCCGCCCTCCTGCTCGCCTGCGGGATGGAGATGGGCGGCCGCGCCGAGGCCGAGGTCGACCTCCCTGGCGAGGTGCGCGGGATGCTCGAGGCGCATTGCGTGGACTGCCACCGCGGCACGCGCGCCAAGGGCGGGGCGGAGCTGGCCGGTCCGGTGGTCGCGGGTCGCATCGACGAGGGCGTGCTCCGGGCGGTGCGCGCGCGGCTCGCGCGGCGCGACATGCCGCCCGAGGACGAGCCGACCCGACCCGCCGACGACGAGTATGCCGCCGCGGTGCGGGCCATCGATGCGGTGGTCGCGCCCGCGCGGCGGGAGGTTCCCGCGGTGCGCCGGCTCAACCGTGCGCAGTGGGCGGGCGCGATCCGCGACGTGTTCGGCAT
>Ga0169931_10013973_pt1 | contig 10909 bp, 13 predicted proteins | sample Kivu_15m_20L_FD_129675 | JGI IMG/M metagenome (GOLD analysis project Ga0169931, IMG submission 129675) | Freshwater microbial communities from Lake Kivu, Western Province, Rwanda to study Microbial Dark Matter (Phase II) - Kivu_15m_20L... | ecosystem: Environmental > Aquatic > Freshwater > Lake... | reverse complement strand
GATCCAGAAAGAGGACTTGCTGCAGTGAGACGAGCTGCAACTTTTGGTGCTGGATACTTACAGGGAATTTTGGCAATTATTTTCTGCAGAGAGGTGTCAAAAAATTTTAGTTAAATCGCCCTGTATTGTATTATTAATAGACATGTTTATTTTCCTTTGTTTTTAAAAATATTATATATTGTTAAATATTTAATTTAAAATTGTAATAATCCGGTTAATGTTCGGTGGATCGGGTCAAAATTGAAGGAAATGGGGTTTTGAGGCAGATAGAAGACGATGGAGTACAAATACGACCACTTCGGGGTGCCGTGCCGCCATAAACGGGAGGGGATGCTCCATTATCCCAAATATGGGGTTTGGGCGTCCGACTATGAGAAAGACCCGTACCGGATCGAATGGATTTACTTTGAGAGGGAAAGCCTCTTCCACCCTCTGATCCAGAAAACGCCGCATGTCTGTTTTTGGGTTCGGGACATCGCCAAGGCCGTCTCTGGGAAAAAACTCCTTCTCCCGCCGACCCCATTCGAAGGGATTTTGATGGCGTTTATCGAGGAAGAAGGCACTCCAATCGAATTTTTTCAGAAACTGTAGGTGTTCCCATGCATGAATCTCCCAAGCTCTACGAATTCGAGAAGATGCCATTTGAGAAAATAACCGAGCTGATTTCTCGCCGCTACGTGTACGGGAAGAACGCGATGCTTTGCTATTTCGACCTGAAGAAAGGGGCGGTCATCCCGGAGCATCATCATGAGAGCGAACAGGTCACCTACATCGTGAAGGGGAAGGTCAGAGTCTTTTCTGCAGGGAAGGAGTTCATTGTGTCTAAGGGGGAGGTTCTCATCATCCCGCCGAACACCCCGCACCGGTTCGAGGCCCTCGAAGACACGATCGACATCGACGTCTTTGCCCCCATCCGCCAGGATTGGATCGACGGAACCGATGCCTATTTGCAAAAAGGGAAATAAAATATTCAATACCGTTTTCTGCAAGGCTCGGGTGTGGTATGCTCTTCGGCATGCCTCGCGAAATGAAATATTATGGAATCCATGCTTGTTTGGAGCTGGCCAAACGGCGTCCGAAAGACGTCATCCGCGTCTACGTTGACGAATCGAACCTCAAACGGTTTGCGCCCGTCCTAAAGCGGTGCGCCCAAGATAAAAAGGCCTACCATATCGTCCCCTCGGACGAACTGGACAAGGTGAGCGGCTCGGTCCACCACGAAGGCGTTTGCGTTTTGGCTAGGGAACTCGCTCCTCTTGCCGAGGATTCCCTTGCCGACTTCCCCGAGAAGGCGTGCCTCCTTTATCTCGACGGGGTGGAAAACCCTCATAATCTCGGGTCTATCCTCCGGACAGCGGCCCACTTCGGGGTCGCCTGTGTGATGGGGGAGCATTTGGCCCTCACCGCTTCCGCATGCCGGATCGCGAAGGGGGGAGCGGAGATCGTCGACCTCGCGCCTCTCAAGCGTCCCAAGGAGACGCTTGCGAAACTCAAAGCCCAAGGTTTTCAGCTCATCGCGACTTCCCCGCATCAGGGAGAGCCGCTCTACCGGTTCCGTTTCCCTCCCCGCACGATCCTCGCGATCGGTTCCGAGTCGACCGGATTGAAAAGCCCCTTCTTGAAGGGGGCGCAGTGCCTCCGCATCCCTGGGACCGGGGCGGTGGAGAGCCTGAATGTCGCGGTGGCGACCGCCCTTTGCGTCGGGCAGTACCGGAGCTTTCATGGAATCTAGAACCGGATATCTTGCGGCGGAAGGAATGGAAGGGCCGCTCGAGCGGGAGCTTACGGGCGTTTCGGAGCGGATGGGCCGCCTCTTTATCGCCGACGGGCCGCCCCAAAAGACGCTCTGGGCGCAAAACGTCTGGTATGATTTGCGGGAGATTTCTTTCCGTTCGATCGGAGAAGCGGCAGGCAAGCTGCGCAGCCTTCAAGGGCTTTGGGCCTACTACCCTCATGAATCGGTACGGAGGGGGGCGCTGATCCAAGAGAGGCTGCCATATTTTGAGCCGAAGCCGCTTTCCTTCCCGTCCCAGCTTCCCACAGCCCCTCTCGGCTCGTGGACGCTCCTGAACGACGAGACGCTCCTTTGCGCGCCCCGCTGCTCGAGTCCTTTCGCGCACGGCGAGATCCATTTTGCCGAGACGCGCGAACCGCCGTCCCGCGCCTATTTGAAACTTTGGGAGTGGTTTACCCGGTCAGGCGTGTTCCCGAAGCCGAATGCGCGCTGTCTTGAGATCGGGGCAAGCCCGGGCGGGTGGACGTGGGTTTTAAAACGCCTTGGCGGGCAAGTGACTGCAGTCGACCGCTCGCCGCTCGCCCCCCTTTTGAAGGACGTCCCTTTTATGAAGCGGGACGCTTTTTCGATTCGGCCCGAAGAGTTTCCCGATGTGGAATGGATTTTCAGCGACGTCGTTTGCACCCCGAAAAAGCTTCTCGAATGGGTTCGCCCTTGGCTCGACCGGGACGTCCGGTTTGTCTGCACGCTCAAATTCCAGGGGATGGAAGACATGTCCATCGTGAAGGAATTCGCTCGGATCGGTCATGTCCAGCGCCTCTTCCACAACAAACACGAGCTGACTTGGCATCGACTCGAAAAAATCTCGACAAATGATCCTCTGCAGGTATAATTTCGTGCCTGAAAAGAGGATTCAATGACCGGATCGATCCATTTTTTTAAATTCTGCTTTTTTGCCGCGCTCTTTGCCCAAGACATTGTCGAGGACGAAAAAAAATCCCCAAAATCTACCTCATATGTACTCCAGAAGACAGCCAAAAAGTATTTCATCGGATTGCCGCTCCGCACCGATAACACCGAGGCTCATACAGCCATCCCGGCCCATTGGGGTCGGTTTTACTCTGAAAACGTTTTGGCGAAGATCCCGAAGCGCTTGAACGGGGATGTGCTCGCCGTGTATACCGAATACGAAAAGGATCATACGAAACCCTATACGATGATCCTCGGCTGCGAAACCGCTTCCCTCGACGAGATCCCCGAAGGTCTTGTCGGGATCGAGATTCCCGCCGCTCGCTATGCCGTTTTCACTTCCAACGGCCCCCACCCGGATGCGCTGATTCAAATCTGGCAAAGCGTATGGAACGGGGATCTCGACCGTTCTTTTACGGCCGATTTCGAACTCTACCCGGCTCAGTTCGACCCGGTAAAAAACCCGCAAGCCAAAGTCTTCATCGCGATCGACTGATGAGCCTATCTCACTATTCGAATTTTTCTGTTTTTGAGCTTTTTGGCAGATTTCAAACCCCTCTTCTCGGCCGTGTGTTTTCACACTGGCCTCGAAAAGGAGACCCTTACAGGCGTTCAAAATCTGCTCAAAAACCTCTAAAAACATTTAAAACCCCAATATTTAGATAGGCTCATTGCAACAATTGCTCCTCATCACTATAATGAGGGCATACCCAGCAGGGTATGAGGAGAATTTATGGCACAGGTTCGCATGATCCAATCCGCTGCTTTCGCTTCTCTTCACCATCATCATTCCCGTTCTTAATTTTTTTTAGGACGCTAATAATTTAGCCGTCCCATTATCCATATCCATTTAAATTTTTTAACTTTTAGGTTTTTTATGTGGAAATATGTATCTATATTCCTTTTGCCGTTCGTTTTATTTGCAAACGAAAATGAGAATCCGCTTGTCGTTGGTACGACCTCCGGCTACGCGCCATTTGTCAGCCTCAATGAAAAAGGGGAGTACGAGGGGTTCGATATCGACCTGGCGAACGCGCTTGCCGCCAAGTTAAAACGTCCTCTTTGGATCCGCGATTTCGGGAGCATGCCGGGGCTTATGTTAGCGCTGAAACAGGGCAAGGCCGACGCTTTGATTTGGGCGATTTCAATTACCGAAGAGCGGAAAAAATCGCTCGATATGATTTATTACCAAGGAGAGAAGGTCAGTGACATTTCTCTCATTTTTTGGAAGACAGCGCCTCAAGGGATCAAAGACTTTGCGGGTCTACCTCGGGATCGCATCATTTCGGTGGAGGCGGGCAGCTATCAGGAGAGCGTTTTGAACAAAGTTCCGAAGCTCGATCTGAACCGGATCGACCGGGTTTCAGATGCGATCCTCGCTTTGAAATACGGCAAGAGTTGGGCCGCCGCGCTCGACGAGTCCCTTTTCCCAAAGCTAAAAGCCCAGCACCCCGAGCTTCAAAAAATCAAACTCCCTCTTCCGCCGGAAGACGTATCGCAAGGCAACGGCATTTGCGTGAACCGCTCGAATCGGGAACTCTCTAGCCAAATCGAGAAAGCCGTCGAAGAGTTGAGAGCCGACGGGACGCTCGAAAGGCTCGAGAAGAAATGGGGGCTTGCCCCATGACCGGTTCCGAATGTCTCGACCTTCTCCTCAGGTCCGCCCCTTTGTTTTGCAAAGGGGCTCTAACGACTTTGCAAGTCCTCGCATTATCTGCTCTTTTCAGCGTCGGAGCAGGGCTTTGCCTTGGACTTATCACGTGCAACCGGCTCAAAACACCCGGTTTTTCCCATCTTGCGGCTGCCTACTGTTTTATAGCGAGAGGAGTCCCCTTTTACGTCCTTCTCCTCATTTTCTATTTCGTCATCCCCGATCTTCTCGGCTGCAACCTAGGCCCTCTTGCCGCTTCTATCCTGGCTCTTGGGATTTCCTCATCCGGCTACGCCGCCCACATCGTCCGGGGCGCGCTCAATGCCATTCCTGCCGCGCAGTGGGAAGCGGCGTATGTCCTCGGCTACAGCCCGCTTGCCGCCTTTACCCGCATCATTTTTCCCCAAATGGCGCGCCTTGCTCTTCCGACCTTTCACAATGAATGCGAATCGCTCCTCAAAAGCACGGCGGTCGTATCCTCGATCGGCCTGGTCGAGCTGACGCGGGTCGGGATGAATCTCGTATCAAGGGAAATGGAGCCGGTCCCCATTTATCTCGCTCTCGCTTTTTTCTACCTAATCATTTCGGCGGCGCTGCACGCAATCGCAAAACGGCTCGAACGGAGGTTTTATGTTAAGTATTAACGATCTATCTCTAATCAAAAAACGCCCTCTCCTCAATCGCATTTCGCTCGAGATTCCCTTGGGCCGGATCACGCTTCTTCTGGGCCTGAGCGGCTCTGGCAAAACAAGCCTTCTCCGCTGCATGGCCGGTTTGGAGAAAACGGCTCACGACAAGATCCTCTACTTCGGACGGCCTCTTGCCTCCCTCCCGCCAAAAGAACGGGCCCGCACGGCGGGCTTCGTCCACCAAGCCGCAGCCCTCTTTCCCCACATGACCGTTTTGGAAAACTGCGCCCGCCCGATGCAAGTTCTCCTTTCCATGACAAGAGCCGGGGCCGAAACGGCGGCGCTCCGGCTTCTCCAATCGCTCGGCATGGAGCCGTTCGCTTCCTCCTACCCGTTCGAACTATCAGGCGGACAGCAGCAGCGGGCCGCCGCCGCCCGCGCGCTCCTCCTCGACCCGAAATACCTCCTCCTCGACGAACCCTCCTCGGCGCTTGACCCGGAAAACGGGATGCTCCTCGCAAAACTTCTCTGGAACCAAAGAAACTCAGGGAAGGGGATCATCGTCTCAAGCCAAGACATGGCTTTTGCCAAACAGGTCTACGACCGCGCCGTGTTCCTCGAAGACGGCCAAGTCGTAGAAACTTGGGACGGCCCGCCTGCGTTAGGGAGCCGAACAGATATGTTTTTGAGGAGTTGATCTTGCGTTGGGACTCCGTCCCAAACCCTGCCGCCAAAGGACGTAAGTCCTTTGGAAACTATATGGGTTTGCAAAGGGCGAGCCCTTTGCCGGGCTCTAGGGCAGAGCCCTGCGTTTTGCTGCATCAAGCGCGGGGGGCGTAGAGGGAGAGGAAGCGTCGAGGCTCAGGGCCGTCGATTACGCGGGTTACGTTTTTCCCTTTCCGGAGGAACCCGTCGTTGAATTGCGGATAGCCCCAGCGGTCGAATTCGAAACCGAGGATGCCGCTGATTTTTGTGATCGGGGCGTAGACGGTTCGCTCCCAGCAAAAGGTGCCGATGTGGTCGGCGATCGATTTTTCCCCGCCGCCTGCGCTGCAGCATTCGAGGATGAGCTTGCCGCCGTGTTTGACTTTATTCGCGAGGCTTTGAAGGAGGGAGCGTTCCGTGTGTTTGGCGAGTTCGAAGCCGGAGCCGATTTCGATCCGGTCGGGGTGGCCGTGGGCGCGGAGCCAGACGATGTCGAATTGTCCGGGCTTGAGTGCGGCTAGGAATTCCCGTCCGTTGTGTACGACGACCCGTTCGATTTTGTGCGTTTTGGCCAGCTCGCGCACTTTCTCGACGTGGGTTCGCATGGAAAGGGCTCCCATTTCGTCTTGCGCCGATTGGATGATGAGCGCTTTTGCCGGGCCGGATGAGGCGGCAGCGATCTGCTCGAGCTTTTTTTCGATGAGCTGACGCTTGGCAGAAGAATAGTCATAAACCCTCGTTCCGTACCAAAGGGCGAAGGAAGCAAGAGCGAAGGTAGCGACCGGATGGGGAGTCAGGTAGGAGAGGACCGCAAGCGGGGCCGACATCCCGAGGCAGACGAGCCGGTCGTCGGTGGCCGTTTCCAAAACGTCGAGGGCGGTCGAACCGGCAACCGATTCGACGAGATCGAGCGCATGAGGAATCCAAGAAGAGTTCAACGGGGAAGTCATCTCTCTGCCATCCTCCGCCCTTTTTCGACCTCGATCCGCGTTCTTACGAGGAGGTCTCGGTAGTTTTCCAAGTCTTTTTCGCCTTGAAGCGAACGGATCGGAAGCGACTGCATCGAACGGAGCGTTTGCTCTGCCCGCGTCTCTTCCGCATCAATTCTTTTGGCAAGACGCGCGCTGTGCCGGCGCCAATACTCCGCCGCCTCGGGAAGCTGCGCATGGATCTCTTTTTCATAGCCGGAAGCTGCCGCTTGGCTTGCCGCTCCGCGCGTCCAAAGAAGATGGGAAAGGATGAATGGGCTTAAAAGCACGCTGAGCGGATACATCGAAAGGCAGTTTTCCAACTCCCTTTTTTCCCTCCGCGCAAGCGATGCGGCGAGCAAGTGGCAAACGAGGAAGAATGAGAGCGTCAGAACCATCAACCCCGTGCCGATCAGCGGGTTCGCGATGAAGCCAAGCACAGTGGCAGCCAGCAAGACGATCGCCGCCGCCGCAACAAGGACGCTGATCATCCGGTCGGTTCGCTTCAAACGTTTTGCCGAAGCCGCCAATTTAGCCGCTTCCGTCAGATCCTTGACCCGCTCGGGAAGGATTGTCAGCGATTTCGGAGGAGGGGCGTCTTTCTGCAATTCAGAGAGGAGGGAATGCATCGGCGTGCAAACGTCAGGGATCTCTTCCGCAAGAAGAGCCGCTTTCCGGCCAGGCAAAGTAAATGTTATAGAAGCAACCGACATGTTCACCGTTTTAATCCCTTTTAATTATAAGCGACATTGTAATTAAAACAAGATATAAAAAGATGTTTAGTTTATTCGCGCTGCTGTCCAGGATCCGTTTTTAAAATTAAAGTGGATGGGGACGCAATTATCAGTCGCCCAGTCGTAGCCTTGGATATTCATCAAGGAGCAGAGAGCCCAATGGACGCCTCCGTGCGCGATGATGAGGACGGGGCCGTCTAAGGAAAGGGCCTGCTGCATTCCCCGTAATACGCGCTGCATGAAGACTAAAACGGGTTCCGGGCCGATTTGGAAAGCTTTTTCTTTGAGGGGGGGCATTTCCTTCCATACGATGGCGGTGCATTCGCCGAGGTCGGGGATTTCGATATGGGGGACCGCAAGGCGGGCCGCGGCGATCTCTTTGGTCTCGACTGCGCGCCGCATGGGGCTGCAGCAGATGGCTTTTACGGGGAGATTTGCGATGATTGGCTCAATTTCGAGCGCTTGGCCGCGCCCCGTGTCGTTAAGAGGAATATCGGCCGGATGGTCAATTTTAATTTTGTGGAGATTGTAGTCGGTTTGTCCGTGGCGTAAAAAATAAAATTCATTATGAGGAATCATATTCAGGTTGCGTCCCATCCGGGTTCGGAGTAAAAAATTTGGTTTTCGATCGATTGCAGCGCTTGACGGTTATAGCCGACAAGGGGATCCGGGAGGGCGTTCAGGGGGAAAAATTCGAGACGGGCGCATTTGGCCGGTTCTTTGTTTTCGATTTCCCCTTCCCATTTGGAGCAGGTAAAGAAGATGTCGATATTCCAGCGGTTCGACTGTCTGTGCATGATATGGACGGTTTTGAGGTCCTGGGCGGCAATCCGAACGCCGATCTCCTCTTTTGCCTCCCGGACCATCGCTAAGCTGGCCGGCTCCCCTTCTTCGACATGCCCTGCCGGAAAGCTCCACATTCCGTCAGAGTAGCCCGTATTCTGCCTGAGTCCCAAGAGGATTTCATTCCCCTTCCTGAGGATCAAATAGGAGCTGACGGAAGCGACCGGCCCCCTTTTTTTACCGGGGAGGGCTTGGCAGTAGCGAAGATAGGCCGATTTTCCGCCGGGCCTGAGCGGGAGTGTTTCAACCTCATGGGGCGCAGCCCAGGCCCAAGCGTCGTTTTCTGCGCTAAGACGCACTTCGGGCCTAGCCCCAAGCGGCAGATGGAACATGTGGTAGGTGTAATCCATGCCGGGCTTTCGGACGTAGAGAGTGAAGAGAGGCTGCAAAGAGCCGGGGTGCGCTTCGATGCCCGTCTCTTCCTGAAGTTCCCTATAGGCGGCCTCAAGGGGCGTTTCTCCCTCTTCCAGTTTGCCTGCGGGGACGCCCCAAAGCCCCGCTTCGGTTTTATGAGCCGAGCGGCGTAAAAGGAGGAGCTTTCCTCCGAAATCCAGATAGCAGGCGGATGCCGCGACTGCCGGAATAAAATCAACCGGCGGGTGTGTATAGACTTGGGCCATGAATCCACTCAAATTCGTTGGCCCAAGATTTTAAAGACGGCTTTTATTCCGGGCAACCGTTAAAAAAACGATTGTACCCAGTTCGCTCCTCTTGCAAGATAGCCTTTGTCCCAGCCGGAGGTTGACCAATTGTAGCTTTGACCTAGTGTCTTTCTGCAACTTCCGTCCTCGGAAGTTCAGCTACTGTAAGCCAAGGCTCCGGCGCCAGCGGCTGCAAAAGCAAGCGGAGGCGTGAAGGTTGCTGCCGCCAATGCTGCGATGGCAGTTGCGCAGTAAACCATTCTTCTTTGGTATAGGGCTCCATTAGCTGTTCTTAAAGCGACAGCATTAGGGACTCCGTGAGGTCCCATGTACCGTCCAAATCGGTTAGCTAATCCGCCTAACCACGCGACAGGTCTGCTGGATCGTGCGACATAGCCCCCAATGGTTCCAGCTGCTGTGCCAATCGCTGTCTTGCCGGTTTCCCAGCCTGAGGTGGCCTAATCGTACCCTTGAGCAAGGGATCCCTTGTCCCAGTCTGAGGTGGCCCAATTATACGCATCTCCGGCGTAGCCGGCGTTCCAACTATTCAACAGGCCGTATCCGGCTAAAGCCGTTGCCGCGACCCCTCCGGTGGCAGTTAATGCGCCTCCTGCGACGAGCGTAATCATGGCATGCGGAATCGCGCCAGCTGCCCAGGCTGTCGAGACCATGGCTGCGGTTTTCATGGCTGCGAATCCGGTAAAAGCGGCAATGGTAGGAACTGCGGCAGCATTGTAGTACGGATTTTGCTTCGTCCAGTCATCAACTTTTGCCTGGCATTTAGAATCCATCGCGCAGTTCGCGACTATCGGAGCGATGATCGTGGCTCCTCCGGTCATTAATGTAAGGATTGGACGGTTTCTAGAGGTAGGTGTAGGAGCCCCTCTCAACAGATTCGAAGCGAATTGGATGCCTGAGATCCCTGCGGTCGCGATCCCAACGCTTTCATCAGGGTGATTCTGGATCGTTTGGGTGGCGTTTTTAACCATCTCGCCCGCTGTCGGTCCTAGGTGGGTTACTGCAGCGTCGAACGCTTTTGTGGTGGTTTCCGGGAAGGCGGTTTGCAGGGCGAGCAGGCTCAAATAGACCCCGAAAAAGCTCCAGGAAGTTTTGACGGACGGCATCATACACGTGATGGGTGTAAGTAGGGGAGACAACACTTTAAAAGTTGCGCCTGCAGCCCAAGCATTCGTCAAGTAATTCATGCCCATTCCGCAAATTTCTGCAGAAGTTTGGGGAGGCGGGTTGGATTCTAGGTTGAAGCGATATCCTAGGCCATTAAGCCAAGAAAGAGGCGCCCCGGCTGCGCAAGACGCCAGTTCAACGGCGCCGATCACCCTATCGACCGTATCGGCGGCCGTTTTGACGACGCGCGGCGCCACAGTCCCGGCCATTCCGGCTGCCGCGGCGGTTTTTTTTGTAAGGGAAAAGAGTTCCGGTCCTGCGTAGTAGAGTGCTGCTGCCGCGCCGGTCAAGATCAGGGCTCTTTTCCACGTGAAATTTGTGGAGGCCGATTCGGCAATTTTCGTGGTGACGAGAGAGAGAGAACTCGGTTGGGCTGCGTTCGCTGCCGCCTTTGCGGCGATTTGCACGACGCGCTGCTCGAGTCCGTTCAGGGTTCCTGTCAGCTTTTGGTGGGCCGTTCGCAATTTCGGGTGGACGCCGAGGGACTCCCTCGCTTCGGCCCGCTTGACCAGGGTTTCCAAAGCTTGGATGTATTTGGGGAAATTCTGGACATCCTTTCCTTGCTCGACGAGTGCGATCGCTTTGCCGATCATCGCAGCATTTTTCATTGCTGCTGAATAATTGTCTGCTGATTGTAAGTTATGTCTTAATTGAATGGATGTTGTCATTATAGACTCCATGTGTTTTGCGGGATAATCTTAACATTACATGTCATATATGTAAAGGGTAACTTCTCAAAAAGTCCTGGAAGCAGCTTAAACTAAGCCGTTTGAGGCACGATAAATTCCCGAGATTTTTTTTCGATGAGGCGGGCCAAACGAGGGATTTTTCCTCCACTGACCAACCTAT
>Ga0169931_10013972_pt1 | contig 10910 bp, 7 predicted proteins | sample Kivu_15m_20L_FD_129675 | JGI IMG/M metagenome (GOLD analysis project Ga0169931, IMG submission 129675) | Freshwater microbial communities from Lake Kivu, Western Province, Rwanda to study Microbial Dark Matter (Phase II) - Kivu_15m_20L... | ecosystem: Environmental > Aquatic > Freshwater > Lake ... | reverse complement strand
GTTTGCATATCTACAGAGGCCATCGCTTAATTGTCTATTTAAATCAATTGCTTGATGGAGGGAGGGAAGTGTCGTGAATATAAATACGTACTGTAGGATTGCTTTTATAACGTAAAACGACACTAAACGCTTTTGCATTACATTTGTCGTGCAAAAACGACAGGATTAGCTATGAATGCTGTATATATCAACAGTCTATACGTTACAGTCACGGAAATCTTGAGACTACCCATTTTAGTTTTCCAACCTTTACACTGTAAAGATTTTAATATGTAAAGCCCCTATATAAAGGGGCTTTGTTATTGCTGGGGCTGATAACCCTGCCGAGCATTTTATTTTTTCCAACACTCAGATAGGCAACTCAGATAGGCAATTGAGCAAATGGGCGTTTTAGGTTTTGCTAACTAAAAAAGTCAGGCCTAACAGCGAGATGCCGCTCCAATTAATCACGTGTTTGCGTTTTGCCTGCCAAGTGCGCCAGCGTATTCAGCAGATTCTGCTGTGTTCGTGTTTGAAAGCTCTCTTTGCTGATTGCAAGCGGCACATCCAACACATTTGCATTACCTTCCAGTACTTTACCGTTGAGATCAACTGTACGAGTTACCGGTAAACGATAATGAGCCAATACTAAGTTTGAACCAACATCTGGTTGCTGCCCGGCGCCTGCTATGACTGACTTGCTAGCTCCATCAGGCGTTAGCAACAAATAGCCATCTAAGCTGGCGTAAGTCCCATCGGTTGCTGGCTCCTGGCCATACACCTTGGCATTGGCATAAGTTTTTAAACGCCAAATCAGGTCATCGCAAGAACTGGCACACTTTGAATTAGTAACAATTGCGAGGCGTTTGTGTAACAGGACATGGTGAGATAACGCGACATTGGTGCTTTGACAAAATGCATCGCCCCGACAAAAATCTGCCCGCAACGGCAAATATTCTGTTGTTTTGTCGGCGTCACTTAATGACTGATACCATGCCTCGGCACGTTCGTTGCCATAAAAGGCATAGCCACGGACTTGGGCGTCGCGTAGTGCTTCGACATTACGAAAACGCACAAAATTATCTTTAAACGGCCGTCCAAAAGCGCTGAGCCAAGGAGTGTTTTCTGAACCGCCAGGGTTATTTTGTAAATCAATCACCAAATCTTTCGCCGGTTGCTTGTGCAAAATTGCGTTGATTTGACGAATTGCGCCACAGATGCCACCTTTGGGGACTAAGCGGCAGTTAAAATCGCTGTCCTGTGTCCCCCAATCACCGAAGTACAAAATCTTCAATACAAATGCATCTTTCGTTTCATAAAGGCAAGCCTGCTCTGACGCAAAGCGTTGCTTTAAAGGCAGACCATCGTACAACCCATTACAGCTTGGCTTAGAGCGCTTCACCATCGGTTGCGTTGCCGGGCTGGCAGTGAGGCGAACGATATTGCCATCACTATAACCAATATCTAAGGCAGGCTTCAATACGTCAAAACGATAGCCTTGTGCTAGAGCAGTGACAAAACTTTCTAAGCAACCGCTTTTATGTGCACTTGCACAAAAGAGGTTGTAGTAGTCATCAAACAATGCTTTGACCGACACGCCGTTCAGCGACTTTATGTCTTTACCATTGGCCAGATCAAAAAAACTGAGAGTTGGCCAGCTATAACCAATTTTTATTGCTGGCCAGGTCATCGCGCGCTTGCGATATTTGTTTAATCCATCCCCTGTCAGCAAAAAACTATGTTGGTTCACAATGCCGTCATGCACCTTGTCGATGGCTGCCGTTAACAATTGCCAGTTATGCGCCTGCACGATTTGGGCGCTCGCCCGCGCTTTATATTGCTGCCAGCTGACATCTCGCGTTTGGTCCCGGACATAGACGCTGACAGCATCAATGCTTTCCATTCCGCTAAACAGTTCGTTCGCAATGGCCTGACGCTGGGCGGCATCAGGAAAGGCTGGCTCTGCAGCTTTAGTCGCAAAGCAAAACAGTACCAGTAAGAATGACATTAAATAGTTACGCATTATATATATCCTTATTTTTAAATAATTGTAACTTTGAAATACCTTTTAGATAATGAGCATTGACCAGCATCGCTGGCTTTCACTAGTGCCTTCAGTTCAGACGCCATCCAAATCGTCCAGTGCTAAAAGTCTGCCGGCATTAAAGCGCCAGCCGTAATTGCCAGACCACTGAGTAATAACAACCAATACAACAAACGGATAAACAGCTGCTGCGGCAGGTTTCGTTGCACCCAGACTCCGGCCTGCACGGCGATAAACGCCAGTGGGGCGCAGTACAACACCCGCAAAATATCTGCCGGGTCAAACTGGCCGGTCAGCCAGTAAGCCGGTACTTTCAGCACATTCAGCACGGCAAAAAACACCGCGCTGGTAGCGATATAGCTGACCGGCGGCAGCTGGCGGGCCAGCAGATGCAGCGACAGTGGCGGGCCACCGGCATGTAATAAGGTTGAACTGACGCCACTGAGAAAGCCCAGGCTGATACCGGCTTTGGCGCCGGCAAACCAGCGTAAATCAGCATTGCCGTATAAGTAGCGCAGTGCAAATAAGGTGGCGCCAATACCGATAAACAATTGTAATTGCTGAATGGTCACCAGCAGCAACACAAAACTGGCGGCGACGATGCCAAATATGGCCGGCAGCAATAAAAACCGCAGGGCCGCTAAATCCCACTTGTTCCAGCTACTTTGTAAGGTAAACACATCACATAAGATCAAGACCGGCAGCAGCAGCGCTAAGGCCCGATCGGCCGGAAAAGCCAGTAATAACAACGGCATGGCTAACAAGCCCAGACTGCCGGCAAAGCTGGTTTTTGAAATGCCAGACAACACGACAGCGCCCGCCAGCGTTAACCATTGCCACAGATCCATCGTTATTTCTCCGTATCACCGCCTGCTATGCCGGGGCTTGTTGGGCCAGCTGGGTCATGTTGGTTTGGTGTGAGCTTCCGCTTTGCGAACCCGCCAAGAGTCGGTCAATGTTCACTGATTTACCGGTGCCGGCCGAATGGTGTCGGAATAACCTGCAGCAGATGCCAAAAACCCAGAATAATCAACGCAACTTAACGGTAAGCTACTGCCAAATGCAAGCAGAAGTACGGCTCGCTCTGCCCGCTGACTCTTTGCTGTTTTGCCGGACAGCATGTTCCCCATATTTGTACTATTTGAAAAACATCTGCTATCTATAAAGTCATAAATGTTGTCTGCGCTGCCTTCTCTTGGTGTCGTGCACGATTGAAGTCGCATCTGCACCGGGATATGGCGGTATCAACTGCCCAGTTAAACCGTACTGGCAATGCAACACGTCAGCTATCAGCAGCAAGGAGGCTAACCATGGGGTTGCTCAATCAATTATTTCGTTCACCGCCGGCACCGTCAGAGCTAAAAACGACCAGCCAGCCAGTTGAACTGCTGGCATGTGCGAAGCAACTCTATTTCAATCTGACAGCACCTGTTTTATTAACTGATTTATCAGGAAATATAGTATTCATCAATCCGGCATTGCAGCAGCTGTTGCGCGCCAACACGGCGTTATTACGGCAAAAGACCGCTGATTTTGATAGCGCTGTTGCCGTCGGCTATCCCGTTACATCGCTGCTGGCGGCGCTTGACGTGCAGCCACCGTTATTGCCGGTGCAGTCAGGCCGGCAGCAAGCCGTCATGGAACTGGCTGGCCAGCAGTGGTGTCTGCAGCAAGATGTCATAGCCGATCCGCAAGGCCAGCCCGCAGGCTATTGCCTGCAGTTTAGCGCCCAGCCGGAGCCTGTGGCGCCTCAGTTGCAGCAAGCGACAGCATTGGCTTATCAACAACTGTGTCAGCGGTTAGCCAGCAATGCACTGTTGCTTGATCAGCAAAATAAAGTTGTTTACGCCAATCCGGCCTGTATTCAAAGCCTCCAGACATGGCAAGCTGAGATTGTCCGGCAGGTACCAGACTTTGACAGCACGCAGCTGACAGGATATGCCGCTGGCCGTTTACTGCTTGGCTTAGGAGTTCGCGCTGATAGCTGGCAGAGTGGCAGCGATTTCGAGCAGTTTTTATTGATCGGCGACGAACGGGTATTGCTACAGGTGAGCACGCTGGCAAGCGGACACACGAGCGCCGGTGTTCGGCTGGTGCAGTTGATTTCGCAACCACTCCCCAATCCTGCCGAACACATGCCAGTACAGCTGACGACCCAGTTATGTTGGTTTCAGACCGATGCCAGCGGCAAACTGAGTGTGCTCAATGAGGCGATGGCTGCGCTGTTAGAGGGCAATGCGGCAGAGCTAACCGGTAAAGATTTTACTGTCTTGTGGAGTACTAAAGCGGGCCAGCCGCAGCACTGCAGGCAGTTGTTGGTAGAGCTGAAGCAGGGGCAATCCGTAAGTGCTGAGCTGCTATTGGCATCACAGCAGCAAACTGAAGTTTGGCTTGAAGTGCAGTTGTTTCCGCTACAGGATGCACAAGGTAAGTGGGCCGGAGCTGCCGGTGTCGCCCAAAACATCAGCGCAGCCAAACTGGAAAAAATCGATCGGATTGGTCAAATGAACGCCATCAATCTGACGCAGGCGGTGATTGAATTTACCCTTGACGGTACCATCCAGCACGCCAACCAGAATTTCCTGGCAGCAGTTGGTTATCAGCTGAGCGAGATTCAGGGGCGTCATCACAGTTTATTTGTCGACGAACAATATAAACGCAGTAGTGAGTATCAAATGTTTTGGCAGCGGCTACGCGCCGGAGAATTTTTTGTCGACGAATACAAACGCTTCGGTAAAGGCGGTAAAGAGATCTGGATCCAGGCCAGTTATAACCCGATTTTTGATGCGGATGGCAAGCCGTTTAAGGTGGTGAAATCTGCCACGGACATCACCAACCGCAAAAATGTAGTTAACGAAATTAAACGGGTGATGAATGAATTGTCGGCTGGTGATTTACGCACCCGTATCGAAAAACCCTTTGAAGGCGAGTTTGCTGAATTAGGTCAGGCGATCAGCGGTTTTATTGAAAATCTGCGTCAGATCATCACCGACATTAATCATGCGGCTGAAACCATTAAAATGGCTGCTACGGAGATTTCGGAAGGTAATATCGATTTATCCAGCCGTACAGAGCAGCAAGCTTCTAGTCTGGAAGAAACGGCGTCCAGTATGGAAGAACTGACCGGCACGGTGCGGCAAAACTCAGATAACTCCAAACAAGCCAATGTGCTGGCTGGTAAGGCGTGCGAGGTTGCGGTCAGTGGTGGGCAACTGATTGACCAGGTGGTGTCGACGATGGCATCGATTAATGAATCGGCGCAGAAAATTTCCGACATCATTGGTGTGATAGACGGTATTGCTTTTCAAACCAATATCCTGGCGTTAAATGCTGCGGTGGAAGCTGCCCGAGCCGGTGAGCAGGGTCGCGGTTTTGCGGTGGTCGCGTCGGAAGTGCGTACTTTGGCGCAGCGCTCGGCCAATGCTGCAAAAGATATCAAAGGGCTGATCTCCGATTCGGTGAATAAAATCCGCAACGGCAATGAGCTGGTTGACCGCTCTGGTTCGACGATGAAAGAAGTTGTAGTGTCAATCAAGCGGGTGAATGACCTGATGGCAGAAATTGCTTCCGCCTCCGCAGAGCAAGCCAGTGGGATTGATGAAATCAACAAGGCAGTCACCCAGATGGATGATATGACGCAGCAGAACGCGGCTCTGGTGGAAGAAGCTGCGGCCGCAGCTGAAAGCCTGCTTGGCCAGGCCGAGCAACTGTATGACCATGTTGCGATGTTTACAGTCAGTGATACCGCCAAAATTGAGCCGCATATTGTGCAACCGGTCGCAAGACGTCAGGCGGCCCTGCCAGCAAAATCGGCAAAATCGGCAAAAGCGGCTCAATCGGAGAAATCGGCCAAACCATTGAAAAATATGCCAAAGCGCGTTGCTGCGCCGAAAAGTGCAACTGCCAAACAGGCGGCTGGTGAAGACGACGAATGGGAAGCTTTTTGAGTTCAGCTCTTGCTTGTTAACCGCAGACCGAAAGCCAGCCACAATGGTAGCCCATTGTGGCTGGCTGTATTCAATCATGCGCTAAGCTCGCTGTGTGGACCGAATAGCTCATAATGGATGCGGTTGGCTGGCACGCTAAGCTTCCGTAGTTGTTGGTACTGTGCCTGCATAAAGGCTTGTGGCCCACACAGGTAAAATTGCCCGCTCGCCAGCGGCAGCTCTGCAGCTATGCTCTCCAGCTGCATCAAACCGTCAAAACCGCGTTGTCGCGGTAGCGTTACACCGCCACAGTGCCGGTACCAGTGCAGGCTGCACAAGTTGTCCTGCTGGCGGACCAATTCGCTTAGTCGTGCCGCAAAAGAGTGTTGCGCTTGTTCCTCGCAGGCATGCAGAAACCAGACCGGTGGGTTGTGCCCGCTGGCGGCCAGTGTTTCCAGCATTGCCATCATTGGTGTGATGCCGACTCCTGCCGAGATCAACACAGTTGGTTGTGGTGTGCTTTGCAGCACAAAATCGCCGGCCGGTGGGAATACATCAACGACAGTGCCGATATCAACCTCATCATGCAGAAAGTTTGAAACCAAACCTGGTTGTGGCAGCCGCTCCCGCTTAACACTGATCCGGTAGCTATGGCCGTTGCTGCGGTCTGATAAAGAATATTGGCGGATTGCCTGATGGTCGCTTTGGCTTGGTTGTAGCCGGATGCCGATGTATTGGCCTGGTTGATAAGCCAGCACCGGTTGGCCGTCCAGTGGCTTGAGGATAAAGCTGCAGACCAATGCTGACTCCATGGTTTTGGCAATCACCTGAAATGGTCTGCTGCCATGCCAACCGCCCTGTGCCTGTTGTTTTTGTTGATATAGCGCTTGCTCGCGCTCGATCATCAGACTGGCCAGGCGCTGATACGCGGCGCGCCAGGCATCGGCGATAGCCGGGCTGAATGCGGCGGGAGCCAGTTCCTCTAAGGTCGCGATCAGATGCCGGCCAACAATGGCATAGTGCGCCGGCTGAATAAAAAAGCTGGTGTGTTTATTGGCCACTCGCTCCAGCATCGCTTGCAGTTGTCCCAGATCGTCGATATGACAAGCAAAAGCGGCAATGGCACTAAACAGAGCAAACTGTTGGCGACCATTGTGCTGGTTGCTCATGTTAAAGACATGCTGTAACTCTGGATGGTGTTCAAACAAGCGTTGATAAAAATGTGCGGTGACTGCGACCCCGGCTGATTGCAGCAATGGGATAGTGCTTTTGACCAGCGTGATTTGTTGTGCGGTTAAATCGGCGGCTGTGGCAGAAGCCGGGTTGTGGTTGGCAAAAACAGACGTCATTGAGTGAAAACCTCATCGTTTAATTGGGGAAGAATGGGCGCTTGCTTAGCCTGGCCGGCCGTCGATGCGTGGCTGACACAGGATTGGCAGGTAAAACCAGATAAAAATGCCAAACGCCAGCAGCCAGAGCACAGCGCTGGCTGACCAACAGTTGGGGGGAGTAAACCAGTGAGTCGGCAGCACTGTGTTGCTGTTGGCCAGACTGCGGATAACTCCGGCCAGCAATAGCAGGCCAAAGGCAACCGCCAATGGGCGTGTCGTTTGCAACGGACGACCGGTATGGCCAAGTGACACTCTGGCCATCATCGACAGCATCATGCCAGCCATCGCGCTGATAGCGATCAGATGCAGCAGGTCTTCGTGACTGCTGCGATGTAACAGGCCAGTGAGTTGGTTTGCAGCAGCGGCGGCGTCGCTTTGCCACAGCTGCAGACCGGGCGTCAGCATGTTCAAGCCCAGCCAGCACAGTCCAAGCGCCATTGCCAGATAAGCGCCGTGCAATGACCACAACAGCGGATGTTGCCAGATGAAACAGTTGTACCAGTAACGCCAACGCAGCAGATGTAGCAACCCGGCGCTGGTCAGCAATAATGACGCTAACAGTATCGCGGCTCCCGGCGTTGGCAGCAGACCAGCCAGCGTGTTACTCAGATAAACGGCTATACCCGCACTGCTGATGCACAATAGCGCCCGATCCAGTCGGGGTGTACGTGGCTGGGGAGTGGTGGTACTGCGCGCGGTAAAAAACGGGATGACCCGACCACCGATCACACTTATCAGCAGACAAAACAGCAGGATCATGCTTTGCAGCAGCCGGCTTGCTAAAGCGGTGTCCTGGTGTGACAGCCACAGCACAGTGGCATTGAGGGTTGCCATCAGCAGTAACAGCGGCAAAAACAGGTAATTTTGCCGGCTCCGGGCTGGTACCAGTTGCTTGACTAGGGCGGCAAGCACCAGTAGCCACCATAACAGCTGACAAACCAACGCGATCAGCAGGCCAGTGTCAGTCGCTAACAGCAAAGCGCTGAGCCGGGCGCCCAACCAACAGATACAACTTAGCAATAGTGGCCAGCCACGTAAGCCGGGCCGGCCAGTCCAGTTTTGCGCGGCGGTCAGCAAAAAACCGGCGGCGACCAGCGCAGCAAAACCAAACAGCATTTCATGGGCGTGCCACAGCGTTGCCGGCAGCAGGCGGCTGCCTGACCACCAACCTTGCAACTGGCCGAGCCAATGGGTCACGGCAAGCAAGGCCCAGCAGGCCGCCAGTAAAAAGAATGGCCGAAATGCCATGGCCAGTATTACCGGCGGCGCATCGGTGTGATCTTGTGGTAAGTGCAGGTTCAATGGCCGGCTATCGGCTTGCTTGATGGCTCCCATTAGCGGACTTCCTGCCGCAGGCTGTACTGGGCGACGCACCGACTGACATAACAGCATTTCAGCAAGGTGGCGCTGAGCACCAGAACGAGATGGGCGGCAATTTGTTTCGGTATGCTGAACCAGCCAGCCAGCGGATAACAGATCAACACGGATGCAATCAGCAGCAAAGTGCTCAATAGCAAGCCTGAGTTGGACCAACGTAGCAGCGTCTGATAATAGCTGTCGGTAGTGGATGCCGGTAATAAAATGGCGGTAGAGACCGGCCTGATGGTGAGCATTGACATGGTAACCCCTGCTTCGTCGTGGCCCGTCGCGCGATGTTGCAAAGAGGGCCTGTTACTGCTTCGCTGCTAGAGCAGGAGTTGTGCCAGAATTTAATATCCTTAAATATCAGAGTTTTGAAACTATTTGCTTGTCTGGATAAGTCAAATTGACCTACCTTGTAGCAAGGTTTAAAACACTCATATAGGTCAAAATGACTCAGTTATTGCAAGACGCTGTCTCCCCAGCAGGCTCCGGCAATACTCTGCTGCTGGAAGTTGCGCTCGATCTGGCTAATAGCCTGAATAATGATGACCGGTTTGATCGCTTATTGAGCTCGGTGCGCAAAGCGATCCGCTGTGATGCGGTGGCGCTGTTGGGGTGGCAGCAGCAGGTGCTGACGCCGCTGGCCATTCAGGGATTATCTGCTGACACATTGGGCCGGCGTTTTGTGCCGGCGGAACACCCCCGGTTACAGGCTTTGTGTCAAAGCGAAAAACCGCTGCGTTTTGCCGCTGACTGTGCCTGGCCTGATCCCTATGACGGTTTATTATTGACCCGGCACGGTGATTTACCGGTGCACGCCTGTATGGGCTTACCGCTGTATTCTGACCAGCAACTGATTGGCCTGCTGACCATCGATAGTTTAACCGCCGGTGCTTTTGACGCGATTGATGAACGGACTTTAACGCTGATTGCCGCGCTGGCGGCGGCCACGTTAAAAACGGCGATGGAGCTGAACAAACTGAGTGTCAGCGCGCGCCAGGCGCATCAATTGGTTGCGGAGCTGACGCAAGAAGCGTTATTGCGCGATGGCGGCGAAATCATTGGCCAAAGCGCCGTGATGCAGGCGCTGTGCCAGGAAATTGAGCTGGTCGCCGTCTCCGATTACACCGTGTTAATTCAGGGCGAAACCGGCACCGGCAAAGAGTTGGTCGCGCGCACCCTGCAGCAGCGTTCCCGCCGTAACAACGGCCCGTTGGTTTATTTAAATTGTGCGTCTTTGCCGGAAACGTTGGCGGAAGCAGAACTGTTTGGTCATGCCAAAGGCGCTTTTACCGGCGCTGCGCATGAGCGCCCCGGCAAGTTCTTGTTAGCAGATGGTGGCACTATTTTTCTGGATGAGGTCGGCGAACTGCCGCTCAGTGTGCAAAGTAAATTATTGCGCGTGTTACAAAGCGGCGAGATCCAGCCGGTTGGCAAAGACGCGGTACAACGGGTTGATGTGCGGGTATTGGCTGCCACCAACCGTGATTTGCGTCAGGAAGTACAGGCCGGCCGTTTTCGCGCCGATTTATACCACCGGCTGAGCGTTTATCCACTGCAAGTGCCACCGCTGCGCCAGCGGACTGGAGATGTGGTATTGCTGGCGGGTTATTTCCTGGAACAAATCCGGCGTAAACTGGGCATCCGTCAGTTAAAGTTGTCTGCAGCGGCCAGCCAATTGCTGGCGCAATACAGCTGGCCGGGTAATGTCCGCGAGCTGGAACATCAGCTAAGCCGCGCCGCGCTGAAAGCCGCAGCAGCCAGCCATGGTGATGCGACTGGCACTGCGACAGCGCCTGCGGCCAGCCACGGTATTGTGGTGATCAGCGATCAGCAGCTGGCCTTGGCAGTTGCCGCCGCGGCTGTGGGCGCTGACACTGCCGGCCAGCCATTCCCTGTGCCAGTGGCCAGCGTTGCCGCCACCGGTTTGCCGCCGCCAGACCGCGTGACGTCGGTTGATTTAAAGCAGGCCACCGATGCTTTTATGCGCCAGCAAATCATCATGGCGTTGCAAAGCCAGGCTGGTAACTGGTCAGCTGCCGCCCGCTATCTGCAAATGGATCGCGCCAATCTGGTGCGCCTCGCCAAACGGCTTGGCATCAGCTTGCATAAAGATATCCGCCTGGGGTGATGCTGTGCCGCTCACCCAGCCAGGCTGGCGCATTCGGTTTGTAGCCACTGGGCAAACTCGCGCATCGCGGCGGTTTC
>Ga0169931_10013970_pt1 | contig 10910 bp, 5 predicted proteins | sample Kivu_15m_20L_FD_129675 | JGI IMG/M metagenome (GOLD analysis project Ga0169931, IMG submission 129675) | Freshwater microbial communities from Lake Kivu, Western Province, Rwanda to study Microbial Dark Matter (Phase II) - Kivu_15m_20L... | ecosystem: Environmental > Aquatic > Freshwater > Lake ... | reverse complement strand
GCCATCAGGAAGTTTTACATGAAAATGAAGAAGACGAGCATAAAACTTCCGAAAAACATGCTTTTGACAGCAAAAACTCTGAACATCAAGGAGTTACTCTTCACAGTGGTCAAAATAGTCTGAAGCTTGAAAATCATCAGGCAAATCTTTTTAATACCCGTCTTCAAGATCTTCCAATCATTTCAGATAACTACGGATATCAAGAGTAACACAAAAGCTAGAATGTCGTTGTTAAAAATAGTCGTCATGACTTGCAGGCATAGGGCCATCAGGAAGTCTTACTTGAAAATTAAAATTTTACTTCACATTCTTAATTAAATAAACAATAATTTTCTTTGTAACAATCTAATAAAAATATTATCAAGCCTTTAGAATAATCTCAGAATAAACATACAACTGTTCTTCTTTTGAAATCAGGCGGAAAAAAATAACAAATAATTTAGTCTTCAGACGCAAGCATAACATAGAATTAAGCTAACACGAAAGTTAGATTAAATAACACTAAAGAATCTCTTTAAAATCTTAATTAAGAAACACTTAATGATAAGGGAGTTATTCAAAATCAAGACAACAAATAGTCTGACCTAAAAATAAACTCTAATTCTGCCAATCCTTTCGCTTTACTTTTCAATGCCGGCAATCAAGTCACAAACGTTATTTAACAAAATTCATTTACGCAAAATAATAATTAAAACATTAAATAGGAATTCAATTCAACGGAAAACTATCAGGTGGCATCATCATATGGAAAAAGTGTCAAGCCATAGCTTATGCTTATACAAGATAACAAATAATCTCATACATCAACTCCTAATCATCTAAAATCTTCTTAAAAATCATCTCATTCAGGCTTTGTTTTGTAGTCCACTATGCTAGGTAAAGCTTTTGGTTCAACGCAATAGTAAAAGCAGTCCAATCTTTTAGAAAACTTACCAAATTACAAAACAGATGAAACAAATACATATAATATTAATCCTTTTAAGGTTGAATTTCCTATAGATGTAAACCAAAGGCCACAGCTGTAAAAAATTGCCACTTCGTAGTAATATCAAGCTGGGCACAATTCTGCAGAGCAAGTAATTAAGTCGAACCCTCAAGATTTAAGCAGTATTTTTAGTACTTGCTTAAAAGACTTAAAAGTACCTCAATAATTCGCTATGATTTAAACTTAAAAAGATGCTGGTGTCAAATCAAATTCTTCAAGTAAGATCCGACCCTATCATGAAGTGGTGATTAAATAGACAGCTAACAAAGTAGAACTAAGATCAGGAAATCCTTTCAATACTAACACATTAGTGAATTCTTAGCATCAACAAGACCAAGCTAATCAGGGTTTAAATGATCAGGGTTTAAATTTAAATCAAATATTTGCACAGGGCTCAAATATTGATGCTGGTAAGGTTTAGCAAAAGTAAAAATAATCAGATTCTGAAGAATTAAATCTTTAGTGCGCAGATTTAGGAAAAGCCTTCGCTTTTGTTTAGTAAATGAAACCAAACATTTTGCTTAATCTACCTGCCTTTAAAGCAAATCAGGAAAACGCTTTCAAACCTAATCCGATGCTCAATATAACACCAATCGAGCCTATCTAATAAAACGAACAGTAGTCTTCGACCAACATGGTAGCAATCGACAACTTTTTCAACTCAAACAAAGTTGCCCTGCAAAAACTACAAATGCCAGCTGACTCACTGCTTAATCGATCAGAATAGCATTCAAATTTATCTTAGTCCTTTGAGAAGGTCAAGGTGCCACTACAACAGAGGGTTGAGTTTAAGGCCGGGGATCTGATATACTCTGGAGAGATGCACATAAATGAAACTTAAAACTTCATGGAAAACATTCTTAACGACTACAACAGCCTACTGAACAATCCGCAAACTACTCAGAAGAAACCTAAAGAAGAAGACTAATTGTGATCAGATAATTTATTTTAATAATCATTTTTAACTCAACAAACGCTAATACATTCATCACTGACTGTCTATCTATATCCATTTCTATTCATCAGAACAAAGATCAATTTAACACAGCTTGCTTTGCTTTAATTTATTCTATTTTATTTTTTATTTTCGTTGACTTGATTTCGACTCAATTTTATCAGTTTGTTTCTATTTTTCAATCTCATTCATAAGAATTTTTCCATCCTCGATCAATCTTATTTTCTTTTATGCTATAGACTACTATGGCAACTTTGATTCTTATATGTTTTGGCCCTAATTTTCTACAGCGAAAGGTCTATCTGAAATAAAGATTTCATCTTAAGAGTATTAAAAATTTTGTATAGCCTTCTGCGTTTCTTCTTTTTTTGCAGCATCAAGGACTTACTCTTATAGTAGTTGACTGATGACTCTGTCAATCTATCTTCTTTTGGGCTAGACTTAGCCATCTTCATCTTCTTAATCGTCATCTGACGACACAATATCTAGGTATGCCGGGTCGGTATCTAGTTGAACTTGATCAACTTGATGATCGTAGGTGGCACATGTGTAGAAATGGTAGTTGTAGTTTACTTGTTGTTCATGAATACAATAGAACTTGAGTTAAATGTTTGTGCGAAAGTCCTTGCAGGCCAGCTGATAGTACACTTTGTTCTTCTTGCCAATACCGTTGCCTCTTATCTTTTCCTTGGCCTCAATCCGACTGAATTTCCAGTCAATTATACAGCAACGTTCTTAGTTCCTGAGCACTAGGTCTAGTCTTTTGAACCTTTTGAGGGTGGCTTTGCGCATCCACTTTTCGACTGATATTACTTGATAGTCGTTTTCCATGATTTCTTTGCCTATAATGTAGCATACAGTGTTAACCACTTTGAACAAATCATATACATATTTTTCGTGACGCTGTAAGTGCTTCATTACTTTAGGATTGCGCGCCTATCCGCACCCCTTTAGGAATATTTACACCAATTGATGCAAATTTATTCCCTATTGCTTTTACTGCATTGGTCGAAAACCGTTTCTCTGTTAAATCCACCCTATTTTAGTGTAGAACTGTTTGCATTCAGGAGGAACACTGGCTAGCTAGAGCTGCTTGGCGTCAAGTATAGAGTACCTACCAGTTTGTAGGTAAATTATCTGATACTAAGGGTCACTCAGCCATGATCCCACTCGCATCATAGAATTATATAGAGTCCTTCTTTTTTCGCCTTCAAACACATTAGAGCTGTCCATCTGCCACAAAACCACCTTGAACCTAGCAGGTAGCTCCATTTTAACTCTTTTTTAACTCTCTATATCTTGGCATTCCATCAGTGAGAATAGCAGAACCTATGAAAATACTTCGATGAGCTTGTAGCCTTGCACAAAAAGTTCCCCGATGTAGGTCAAAAGGTAAACAAAGTGACGCTACTGGTCTGCCTAAGGTCTTGGGCTATCGGCTGGCGACTACAAATACTTGGCTATGGCCTTCTCATGCCGGTTCATTTTAATTAATAATTATAACAAACCCGCCTTTACCCTCTTTCATTATTTTATATGAATATTTTTCATTATAATCATAGGTAGGACTAATCTTTCACTGAAACCGTCGAAAAGCACTTGTAGCCTATTTGTTGTGCTTAATACTCTATACTTTATAGTCTTTCAAGGATGCTCAGCAACCCACGGTTGTATCTGTGATCAAGACCTTGGATAATGTTATCGATGGAACCATATTTTTTCATAAGTTTCAAGTGATGAGCTTTAATCTGACTTTCAGCCCTATGACTGAGCGCCTGCTTAAGCATCTTGACAACTTCTAATTAATAATCTCTGCACTATTTCAAAATGTCGATGTATGTTTGGCTCTCCTGGATAGTCCAACGGCCGTAGTGCTGTTCTTTTTTGGGTTTTTATGAGCGTTAGCTGCGAAAGATGTCCACCAGGTATTTCTCAGGTGAATCAAACTAGATGTACTCTCTTTTGATCTCACTACTGTCCATCTCAGTTTAGCAATATAAAGCCTACTAGTAACCATAAGCATTTAATTAAGAAAGCGATTGATAGACTGCTTAGTTTTAAGTTCAATATGAAAAATCATAGCTGGGCAGAATGAGCCCCTCCAGGCCACTAACTATACTGATTGAAGATGCCTGATTATAGTATCCTTCTGCTTCATACATTCTGCCTCTCTGATAGCATATACGACTGTAAACATCCAGGGCTTATTTTATTACTGTTTTGGGGTATATTGACGCGTGGTTAAGCACATCGAGGATCACTCCCTACCACTTATCGTCACCTTTCTGGTGTAAATGTCGACTTAGCAGTATCATAGCGACACCCACTCTCTCTAGTTAATTGTCTTTAACTGCTTTGTCAAGACTGAGCTGCAGAAAGAAATAGCTTTGATCCACACGACCACAATCAAACAACAAGGAAGCTATATTCATACATATGATATGACTATTAGTGTTCTTGAGAGTAGGTCTGGGCACTAAATTGTCAATAAATAGTTCCTTTCGCTATCTATTCAAATATTGATTGAGCTGTGCTTGCAGCTGTTAGTTGCTTAAACGTTATTCATTACTACTTTCGCTCATGTCTTCAGGACTATCTACATGTATTACTATTTATACTTTCAGCTTCAATCAGACATCTAATCAGCAAAGAAAGCAACTAGTCCATTTTTTTCTTAAGTAGTGATAAATAATTTATAGGGTCCTCCTACTTTATGCAATGCATTCGCATGAATGCAAGATTATTCCATTTAAACACTATGTCTTATACATAATACCCTTCTCTGCGGCAGATTTTTCAGGAAGTTAGCTGAGCTTTTCAATACCTTCATTAAACTGCTTCTTCATCCTTATCATGGTTAAACCCTAAAAAAAATTAAGCTCTTAAGGGAGACCATCTTGCCTTAGAAATTATATTACTCCTTGACCCTTCTCAGGATGATGAATCATCAGGCAAATCAGGTAGTTAATTAAACTTTTGATTGTATCCAAACTGGTTGGTCCCTTTGCACTTAGTGATATCATATACAACTATTACAGTCTAGCTTAAAACTATGCTGTATTGTTGAGCAGTTTCAAAAGAATCGACATGCGATTCATCAAACAAGCTTGCAAATTAACAGAATATGGGAAAGCTATTTTCACGTCTGCGAGAGCGTATTACAGGTAGTTAAGCGATTCCCTAAGATTATTTTTGCTTAGTTTTTATACTGAACTCTAGTAATGTTTGATAGTTGCTAGCTGCCTCATCTCTACATCAGGTCTTTCATACACTAGTTAGTCAGTGAAACGATTTCAGTGTTTGATCTCTGTGAGTTTCGCAGAAAAGAAGAGGGCATTCCGAAAGAAAAGAAAATTTTGCTTATAATGTTCTTATTGTAGATAATTTTTTTGACTAGCGAATGTATCATGGTGCGTTTATAATGATCTATATGCAATGTTGATATGACTTGATATACCTACACGTGATATCATTGATAATTATGAGTGCGCACGGCCCTAGAGAAATAATTCGACCGATAATATTCCCTGCAGTGCTCTTAGTTCTTACCAACGTGCTGGGCGGGCTGTTAGTGATGCCTATATCGCTTCAGCTGCTTTTCAACACTTGCTGCTGCGTGTACATTGGATGCATAATATCGACCCGTCTGGCTAAAAATCCTAACGGCACACTTGTCAGCTACTCAAAATTGCTTCAGGAAGATGAGTCTGTTATCGGAATGGATGAAGCTAAGCAGTTTCCTTTGATTGCATCTGCCTTTCTTTTCGGCTTTTATCTGCTCTACAAAGTGCTACCCCCAGCCCTCTTCAAAGGAATAGTCACTACATACTTCTCAGCTACAACAGTCTACTCCATCTCTGCCCTTTTCTTAGATTTCCTACCCTTCTCGGCTTAACAAAAAAAAGTATTCTATGAAATCAACATTCCTCAACTGGCACAGAAGATCCTGTAGATTAAGAAATTCTAGCTATCAGTGGCCCGTATCATTTGCATCGTAGTGGCTACTTTGCCGGTAGCATTTTACTTTGTGACCAAGCACTGGACCCTCAACAACACTTTCGGCATTTTGTTCACTATTGTGGCTCTAAAAGGTCTAAATCTGAGCACTACCAAGGCAGGACTTTTTTTGCTTTGGGCACTGTTTTTCTACGACATATTCTGGGTCTACGGCACTGATGTGATGGTAACAGTTGCAAAAAATCTTGACATTCCAGTCAAAATTCAGTTTCCTTTCCTTAATGGATAAGGAGAATTCAAGACTAGTATGGTAGGCCTTGGAGATCTTGTTATTCCAGGTATTTTCATTTCACTATGCTTAAAGTTTGACATTGACTTGGCCTTTGCGAAAAATAAAGTTCTCAAAAGCTACAATTAAATCGAGCTAAACTACTTTAATTTGGCATTTGTGGGCTACTTTTACGGAATCGTTTAAACTTACCTAGTCATGGTCATTTTCGAGCATCCTCAGCCCGCTCTTCTTTTCTTAGTTCCCATGTGCACCATCCCAGTCCTTATCAGATCGCTTCTCGTCGGCTAATTTTAGAAATTTTTTGGTTACGACACTTAAATGAAGGACACCCAGAGCGAAAACAAATAAATCAAGCAATAAAAAGAAGGCAACGAACAAGAATAATAGGCTTAATAATAGCAGGGTTAAGGCTAAGGTTAAAGACTCAAGAAAAGCAAAAAAGAAAAGAAAAGGGACTGATCGATGTTTGAGCTTATAAATATTGCTTGTATTATTATAATTTTTTTTAACAGATGGTATATACCCTAATAGAACTATACCACTATTAATTCCAATATGATTACTATTTATATATAAATAAAAATAAGATGAACACCGTCGACCTTCTACGGATGGCCCAAGAACTTCAAAATTCCATAGACCTTATTTCCTTAGATTTTAACTCCAGCACACCCTAATAAGACACTATCTACTATCAGGACAACAATTTTCAGTACAGCATCAACAGTCTCGGCCACGAACTCGCCAAAGTCAAAATACAATCTTAGCAGCCCGTTTTGCTAGCTGACAACTCATCCTCACAGTCAGAGCAGTCCTCCAAGCAACTATAGTTGATAAAAAACACGCTATAGTAAGAGGTTAGTAGTCTGAGATCGAGGATACGATATCTAGAAGAATACAATCAATCAGTCATGCATGTTCTAAAAATAAAAAATTTGCTCCACTAACTGCCAGTCTAGTTGCAACGGACTACCAGTCACAGCCAACAAGCGTATCTAAAAATAGTCTAAATACCGGTGTAGAGAATTATATAAGTACCTGTCTTTCAACAGCAAGAAATCATCAAGGAAATCAGCGTAATCAAATAAATAATAAAGTAAGTGTAGATCCCTGTTTAAATTTAGAAATTTATTTAAACTCCAGTCTACATCTAAAAAATAATTTAAACACCAATTTACATTTAAAAGACCATCTAAATACCTGTGTAGGTCATAGTGTAAAAAATATTATAGAAACAAAGCAATTAACCAGTCTTCATATAGCGAATCAGAGAAGTCGTAGTCGAAAACTTAGTTTAAGTGCCAGTCTAGAGGATCAAAGAAGTCTAGGTGGTTAAAGAAGTGATCGTTTAAAAGTAAGTAAAAGTGACAGTTGAGGTCTAGAAGATCAAAGAAGTCCCAGTTTAGAGAATAGTTGAGACAATCGTTTATAAATAGATTCCCGTGGAAAAGATAGTTTAGAGGCTGGTTCCAGTCTAAAAAATTGTATAAAAATAGATCATCAAGGAGATTTAAAAAGTAGTCACAGTAGAGGTTCCAGTATAGATAATTAAAAATGTTGCAGTTTAGAAAATTGTTAATACTTCGGAACCTGTCTTCATTGAAAAAGAAGTAATTAGAGAAAAAATAGTAAAATAATAAGTGGAGAAAATAGTCAAAGTTTAGATCATCAAATAGATTCCAGTTTAAGTTATTAAAGAAATAAAAGTTGAAGTCGTCAGAGACATTCCAGTTTAGATTATTAAATAAGTTTAGGTTGAGGTGATTAAGTAAGTTGAGGTGATAAGGTAGGTCTAAGTAGTGAGGGAAGTTCCAACTATAAGGTAAGTCTAGTACATAAAAACTGTGGAAATCGTTAAGTAGATTCCTATTTAAGTCATCAAATAGGTATAGGTGATTAAAGAAGTGTAAGTAATCAGAGAAGTTCCGGTAATCAAACAGGCAGAATTTATCAAAACTGTTTAAATAATTAAAGAAATACCAGTTTAGGTAGTCACTTAAGTTCCAGCCATCAAAACAGTTTAAATCATCAAAACAGTTTAAATCATCAAATAAATACCAATAGAGGTCATCAAAGAAATATAAGTCGTCAAAGAGGTATAAATCATCAAAGAAGTATAAGTCTTCAAAGAGGTATAAGTCTTCAAAGAGGTTTAAGTCGTCAAAAATGTATAAGTAATCAAGGAAGCTTAGGTAATTAAAGAAATTTAAGTTATTAAGGAAATTTAGATAATAAAAGAAGTTTAGGTGATAAAAGAGATTTAAGTTTTCAAAGAGATTTAGGTAATAAAATAGGTGCCAGTTATTGAATAGGTTCGAGTGGTGTAGTATATACAAGTGCCGATAATCATTTAAACTCCTATTGAAGTTCTTAAGTAGGTGCCCATAATAAAAGAAGTTCCTGTTTACGTGATGTTGTAGTCTCCTGAGTAACCTGCTCAAAAAAGTATGATTAGACCTGAACCAGCTTAGATGCAAGTAATCATAAAGTAAGTGCCAGTCTACATATAACAAGCAACACCCTCTGGCTCTTTTTCCCTAGCCTCCAAACACAAGCCCAACGAGTTCTCAGCAATACAAGAAAACAAAGACTACTAGATTGTATGTGAGCTGCCTCTTTTCTAAAAAGATTAACAGGATTCTAAGCCTGTAAAAGAATAGTACTTCATATTAAAGCATGAACAGTCACCCAACGTCAATTATGAACAATCACCCAACGTCAATTATGAACAATCACCCAACGTCAATTATGAACAGTCACCCAACGTCAATTATGAACAGTCACCCAACGTCAATTATGAACAGTCACCCAACGTCAATTATGAACAGTCACCCAGCTTTAAGCAAGATAAACATTTAACCACTAAAGACTCAGAATATCCTTAAAAAAGGCGTTTGTTTATTGATCAAGTTTAAGAAAACAGTATGCCTCAGGGGTAGACCCCATAGTCCTACCCCTCTGTAAGTCCCAAGTTTTACGTGATGGGAAGCCCAAAGTTCCAATAGCACAGCATTTAATTTTAGGAAATGATGCTTCTTCGGTAGTAAAACTACCAGCTATTTTAGTAGAAAACTGCACTTTTGCGCTAACTAGAGACTCTCAAGGAAATGCTGTAGCATCTTGAGGCGTCTTTTTAAAATATATCCGGCAACTCCTCACAAGCTTAAATGAACAAACTTATCAGCTCAAACAAAACATTATAGGAATCGCTTTTGTTTTTCTAAAAGGAAAGAGATTAGTTAATGCTGGAGAGGAAAGAAATGTCTTCACAGATCGACTGGCTGAAGACTTCAAAAGAGTAATCTAATTCAAAGTTGTAGAAGTCCAAACAAGAATTGGCTGTTAAAACTATTTAGTTTGCTCGCTACAAGTAGACGATAGAGAAGACTCTCAACTACTTTGAAAAAAAGTTGATACCTAACAACTAGTAGGAGTTAGCTAAAGCTAAAGGATAGTTGCAGTTTTAAAAATAGGAAAATGAGCAGTTGCGACAAGCTCTGGGGTAAATTACTCATTAATTTAATATCAAAAGATAGGAGAATTATCAGTTGCATTAAAAAATGGACTAGTTGCACCAAGAACAGGAGAAGTACAAGATCAATTAGTAACTAAGGCAACAATAATCGGTCCTGAAGAACAGCCATGAGATGGAAAACTATATAAAATCTTTAGAAGAGTCAGCCAAAGATCTACAGTAGCTAGTCTAGAGCTTCAGATAAGAAAACTAAATGCTCAACAGTCAACTATAGAAATAAATTAAAAACAGCAAGAATATGGCCAAAGACTAAAGAATCAAGAGCCATTAAAAAGCTAAAGAAATAGAATCGCTTAAGTCTGAAGTATAAAGATTACAGCAGACTATTCAAAGCATGGCGACTGATTAGCCCCAACAACATAATAACGGTCATTCTAAAGTTCATAGCAACTTGGTTTTTCCGGCCACATTCAGCTAGGTTCGCTCAGCTGACGGCAGTCCTAAAAATAAATACCACTCTGGGCATAAGTCACAGTTCAGCGCATCACCCATAAGATCGTACAACAGCCGAGTTTAACTGAAAACACTAAGACAATACTGTGAGTAAGCCAAAGGCTGCCTTAATAAACTTGAGAATAACTATTCGACTTAGAGACTTCGCTAATTGTTGCCAAAAATACTATCTGAGAGCGAATACAGGTAAAGAACAAACATTTACCTGAAGCAGATGGTTTTGTCGATGTAGAAGACCAACTAACAGTTGTTGAGGCACGGCGAAATGTAAACAGGTGACTAAAGCGCCTAAATACTCAAGAATTCTCTGAGAAAGTATTCTAGCTTGCTGCAGAAGGCCGACCACTAGAAGCTGTAAATGAGCAGGTAGCTTGCCTATATTTCTAAATAGAATCACGAGCTTAAGAGTCAGCTGTCTTTGACATTTTATAACCCCTAGATTTCTGGCGTTAATTTATCGCTGAGAAAGCAGATGGAGATGGATAGAGAGTCTTTTAGAGCCCTGGAGAGTGAGAATAGATAGATGCGCTAGTAGCTGGTGGAGTTGGAGAGATAGCTTAACGACAAAAACAAAAGAATAAAACTCTTGACATTAAATCTCAATCGTAGAGGAGTGGCAAATGAATCTATTTCCTTTGCTAGGAATCAATATTAATGATTTCATTTATTTTATTCAATCTATATATATGCACAGTATATGGAACTAAATACCATTATTTTAAATGGGGTTGGG
>Ga0169931_10013969_pt1 | contig 10910 bp, 9 predicted proteins | sample Kivu_15m_20L_FD_129675 | JGI IMG/M metagenome (GOLD analysis project Ga0169931, IMG submission 129675) | Freshwater microbial communities from Lake Kivu, Western Province, Rwanda to study Microbial Dark Matter (Phase II) - Kivu_15m_20L... | ecosystem: Environmental > Aquatic > Freshwater > Lake ... | reverse complement strand
CGACGAACTTAAGATTAAAGAGCTCTGGGTTGTTGGGTGGTCTTTTGGAACTGACCTCGCTTTACAACATGCAACTGATAAGAGAGTAGAAGGATTGATTTTGCTCTCACCCCCGTTAAGAACAACTAAGGAGGAGCAGCTGCAATTTTGGAGTCAAGATGGTCGACCAGTGATTGCGCTTATCCCAGAGTTAGATGACTATCTAAAGCCAGATCAAGCACGAAAAAGTTTTGCGCCACTTAAGCATTTGGAGTTGATTGCCGTTCCTGAAGCGAAGCATCTCTGGGTTGGCGAGCCATTTGTACATCTAGTCTTGAGTGAAATAGTGCGAATTATTAATCCAGCGCGACTCCCACTTCCTACGGAGTTTTAATTAAATCGAACAAGTAGGATCTACTAAATGCTTGCCAGTCTTGCCACATATAAAGAGATAGTAAAAGCCCCCGGAGCTCTTCGATTACTTCTTTCTTCGCTACCTTCTCGTACCGGCTACCACATGATTTCACTTTCGATCTACTTCAAAGTCCAACAAGAGACGGGCTCGATTGCATTAGCGGGGTTAGCAACTGGATTAAATGGCTTAGCTGGAGCTTTAACAGCTGGTGTGCGCGGCGCTGTAATTGATCGATTTGGAATGATCTGGCCACTTCGTGTGCTTGTACCTTTATACGCGGCGCTAATCCTTGTTTTGAGTTTGGGATCTGGAAGGACTGAATTAGTCGTAATTGCGACTCTGCTTGGACTAACGGCGCCGCCAATAAATCTCTCGGTTCGACCGCTCTGGAAGCTCACAGTTCCACCAGAAAAACATCGAATTGCATTTGCTTTAGATACCGCAGCTATGAATTCAGTAGGAGTTTTCGCACCAGTTATTGTGACAACGCTCTCCCTTTCCTTAGATCCAGCTGTCGCGCTACAAGTCTGCGCCACTTCCATGTTGATTGGTGGGTTTCTTCTACTTCGGACTTGGCAAGTAAGTCAATGGCATCCGGAACGGAAAGAAGAGAAGGCGCCCGCGATCTGGCAGGTCCGTGGCATCCAATTACTAGCCATCGAAGGCGTGGTCATGGGACTGGGATGGGGCGCTTTTGATATTGGATTGCCGGCATTCGGTACCTTGGAAGGCGTTCCAGAACGTGTTGGAATCTTCTTCTCGATTATGGCTGCATTCAATGTAATCGGTGGATTAATAGCTGGAACTATAAGTCGAAAGATTTCACCGCTGCGCGCATTCCGCGCCAACTACCTAGTTTGGGCAATCTTCTCGATTCCACTTGCCTTTACCCATATGGATTGGAGCATCGCGGTTATTACCGCGTTTCTCGCATTCTTCGGCGGAGCGCAGCAAGTCTTTTATTGGGAGATCACAGAAGCGGTTCGTCCTAAAGGAACTGCGGTGCAAGCAATTGCCTGGTTGTGGACTATCAAAGGAACAGCAGCTGCGATTGGTATGGCTGCCGGCGGCTATATTGCTGAGCAGTACTCACCACGAATCTGTTTTGCTGCGACAACGGTCGCGCTCTTCGTGGGTTATCTGATTATCTCAAGTGGAAAGCGCTATCTAAAGAGCGCCGACGACGTTCCAACCCCAGAACAAGATATCGCCGCTATGGAAGATAACGTCGACAACACTCGATGAACTACTAGTAAGTAATAGGATCGAATATCACTCAAGGAGGGCCAAAAGAGTCGCCCAAGACATCTCTTGACTTCTTGGCAGCCTCAGATAGTCTCAAGTGAAAAATCTGTAAACGTTTACATCGCGAGGGAGTCTTGATGGCGGGAAAAGTAACAATTTTTGCCGTAGCCGAGCGCGCTGGAGTGTCTATAGCGACGGTTTCCCGAGTTGTGAATGGATTAGGTGCCGGCACGCCGTCTGAAGAGAGAATCCGACGAGCAATTGACGAACTTGGTTACGAGCCGAATTCCGCCGCGCGTGCCTTGAAGGTTAATGCTTCCGAGCAAGTTTGCCTCGCTCTTCCCGATTTAAATAACCCTGTTTATCAAGCAATGACTCGTGGGGTGCAACGGGGTTTCAAAGTTTCGAAGTATCGACTGATGCTTTCTCCGTCGCTTTCAACCACGGAAGAGGTGCTTCTACAACTCAAGTCATTGGGAAGGAATTATGCCGACGGATTAATTCTTAGCACCCTCGTCTTTGATGAGGACATAGAAGAGCTTCTAGCATCGCTAAGAATTCCGGTGGTTTTGATTGGAGGAGCTGTCGACAGACCTAAGTATGACAATATTCGAGTCGACTCAGTTCGGGGCACATCCATGGCTGTTGAATACTTTTATAAAGTTGGACGCAAAAAGATCTTATTTCTCAATGGTCCATGGATGACGAATCCGGCAAAGAGAAGAAAAGAGGGTTTCACAGAGTCCCTTAAATCTTATGGAGTAAAAAATCCAGAGAGTCGCATAGCTAATGCGAGAGCGTTTAATCCCAAGGCAGCAGTTGAGATTTTAGCTAGCGTAAAGAATCTTGGAAAATATAATGCCATTCTCTGCGCTAATGATTTGCTTGCGGCTGGAGCTATCAAGTTCTTGTCGGAGCGGCAAATAAGAGTTCCTGAAGATATTGCTGTTATTGGTATTGATAATACGGATTTGGCAGCACTACTCACACCCACTCTTACCAGCGTTGACTTTAAGGCGGAACATCGAGGCGAATTGGCTGCTAAATACTTACTGGAAAGACTGGCGAACCCCGAATCTCCTGTGCGGAAAACGGTAATTGAGCCTGAGTTAGTTGTTCGAGAGTCGGCATGAATAAGACCAATAAACGCTCTCTAATTACTCAAGAACCTTTGATACTACTTCTTTCGACTCCGCTTATCGCAGGTGTTCTTCTAGTTAGTGTATTGCCAACAATCTTGGGCGCATTTACTGCTCTAACAGATTTAGAACTATCCTATGAAATACAGTGGAGTTTTATTGGTTTCGAGAACTTCAGATACGCCTTTACGGATTCCCGATTCATAGAGTCATTCCGCATTGGAGCCGTATGGGCGTCTTCAGTGACTGTTCTAGCTATGTTCATGGGATTTGCTTTGGCACTATTGATTGAGCGTCGTAAGTTCTATTCACCCCTTCTGAAAATTCTTGCTGTATTTCCTTGGGCTCTCTCTCCGGTGGTCGTCGCAATCATTTGAGATATGCTTCTAAATCCGAACTCGGGGCCCATTACCGGTTACCTCAGAAAGTATGAATTACCGGGAGCGAATGTGAGTCTTCTTTACAATCTCACAACAGCACTCCCAACCGTCATCGTGATTGGTGCATGGCTCGCATTGCCAGTCGTGACTATTTCTTTTTTGGCAGCTCTAAAAACAATCCCTCGAGAGATGATTGAAGCTGCTCTTATTGATGGAACCTCAGCGACACAACGAATGCGTTTTCTAATAATTCCACAATTGCGACCCATAATCACCGCGCTCGTCGCGTTGAACATAATTTGGAACTTCAACTCTTTCGGTCTGATTTTTGTCTTAACTAACGGCGGTCCGGGAGGCAAGACCTACCTTCCAGGGCTATTTGTTTACGAGGAATCATTCCGGTATGGCAATTTTGGATATGCAGCTGCGCTAGGCATGATCATAACTATTGCCCTAGTTCTAGTTCTTGGTGTCTATGTTGCTACTCGAAATCGAAATGAAGTGGAAACCTAATGAAGTTGTTTACTACTCGTCTTGCGATTGGGTCTCTGGTTCTATTGTTTGTTCTGTTTCTTGGAGGACCATTTCTTTGGTTACTTGGAATGTCAATTAAAGCCCCAATTGACATTCTTGCATATGAACCGAACCTGTTTCCCTCCAGACCATATTTTCAGAATTATGTTGATGCCTTAGAGAAGAGCGGTATTGTACGTGCCTTTTTTAATAGCATTTTGATATCGTCATTTTCCACGATTTGTATAAGTGTTCTAGTTATTGTGCCTGCCTATTTCTTTGCTAGAAATAAGGGCTTCCTCTCTAAGTCTTTAGCTGCATGGATTCTTGTAAGCCAGGTTTTCCCACTTTCCCTCGTGATAATTCCTTTGTTTTTAGCATTGCAGCGTGTAAATCTCATTAATTCAAGCCCAGGGTTAGTTATCGTTTACATAGTCGTAAATCTTCCATTTTCGCTGTGGTTATTGCGTGGCTTTGTTTTAGCGATTCCGAGAGAGCTAGAGGAAGCGGCTCGCGTAGATGGCGCAAGTTTTATGCAGGTAATTCGAATGGTGATTCTCCCACTCTTAACCCCAGGAATGATTGTTGTCGCAGTGTTCACGTTTATTAATGTTTGGAATGAGTTTTTCTTTGCCCTGGTATTGCTTTCTGATCCAGAGAAATTGACTTTACCTCTTCAGCTTGCACAATTTCTTGGGGCAGAAGGACGAGGCAGATACGGGGCGCTGGCTGCGGCAACTACCTTGGCAATAATTCCGTCTATAGCGCTTTTTGCGCTGATACAAAGGAAATTCTCTGACAATTTCTTGGCTGGAGCAGTCAAGGGTTGATAGAGATAGAAAGCAAACATAAGAGAGGAAAACACATGAAGAAACTGCTTAAAATGCTCAGGAGACTAAGCGCGCCATTCGCTGCAGCATTAGCAACATTTGCATTAGTACTGGGAGTAGTTGCTCCTATGCAAGCGCGAGCTGCCGATGAGATTACCTTTGTCACCCCGTCTTTCCTTCCCGATACCGTAGCGGGCTTTAAGGACGCTGTGGCGGCATGGAATAAAGCAAATCCGGGCATTCAGGTCAAGTACATTCAAGGCGACTGGGATAACTTGGGTGACAAACTGACAACTCAATTTGCATCAAGGACTGCACCGGATGTGATTCACTTTGAAGCGAATGCAGCTCGACTCTGGGCCAAACAGGGTTATCTTGCGGATTTAACATCTTTAATGCGCCCTATTCAGAAATCAATTCCGACTGGTGCATGGAAGACAGCAAGTTGGCAAGGGCGTCTGTATGGCACTCCTGTAATTGATCAGCCATACGTAGTTTTTGCCAATGTTGATATCTTCAAGAGTGCGGGCGTAGCGCTACCTACATCTCAAAGTGGTTTTACTTGGGATGAATTTGCGGCGCTATCAAAGAAAATGACGACGCCTACCTACTTTGGCTCAATATTCGGAGTAGCCAGACCTGCATCTCCGTTCATGATCATGTCAGGTTCCTTCGGAGCTCAGTGGTTTCGTGGGGTTACAAGAAATCGAGCCAGCCTTCGTGTCGGAAACGCAGAGCTGGAGGTGCCTACCCGTGTCTATAACATGATTTACAGAGATAAGTCCATGGACCCAACTTCCCTGACAGTTCGTCCGGGCGCTGCCGTCGCACCGTTTGTTGCCGGCAAGGCTGCCATGTTCGTCGCCCCAAGCTTCGTTGCTCTTGATCTTGACACCGCAGCTAAGGCGAAGGGTTTTAATTGGACAACCCTCCCCATGCTCAAAGGATCTACACAGAACCAGTACTCCAATCCACAGATCTTTTCTATAAGCACTCAGAGCACAAAGAAGAGAGAAGCGGCTAGGTTTATTCAGTTCCTCATGAGAGATGAGAATTTGATTCGCTTTGGACTTGGAGATGCACTGGTTCCTATGACGAATACTGCTCTTCAAGCTGCAATCGTTGCAAAGAAGTCCAGTCCCGGTTGGGCGCAGTTGCTGGCCGATGGAGGAAACTTCACAGTTGCTCCATTCTCCTTTGTCCCTGAATATGACAACTGGCGTAGTACCGTCCTTCAACCTGCTCTTCAACTATTCCTTCAAGACAAGATAACAAGAGCCGAGTTAATCAAGCGTCTTGAAGACGGTTGGAGATCTTTGCGGTAGGAAGTTTCTTCATGTTCTCTTCGTAGTTCGAGGGGTAGAGGGTCGGGTAACCGACCCTCTACATAGAGCTGAGAAGTGTAAGAACAAAGTCCGATTAGATTTCAGAGAAGTGTGTTTTTGAGAGAAGAGAAGGATTCTAGAATGTTAAAAAACAAAGCAATTGGGGTGATAGCAGGAGCCGCCGTTGGGGACGCTCTTGGTGGTTCGACTGAGAGTTTCAGCGTCGAAGCTATACAGGAGCGGTTCGGAGGATTTGTTGAGAGGGTGGAGGGTCCTTTCTACCCTGACTACGCCGCCGCGCGCCCAATAGCGCCCTACTACAAAGGAGACGGACACATCACTGATGATTCGATGATGGTTGAATCTCTTATTTCCGTTTATTCAAAAGTACGTGATCACCTTGACGCCTTTTCTTTTGCGCAACACATCATTCCGGAGTTAATAGAAAGAGTCAGATATATACCTGAACTTCAGCGCGAAACTTTGTTGATACATAGGCTCTACTACGCAGAAAAGTGGCTCTTGCAGAGACTTCATCTAGGGAAAGTAGATCCCCGTGAAGCAGGTGTCGGCAACATGGTGAACTGTGGGGCAGCTATGTACATGGCTCCCGTAGGTATTGTTAATGCTGGGAATCCGGAAAATGCTTATCGAGAAGCAATTGAAATTGCAGGCGCTCATCAATCTAGTTTTGGGAGAGAAGCCGCAGGCGTGTTTGCAGCAACGGTAGCCCAAGCGATGGTTCACGATACATGTGTCGATGAAATCATGAGCGTTGCAATTGATCTGGCTAAGGATGGAACGAGGAATGCAATAGTCGCTCTAGTTTCTAAGGCCCGCGAGCTAGAAACTTGGCGTACTGGATTAGGTGAGTTACGGGCTGCATTCCGTCCATTTGACTCCATGGAAGACGAGTATCGAGATCCTTCCTTAGATGCTCGTAAGCCAAGCCGGATGAAGGCAATCGAGGAACTTCCACTTGCTTTAGCGATGGTCACTGTTTCTAAAGGTGACTATAAAGAGAGTGTTTTAGGCGGAGTCAACTATGGCCGCGATTCTGATTCGATTGCAACTATGGCCGGCGCCATTACCGGTGCATTGCACGGCGTTGAGGCTATTCCGGCTGATTGGTTAAAGACTGTTGAACAGGCAAGTCGTAGAGACTTTACATCTTCCGGCATGCTTATCTCCGAAATTGCAGAAGAGATATATGAAAAAGATCAAACGAGACTCAATCTCACAAAGGAAAGGCAGAGCCATCTGTTTAAGGAGAAATTGAGGGCAAACAATTGATATCCAAGATTTCTAGAGCAAAAGGCGCGATGGCCGGACTCGCAATTGGGGATGCGCTTGGCCGACCGGTAGAGGGTCTCTCGCCTGCTCAAATACGAGCACAATATGGCGGAGTCGAAGACTTTCTCTCTCAGAATCCAGGTGGCAGTGATGACACGGAGTATGCAATCCTAACAGGAAGAGCCTTGGTCAGATACGGCAAAACAATAACTTCACAAGAGTTCGCATCATATTGGATTGAGAAAGTTTGTAACCAAACTGAAGATTTTCTTGGTGCCGGCTTTAGTGAAATGGCTGCGATATCCAACCTAAAGGCGGGTCTACTGCCGCCACAGTCAGGGAAACACATCCACTCTTGGAGCGACGGCCTGGCGATGCGAGTGGCTCCGGTGGGGATTGTTGCAAATGGAGACATTCAATTGGCTAAGCGAATTGCAGTGGCGGACGGTCAAGTCAGTCATTCGGGGGAAGGAATTCACGGCGGAGTGGTTATTGCAACGGCAATAACCCGAGCTATGGAAGGTGATTCAATTGAAGATCTCATAGATTCTGCTAGGAATTCGGTGACTAGAGATTCTTGGACGTCAAGAGCCATCAATAGAGCCTTATCTGTGATCAGTAAGCAGTCAATTGATGATCCTCTAAAAATAACTGATTCACTTCTTGAGCAAGTTGCAACTAACCACTACTTCTATGCGGACATTGCTCCAGAAGCTGTCAGTCTTGCCATTTCTGCAGTTGCCTATGGTGAGGGAGATTTTGTTTCAACTGTTCGCTTTGCTGTGAATTGTGGACGCGATGCAGATACCATCGCTGCGATGGCGGGGGCTATAGCAGGAGCGTTTATTGGATTTGAAGCAATTCCGGAACATTGGAGAAGTGCCGTGACGGAAGTAAGAGGAAGCTGTCTTGCATTTACCAGAGGGATGAGCCCCATTTCTATTGCGGAAGAATTGGTTCAACTATGACCATCGAATCAGCAATTCGAGGACTAGTTATGGGAGATTCTTTATCTACTCAGAATGCGACACATCGGTTAGCACTCTTGAGCGAGAGGCGCATACGGCGATTCAATATTCTGCAATCCTTTGCTACAGAGAATCGACATACCACTATTCCCGAGCCTTACGTCCATGGATTTAGTCCCAAGTATTTGTATCCAAGGCCATCTGACGATGTCGAGTGGTTTTACTGGTCAAGAGATATAGCATCTAGAAGTTTAGAATTCAGTGAAGCTTGGAGAGAGATGGCATCTTCACAAGACAGATTGCGCGTTCGAGTAAGCGTTGCTAGCGCTCTAAAGAATATCGCGAGTGGAATGAAAGCACCAGCTTGCGGGCATGACAATCCTCATTACTTCGATAATTCAGCCATGTTTCGGGCATTAGGTGTTGCATCCGCAATTCCACAGAAACTAAAAGATGTCCGAAGTCTAATAAAGGAAGATTCATCACATACGAATAGTGAAGACGGTGTTTGGTGTGCAGTTGCAATTGGAGTTTTGGTCGTAAACATTTTCTCAGGACATCAAGTAAGTCAGGCAATCGAAAGTGCACTAAAGGAACTACCTGCAGACTCTTGGAGTCAACGTGAGGTAACTCGCGCCTTGGAAATATCAAAGAATGAACCTAGGCTGAAAGAAAGAGTGATGCTGCTTGAAGAGAAATTTGTAGACAGAATTTATCCGTATCCGTATTCAGCCCCAGAAACTTTAGGGCTGGTCGTCTCCCACCTACAGCACGAGGATGAACCATACGGATTGTTTACCTCTATGTTTCTTCATCGCCGGAACACTGATTCTTTACCAGGAATTATTGCCTTCATGCTTGGATTACAACATGGCTCTGGTTGGTTGCCCGAAATGTTTAGATTTGGGGAAGTTTCACTCGACGGAGTTTCTATTCCAACATTGAAGGGAAAGTACCTAATGCCTCCAACAGATACAGTTTCCAATTGAGAGAAAATTGTAAGTGGGAATTTGAGTGATAGCGTCTGAGGTAAGCCATCAAATAGTTGTTATTGGTTCCATGAATATGGATCTCGTTGTAAAGGTCCCTGAGATTCCAAAACGCGGCGAAACGATCGTTGGTTCGAAACTTCAGCGAATCCCAGGCGGAAAGGGTGGGAATCAAGCAGTCGCCGCTGCAGCTCTTGGAGCAAGTGTGACGCTAGTTGCAATGGTAGGTGCGGATGTATTTGGAGATGAATTAGTAGATTCGGCAACAAGATTTGGAGTTAATTCTACCCATGTTCAAAAACATCCAACCGAGCCCACCGGTACGGCCCTAATAACAGTTTCAGATGACGGGGAGAACGCGATTGTGGTTGCAACTGGGGCGAACTCAGAACTAACTCCAGAGATTTTAGAGAAATCACTTTCGCAAATCGGAACATACAAAGTTATGGTGGTGTCGCTTGAGGTGCCTATCAAGACCGCAACTCATTCCCTCAAGTTGGCAAATCAGATTGACGCCAAGTCTATTGTGAACCTATCACCATTAGGGACTGACTGGACGGAGTTGTTGGCATACGCGGATTACCTCATCGTAAACGAACACGAAGTAGTTGAGATCACTCAATGCTCTGTGGCAGAGACTAGAAATTTGGCGTTGAGTCTTCAGAAATATGGCGCAAAGGAGGTTGTAGTTACGCTCGGCCCACTGGGCGCGATGTATTTGGATTTGCGCAACAATGATTTCATTATTAAAAAAATAGGTGCACCGGCCGTTACTGCAATTGACACTACGGGATGCGGAGATGCCTTCACAGGAGCATTTGCTTGCGAGATTGCACGGGGGTCCGCAATAGAAGTTGCTCTTGATTTTGCAGTAAGAGCGGGAAGTTATGCGGCATTGAGTATGGGAGCACAGACTTCCTACGGGTCAAGAGAAGATATTGGCTCTATGAAGCTACGATCAAGCTAAGAATTATCAGTCTTTGGGAAGACCACTTCATCCATAATCAACAAGATTGCAGCGGCGATTGGGACTGCGAGAATTCCGCCAACTAATCCGAGTAGGGATGTTCCGAGAAGCGCAGCAACGATAGTTACCAATCCAGGAATAGCGAGAGTTCGCTTCATGATTCGTGGCGTGATTAAGTAATTCTCAATCTGAACATAAAGCGTATAGAGCACTAGGGCAAGGACACCTTTAGTTGGAGATTGAGTGAGGGAAACGAGGGAGACGATGGTCCCGCCGATGAAATGGCCCACCAATGGAATGAGTGCAACAAAGAGAATCAACATGCCAAGAGCTGCGGCATAGGGAAGATCTAGGACGAGTCCCAAGAAGAATACGAAGATAGAGGCGAAGAAGGCGATCAGTATTTGGCTACCAACAAAGGAGCCAACTCGAGCGATTATGGCATCGCCGATCTTTGACACTCGTTCGCGCCGGGAAGCTGGTGCGAGGCGATAAAAGACCTCTGTTACCGAGGGAAGTGAATACAAGAAGTAGAGCGTGAGGATTAGGACTGTTAGCGCAGAGAAAGCGCCAGAGAGAACGGTTCTTCCGACCCCGAGTACGCCACCAAATGCTCCAGTAATAAGTGCGCCGTCGGTAAACCAATTCTCAAACTTATCTTCAAGAGTCTTGATTAATCCATAATCTTCATCGAGCGTTAGAAAGGTCTTGTTGTTACGGAGCGAATCAATTAGCTGTGGCGCTCCATCTACTAAATCATTTACCTGAGAGAAAACCGGTGGAATCACTACAAGCGCCGCAAGAACTACAAAGAGTAGAACGAGGATTACAACAGCGGTAACAGCAAGACCACGCTTTGCCACTCTT
>Ga0169931_10013967_pt1 | contig 10913 bp, 27 predicted proteins | sample Kivu_15m_20L_FD_129675 | JGI IMG/M metagenome (GOLD analysis project Ga0169931, IMG submission 129675) | Freshwater microbial communities from Lake Kivu, Western Province, Rwanda to study Microbial Dark Matter (Phase II) - Kivu_15m_20L... | ecosystem: Environmental > Aquatic > Freshwater > Lake... | reverse complement strand
TTTTATATAAACGGTTTTTTGAAAAATAATTGAATATAACGTCTGGGTGTATATGTAGTTTTTTATTGGAAATGTCAAAAATTATTCGTACCTTTGTAAAAAATTACATATACACCTTGTTATACACAGTGCGGATTATTAACTAAAAATATAAATATGAAACTAAAAATTAATAACAAAATCTTCAACGGAAGATACAATGAAAAAGACCAATTGGTTATAATGTTAGATGATGACTTTGATAAACTATTTTTCAAAAAATGGCAAGATAAATCAAAAGGTGAAAATGGAAAATTAGCATACAAAAAAGATTATATTGAAGATGTTGATTTTATTAAAGTAACAGAGCGAGGAACTTTGAAAAATTGTTTTCCAGTGCTAAGTAGAAATGAAGATTTTGTTACTATTCACTATGATTTGTATGAAGTAGTTTCGTAGCATTGTGTATAACGGTTGGGTGTATGCGTAGGGCGAATTATTAATGATAAACTTAAATAGGATGACAAAAGAAGAATTAGAAATATATGCAGACCAATACTGTATTGGTAAGTTCGGTGCAAAGACAGGAAACAAATCTGTTAGAGATGCTCTTATTGACGGATACAACTTAGCCTTACGCATACACGCTGTTGTAGGGCGAAGCGAACAGTTAAAGGCTTTGGATTACTTAGCTGAAAAAGGAATAACAGGACAACAAGCTAAAACGATAGCAGAATGGATGGAGGACTTTAAAAGCCTTTAATTGCCTACAACGTTTGATGATAAACAATCGTTTTAATGTTGTTTATCATTTGTTATGTTTTAGTTTTAAAAATTTTATGTATATAAGCCGTTGCTAACGAAAAATTAATTTGAAAAACAAATGTTATGGATCGGATAAAATGGAAATATAGACAACTAAAGCAATGGCTTATATACTTTGTTATGTACCGTGCTTTTTGGAAAAAGTTGTGGAACTCTGAAAGCGATAACGCAAATTGGGAGATATGGCACGATTCGGATAAAAAAACTGTGACGTTGCATTATGTACCAGAAGATGATTACAGTGACAAAGATGTTAAAATAGAAGTGCCATACGACCAATTTGAGGACTTAGTAAAGTTTATGATTAGGATTCGATAGCATGGTACATAACGTTTCTCAGATATATTTAGGTTTTCATTTTAATATATACACTAAAATAATTTACGAAGATGAAAGATAATAAACACATACAAAGTTTCAACGAACATCAAGAAAACTTGAATATATCTGATGTTAGTAATAGTAAAAAAGTTATTTTAAATGACTATACGATTCTTAACTTTATACAAAAAAGTAGTGGAAATTTAAGAAAGATTTTAAAATTAATATCAAAAAGACTTACACACGAATATATTACTCTTTATCATGAAGATTGTAAAGATGTTATTGATAGTTTAAAATCTTTTGGATTTGGTATCAAAATATATGATGATAGTAATGAATATAGTGAAAATTTTGATAATAAAGTTAAGATAAGTTGGAAATGTGATTTTAAAAACACTATTAACAATGATAATTATTCAGGGGAATAACTTTTTTATTGTTACTAACGGTTGGGTGTATATGTAGTGTGAGATTTGAAACACAAAACTTCACTTAACCAATGAACTTGATTAGAACTACAAATGTTAAATAAAGAACTGAGCATCACATTACATATACACCTTGTTATATTCAGTTATTTTTTTTCAATTATTTCTTAAAATGACAAAAAACCGTTTTTTTTTAATATATAAATATATAAAAGAAAAAATAAATTATAATTATGAGAAAATTAAAATATGTTAAGTTGTTTGAAAATTTTATCTTGAATGAAGGATTTTATGATGATTTAAATGGCTATACTTTACAAGGAAATAAAGACAAACAAAAAGAATCTGGTTTTATAGAAGGTGATAAAGTACACATTTTACATAAAAACTTAAAAGGTGATATTATACAGGAAGTGCCTGCTCAAGTGGATGAAATATGGAAAAAAGATAATAATTGGGTGGTAATTGTTAAAAAGGATAATGGTCGTCAAGCATTTGGAACAGATTCTAAATTTTCATCTAAAATTGATGATTTAAAGAAGGTTTAATAATTCTTTTAATGTTTGTCCACTTTTAGATAATTAAAAAAAAATAATTGAATATAACGATTCTCAGATATATTTCAGTTCTGATTTTTAATATATAGAAATAAAAACTTTAATTATGGAAAAAAGATTTAAAAACATACAGACTTTCAACGAGCATCAAGAAAACTTGAATATATCTGATGTTAGTGATAGTTTTAACTTAAAAATGGATAAATATACACTATATAATTATGATGATGTTCCATTGCCCATTGATATAACTGGAATTGATAATGATGAGGTGGAATTTGAGTCTGATTATGCATCTGGTAATAAACACGAATGGGAAGAAAAGTTCATAGGAACAGAAATGGAAGGACTTGTATTTGATCCATTTAGAGGATGGTTTGATTTGGTGGATATAGAAAAAGTAGATGGTGATAAGATATACTTGACTAAAAGGTAAAATTATTACTAACGGTTGGGTGTATATGTAGGTTTTTTTATTTTAAACTTTAATATATACTACTGAACTAAATAAAAAACTTACATATACACCTTGTTATGTGTTAGTAAAAAAAAAATAAAATATTATGAAACACGTTAGAAGATTTAATGAAAACACCGAAACACTTAAAATTTTTATAGTTTTATATTGGTTTTGGGAAGGTGATGGATACCTTATTAATGAATATAAAGACTGCTTCTTAACAGAAGAAGATGCGGTATCATTTGCTAACACATTAAAGTATGGTGGAAAAACTATAAAAATTTATTTACCAGGTGATGCTATTCCAGATGATTCTGATGGTGGATATGGAACACCTGCTTTTGTTCAAATAATTGAAAAGGTGTTTTAATTTTTTTTTATTACACATAACGGTTACAGATATATTTAGGTTTTCTTTTAATATATACAGTAAAATAACAAACGAAGATGAAAAATAATAAACACATACAAAGTTTCAATGAACATGGAGAAAACTTAATTATATCTGATGTTAGAAGTAGTAGTTTTGACGATGTTTTAAAAGAATATGGTAGAGATGAAATTATAAGAGTTGTATACTTATGGACACCTTTCAGACGTTCATCAGGTGATTTAGAAAAAATGACTAATGATGAATTAAAATTTTATTGGGAACAAGTAGTCAAAAACTATTACTTCTAACGGCTGGGTGTATATGTAGTGTGAGATTAGAAGAACTGAACTGACTTAACCGATGAACTTGATTAGAACTATAAATGTTGGATTAACCACTGAATCTCACATTACATATACACCTTGTTATATGAATGTAAATTAAAAATTATACAAATGAAAAAGAAAAAATTAGAATACACGGAAGAAATGTTGGAAGATTTAAAAAATTTCAAATCAGAAGATATACAATCTACGGAAGAAGAAAAAGTTGAAGAGTTGAAAAAGGTTGTGGATAAAGATGAATTATTGAAATTTTTTAAAATTAAAAACTCATAATTTTTAATTTATTTCATATAACGTCTTGGTGTATATGTAGGTTTTTTTACATTTTTTTTAATATATACACTAAATAAAAAACTTTCATATACACCTTGTTATGTGTTAGTAAAAAATAATTATTACAATATGAAAATACTTAAAACTTTTGAAAGTTTCAACGAAGAATGGATAGTAAATGATGTAGAATACACTGAATACGGTAATATTTTATCTATTAAATTATCAAATGGTTATGAATTGATACCAGACGAGGATACTGGTGGCGAATTTGCTACTTTGGAAATAAAATCAGTTAAACTAAAAAAGGGTGATAAAATATCATTTAATGTTGAATTAGATGAATTTAATGAATTATGGGGAATAGATAGTATAAATATAAATGGTGAAACTTATTCTGCTGAAGTTGGTTCGGAAGGTGGAAATACATCAACATATTTGGTTTATAGAAAAATTCAATAATTATTTTTTATTACACATAACGATATTCAGATATATTTAGGTTTTATTTTTATTTTTAATATATACATAAAAACAATAAACGAGTATGAAAGATTTAAAACACATAAGGAGATTTAACGAGTCAGATGAAAACTTGAATATATTTGATGATTGGATGGAATTTCGAAGTTCTTCAGATAGCGCCTCAAGAAGTAGTAAAAAAATTGAAAATATAAAAGTAAAACATCTAATAGAATATCTAAATACTCTAAATCCAGAAGCTGGGGTATCTTTAGATAAAGATGGTTGGGATTATGATGTTGATGTTATAGAAACAATAAAGAATAATGGATTGTTTGATTATCAAGAAGGATTTGGTGAAGATGGTGAAGATATTCTATTTATCAATAATTAATTTTCATTTTTATTACTTCTAACGGTTGAGAATATAAGTAGTAACCGATTTGAAACACTGACTTAAAATTAAATACAAATGTTAAACAAGGGTAATAACTTAAATAAATCGTATAACTCGGTTATTACTTATATTCTTTGTTATACACAGTTTTTATTATGTTAGAAAAAGATTTAGAAATTTACGATATTTGGGAATCACCAAACGAAAACCTTTTTATTAAAATTAGTGATGATTATTCGATTGGTATTGGAACAAAAGGACATCACGAACCTAATGAAGAATGGGGTGAATTGAAAAGAACACAATATGTTAAATCGAATAATATCACACCAGTAAAAAAGGTTGGTAGAATGGTATTCGACTAAAATTGTGTATAACGTCCGATGATAAACAATCGTTTTAATGTTGTTTATCATTTGTTATAAATCAGTTATTTGAAATTAATATATATCTTATGAATTATATAAAACTATATGAGGACTTTGATAATACATCGTTTGATGTTAAAATAAGATATAACTACACACATCCAAAAACACATAAAACTCTTTCTTTTCAACATGAATATTTTACAGCACGAGTGGATGGTAAGGTGGTAAGTTCTTGTATAATAACTTATCCAAGATTATCTCAAAAATATTTTACAGAGGATGGACAGAAAGCATTTTCTATCTACACTGGTAGTGAAGAATTATTTTCTGATAAGTATGATAAGTTTGTTAAAATCTATGATGTTAAAAGTAGAAAAGATGGTAAGGGATATGGTAAACTTCTCTTTGAAAAACTAAAAGAGTATCTAAAATCAAAAGGTAAAAATAGAATTTATCTTGATGTCGATAAGGAAAATATCGGAGCACATGAATTTTACAAGAAAATAGGTTTTAAAAAGGAATATGATGGTGTTTTTGATATAGGATATGTCCTTAATTTCAAATAATTGTTTATAACGGTTGGGTGTATATGTAGTTTTTTTATTTGGGAATGTCAAAATTTATTGGTACCTTTGTAAAAAAATTACATATACACCTTGTTATAAGTATGTATTATTTTTGTTTTACCTATTAAAAAAATATAAATTATGGAAGAAAAAATTATTAAATATGCGGAGATTGTTTCAGTTTTAGAACAGAACAATATTTCGTGGAATGGATTAGTTGATGGGTTGGTTGAAACTTATCATAATGATAATCCATATTATAAACTGAAACAAAATCCAGATTGGTGGAATATTGGTAGTAAGGAAGAAGTTATTGATAGTGTCATATCAACATTCTCAAAACAAAAATAATATTACTTATAACGTTTGAGAATATAAGTAGTAACCGATTTGAAACAAAAAACTTTGAATTACGTATAAATGATTGTAAAGAGTGATAACTTAAATAAACCGCATAACTCGGTTATTACTTATATTTGTTGTTATAAAACGTTAAACTTATGAGAAAGATTATAGAAATTGGTAAAGATTATATTTTGTATGAAAAATTAGGATGTTTATATATAGTTTCTAATGGTAGTATAATGCGTTTAACTTAATGTTTTATAACGGTTACAGATATACACAGTTTGGGATTAAATAGTATAAACTCTTAAAATTAAGATAAAATGACAAAAAAAGTAGAAAATTCAAATGAAACACAGAACCCCAAATTGGGTATATCTGATGTTAGACAACGTTTAGTTAATCATATTGAAACCAGAATTAATTATTTTTCTGGTGGAGAAAGTATGAAAAGTCTCAGAGAGATTTCAACAGATAGAGATATAGTTAAAGAACTTGAAAGTTTGATAAAAATAATTAATGATGAGAATTTCTAAATGTTGTCTAACGGTCACAGATATATTCAGTTCTGAGATTAATATATAAACTTAAAATAAAAGACAAACTTATGAAAGAGAACAGAATTAAGAGATTTAACGAAAACTCAGAATTGAATATATCTGATGTTAGTCGTAGTTTTACTATTGAGGATTTGAAAAAGGCATTTGAAGATGGAAGAAAATCGTAAAATAGTAAATGTTTTATAACGGTTGCAAATATGAGAAGTAAATTTTCCTATAAAAAATTATATAAATCAAAATTTATTTCTTATATTTGTTGTTATATACAGTAAATTTTATACCTATGATAAAAACATTAAAAAGTAGTTTTAAAAACATAAACACAGAAGAAGTTAAAACATTTTTGAAAAACCAAAGTGTTGATATTTCAAAATCATTTAACAAACACATTAGACAATCAGCACCAGAACTCTTTTTCTATGATGAAAATGAAATAGAATCAGGATATTATGATTTTGAAATAGATGGTCTATCTTTTCAAAAATGTTGGATAGAACCATTTGATAAGATAGGAGATGAACCTATCAGATACAGAAGTGGTAGTTATTATGTTTTTAGAACTACATAAAATTTATTGTATATAACGTTTCTCAGATATATTTAGGTTTTCTTTTTAATATATACACTAAACTAAAATACGAAGATGAAAGATAATAAACACATACAAAGCTTCAACGAACATCAAGAAAACTTGAATATATCTGATGTTAGTGATAGTAAATTATTATTTTTATTAGGAGAAAATGGTAAAGATGGATTTGTTATCTTTAAATTTAAAGAAGATAATATATTAAAAGAAATAATTAACAAATCTAAGATTACACTCCCACCATTAAAAGGTAGTTGGGGTCCTTGGTTTATAAATAAAAAATTAGAAACTGATGAAATTGAACGTTTTTTTAGATGGATCAATCAAGATTATACCATTTATTATCACTAACGGTCGATGATAAACAATCGTTTTAATGTTGTTTATCATTTGTTATATTCAGTTATTTTTTTCCAATCTTAAACGGAGTAAAAACCGTTTTTTTTATTAATATATAGAATATAAAAAATAAATTAAGACCATGAGAAAATTAAAATATGTTAAGTTGTTTGAAAACTTTATGGTAAAAATACACGGTGGTAGTGAGGTTGAAGCAATATCACAAATAATTACTTTTTCTTTAACCGATAAGTCAAAATCCTATTTTGACCATCACACTTGGATAAAGAAATGGGAAACAGATATGGAATTAAAATCAGATAAATCCGATCAAGAGGATCGAATCAGTAAGATAGGTGATATTAAATACTTTTTAGATGATTTTCAAGTTTATTTTTATTATGACAATATAAATAAAAAATATCCATCTACAAATTTCAGATTTGAATATGCACCTGATATGTATAAAAAACAAAACAATCAAGAATACAAATCAAATTTAGAAAAAATAATAAGATTGAATTATAATTCAAACCAATACTCATCAGAAAATTTTTCTAAATTGGATGAACTTCCAACTAATATTTTTGACCTCGGAGCACCTGGTCAATATTCACCGCGAACATTTTTAGTAGGTTATGGAACTATTGAAACTACAACAGAAGAAACCTCATATGAAAGGTTTAACTATTATTGTTTAGTAACAGTTGAATTTAAATTCAAGTTTGATGAGAGTATTGAGTTTTATCCTTTTAATATTTTACTCAAAGAACATGAACCAGGACAAGAAGAGGTTGTTGGAGTTGAAACTGGCACTTGGTGTAAGATAGAACGTAAAGAATGGGAAAGTGGTCTCAAACCAGGAGATACCGATCATAGAGGATTTTTCAAAATAACCTCAGTAGAAGACCATTTGGGTATATTAAGTGGAGATGAAAAAAATGTGAGAAAAAAATAATTAAATCTTCCATTTCGAACAGGGTGAAAAATCTGGATTTATTCATATGCGCCATCGGGGCGTTATTGAAAATAATTGAATATAACGGTTGGGTGTATATGTAGTGTGAGATTTGAAACACTAAACTTTATTTAACCGATAAACTTGATTAGAATGATGAACTCCAATATACTACTGAGCCTCACATTACATATACACCTTGTTATGTGTAGGTGTGGATTAAGATATAATGTTTATTCAGAGAACTGAACAAAAATTTTAAAAGAATAAGAAGGGTGGAAATTTTAAATCTTAATATTTATATATAAAAGAAAAATAAATGAAAGATTTGAGACAATTTATTAAAACCAAGATACGAGATTTTTTGAGTGAAGATTTATCATCTAATGGTATAGAAGAATATATTGAACAAATATGGTTTGATTTAGACCATTGGTTTACACCTGCGATATGTATAAATTTAGAAACCACATATGGGTTGAATTTATCTGATTATGAAAGTGATGAATATCGTTTGAAGTCAAGAACAGATGGTTATGATTTTGGAGTTCTAAATAAATCAGAACATATTAAGTGTATATGGTGGAAAGAAATTGTCAAAAAATCACAACAAGAACCAATAACATTCAAATTTTTAAAAGATATGGTTTTTAATGAAATGAAATCTTATTTTTACGAATATCTCTATAAAGATGATTTGGAGTTCAAGAATAATTTTCAATCTATTTTTAATAGATTTTTAACTGAAATGGTTAATAACATTATTAATTCAAAAATTGATGGTGGTGAAAAATATGATATTACTTCTTTGAAAAATGGAATAAAAAAGTTATATTTGTAAAAATAAAATAAATATGAAACAAATTGTAGAAACACTAAAATCATTAGAAAGTGATAAATTGAAATTTAAAGAATTTCTGAAAGAGACATTACTCACACATGAACCATTTGAGGACTTGAATGAAATAAAAGAAATTTACCCGGATGATTTCAGAGAGGTTACTGTTGAGATAGTTAAATATAGTATAAATTCAACTAAAAAATTAATTCAAGAATTGAAAAAATAACAGGTGGGATTTTTCTTTTAAAATTTTAAACCGAAAAGTTGATTAGAACGATGAACGGAACACTTACACATAACGGTTGAGTGTAAAAAATCGTTTTAATGTTTTTTACACTTTGTTAGGTTTTGTTATTAATTTGTTTTACCTTTGTAAAAAATATAAAAACATGGAAGAAAATTTAATTAAACTATTACTTACCAAGTGGATTGAGTTGAAATCTAATGGTGAAAGAAAAATTGAATCATTAAAAGAGTTGGAAAACTCAAATAAACTACGTTGGTCACTTGGTAAGTCCACATCTGGTAATGATATTCTCGGAGTTGAATTTTATTCACCAAATAGAACCGAGTATTCGGTTAATCTTAATGAACTAATAAACTCAAAACAAATTAATGATTGAACCTAACGGCTGCAAATATACAACGTTTTTTTGGTAGAATTTTTTAAATTTATTTTTTATTCTGATAAAAATGTTGTATATTTGTTGTTATAAATAGTAAAAATTATGGAAGCAGGAACTTTATTTGAAGTTATACGTTGGGGATTTTCTATCTTTGTTGTGATATGGTGTTTTTCAATGCTATACACGGGAATTAAAGATATGAATGATATTGATGATGTTATGAAAGATAGAAAATCTAAATAATTTTTATTGTTTATAACGGTTGCAAATATGAGAAGTAAATTTTTCCTATAAAAATTAGACAAATCAAAATTTATTTCTTATATTTGTTGTTATATTTCAGTAATTAATTTTTAAACATATGAGAATAGTTCAGGTTGACGAAAATAATCAGATAATTGGGAAACCATTTATTTTAGATTTTAAGGTTGTATGTGTTGCGGACGATAAATGTATATCGTTTCCAAAGGATAAATTGACCAGAGGTAAAATATATGATGTCGTTAGTGTTCAACCTTACAGGTCGAATATAAATAAAGGAATTTCACATTATCGGATTATTGATGATAGTGGTGAAAAGAACTCTTATTGGCATTCAAACTTTAAAAAAATTAATTATTGAATATAACGGTTGAGTATAAATTTTAGTAAATTATTTTTAACAATTAAAAAAGAAAAATTATGATTAAAGAAAATGTTAATGGATTTAATATGTTGGTAACTAATGGTGATGAGAAAGATGTTTCCACTAAAGATAAATATTGTAGTCATTTATGGATACATAACAACATATTAAATAAGAACCACACTTCATTAAAATATGATGTTGGTAGATTTATGACTGAAAGTGAAATAATTTTTATAAAAACTCAAAAATAATTTATTAAATTTATACTTTGTTATGTTTAACGAAGTGTAGTTGTGAGGAACGAACAATTAAACATAACGTCCGATGATAAACAATCGTTTTAATGTTGTTTATCATTTGTTATAAAGAGTTTATTAATCAATTAAATATAAAAAAAATGGAATTTACATTAGAAGAAAAAATGAGAGCAATCTTCAACTCAGGTGATGTTGTTAAGATTGAAAAAGTATTAAGAACAAAAAATGGTGAGAAACACTATAAGTATGTTTGGAATGTTGATGGGAAACAAACAACGAATTGGTTTGGATTCAATACTATTGATGAATGTGTTGAAGATTGACTAACTCATTTAACGATAAAATCTTTATAACGTCTGATTATAAACAATCGTTTTAATGTTGTTTATTATTTGTTACGATCAGTACGGT
>Ga0169931_10013966_pt1 | contig 10913 bp, 6 predicted proteins | sample Kivu_15m_20L_FD_129675 | JGI IMG/M metagenome (GOLD analysis project Ga0169931, IMG submission 129675) | Freshwater microbial communities from Lake Kivu, Western Province, Rwanda to study Microbial Dark Matter (Phase II) - Kivu_15m_20L... | ecosystem: Environmental > Aquatic > Freshwater > Lake ... | reverse complement strand
CGCAGAGTCTCGCCCTCGAGGTTGCGCCCGGCGACGGCCTTGGCATCGCCGGGTATCAGGGCGTGGGGGTTCATCTGCATGACGAATTGACGATAGAACGACTCAGACTTGTTCGGGTCGATACCTCTCGCGAGCGCTGCGCGCGGCGGCGCCGATCAAACGGTCGGCGACGATCGCGATAAATACCGTGAGGTCGCCGACTTGAAACAACTAAACCACGGCCGTGTATTCGCCGACAGGCCGGCTGTCTTACCGCACAAAGAATCAGAATCTCAATGACTAAGTATGCTTCGAGTGTGGCTCGACCTCCTGCATCACTTCGCGCTCTGGCTGTAGCTCGCGGCGACGAGCCCGCCGACATTTTGCTCGCGGGCGGAAAGATTCTCTCACCAGTCACCCGTGAATGGGTTGAAACTGATCTAGCCATCGCCGACGGTGTGGTGGCTGGATGGGGTCACCGTGAGTCGAAGCAGGTCATCGATGTGTCGGGATGCTGGTTGACGCCCGGTTTCGTCGATGCACACATGCATCTTGAATCCTCCAAGATGTGGGTGAGCGAATATGTGCGCGCGGTGCTTCCGATGGGCACCACCGCCGTTGCCGCCGACCCGCATGAGATCGCGAACGTTGCGGGCGTCGAAGGTATTGCCGCTCTGATCAACTCTGCCGAGAAGCTTCCGTTCACATTCGGAGTCGCGGCAAGCAGCTGCGTTCCCGAGTCACCGTTCGCTAGTGCAGGTGCCGCGTTCGGCACCGACGATGTGCGACGAATCATCGAAGAGTTCGGCGCGATCGGCGTTGCCGAGGTCATGAACTACCCCGCCGTGATCAACGGCGACCCCATGTTCCGCGACATCATTGCAACCGCCGGGTGGCGCAAGGTTGACGGACACGCACCTGGGTTGCGTGGCAAACAACTGGACGCGTACATCGCTGCCGGTGTCGAAAGCGACCATGAAACATTCACTCCCGCCGAAGCGCACGAGAAACGACAGAAGGGAATGTGGGTGTTTCTGCGTCAAGGGAGCGTGTGCCAGGACCTCGTCGAACTTTTGCCGACAGTTCTAAAACACGGCCCGATGGGCAGCAGTTTCTGCACCGACGATCGTGAGCCCGACCTGCTGCGCACCGAAGGTCACCTGAACCACTGCATCCGCCTCGCAGTTGCTGCCGGACAAGATGTGATCGACGCATTCAGCGTGGCGAGCTACTTCCCGGCGATGTACCACAACTTCTTCCACCTCGGTCAACTCGGCCCCGGCTACCAAGCCGACGTGGTGGTGTTCTCAGAGTTGGAGACCTTCGTGCCGATCATGGTTCTGCAGAAGGGACGCGTCGTGGCGGAACACGGCCGCATTCTCGAGGGCAGGGTTCCCCAGACAAATCCGCCGTCATCGCTATACAACCGTGTGAACCTGCACCACATACCCCCCGCGGAGGAACTCACGATCGAGCCGCCGCGAAACGGCATGGCAAACGTGATCGGTGTGCGGTCGGGTACCGTGCGCACCACCGCGCTTCAACTTGACATCAACGACCCTGCAAATGACATCGCACGCATCGCAGTTGTAGAGCGCCACAAGGCCACCGGTCGAATCGGACTCGGTTACGTCTCGGGTTACGGCATGAAAAAGGGCGCGATCGCGTCGACCGTGGCGCACGACGCACACAACATCATGGTGGTGGGTTCACGCGACGCATCCGGTCCGTTCGACATGTCGATTGCCATCGCCCGCGTGGCCGAGATTGGTGGAGGCCAAGTCGTTGTGGTCGACGGACGCGTAGTGGCGGAGGTCGCATTGCCAGTGTGCGGTTTAATTAGCGACAAACCACTCGACATTGTTGCCGACGAAATGGAGACGGTGGTGCGAGCCGCACATGACATCGGCATCACTCTTGCGGCGCCGTTCATGGCTCTGTCATTCCTCGGTCTGTCGGTGATCCCCGACCTTCGCATCACCGACCTCGGCCTGATCGACGTGAACAGGTTCGCGCCGATCCCCGTGGCGATTTAGCGTTCCTCGCGCTCATACGGCGTTCCGAGCGCGGCCGGCGCGCCGATACGCCTGTGTGCGAGTCGCGTGGACACCAGAACCAGCACGACAATTGTCATCACAAACGGAATCGCGTCGAGCAGGTCGCCAGAGATACCGACACCGCGAGACTTCAACTGGATGCCGAGTGCCTGCAGCGCACCGAAAAGATACGCACCGAACAGCGTTAGATCTGGCCGCCAGAACCCAAAGATCACCAATGCGATTGCGATCCAGCCCACCCCCTTGGTCATGCCGTCAACCCATGTCGGCACGATGGCGAGGCTATAAAAGGCGCCACCGAGCCCGGCGAGGGCACCGCCCAGCATCGTGTGCAAGTAACGGTATTTTACGACGTTGATGCCGATCGCATCGGCTGTCTGCGGCGACTCGCCGACCGCGCGCAAACTCAAGCCAATCTTCGTGCGGAATAAATACCACATCGCGACAATGCACATCACCCACGAGCAATATGTGAGGATGTTTTGGTTAAACAGGAGCGGGCCGATGATCGGTGTGTCGGCAAGCCCAAGCACATTGAGCTTGCGCACCTGTCGCGGAACCTGATTCTCGGCGACATTCCACACGTTCGCGAGATAACTGGAGAGACCAAACCCGCCGGCAAAGATCGTGATTGAGAGACCGGCCACCGTCTGGTTCGCCCTCAGCGTGACGCACAAGAACGCGTGCACCGCCGCCACCAAGGACGCAGTGAACATAGCAACGATCAACGACGCGCTCACCGTGAACCAGGCCGAACCTTGGATGACCTGCGATGACCATGCGGCACACACGCCGCCGACGAGCATCATTCCCTCGACACCTAGATTCAAAACGCCGCTGCGTTCAGTGAATACACCGCCAAGCGCAGCAAAAAAAATTGGGGTGCCGTAAAAGAGAGCCTGGGTCAAGACAATAATCACGAGGTTGCTGTTCATGCCACCGCCGACCTGTTGTATCGAACTCTGTACTTAGAGAGAATCTCGCTGGCGACCGCACAAAAAAGAATTAGACCCTGCAGCGTGCCCACGAGGCCGCTCGGGAAGTCCGGGCCCTGGAGCGAAAAACCTGCGTTCGTGAGACCGCCGAGCAAAACCGCGACGAACAACGCACCGACCGGGTTGAGGCGTGCAAGCGCCGCGACGACGATGCCCGTATACCCGAAACCATTCAACTGAAGACTCTTCGTGTCGAGATAGTGGGCAAAGTCGCCAACCTGGCTGGCACCACCTGCTCCGGCGACTGCACCCGACAGGACCGTGACCGCAATGATGGTCAACTTGGTGCGGATGCCCGCGTAGCGCGACGCCCTTGGTGAGTCGGCGATCACGTTGATCTCAAAGCCAAGTTTGCTTCGCCTGTACACCACCCACAACATCGCAGCCGTGAGCGCTGCGATGAATAGACCAAACGAAACGGGGATGCCGAACATGTCAAACTCCGGCCAGTGAGCACGCTTGTCAAGCGGCTTGCCGGATGGGAAACCGAATGACCGCGGGTCGCGCCAGTACGACGTGGAATTGAATATCAGATAGTTGAGCAAAATGCTGGCGATGTAATTCATCATCAGCGAAGTGATGATCTCGCTGGTGTTGAATTGCGCGCGCAGCACGCCGACGAACCCTGCGTAGACACCACCGAAGATCATCCCCACGAGCACCATTGCGAAAATCGTCACGCCGAGAGGAACCGAACCGCCCAGCCACAGGCCAACGAGCGAAGCACCAACCGCACCCATATACAGCTGACCCTCGCCCCCGATGTTGATGACACCGATCCGGAATGCGGCTGCAGCGCAAAGTCCGGTGAACGCGAGCGGTGTCGCAGTGCGCAGCGTGCCGGTGAGCGCACGCTCGGATAAAAAACCACGTTCCAACATCCGCCAATAGACATCAATCGGATTTTTCCCGGTGGCCAGAAGCAACACGGCACCCAACACCAGGGTTGATAGCAACGACGCCGCCGGAATTAACAAGTTCAGCCGCTTGGGTTGGTATAGCCGGCGCTCGAGCCGAACGGGCGACTTCATTGCACAACCTCTTGTGTTCCCCCGCCCATCAACAGGCCAATTAACTCGCGATTGACACCCTTGGCGGGCATGTCAGCCACAAGTCTGCCTCCGTACATCACGACGATTCGGTCGGCGAGCGACATAATCTCTTCGAGATCCTCGCTGATAAGAAGGACGCCGACACCGGCCTCGGCAACGTCGATCAGCCTTTTACGCACCGTCTCGGTGGCCCCCACATCAAGGCCGCGCGTGGGCGAGGCGGCCACGATAACAAGCGGGTCGGTGGAGAACTCCCTCGACAGGAGAACCTTCTGCACGTTGCCTCCCGACAACAACCGCACCGGCGTCGCGATATCGGGGGTCTTCACATCGAACTGAGTGACGAGACCCGACGCCTTTTCGGAGATCGCCTTGCGGCGCAACATGCCGAAACGCGATAGCGGAGGAGTTCGATACGTCTTCAGCGCAATATTGTGCTCTACGGAGAGACCTGCGGCGAGACCCGTGTGCAACCGGTCCTCGGGAATGTGGGCGAGGCCACTTTTGATCGCCTCTCTGACATTTCCGTTGGGCAGCACCTTGTCGCCCACTGTGACCGAACCTGACGTCGCGGGGCGCATACCCGTGATGACCTCGGCGAGCTCGCGCTGGCCATTGCCCGCGACACCCGCGACACCGACGATCTCGCCACGTCCAACACTGACAGAAATTTGATTAAGTGCGGGCCGACCCCGGTCGTCTATGCCGCACACGCCCGAGAGCGATAGCACTGTTTCTTGCGGATTGCCGGGATTATGGCGCACAACTCGGCTGAACTCAATATTTCGACCGACCATCATTCCCGCCAACTCGCGCGTGGATGTCGACTTCCTATCGACCGTTCCCACGGTGCGACCACCACGCAGCACGGTGATGCGGTCGGAAACACTCATCACCTCGTCAAGTTTGTGGGAGATGAAAATGACGCTACGACCCTCGGCGGTCATGGCACGCAAAGTGCGGAAGAGGGCCTCGGCCTCAATCGGAGTGAGAACCGCCGTAGGTTCGTCGAGAATAAGCACGCGAGCACCGCGATATAGCACCTTCAGAATCTCGACGCGTTGCTGCTCACCGACTGAGAGTTGCCAGATGCGAGCCGAGGGGTCCACCGCCATGTCGAAACGCTTAGCCAGTTCTGTAACTTTCTTGTTGGTCGAGCGAGAGTCGATGACAAAAGGCGTCTCGGGGTTGCCGAGCACCACGTTCTCGGCGACGGTAAACGGCTGCACGAGGCGAAAGTGCTGGTGCACCATGCCGATGCCTGCGTCGAGGGCGGCTCTCGGCGACGAAAAACTAACCGGTACGCCGTCAAGTTTCATCACGCCGTCATCGGGGCGGTACAGGCCGGTAATGATGTTCGAGAGCGTCGACTTGCCGGCGCCGTTTTCGCCGAGCAGTGCGTGCACCTCGCCATGACGCACGTCAAATTCGACACCATCGTTAGCCACGACACCGGGGAATCTCTTGACCACCCCCGACATGTGTAAAGCGGTATCGATCACCGTTACCCCCTCAAGTCTTTGGTACGCGACGCCCCTGAGACAATAACGGAAACGGTGTGGAAATACCGAGGGGCGGGCCTTTCGGCCCGCCCCAAGATTTTTCGATAGTCGTGCGAAATCAGCCTTTGGGAATCTCTCCGATTACGCCCTCGACGAGGTACATCATGCCCATCAACTCACCATAGGTATGTTGTTTTCCCGCTGGCAATTGCTCCTTGCCGCTTTGGTCTTTGAGCGGACCAGTGAACATGCCGCTGGGATTGGCGGCGAGTTCGGCCTTTTTCGCATCAATTGCTGCGCGCGTCTCGGCAGAGACCAAATCGCCGTACTTGGCAAGGCTGACGAAACCGTCAGCAATGTTTCCATGATAATTTCCTGCGACCCACGTCCCGTCGAGCACCGCTTGCGCGCGTTTTGTCTCGTAGATGGACCAGTCGTAAACGGTCGCGGTCAACCAGACGTTCTCGTAACCTTCAGCATGGTCGCGGCCGTATCCGGTCCACGGGACGCCAGCAGCTTTCGCTGCGTCACCGGTAGCCGGCGAGTCGATGCCTTTTTGACCGATTACATCCACGCCACCAGCGATCAGTGCCTCGGCTGCCTTGCGTTCACTCGGCGGATCAAACCAACTGTTCACCCACACGATGTTCACGGTTGCCTCCGGATTCACAGTGCGCACACCGAGGGTCCATGCGTTGATCCCGCGAAGAACCTCGGGAATCGGGAAGGATGCCAGGTAGCCAAGCTTGCCCGTCTTCGATGCGGCACCCGCCGCCATACCCGCGAGGAAATCAGTGTCCTCGGAAGCTCCGAAAAATTGCGACAAGTTCGCAGCGCCCTTGTACCCCGTGGCGAACTCGAAGCACACGTCAGGGTGCTTCTCGGCAGCCGCGACGAACGCATCTTGGAAACCGAACGAAGTACCGAAGATCAATTTGTTGCCATCAGCGATGAGGTCCTCAATCACCTGACTAACTTGCTCTCCCTCGGGCACGTTCTCTTTATAAGTAGTGACGATCTTGTCACCGAGGGCTTCCTGCACGCCCATGCGACCTTCGTCGTGAGCCTGCGACCAACCACCATCGTTGTGCGGACCAACATAGATCCACGCGGCCTTGAGCGGACCACCGTCCGTCGGGCTACAGTCGACCGGCGCCGCCCCAGCGTCCCACGGTGTGAAGTACGCAAGCGGTTCTACCGCACCACTACCCGAATCCGCAGATGCTGTGGTTTCTGGTGCGGATTCGGTGTCTTCAGTCGCCGAGTCGCCACCCCCGCAGGCTCCAACTGCGAACATCGCTGCCACCGCAAATGCCGATGCCAAAACTCTTCGTCGTCTCATAATTTTCCCCCAAGCTCACGTTTAGTGAATATAAATTACGTTTTAAAAGTAATACGCCTGCGTTCGCCGTGCAATAGGGCAAAACTGCGGATAATCGCTGCATCAACGATGTCGAGTTGCGAGACTCGCTAGCGGCGCTCGAGTTCGAACGCGAGGTTGCAAGGTCCACTGGCTACGCTTGGGTGAGCAATAGCCGTCTCGGGAGAGTGACCCGCGCAGCCAGCGCGACATCACACCGAAGGAGCAACCGCCCCGGAATCTCTCAGGTACCAGGACCGAAACGACTCGCAACGCTGGAAAGCGAGGAGTTTGACCACTCCTCAACCGAAGGGGAAACGCGGTACGCCGCGGAAGCTCTCAGGTGCCAATACAGCGGGGGTGATGAGGCCGCTCGGTCTCGTTACCACCACGGTCGCACCACGAGGCAACATGACGTTCGAAACCCGCCACATCGGGCTCAACGACGCCGAGCAGATACAGATCGCCCACGCGCTCGGTTATGCAGACAACGAAGAACTGTTGCGCGCCGTCGTGCCGCCGAGCATTCTCGTGAATGACGCCCTTGACTTACCACCGGCCGTCGCCGAGCATCTCGTCTTGGTTGAGTTGCGCAAAATCGCCGACAACAACATCGTTCGCCGCTGTCTCATCGGTACGGGTTACTACCCCAACATCACCCCGCCTGTGGTGCTGCGCAACGTGCTCGAGAACCCCGCTTGGTACACCGCCTACACGCCGTACCAACCCGAGATCAGCCAAGGGCGCCTTGAGGCGCTGCTCAACTTTCAAACGCTCGTCACCGAATTGACCGGCCTCGACATTGCAAACGCCTCGTTGTTGGATGAGGCGACGGCGATTGCCGAAGCGGTCACGATCGCGCGCCGCACGGCTAAGAGCGACAGCCGAACCGTGGCAGTGCATGATGACACCCACCCCCAACACATCAGCGTGCTTCGAGCCCGCTGCAAACCTGTAGGTATCGACGTGCTGGTGCTGCCACTCGACCAACTCGCATCCGTTGACGCCTTCTGCATAGTGGTGTCGCGACCGTCGTCCAGCGGATTGATTGCGGATGATGCTGCGGTTCGCGGTGTGGTTAGCGCTGTCCACACCCGCGGCGCAATCGCGGTGTGCGTCACCGACCCGCTGGCCAGCACGATCCTCACCACGCCCGCGTCGTTGGGTTTCGACATTGCCGTCGGTAGTGCACAGCGATTCGGCGTGCCGATGGGTGGCGGTGGCCCGCATGCGGGCTACATTGCGGCAACCGAGCAGTTCACCCGCTCGATGCCCGGACGCATCGTCGGCGTGAGCGTCGACACGGCCGGTCGTCCGGCTCTACGACTCGCACTGCAGACTCGCGAACAGCACATTCGTCGCGAGAAGGCGACCTCAAACATCTGCACCGCTCAAGTACTGCTCGCCAACATCGCCGGATTTTATGCAGCATGGCACGGGCGTGACGGTCTGCAGGCGATCGCCAAACGCATCAGCGCATTTACCCACGCCGCCTTGGCATTGCTGACAGAACGGAGCGTCGGCACAATTGCCGCAGGTTCGCGCTTCGACACCATCACGGTGAGCGATGTTGATGCGCATGCCGTGCATCGCATTGCTCTCGAGCGAAACATCGTGATGCGTCGCGTAGACGCCTCGACAGTTGCCTTCAGTTTCGATGAAACCACCGATGCGGAGTTGGTTGTCGACATCCTGCAGGCGTTCGGCATCGCCGCCACAACGGCCGAGGTCCATGAACAAACGACAGTGATCGCGACTCATAACCAGCACATGCGAAGCGACGACTTTCTGTCGCAGACAGTGTTCCATCGTTATCGCACCGAGACAGAGATGCTGCGCTATCTGCGTCGTCTCGCCGACAAGGACTTGGCACTCGACCGGACGATGATCCCGCTCGGTTCGTGCACGATGAAACTCAACGCCACCACGGAGATGATTCCGGTGACATGGCCCGAGTTCGCCAACATCCACCCGCATCAACCCGATGGCGACGTTCGCGGATATCGGCAACTGGTGCACGAGATCGAGCACATGATGTGCTCGGTGACGGGCTATGACGCCGTAAGCCTGCAGCCGAATTCCGGCAGTCAGGGCGAGTTCGCAGGTCTGCTCGCGATTCGCGCCTACCACGACAGTCGAGGCGATTCGCAACGCACGATTTGTCTCATCCCCTCCAGTGCACACGGCACCAATGCCGCCAGTGCGGTGATGGCCGGGATGGACGTCGTGGTCGTCGCGTGCGACGGCGAAGGCAATGTTGATCTCGCCGACCTATGCGACAAATGTGCGAGGGCCGGCAACAAACTTGCGGCGTTGATGATCACATATCCGTCGACCCACGGCGTGTTCGAGACGGCGGTCGGCGAACTTTGCGCCGAGGTGCACCGCCACGGTGGGCAGGTGTATATCGACGGTGCGAACCTCAATGCGCTCGTTGGTGTCGCAAAGCTAGGTCTCCTTGGTGCCGACGTGAGCCACCTCAACTTGCACAAGACGTTCTGCATCCCGCATGGCGGCGGTGGCCCGGGTGTTGGCCCGGTTGCGGTGCGCCATCACCTCGCCAAATTCCTGCCAAGCGATCCGCTCGGCACGACTGACTCACTCGTCGGCCCGGTGTCTGCAGCGCGCTTTGGTTCAGCGGGCATCCTGCCGATCTCCTGGGTGTATGTCCGGATGATGGGCGCGGATGGATTGCGGCGTGCCACGGCACAGGCGATCGCCAGTGCGAACTACATATCGCACCGACTGCGCGATCACTTCCCCACGTTGTACAGCGGTGCCAACGGCCTTGTTGCTCACGAGTGCATCCTCGACTTGCGTGAAATCACCAAGCGCACGGGCGTGTCGGTTGACGACGTCGCCAAGCGATTGATTGATTACGGCTTCCACGCGCCGACGATGAGCTTTCCGGTGGGTGGCACGTTGATGGTGGAGCCAACCGAGAGTGAATCATTCGCCGAGCTCGACCGCTTCTGTGCGGCGATGATCGCCATTCGCGCTGAAATCGCCCGCGTGGAGTCTGGCGAATGGAACGTCGAGGATTCCCCGCTACACCACGCACCACATACCGTCGAAGACATCGCTGGTGAATGGCAGCGCCGATATGACCGCTCACTGGCGCTTTTCCCCATTGCTTCACTGCGCACGCGTGGCTACTTCCCGCCCGTGTCACGCATCGATGCCGCGCACGGCGATCGCCATCTCGTTTGCTCGTGTGAGCCGCTCGAGGCCTTGGCCAGCCGGCAATACGGTTGACCCGCGTAACGCGTGAACCGACCGCCGGTCGACATGAAACTCACATTCGCTGCACCGACTCGGCGCTAGCGGGTAATGAACGGACGTTTGACCACTCGCGCCGCCATTTCTGTGTCACGCACTCGTAGCACTAGTTCGGTGCCGATTGTCGCACACGCAGGCTCTACAAGAGCCAGGGCGATACCCACCCCGAGTACCGGCGAGAAATTGCCACTCGTCACCACACCGACATCCCTTCCCTGACTCGACACTCGGGCACCATCTCGCGGTGGGCGGCGCGACTCGGTACGCAAACCACACAACACCCGTCGAACACCATTGGCGCGCTGATCGGCCAACACGGCACGACCCATGAAATCGGTCTTGTCCCAACCAATCACCCAACCCAAGTCGGCTTCCAGCGTGGTGATATCGGCCGACAACTCGTGCCCATGCAACGGCAGGGCGGCCTCGAGTCTCAACGTGTCACGAGCACCAAGTCCAGCGGGTTGCAAACCGGCAGCCAAAAGCGCTCGGGCGACGCGCTCGGCGTGCGGTAACGGCACGGTAATCTCGACGCCATCCTCGCCGGTGTAACCGGTTCCCGCGACGACACAATCAGCGCCAAGCAGGTTCACCTGTTGCACGCAGAAACGTTTCACGCTCGCGGCCGCCGAAGAGATGCTCGCCACACGCTCGCGCGCCTGCGGGCCCTGCACGGCCAGCACCGCTCG
>Ga0169931_10013965_pt1 | contig 10914 bp, 14 predicted proteins | sample Kivu_15m_20L_FD_129675 | JGI IMG/M metagenome (GOLD analysis project Ga0169931, IMG submission 129675) | Freshwater microbial communities from Lake Kivu, Western Province, Rwanda to study Microbial Dark Matter (Phase II) - Kivu_15m_20L... | ecosystem: Environmental > Aquatic > Freshwater > Lake... | reverse complement strand
GATTGGGGATTGGGAATTGGGCCACTCCCCAATCCCCAATCCCCAATCCCCAATCCCCAATCCCCAATCCCCAATCCCCTTTCTAATATATATTTTAAAAATATTTTTAATTCCAAATTTCTAAAATATTCAATTAAATTTTTGTTATATATTAGATTATAAATTTTTATATAGTATAAATGAGCAGCAATATTTATTCTGTTAAAGACACTGAAAAGTATCTTTCTTATCACAAGGTTTACAATCAGCGATGGAAAAAAGACGATCAAAACAATATACCTAAATACAAGACTGACAATGATATTTTCAATACAAAGCAGAATAGCCAGGTTTTGATATCTGATAAAAATTATTTCAAAATTTTAGCTAAAGAAATTGCAGAAAAGAATATAGATCAAAGATTAAGAGTAATAAATTTTGATTTAAAAATATTAGGCTGTTTCTCCTTACATTGGAGGAGTAAGAAATAATAATTTCATTTCCAATTCAATCGTTGCAAAGAATTTTAACAATGAAAAGGAAATCGACAAATTATCACAATCCGTTAATTTCAAAAAACAAGATAAGCACACTATGAAAGAAATTTTAAATAATACTAAATATGGAGAGATAAAAAATTCCTTAATAGAAAAGAAGAATGTGAACGAATTTAGTGGATGGAAAAATGTCTGCAAGAAATTGCCAACAGAAAAAGAAAATATTTCCGAAAGTACTCATAAAAATGAGGCATCAGTAATTAAGGAAATAGTAACTATAAAAAATGAAAATCTACCTGAGGCAAAAAATGTGGTCTTTGAAACACCTGTTAAAGAAAAACCTCAAGAATCAGTAAATCCTACGATAAAAACTAATCATTATTTGAAATCCTCAGATCTAACTTCGAAAAAAATGACGCAGCTTACAAATCAGTTAAAGTCAATAATTTTTCCTCAAAACCTAGCAGATAAAATAGTCACTCATAGAAGAACTGCATCAGAAGGTGCTTCAAAAAATATTTATGATTCTAATTTTCATTTGTTCCTTGAATCAGAAAAGACAAAATTACAGACATTAAACGGATCTGGAAAATTTTACTTCTATGGCGAAAAAAGGGACGCCCTCTTTGAATCAGCAAAGAAAAAAGCAGAAGAAAAAGAAAAAAATTTAGAGAATTTGATTAAAGGTTACAATTTCTCTTCAGATTTTAAAAAAAAGGTTACAGACTATTTGAACAGACTTGATAAGTAAGTTAAATTTATATATACAAAAAATAATTGTAGTTCTGAGGATGTTAGGAAATATTTAGAACTGATTTCCAAAGACAAAGAGAAAAAATTGAGAAGCCTTAAAGAATATAAGGAAATTCTGAAATCTCAAATGGAAAAGAAAAAGGAAAAAGAATTGGAAGAATTTGAAAATGATAAGGAATATATGAAAAAAGTAGTTAAAGGTGAAAAAGAAATTATTCAAAAGGAAGAAAATGATAAGAAATTTATTTCTAATTATAAAAAGGAAAAATTTAAGAAAGAAAATGATGAATTGCTTAAAATAAAAAATAAACTGAATGATGTAAATAAAAAGATTAAAGTATTTAAACTATTAGATTGCAAAGAAAAAAAAAGAAATTGAAGTAGAACAAGTAAAAAAAATCAGACAAATTTATGAAAGTGAAATTAAAGAAATTAAGGAAAAGACGGAGAAATGTAAACTTCTTTTGCGGGGAATCATCAACAAACAAATCGATGAAAAATATCAGAAAAATAAGGAAGAAAATAGCAAATAACCAATAAGAACTTTACTAAATTTATTTTAAAAACTTTTCGATACTTTAAATATATAAATTATCTATTTATTTGGTTTTGAATTTTATATTTTATCGATATACAACAATATTTTATTCTGTATTATTTCCATTTTCACTTTTTAACATAATTATATTTTTTATCTGCGATTTTGGAACTATTAAAGGAGAGTATAATTGATACTGCTTGATTTCACTTTCAAAGTTAAAAATGTGATCTTTTGAGTTGTCGAACAGATTAAAGTTGAAGTAATAATCCCCTGATTTATCAAATACTTCAACAACTTCTGTCAGAAAGAGATTACCTAGATTATCAATGCATTTTAATTTCCCTATCAACGTTCTGTCATCATGAGAGACAATCTTTAATAATTTGTTTAAATATTCAAATTTTATTGTTTCTTTATAATTTTCGCTCATTAATAAAATAATAAAATTATATTTAGTTGTAAAAATAATAAAGAGGAATGTTTACTTCCAATAATATTAAGATAGAGAATAGATAAGAATAAAAATATTCATTTTATACTAGAATAATTTAAAACCTAAGAAGATCTTACTTCTGCATTTGCATGCTTTACTAGTTCCAATTTTAAATCCGGTATTATTGCATTTGGCACAGATTCCCTTAGCTAACATACATTTTTTACAAGGCACCGTCTTAAATTTTTTTTTTTGATTTTTTCCATCCAGTACCTCCGCATTTATAGCAACCCGATACACCACAAAATGAGTAGCCGCTATTTCCATAATTAGTAGAAACAGTACTGACAGAGTATCCAGGCCTGATACTCATTCCTGGATTATTAAAATTAGCGTTATAGGGTAGATTCTGATTTATTCCTATCCCAGGAACATAATTGTAAGGTAAGGGTCCCGAGTTTGGATAATTTATTTTTCCATAACCCCCATGGGCGCCATAACCTCCTGTATTCCCATAATATCCACTATTAGAATAATTGTTATTTGTATTAGAATTCATATTGTTATTCATGTTGTAGTTATATCCTCCCGTGTTAGGAATATTATTGGTCAGATTTGGGACTGGATATATAGTATCAGTATAGTTGAAATTATTTCTACTATTGTACTGAGGATTAGGATTAATGTTCTGATTATAATTCATGTTCATATTTGTATTCGAATAACTGTTCAAATTTGTGTTACATTGAGCTAAATTATAATTATTAAAAGAATTTAAATTCATATTTTCGTTGGGGTTATAAAAACCACCTGAGAGATTAGAATTCTGAGTCATATTAGGGTATTGATTTATATCAGTGTTAATATTGGAATACATTCCGCTTGAATACATCGAGCTCGAGTTATCTTGGTTATTGATATTATTAATGTTGCTTATTGGAACTGTACTTTTAGTGTTGATATTGGTATTGTTATTTGGTGTTAAGTTAAAATTGTTATTGTTTGGGTTATTTTGGCTATTGTAATTATTGTTATTATTCTGGTTAAAATCAAAAGTATGAGGAGCATCAAAATTATTTTTTTCATCAACCTTTACATTAAGATTTCCACTAAAATTATAATTTTTATTGGGTTCTTCCTTTTCTGTACTAAAATTACTCAAAGTTGGGTAGGAATTTATATTCGGATTGAAATTACTTTTGTTATTAGGAATAATTTTAAAATTATTATTGAAATTATTGTTATTGTTCATTTTTATTTTATAAAATAATCTCATATTAATTTTAATATCTGATAATTCAATGTAAACATAAAATCCCTTAATATTATATCAGATTTAAATATTTATATTGATTCTAAAACGATTCAATAATTCTTTTTTAATTTTGACATTATGAGAAGCTCCGGAATAAAAAGCAAAGTCTATGTGCATGTAATCATTCAACGCCAATGATAATCCAGCTGTATAAACATATCTAAAAGCTTTTTTGTAATCTCTAACAAAATGGAATTCGTTTCCTAATTTAATTTGATTAGGTAGAAACAGAGTTTCCAGACTAAAATATGGATTTAGTCTGCTAAGAACTTCATTATTTTTGAAAATAGGAATTTCTTTTAGTCTAAGTGTACAAACGTTTTGTATTATAAAATCACATCCATTGTCAATTGAATTTTCTGTATTGAGTAAACTTATTTCTAATAATTTAGAATGGCAGTCGTAGCCACTTAAAACATGATGTTCTTTATATAGAGTAGATCTTGAAGGATTAAGACCTTGGCTTTGATTAAAATACCAATCATTTGCATAAATATTTGTGGCCGGTCTGATAAAAGATTTTTTAATTGTGAAATCATTCGACAATCGCAATTTAAATAGATAATTAAATTCCTTAAAAATGTCAAAGTAGGTTTTCAACGAAGTTACCAATTTCAGATTATCCTCATAATCATGTATTTTATTAAGACAGATTTTTATTTTAGAAGAATTTTCAAAAAGAATACCAAGTAAATTTCCAGAAAAATCTCTGCTGTAACTAACACCTAATCCCGTTCTGTAATGTAACATCATGGATTTAACTAATTTAGAAAAATCAACAGCTACGACATCTTTACTTTCGAATTTTTGGATTCTGGATGCCTGGTATTTTCCGAATTTAAAAGCGCATGTAAATGGAAGATTAGTACTTATATTATTAAAGGAGATTCTTACAATAGGGGTAACATCGAAATTTATTAATTTAATCATTTTTGTTTCTGTTGAAAGCTGCATATCAAAATTTAACAACTGCAGAAGGTTTGGAGAATTATTATCAGCTAGTCTATATGAGAAGATATTATGGAATTTCATGGTATATTTTAGAGAATACAAAGACTTGGTTTGATTAAAATGAAAAATTAAAGGTTTGTCTTTAATTTCTTGTTTTGTGATTAGAGATAGTAATTGAGGGTATTTTTTAAAAGGAAATTTGATATAAAAAGATTCCCCTGAGTCTTTATGATCATAACCTATTTGTGCCATTTATTTTTTGGATTATGTCTATTTTAAATAAATAAATTTTAGTATAAATTAATTCTATAAATTAAATAAAATTATACATAATTTTTTCTAAATTTATTATTATACTACAATGAATAGCGATCAATTCAAAACAGATTTTTATAAAGTTTTAGGTGTATCAGAAAATGCTACCCATGATGAAATTAAAAAGGCCTATAGGAAATTAGCTTTGAAATGGCATCCAGTAAGTAGAAAATATATGATTTACCATAATGTTGATAGGATAAACATGTCGAAAACAAAAAAGATGCTGAAGAAAAATTTAAAGTTATAAACGAAGCTTATGCGATATTATCTGATAAAAGTAACAAACAAGAATATGATGATTACAGAAAGTACGGGGAGTCTCGAGGAAAGAAATTTGATTTTAAATCACATTTCGACATGGAAAGAGAAGATCCTTTCGAGATGTTCGAAAAATTTTTCAATAGAGATTTCAAAAATTTTGGTTTCGAAGATGATGACGAAGATGATTTCTTTAATTTTAGTAACTTTGGAAATTTTGGACGTTTCAAGAGCAATATGGGGACTAAAATGGATAATAAGTTCCCATCTTCTTCTGGTTCTAGTTCGGGAGTAAGTAAAAGCGTGCAAAAGACAACTCAGATAATGTAAAATAATTTTTAAAACTCATCTCTATATTTTTCATCCTTTAGAAACGGAAAAAGAATAACAAAAACTGTTACAACAACTATTGACAAAAACGGAGAAAAAAAAGTTGAAGTTATAGAAGAAACTGACGACGGAAATGGAAATAAATCAACTAAAAAACAAATCTCAACTGGAGGGGATAATTTCGGAAATTTTGATGGATTCGATTCAGATGATGATTTTGGATTCGGTCTAGGAAGCAAAAAGAAACAAATTAATAAGAAACAGTTAAGATAAAATTTATTTAGAATAGTAATAGAAATTATTATTTATTTTATTAAAACAAAATGTAAAAGTCTATACTCTACTTTCAATTATATAAGAGAATCAATCATTATTATATATTTTCATAAAAATTTACCAGAGTAATATATTACTTATAATTATTTTAATTTTGAAATAAATTAATGCAGGAATATATATAATATGGGAAATCTATCTTCAAGAGGGCCTAATACAGAAAAAATTAAAGAAAATGGTTCCTGCGACTATTTACGATTTGGAGTTTGTGAAATGCAGGGTTGGAGAAGTCGAATGGTATTGAAATAAATAAAAATAGGAAGATGCAACCATAGCAGCTGTAGAATTCGATAAAAACAGTTCAATTTTTGGTGTACTAGATGGTCATGGGGGTAAATTTTATTTAAATATTAAACAAAAATTTTTCCTCTTCTAAACAGGATCCCTGATTTCGCAATTCGTAGCCTCAAATTTTATGAAAATATTGACGCAAATGAAATCCTATAAACTAAAAAAATATGAGCAGGCACTTATTGAAGCATATATTAAATTCGATGAAATTCTTAAAATGGAAAAAGTAAACCACTTGCTGATTAAGCAATATAATAATATTCAATCTGGAAACAAATATGAAATTAATATCGAATTCAAATTTGACAATAATAGCGAAAATAGAATAATGGAAGTTATTTCTAATAATTCTCCAGGAAGAAGTGGATATTTAAAAAATAATATAAATACAAATGAAAAAAACCCAGAAATACTGTCAATTAAAAAGAAAGAAGCTAATACTTTACAAGAAAAAAATTTGTCTAAAAAAGATAAACAAAGAACCCAAGATTTAGAGAAAAATGATAAAGAAAATCAGTCATCCTCTCCTTTACCAAATAGTTCAAATAAAGTTGAGGACTCATCGTTAAAATATTCCGCTAATAATATTAGTGCTGAAAATTATTCGAGTCTTATTTCGAATGATATGGGTACCACTGCTAATATTTTATTGATTAAGAATAATATGCTATATCTGGCAAATGTAGGGGATTCCATGGCTGTTTTATTCAAAAATGGCCAGGCGATTAGATTAAATCATGAGCACAAAACAACTCTTCAATCCGAATTTACTCGAGTGACTAAAAGCGGTGCAAAGATAATAAACAACAGAATAGAGGGAAGACTAAATCTTACTAGAGCCATCGGTATATTTATAATATAACGATTTTAAATTAAGGTGACCTAAGTTTTAAAAGAAACCCAGATATGAATTTTTATGAACAAGCTGTGACAGCTTATCCACAAATAACTACTATGAAAATTACTAAAGATTGTGACTTTATAATTATGGCTTGTGATGGAGTCTGGGATTGCGTAGATGCCCAGAAGTTATGTGAACATATATCTATAAGACTAAAATCGAATTTTAAGATTGCCGATATAATCAGTGATTTATTCGATTCGATTATTTCTAAAACAAACAATAGTATTTATTTATATAAATAATAATTTTAGCTCCTGTAGGAACTGATAATATGACATGTATAATTGTTCAGTTTGTTCACAACGATTGAATATAAATCAATATTTTTAAGTGATCAATAATAATTTAAATAAAAGATTTATAAAAAGGTTAAAATATATATAAGAGTCAATTGTATTAGTTGAAAGAATTTAATAGGTATATATTCTAAATTTTTAATGTGCCTTAAATTTATAATCTAAAAATCAAATTAATTTATATTTCAATGAAAACAATATCAATATTAAATAACAATCGAAAAATTTCTTTTTTATCCTTGGCAAGTTTGGGTTTAGCAGGGTACAGCTATCTAGACACAGATACTTATTATTTATTAATTGGTGTTAAAAGAGGAATAAGGAGTATCTCCACGGGAATCAAAATAATTGCTAACTATTACATAGTATATTTCAAAAAATTTTAACTTAATTTTTAGAATGGAGTGTCTAAAGATACTCATGAATACGCTTCGGTAAAGTTATACCATCTCTTCAAAAAAAATTCAGGAACCTACATAAAACTTGGACAAAGCTTATATCAAAGCGAACATATTTTACCTGAGCCATTCATTCGCAACTTAGAGCCATTATGTCAAGAAGCTCCTAAAACAGACTTTGATTCTGTAAAGGCGTTAATTGAAAGAGAATTCGGCAAAAAGTTTGAAGAAGTATTTGAATATTTTGAAGAGAAACCGATAGGGTCTGCATCGATAGCACAAGTACATAGGGCGCGTCTGGTAGATGGTCACCAGGATGTTGCTATTAAAATTCAACATCCGATGATTTCTGTTCATTGTCCATCTGATGTTGCAATCACTAAATTAGCTACAAAAGTTGGAGAATACCTTTGGCCTGGAATAAAACTTCAATGGATTTCAAAAGAATTTGATTTGAATATTTATAAAGAAATAGATTTTACCAATGAAGCCAGAAATTCAGAAAAAATCAAAAAATTGTTTAAAAACGATCAAAGAATTGTCGTCCCTACTATAAATTGGCAATATACTACTAAGAAAGTGATCACAATGAGTTTCGAAGAAGGAAAGTCTATAGTAGATGTTAAATACAGAGCAGAGAATCAGATAAAGGCAGATGAAGTAGCAAAATTATTAACAGATGTATTTTACAAACAAATATTCCGATTTGGATTTGTTCATGCTGACCCTCACCCAGGCAATCTATTCATAAGGAAGGAGGTAGTAAATGGAAAGAGAATCACTAGGCTTATTTTATTAGATCATGGGTTATATAGAGAATTAGATAAAGAGTTTGTATATAATTACGCCTTGTTATGGAGAGGAGTATTTATGCAGAATCCTGATTATATCAAACGCGCATGTTATTATTTTAATGTAACCAAGCCAGAATTATTTACATCAATCGTAGTTAATAGAAATTATCACGAAGTTATGAACAAATCAGTGAAATTCGACACAAATAAAAGACTAGGAAGATCAGGACGTAATAAATTATTTTTAAATTTTTTATAGAAACTCTGGAAGAGAAAGAAAAAATTAAACAATTCATCACAAATAATTTAAAATTACTCACGGGTACTTTAAGTGATATGAGATCTGAAATGATACTTTTGTTAAAAATAAATGGATATCTAAGAAGTATCGATTGTAAAATTGGAGATCCTATTAACAACTATAATATGATGGTAAGTATATAAATATTAAAACTTAGATTTATTATATATATAAAGAGTTGATGGAGGGAGAAAAAATTTATGGCGACAACACAAGTACCAATAGAGTTAGATTGTATTATGAGTATTACTTTTTCAAATCATTTGTTATGTTTTGGAGTTTCTACATCTACATTTCAAACTTATTGAGAAAAAATAAAATAGAAGACAAAGAGCAAGAAGGAATATTCGAAGCTATATAGAAATTTGTGTATTTTATTTAGTTTAGATTAATAGTTGAATAAATTGTATACAAATAAAAATTTTAAGAAAATATTTTGTCATTTTTAAATAGATAAAATTTAAAAAATCAAAAAATTTTTAAATAAAATTATATTCAATATATATGAATTCAACAAAAATTTTGCAAAGTGAGGAGTTTAAAGTAAGGATTGATAATTATACTTTTAGATTAGATGTGACATGATAAAATACAAATTAGATGAATGTGTGAAAACTAATCTTCCTATTTCTATGCAAATAAACTGCGGAGAAATATTCAACGCTTGGAAGAAATGTAAAATTAATGCCAATTCAATACAGAATTGAATTCATTTTAATTAAATATAATATTAATATTTTAATTCAATATATTTATTTATCTTTAAGTAGTTCCAATCTAAAAAAATAATATGAATTAAGACAAACAAATTATTTTTTATTTGGTTTGGTTTAACCCTTTTTTCAATTGTTTACTTAATTATTATCTCTAGATATAAAACAGACACATAAGCTGAGTTAGAGTCAGTAAAAGGACAAAAAATCTAAATTGAACGATATTAAAAATTCCAGATTCTAAAAGTATGACAAAGAACAAAACATTTAAACGTAAATTTAGAAAAGAAATCATCACCAAAAAAGAATTATGAAAAAAAGAAAAAAGGGAAAGCACCGGTAATTCACAAAAAGATCAAAAGAATAAACTGATAAAGAAACAGCATCATCAGAAAGTAAACTTATGCACCAGCATCTAAATTCTCTTTCATCCAATCAAAAATCATCTCCTCCTGGACTAACAAATAAATAAAAAAAAGAAAATGTATTTTGTTATTTAAATAAAATTTTTTTCACTATTTTTATTCTCAAAATAAATTTGTTAAAGCTCATTACACATCTATTACAAAATTAAAATATTAATTTTTATCTAAATAATAAGGTGACGTCTTTGAAATAGTTTATTTACAATCAAGGTGAATATTTTTAATTTTTATAATATAAATAATCTATTTAAAAGTTTCTTTTCCAAATATATTTTCTATATAAGTCTTTTATTTAAATTTTTTTCCCCTTATTTAAATTGTTTGAACTACTTAATTCATTTTCGTTATTTTTCTTTTGGGTTTTCTCGCTTTTGTCTGTTGTATCATCAGATTGTCCTTCTTTTTGATTATTTTTTGCTTTTTGAGCTTCGTCGGCTTTTTTTTCATTAAATTCATCTACTTCTTCTTTAGATCCTTTAGTCGCCTCCTCTGATGGCTTGGGCTCATTCGCCTTAGAGTTCTTGGGTTGAGTTCCCATAGACTTTGATTTTCTTCTTCTTTCAGCTTCACTTTCGCTTTCATTTTCAGTTCTTTTAATTTGTATTAAATTGACTAGAGAAATAAATGCTAATATGAAAAATATGAGAAAGAATGATTTAAACTTCATTTTTGATTAATTTTATTTTTGATTAATTTAAATATAATTATCAAAAAATTCAAATTAAATTTTAATATATAGAATTAATTTAGAATGAGTGCCATTTTCTTACAAACCTATTTTCTAAGATATATTTTTTAATTTTTCTTGAATTTTTAAATATTTATATATTACCCTCACCTCCTGCTGCTGCACATAAGGATATCCATTCGCTTATTATAACTCAACAAGTGGTTGCGATAATTATTAAAATTTACATTAAATATCATATATAAATTAAATATTTTAGATTAAATAAAATTGGTCCATTTACGATTGGGGATTGGGGATTGGGGATTGGGGATTGGGGATTGGGCCAATCCCCAATCCCCAATCCCCATCCCCAATCCCCAACAATTTAATATGACTATTTTGTTTATTTTT
>Ga0169931_10013964_pt1 | contig 10914 bp, 14 predicted proteins | sample Kivu_15m_20L_FD_129675 | JGI IMG/M metagenome (GOLD analysis project Ga0169931, IMG submission 129675) | Freshwater microbial communities from Lake Kivu, Western Province, Rwanda to study Microbial Dark Matter (Phase II) - Kivu_15m_20L... | ecosystem: Environmental > Aquatic > Freshwater > Lake... | reverse complement strand
AATATCTCTTTTGAACCTAAAATTGAGGAGGCTTACATAGAATCAATTTTGAAGTCTTACGACAAGCTCCTGGAAGAAACTAAAAATATCGATGTTCAGAAAGCAGAGGAGCAAGTAGAGGATACTTCACAAGCTATTAATGATTTCATTTCAAAATACGGAAATGAAATAGGAAAATTATCTGAAATCGTCAGTGAACTTCCTGGAATTCAAAATAGCGATAATAATTTGAAACCAAATCATCCCCCCGTAAATGACCGGCCTGCTGCTCGCTCATCTATTCATTTTATCATACCTATAATCATCGTTTTAATTTTGGTTTTATTATTCGTATGGTTTTTAATACGAAGAAAAAGAACAACAACGAATAATATTGAATATGTAAGACAAATAGAATCCGAAATTTAGATAATTCCAAATTAAAATTAAAGGTGTATTTATTATTTTTACAACTACTCATTTTATCTTAATTATTTTTAAAGTATATGCAATTAGTAGAATATAAGTGTAATTAGAATTTTATCTAAGTAGGTTTTTAATTTTATAACCTTACTTGATTTTATTTATTATTTTTATTATGATTTACAATTTCAAACATATTAAATTAAATTTAAAATGGCCGATAGTTTTAAATTATTTCCAATTAACGTAAAATTTTATTTAATATAATATTGTTTGGGGATTGGGGATTGGGGATTGGGGATTGGCCCAATCCCCAATCCCCAATCCCCAATCCCCAATCCCCACTGTATATTTTTACAAATTATCAATCTTAAATCGTTACTTAAAATATTACATAAGAAAGGTTTTATTTTGATATTATAATAAAATATATTAAATAATATTTCTTCAAATGATTTACCCAACTATAGTACATAATCACTCATACACTAAAGTATACCTTATTTTCGTTGATTTAATCAATTTAATTTAAGTTTCTTCTTTTCAAAATCATTAAAAAAAAATTCAAATCCATATCTGATTCTCTCATCAGATTTCCTAACTCTTCCGAATTTGTGAATGATATGAAGCTAAAAATTAATTTATAATATTAGAAATAATATAACTATACAACTTTTGCTTTGCTCAAAAAGAATTTACACTTGTTATCACTAGTCATATCAATCGCCATTTTTCCTTCTTTATTTTTGATAAACGGATCAGCCATTTCAAATAACAAAATCTTCACACTTTCTACAAAATTATTCATAGCTGCAATATGGAGCGGAGTTCTTCCTGCAATATCTTGTGCGTTTACATCTGCACCTCTTTTGATTAATACAGAGAAAAAGGTAAATCTATTTCTTTTTGCGGCCCAATGCAAAGCAGTTTGATTGAACTATAAATCAATAACTAAATAATATACATGATCAAAATCATGAACTAGAAACTTATTTTTATATATCATTTCAAAAGCATTTTTTTCATCGCCGTTCTTTACTGCTTGAATAAATTCGTAAGATCCATTCTTCTCATATGGCTTTATTGATCGACTTTTTCCATCTAAAAATTCTTTCATTGTAATGTTAAGTTTCTTTAAATTAATCGCAGCCTTAATTATTACTCTTTTCATCTTTAATAAAAGTTCTTTTTTCCGTTCTATTCAAAATGAATGATAGTCTTAATTATACTTACCCTGTTTCTTATCAATTACAATTTTCTCGATTTCCTTGTTCATTTCATAGGTCAATTTGTTCTTGCTTACTAATTCATCCAAAAACTTCAGCATCTCTTCGTCTTTGTCAATGTCTATCATGTCTTGACATATTCTGAATTCCTTAGAAAATTTTGAAGAATCATTAAGTTGAAATTTTTCGGAGCATTTATTGGCTATTTCTACGTATAATGCATCTATATTTTGTTTTTTCTCAGTTTTTCTTAGATCATCCATTATCTTGTAGTCTATTTCTAAAATGCTTGATGGTGAGAACTTTTCTTGATTATCATCTTCTCTTGTGATAAAATTTTTAACAGCCCTTTTTTTATTCATAATCTTAACAATTTGTCTTTTACTACTGTCTCTAGTTAGATTCGTTTTAGTATTTTGGTCTATTCCTTTTCTGTAAATATCAAGAAATTTTGATTTTTCTGTAGCTGTGAGAAATACTTTATTGCTGCTACGAAAAGTTTTCTCTGAATATGAATTATTATCAGATTTGCTTGATTCGCCTTTTGTATTTTTCCGTTTATTAAGAAGAATCACTGGTTTTTCTTTAGGGTCTAATTCTAAATTCTGGGAAATGTGTTGCTTTATGTTTAAGCCTAAGTCTGATATATTTTCACTAAGTGAGAAGTTCCTTTTGAATTTCGAAATTTCGCTTTTGTTTTTGAAAACCAATTCACTTAAGGAAAAATTCGAAAATTGATAATTTAAATTTTCTTTCTTCTTTTTAATCGAATGAGGTTTAATCATAGTGGGAAAAGAAAGTAGAGATCCTCTCTGTTCGAAAGATTTAAAGATTATAGTTTGAACATAAATAGGATCGACATCTTCAAGACTATCCCTGTGATGAACATTAGAGCAACTATGAATTTTTCTCTTAATAAAAGTATTAATATATAATTCCTTACTTCATTTTTAGTATTATCAGATTTTTTCGTGGTCTCGTTATGAAACATGATATTTCTATAATGATCAAATTTGTTTTGAAATTGATGCTGAGTCTGTATTTGATAATTATGTTCATGTAGATGTTGATGTAGATGTTCCAACTCTGCCTTATTAAAATTTTTATTTTTACTTTTGATCATTTAATATAATAAAAATTAAAATTTATGCTAAAACAATTCCTCTGTATAAAAGGAACGATAAATAACTTAATTTAGCTGTGTTATAATCTTATAATAATAAATCCTATTTCTTTTACTTATAAAAGTTAATTTATTTAGTCGAAATTATAACACATCAATAAAATTGTACAGATTCTCCTCTCCTTATGTTCTGATTAACAGTTCTTAATTTCCAGACACTAATCTTTTAATACGATTATTGTAATATTTATTATCTTACCTCGACTCCATTGGAAGAGACACAGGAATGACGGGCCTTGTCTTCTCCAATGAATTTACTTTATTACTGCTACTATGATCTAAAAATCATAATTTGATTATTTCGATTCTTCAGCTTCCGATGATGAGATACTACTATTATTAATTATTTATATTTTTTATTTATAATTTAGTATTCTACATAAATGATAACATAGTCTTATCTTATATAATAAAATATTCACATTTAGAATAGTCAAATTTAAAATTTGTAGTTTAATTTCACAAATTTTATTTAAATACAATTTGTATCTCCTTTTTCTCGTAATTAAGCAAGTAATCTCTAACACCTTTGTATATTTTCTCACTGAAAAGAAATTTATTGAAATAATTTAAAATGCTTCTATTAGAATTGTTGGAATTTTTCATTTTGTAAATCAAAATCATTTGAATTAGGTTGATTATTTTCGAGTTGATCTTTTTATTCTCGATTTTGTAAAAAAGTTGGGGATTTTCAGAATCTGAACTGAATGATTTATCGCTTGTATTTTTCCCAGTTGTGCTCAGATTTCTTGAGCTTTTAACACTCTCATTTTCAGAAGAGTTACCATTCATTCTGGCCACATTCAAAAATATTTCGTTACACTTTTTACTAAATGTGAAGCTATATTTCTCTACGGTATCGTAGTTAATAAATTTGTAAATTCTCTTGATTTCGTCTTCATTTAGAATCAATGAGCTGTTGAAGAAAATTTCTTTTAAATTTTGTGGTTTCTCTGAAGAAAGGAAAGAATCCAATTCGTATTTGACGGATTGATAATCGTTGATTATATTTGAAAGGGAAAGATTTAAGGTATTCAACTGGGAATTTTTTCTAAACTCGTAGCTTGTGAAATATTTAGTTAAGTCTGCAAAAGTATCTGAGTCTAAATCGCCTATTTGAAGGAATTTAAGCCTGTGATGGATTATATTCTCTAAATGAAACACCTTGTTGAACCTTAAATGAATGGAAAGATTTGTGAATTTTTCAAGTTTGGGGTTTTCGTTGAAATTGACAGTTTTAAAAAACTTGGAAATCGTAGGATATTTCCTGTTATCAAATGGAAGATAAGGAATAATCACTTTCAATGTATGGATAGAGGAATTGTCTTCTGTGTTATTTAACATCCTGAAAATGTCGAATAAAAATTTATGAAATACAAGCACGTATTTGTCACTGTTTGAAATTATTCTAGGCAGATCTGCTTTTATCTGTAAATCGCTTAGTGCCATTTTTAGTTGCAGGACATAGAAGAGATTTTCTAAATTTTCTTCAAAATTTTTTAAAAGTTTGTTGAGGATATCTGACTCCGCAGCGAAAGAATCGAAGTAAAGATATTCCGATTCTACTTTATTAAATCCATTAATGCCTGTTTTAAGGTTTAAATTGAAAATTGATGAAAGTTTGAATAAACCGTTAGAAGAATAATTTCCATATTCTTCTCCACCAAATAAATTAAGTTTTAAACACTTCATTTGATTATTTTTGAATATGATACTTATCATCTTTTGGAAAGAAACATAGTCTAAGCTGTTGAAATCTAGACTAAGTTGATATAAATTTTGAATATTAGTAAAGAGACTTAACAGGTGTAAATTTGTGAGATTTAAATGGGATAATTTCAAGGCCTCGCTAATTTCCAGTTGCAAACTCTCTGGAAAATTAAGAATCAAAATCTTAATCTTGTCAAGTTTCGAAATGTAGTAAGAGTATATTATAAGCAGATCCAAATGATGACGATTTTGTTTTATAAGCTCGGTGTAGGTCATATTAGTAGAATTACCTCTGTTCAAATCTCGAGAATATTTTCTAAAGCCATAGAGCTTTTCCTTTCTGTATGTGTTATAATATGAATCATAAAATTCACCATGTAAATTCCCCATCGAGAGATCTAGCTCAATCTCAAATAAATTTGGAAAAAGCCATTCTATATTAGACAAAACAAGAAGGAAAGCGCTAAGATCGTTTATTTTATTAGGCACGAATATCTTTAGTCTCTTTACTGTTTGGAATTTGTTGAGTAAAATTACAAACTCTATAGGGAGCTCGAAATCCTGCTTGATTTGATTGATGTGAGATTGTGTATAATTAAAAAGAGCTGAATTTGTAAGGTTTTGTTTAGGTCTTTTAGTAAACAGGAATTCTCTCTCATAGACAGCAGACGAATTCATAAGCCTTGAACTGTTATTTAGAGAGCTAATATGATTCGGGTGATGACTATTATTATTGTTATTATTACTATTATTATTGTTATTATTCACGCTTGAAAAAGAGCTTCTCGTTAAATCTGAACTAAAGGAATTTTTTCCATTCAAATTGTCTCTGTACCGTTTTATAACATCAACATTTTTATCTAACAGATTATCAATTGCTTTTATGAAATCTTTGTAAGTGTTAATCTTGTATTTTGTTTTTGTTATGTTCCTATCAAAAATAAAATCTGACAGTTCCAGATATGAATATACCAAAACTAATGCAAGTTCTTCTATGTTATTATTAAAAAAATAAAATTCCATGTTGTAGTTTTTTTGAATAATGTTGTCTAAGCTAGTCTTCAAATCCTCAAAAAATTTCGTTATGTCCCCTTTGTATTTTGTATTGAACATATTCTGACATTGGGTGATCATTGTCTTTAAAATGTCTGCATTAGAATCTGGAATGAAATCTTGAAATATTTTGTCAATCTCCCTTCCTATTATCTCTTCCTGAATTGGAGCGAGGGTTTTGTAAAGAGATATCTTCAGATTGATAAGAGAATCTTCTTCAAGTAGAGTTATGTAGTTTTTATGGTTGATTTTTAGAAATTTTTTAGAAATGAGTTTATTTTCTATATTTGATGACTGTCTGAGCATCAAGAGAATTAATATATTTTAATATTTATAAAAAATTTTATTTTTATAAATTTGTAATAGATAATAATTTCAGTTATTTCTTAATTAATATAAAATTTAGTGAGTATAGATATATATATGGGGATTAAATTTTGGAAAACTCAGAGATAGTTTCTTTAATTATCGAAATTTCTTCATCTGAAAAATCTTCTTTATAATCTTCAGGTAAATCTAACTTAAGTTTTTCTTTGTATTCTCGATAATCATATTGTGTGCTATTTAATAAATTGATTAATTCCATAAGTTTCTTCTCTTTTTGAAGATAGTAATTAATATCTAGAAAATTTTCAATTTCATTATAAAGATTTTTATCTACAAATATATACATATGAATAACGATATATCTTACAATCATCAAACAATTTTTTGTATTCACCAGATTGCTTTTGTTCTTCGATTTTGTGTATTGCAACTTCTTTAGTTGATTTCTTTTTATGTTTCTGATTTTTTGAAGATTTTGGTATTTTCTGGAAACCTTTTGAATTGTGATTGAAATCCTAAATTAATTTATATGATATGATACAGTAAAAAGTATGTTTAAATATATCGCACAAATAAAGATAATTATACCAAATATTATTATTGAAATTTTTGTAAATTCTCTCATTTATAATAATTTTAATAAATTAAAAAAGAAATGTCGAATACAAATTCTAACTACACGAATTATTTGAATTCACAAAATAATTCCAGCAGCTTCAACCCTTCAGCTAATTCTAGCTATTCCTTACAAAATCAGCAACCTAATAATTCTTACACATTCAATAATCACTTTAGTAACAATTCACAAGTACAAGCACGATCTTTATGGATAGGAGAAATTGACCCTTGGATGGATGAGGAGTTTATGGCTAGTATATTCCAGGAAGTTGGTATGTATTAAAATAACTCATATATCCATATTAATTAAAATAAATTTAAGCTAACGTAAAGAATCTAAGGATCATCAGAGATAAAATTAAAGGAACAAGTCTAGGATATGGATTTGTAGAATTCGATAGCCAAGAGACTGCTAAGGAGGCACTCAACGCCTTGAACGGTAGACTAATTCCTGAGAGCAACAAGTAAGACAAAAATTAAAATTCTTTTTTTAGAACTCTCAAATTAAACTGGGCTTCCTATAGTGCTGGAAAACAGGCTTTATTAAACAGTAACCAAGGAATAGTTGACTATTCAGTAAATATTTAATTTATTCCTTTAGATTTATGTGGGAGACCTTGATCTTTCTGTTACTGAGGACAATTTAAAATACTTTTTCAGCAAATTTTATAGCAGTGTTGTAGGGGTGAAAGTTATAATTGATCCTGTTAATAAAAATAGTAAAGGATATGGTTTTGTTAAATTCGCGGAACAATCTGATGCTAATAGAGCACTAGCAGAAATGAATGGGAAAATTCTGAATGGTAAGGCGATCAAAACTAAGTAAGATTATATTAAATTATTAATATTACCTATTTAGTCAAGCCTCTTTTAAGAAAAATGCCCCGGAAATTGGTTTAATAAATAACAATAACCAACTGAATTCCATGACAAGCAGTATGCTTTCTCAAAATTCTTACAATATGTACAACAATTACTCAGGAAGTCATAACACAGACAGTAATCAGTGTTATTTTAATTATCCAAACAATAATAATGAAAATAATTTTGGGCTTATTGCGTCAAGTACAATTGCAGGAAAAAATAATAAAATTTCGTACAATTCTAATCAGTCATATAACAACAGAAATTTCAATCCTGAACTAAATTACACAAATGAAAATACATCAGGCAGCTCTAATTCAAATTTAGCAAATTTAAATAATTTTTATAAAAGGTAATGATTAGTTTTTATCCCCCACTTAGCAATATTAACTCAAATGTTGATTATTCATCAGATTTGTATTCACATGGTCCGCATTATAATTTAAATGATTTCTACTATAATAATTACAACACTAAGAACGGATTCAACAATAACAACACAGGATGGAAAAATTACTCTAACAACAATTTGAATAACAATAACGCTTCAAAAAATGAGATTCTTAACTCCAGCTACAATCCAAATTACTATAATTATTTAAATAATAATCAACAAGTTTCTAATAAATTTGGTAACAATACGGGGATGAACCCTAACAGTTCTAATATGCAATCTAAAAACATAAATTATACAAATAAAACCAAAAATGTTTCCCCTAGTTTAGATATAGGAAAATCAAACAGTTAATAAAAAGAAATCGAATTTTAAATATTACAATAAAATTTAATTTATTAAGACTTTTTTCAAGAATAATATATAACTATGTCTTATTATATCCTTATTTAAAGAAAAGAAGAAATATAAATCTAAAATTTAATAATCTTCTTGTTTTGTATTATATATTCTATAAATATAATTTTATCCTATATCCTGACGACAACTTGGGCACTCTTTCTTTTGCTTGAACCAAGATTCAAGACATACAGAATGAAAGATATGCCTACATGGAGTCATCATGTAAGGCTTCTTGTTGATATTATACTCATATTCATGAAAGTCGATTATTTTATTCCAACAAGCTTTTAGAAATTTGTAAATATTTCTTGTTCCTCCTTCTGAATTTACCGCAACAAAATCATCTGAAAAATGTTTGTATTGCTCAGGATTAAACAGGGAAAACAGACATATGATACAGTCTAAGTATTCTGCATCAGGTTTAATTGCAACTATGTCATCTTTAGACATATAAAAATTAAAACCATTCTTGTTGAAGTTATAAGGAACAAACCATCTAGGTCCGAATATACTTTGCGAATAAAGCAGCAACACCTAATTTAACAGTATAATTATATATATATATTAGTACTTCAAATATCATCAGCAATGAACCGAATGTAAGTAATTTATTATCAGTACTCAATTGAAATAAATTATCAGAATATCCCCTGTAATAAAACGGTAAGAATATTTTGTTTAATGAAAATAGAAATACATTTATAAGAGGCATAGACAATCTGTTATCATAGATGAGATTGTAAATTATTTGAGGTATCCAAGTACCGCTAATGGCTATTAGTATGTAGGGCTTCTCAAAAAAGAATTTCATAACATAAAATAAAGAGAAGAACATAACTAAGTAGAACAGGAAATAGAAGCGAATAAGTTTTCTTCTGAGTAAATTTGGGTCATTAAACAACCTGCTATTTTTCATGTTGAATAGGTTGGTAAGAAGTCTAATTTCAAAAATAGAAAAATTGAAGAAATAAAGAAAAGCTGGTATCCCAAATTGAAACATATAGATCTAAAATGGTTTTAATATTTTAGGGATAAATTTACGTAACTTAAATTTTACCTCATACCCTACTGTTAGGAAAAAGTGGCATAAACAGCCATATGCGTTCCAAACCGCATTCTGTACAATAGTTACTAGAGAAATGCTATTTGCTAATGTATTTGAAGAGTTTACTTGTTTATTTAGCCATAATGTGTTGAAAATCTGCGCCAAAGCAAAGATGCATACAATGACAGAATAGGCTATTACATTTGCATAGTCTTCATATTCTTCCTCTATAAACAAAGAAAATGTTAAATTGCTGATTCCCTCACATGTTGAGCTGAATGAACCTATGAAATTCTGAATCAATTTTGGATCAGTTGATAGATTGTTACTCCAGTCAAATTCTAATTGGGATCTACAGTCTATAGATTATATAATTCCACATACTATAAATCACATCATTTGTATCAAATATTTCTCCAAATTCAACTATACTCAAAAAGGATTGAGTTAATGAAGTGTTTGTAACAGTTGTATTTACAAATGGAAAATTGATAGATTTGACTATGATCCATTTATCAAGAACGTTTCCGTCAAGCATCCTAAATGTTACAAATATCCTTTCACTTGAAGTAACCTTGTTGAAATATCGTTCAATCTTCAAAGCTATTTCGCCTTTGTTACGATTATCCAGATATTGATTGGAAACTTCAGAGTGCCAATTTCCTTTGTAAGTAATCATATTCGCGTAGGAGTAAAATTTCATAAATTCTGCTTCGTTATCTTCATTTATATTCGCTGATGAAATCTCCTCTGTGTAAGTACCATCCTGAGTGCTATCTAAAATCTCATTCTTATCTACTATTTGATCCTCATTAAATCCGATGTTTTCTTTTAAATACCTACTTCCATCTAATTTGGTTTTTCGTATTAAATTTTCTTCTTCTTGTTCTAAAGCTTTTTCCAAATTTCTAAAATTTTCTAATGAATCAGAGTCTGAATATGTTCTGATTATTTTCTGTCCCAAATCATTTACAAATATCCCAAGGATAAGAATCCCTATAGTATAGGCTGAAAATTTTAAAAATAATTTGAAAATTTTGTTTAATTTCAACACAATATCCGCGTGAGAATAATTTTCTAAATTGTTATTTGAATCATCCAAATCGAAAATATTCGAGTCCATTAAAACTTTATAAAATAACATCGGAAATTAATTAATTGAATATTTTTCTTGATTAAAGAATAATTTATATTTGAAAATTGAACGATAAAATGGAAATAAATTATATTTGGACTCGTGTAATTATAATTCTTATGCTGATATATTTTTATCCAATTCTTTTTAAAATATAAATACGAAATAATAAATATTTTTTTAAAATATTTTAATTTAACATATATTCTAATTTCGATCAAATTATATTCTCATAAAACTCAAGTGTGTATAAATATAATAATACACTTAATTTATACCTTTTCACTGAATTTTATATATCTCTCTCCAAAAATCATTGATCGTTGGTCTCTTACCCTAATCCGAATCAAGGCAACTCTCAACCATTGAAATGGCCTCTTAATTGTCAGGCCCAATTAACTCGGTCATTTTGGAAATAAGATTTTTCGAATATTCACCTGTGAAAGTCATCGTTTTCATTATTTCATAATCTTCATCGATTGGGGGGTCTTTCCCCCGTAACTACTTCACATATAATCACACCCACTCTAACATATCAGACTTAAGAGAGTAGTT
>Ga0169931_10013962_pt1 | contig 10914 bp, 5 predicted proteins | sample Kivu_15m_20L_FD_129675 | JGI IMG/M metagenome (GOLD analysis project Ga0169931, IMG submission 129675) | Freshwater microbial communities from Lake Kivu, Western Province, Rwanda to study Microbial Dark Matter (Phase II) - Kivu_15m_20L... | ecosystem: Environmental > Aquatic > Freshwater > Lake ... | reverse complement strand
GAAAGAGCATCTGGCTCCCCTCTCCCCGGACCGGGGCGAGGGTTCGGGGGTGAGCGGTGAAACGCGCCTGCCACGCGCAGCACGGACAGTGCAGAAGGATGCTGGATTCACAGTGTCCACGAAGTGTTGGCGAGGGGACTGGCAGTGTTCTTTGCCCCCTCACCCCCGTCCCATCTCCCCTCGAAGGGGAGAGGGGGGATTGAGGCCGATTTTCGCCCGGATGGAGAGAACTTCAACGCCATTGGGCTGCCGCCGGGCGGCTGAGTGGGTGGAGGTCGATGCCGATTATTTCGCGGCGGCTGTTTGGGGTTCGGATGCGAACGCTGTCATGCGAATGACTTCGACGGTTTCGACGCACACGGTGAGATGATGTTTGGGGATAACAGTGGTGCGGAGGAAATCAACGATCTGATCGCACAGTTCCGGTACTGCAATCACTTCGATGCGGGTGCAGTCTACGGGTGGTAGTGAGGAGTTTTTGAGACCTGTGCGTCCGGAACCACGGCAGGGAATTTCCGTATAGCCTGAGATGCCGAGTCGGACGATGCTGTCGATGAGTTCGGGGGCGAGTGATTCTTCGATGACGATGGTGAGTCTGCGGACGGGGGTCAGTCCGCGGCGTCGGGCGGCGTGGGCGCTGGCGGAGAATGGGCGAAGGTCATCGAGGCCCCGGAGTTCGAGACGGAGTCCTTCCTCTTCAAATTCGGACTGGAGTTCTTCGAGTTTTTCCATGACGCTGGCATCGACCATGGCAGTGCCGGAAAGGTCAAGAATCAGGTTACGTTTCTGCACAAGCCCCACATCTTCGATTTGTCGTCGGAAGGGAATCCAGTTGCTGAAGACGGCGGATTCCCGAGCGATGATGAGGCTGGTGTGTTCATCGACGTCTTCAACTTCGAGATAGGCTTTAAAGAACGATCTGAGGGGTACGCCGTTGGCGAGGTGGATGATCATTTTGAGAGCGACACCGGCGGCGACGCCGATGAGCAGGTCTGTGGCGAGGACGACGACGAGGGTCACCACGAAGATAGCCAGCTGTTCGCGACCGATGCGGTAGACATTGAAGAATTCGTTGGGGTGTGCAAGCCGGGTGCCGGTATAGACAAGCATTGCGGCGAGTGCGGCGAGCGGGATGCGGTGCAGTATCGTGGGGATCAGGCCAACGCACAGCAGCAGGAAAATCCCGTGCCACATATTGGCAAACCGGGTGCGGGCGCCGTTGTCAATATTGGCCCGGCTGCGGACGATTTCAGAGATCATGGGAAGACCGCCGATCATGGCTGCAGCGAGGTTGGCAGCGCCCACGCCAAGCAGGTCGCGATTCATATTGGTGCGGCGTTTGAAGGGATCCAGCAGGTCAACAGCCTTGGCGCTCAGCAGCGATTCGAGACTGCCGATGATGAAGAACATGAAGATCCATTTCCACGCTTTGACCTGGTTGAGTACAGAGAAGTCTGGCTGCGCAATCTCGTCGAACATGCCAAAGATGTGATTGGGCATTTTGACAAGGTATTGTTCTCCGAGGCGGTAGGTTTCGTGGAAAATCTGGTATTCGCTGGCCTGAGTCAGGTTCAGGACCATTCCCAGCGGGACAGCGACAAGCAGCACAACGAGGTGTGCGGGAATAAAGCTGAGGGGTTTGACGCGGCTGCGAACGAGTGGCCAGATGAACATGATCGCGAGGCTGAGGAGTCCGATGAAGGCGATGGCGGGATTGGCATGCCGCAGAAAGTCGGGGATCTGCTGCAGGAGCGAGATTGGTCCGCCTTTGGCATCCATGATGCCGAGGGCCACAGGAACCTGTTTGGAGATGATGATCACACCGATGGCTGCCAGCATTCCGTGGACAACGGTACCGGGGAAGAATTCGCCAAGGATGCCGGCGCGGAGGAATCCGGAGAGGATCTGCAGGGCAGCAGCGACGGCGCCTATGGCCAGCGCGGCCTGATAGGCCTTCTGGTCGGCGGGAAGCCAGCCGCCGGAACTGCCATTGCCCCCGAAATCCTCAACGCAGCCGATCACAATCACGATCAGACCGGCTGCCGGCCCCTTGATGGTCATTTCTGAATTGCTGAAGAACATCGTGATCAGCGCACCGCAGATGGCGGTGAAAATCCCGGCGAGTGGCGGGAAGCCGGACGCCAGTGCAATCCCAACGCACAGAGGGAGTGCGATCAGGAACACCAGAAAACCGGACGTGACGTCCTCGCGAAGAAACGTCAGGAGGCTGGCAGGGTTGCCGCGAGGAACGTGAGAGTTTTGATTCATGGCAGTGATCCGAGGAAGTTTGGAGGTGTGTGCTGGATTTTGACGAGGCTTCCTGCAGCACGGCACCATCAGGGGTTCAGGGTGGCGTCAGTTTTCGGGATTGGGAGTGCAGGCGTTTCCGCGTCTTCTGCGTCGATCTCAAAGAGGCCCCTGCCCTTCAGTCGCAGCAATTCGACCGCTGCGTGGTGCCGCGAGGCAACCCCGGGCTGCGGCCAGAGTCCGCCACCAATGATCAACAGGGTCAGAACAACAACTGAGAAGCGTTCGGCAGGTTGTGAACGCAGTGAAACTGTCGTCTGAAAGCGGTGCCCGGTGAAAATGCGAAACCAGGCTCTGAGGATGGAGATTCCGTTGAGTGCGGAGGAGATGACAAGGATCAGTCCGACGAGAGGGTAGAATTCGACACAGCCCTCCACCAGGAGTTCCATGCCGACGAAACCGATGGTTCCGGGGAAGCCGATGGAGGAGAGTCCGGTGATCAGCGAAAGTCCGGCGAGTGTGGGTGTGTGTTCCGCAAGTCCATAGTAGCGATTGAGCTGAATGCGACCGATGCGGGCTTCGACGGCGCGGATGGTGAGTCCGTAACCGGTGAGCGAGAGTCCGACGGAGAGCCAGACGCAGAGGGCGCCTGTGAGTCCGATCACATTCACCAGTTCGAGTCCGGAGAGAACGAGTGAGGAGTGACTGAGAAACAGAAAGCAGAAGAAGCGTCGGGCATCGGTCTGCACGGCTGCCATACCAGCGGCATACAGCGAAGTGATCAGTGAGAGCACGGCGATGCTTTGCATGGCCCAGCCGGGTACGACGGGGAAGACGAGATGCATCACGGCGTAGGCGCCGGTCATGGGTGTAAGAAACAGGAGGGAGGTACCGAACGACGCTTTCTCGAACAGATCGGTCATCCAGCAGTGTACAGGGACGACGCCCGCACGCAGGATGGCGGCAGCGGTCAGCAGGGCCGCGGAGAGTCCGGAGGCGGAGGCCGTTCCATCGGTGCGATCAACGAGTGCCCAGCCGGCCAGCAACAGCCCGGTGAACAGTCCCATATGCACCAGAAAGACTCGGGTGCACTGGCGACGTTGTCTGAGTTCGAGGAATGGAGGCAGGATGGACAGCGAGAGCAGGATGATCAGCAGCCACGGGTCGTGGCAGCTGAGGGTTGCGTTGGTGAGTGAGAGTGAGAGCAGGGTCAGACTGAGGGGGAAGCGATCCAGTTTCGTGCGGAGTGTGGCAAGGAGCACCAGCAGAAACAGCAGGGAGGCGAGGGCCGGGAGTGGCGCACTGAGTTCATCAATCACGATGATGTCACTGCGGCCGGTGAGCCATTGCAGCAGATCCCAGTGATCATGGGCCTCGAAGGCGTGCACGGTGCCGAAGTCGATCCATTCGCCGATGGTGCAGAGCGAAGTCAGGCCGGCGAAGACGAGCGCGGTGACGTAGGCGCGGGTGAGTTTCCGGGTGCAGGCGCAGACGGCAGCCCCAAGGAGTGGGAGGAGGATGGCGATTTCAAGCCAGGGGAGGTGGAGTTCGCCGATCATGAATGAGCTTTCGCGAGCGATTGGAAGACCGAGTGTGGCGGACTAAGGATGGTGGCTGGGGATGGGACGAACGTCACGGCGTGCGGGTCACTCGGACATCGCAGCATCCTCCAACGGACGCTGCCCTGCTCCGCTTTGTGCGGTGCTGTGACGTCCGGAAAGCCAGTTTGTCCAGCGGCGTTCCATACGATCGGACCAGAGGAATGCGGACGTGATGGGACGTACAAGGAACTCATCGAGGATCGGGTCCAGATTTCCGCGGTCGAAAGCAAATCGATAGAGGCGTGCTTCGCGGGCGGGTGCAGCAACTCCGATCTTCGCGGCAGTACCCTGACGATCACCAAGCGCGTTAATCATGGCATTGTAATCTTTGAGCAGTGAGGGGGCGCGGACAAGCTGCAAAGTGCGAAAACAGGCGTGTCCGATGATATGAATCAGGGGAATGTAACGCAGGCCAAAGCCGATTTCGGTGACGATCAGGCTCACCTGAATCAGGGAGGCGAAAGCGAGGCTGCTTTTGATGTCGGCCTGGACACTGGAGGCCATGGCGGCGAAGGCACAGGTGGCAAGTCCCAGGAGCACAACCAAAGCCTGCAGAAGCAGGGATTCTTCCAGCAGTGGCCCCATCCGCAGGAGCAGAAAGGCGCCCAGATGCACGGAGAGGGCTCCATAAAACACGGCACTGGACGGAGTGGGTCCTTCCATGGCTCGGGGAAGCCAGCCGGAAAAGGGGATGAGCGCTGATTTGCCGGCGGCTGCAAACAGCAGCAGCAGCCCCACGAGGAGTGCCGAGTCCGGCGAAATCACAGCATGGCCTGCGGGCCACGCGCCCTGCCCTGCAAGCCCTGCAAAGTCACCGGAGCCGGACAGATGATGCAGAGTGAGTGCAGCGAGGAGGAACGCCGCGTCGGCAATTCGATAGATGGACCACACTCGCAGACCATTCTGAACCGGACCGCGCCGATCCTGAAAAAAGGCGACAAGCAGTGCGGACGAAAGACCCACAAGCTCCCAGCCGAAGAACAACGTTTCAATGGTCCCGGCGGCGGACGAGAGAATCATGCCGGTGAGAAACACGGAGAAAAACAGAAAGAACCTCGGGAACCCCTGTTCGCGGTGCAGATAGCGACTGGCGAACGCGCTGATCACACCGCAGAGCACAAAGGTCATCACCACAAAAGGAACGCTGAGCCGATCGAAGACAAATTTGAGGGTGAAATGAAAATGTGCTTCGGCGGGGCTGCCGGGAGTGCTGTGATGCTCGTGTGTGGCACTGGATTCGTTCACATGGGGAGCTGCGGTGTCAGGCAGACGGACCCAGTCACCTGCCGAGACGGGGACATAGCGGCTGTCGGAAATCAGCATGGTGACGAGGATCGCGAGCGAGGCCACGAGTCCGGTGACGACGGCGATGGCTGTGAGCCGTGAGATGCTGCGTTCGCTGAGCTGGATGCGCAGGAGCATGCACAGGCCGAGTATGGCAGTGAGCAGAAGCGGGGCGGCGACGACAAGCAGTCCAAGGAGTTTCAGCATGATTGGCTGATGCCTTCCGGATGGAAATTCAGAGTGCGGGGTGAATGGTTGCGAAGGGCAGGTGTTCGCGGCGTCCCTGGTACCAGCTGAGTGAACCGGTGGCTTCCGGCAGCGAATCCGTTTCAGGCTGCCAGGGCTGGAAGCGACCGTTGACAAAACGCTGAATGCTGCTGGAATGGGGATCGAGCACAGCGAGTTGCGCCCAGCCATTGCGGCAGATGGCAGCGATGTTAGCGTTGCGTTCCATGATCTGCAGCAGTGCTTCCGGTGTGGATTCGATCAGGAACAGCAGTCGCACGGGTTCGTGAATATCGACCCCCTGCCATGGCAGACCGGGCCTGAGATCACTGGCGGCACCATCCATCACGCCCAGCAGCGAGGTGACATTATGAGGCAGTTTTGTGCCGCTGCCCCAGCCATGGGTGTCGATGGCGGAAAGTGTATAGAGCAGATTAATGCCTTCGCAGACGGGGACGACGGCAGCCAGAATGCGTGCGAGGATAGCGGAGTCAGTTGAATCCAGAGTGGCGTCATAGGACATCAGAAAGGAGCGGCGGTCGAGGAACAGTCCGCGAATTCGGCTGCGGCGGCCGACAAAGCACATGGCATTGGTGCAGTTGCCATATTCGGGGCGAGTTTGGGCGAGGTCTTCAGCGCGTTCCTGGACGTGTCTCAGGGCTTCCGCGGGGATCAGATCCAGACTGGCGGATTCGAACCGACGACAGCGTTCATGGGCGTTGCGTTCGAGCACGGGGCTGAGCAGGGAGCGGAGGGCCCGCAGGTGAGCGACGTGTGAGGACGGGAGCAGTTCGAGGTCGAAGAAGGTGATTTCTTCCGTGGCCGTATTGTGGAGTCCGCCGATGCACCAGGTTTCCTCCGGGATGCAGATGCCCCGTGTTTCAAGTTGCCTGCGGACACGGCGGTCATTGAGCATGGCGGCCAGCGCCCGCGCGTTCGCTCCGCCGGGATTGCCTGAACAGGCACCGCAGTGATAGGCGGATTCGTGCGGGTTGTTGAGGCAGACGGAGCCGTGGCCGAGAATCAGCACGATGCTGGCGAAATCGGAGACGAGCCCAATGTCACGCAGCGAGCGTTCAGCGACGTTCACCATTTCAGAAAGCGTAAATCCGATGCCGTCTTCGTGGGGACCAGCGGGAGTGCCTTCGGGGCGTTCGAGTCGGAGTCGGGTGATCGCCGGTGGAGCCACAATGCGGCGGGCCGTGCGATTGACCCTGGCCGTGAAGCGGGGGAAGAGAATGCGTCCGAGCAGCGGCACGGTGGCGAGTGGTCCGAGGACGGTCGTGAGCAGGGCTCCGGCAAGTGATGAGCGGCTGCCGGTATCAATCCCCTGAGACGCACGTCCCAGAATGCGGCGGGCGGTGGCACGGTGACGATGCGAATCCTCAAGCGCATACACGACGTCTTCAACGATCCAGTTTTTGGGGGTTACGACAACCGGGCAGAGGGCCGTCCATGCCGCTTCAGCAGCACCGCGGTAATACATGGGCACACAGAAGAAGCCGGCATTGCCAAAGGTTTCGACTTCAGGACAGGCTTCTTCAAGATGCCGCCGAAACGACTCTTCACGGGCATCGATGCAGGTGACGATCTGGAACTTTGGCTGCTGGGGTTTGATGTGCGGTCGTGCGGCGCGAATGTGGACGGCATCGAGTGCCTGGTGAAGAAGTCGTCGTTCAAAGGCAAGGTGAAAAAGACGACGTCGTTCGAGACTGTCGAAGGTGCGGACCTCATGATGCAGCTCCCGCCACTGTTCGCAGGTCAGACTGGCCAGTTCACTCGGACCCCAGCCATGAATCTGGGAGAGCTGAAACAGAACAAATGCTTCGTGTTTGCGTGTTGACTGGTGTTGAGCATGCCTGAATTCCGGCAGCAGCCTGGCGGTCGCCTCAGGAATACTGAGTGGCGATCCGAGATTCCTGCGAATCACTTCCGCGGTGGCAAACTGATCAAGCATCAACCGGACGGCCAGAAACTGCATCAGAGTTCCCGGTGGGGAAGCGCGGAACACGCGGTCGGGGCGAGTTTCGGTTTGCCAGAGCATGCCGGCCCAGCCACGCAGTGCCAGCAGCGACTGACGCAGCCACGTTCGCCGTTCGCTCGCGCTGATCCCAAACACCTGCAGGGATGCCAGAATACTCGCGGCAGGCGTCGTCTGGCCACTCCGGAGCGGTTCAAGCGCGGCGGGCAGATCGCGGAGCCAGCGACGAGCACCACGCACTGGTTTTCGAAACAAACCGCAAAAGGCAGTCAGAAATCCGTCTTCCTGATCCGGCAGTGACCACTGTGCGTAGCCCTGATCAAGCCATGCCGCACAGAAACCAACCAGCACTTCATTGACCAGCTCATCCGGGTCCTGACCGGTTTTTGAAAACAGCAGATTGCGGATGCGGACAGCCCCGGCGACCGCATGCGGGTCACCGGGAACCGTGATTGAACCCAGCCCCTGCTCAATCAGTGCCCACATCCATTTCAGTGTCGCCTCTTCCCAGTCGGCTCCCTTCCACTGGTCCGGGAAAGCTGATCCGGGTTGAATACCGGCCGCTGCGATGACCGTTTGGTGCGCCGCGCCTTCGCGTTGTGCCGCAGTCATTGCGGACCCGTTCAGCAGCCATGCCCGAGAGGACTCCTGCAGTGCGGTGCGTCGAGACCCCGACACGGCAGAATGAAAGCTCCGCAGCCCGTCAAGCTCCGCAATCATCCAGTGCAGCTCGTAGTCGGTTTCCGGCGTCACCAGATCACGCAGGCGAGTGAGCCGCAGTTCGAGACGTGATGTCAGCCCGGCGATGGGTTGCTGAGCAGTCGGACCGCAGTCCTCTTCAAGAATCTCACGCAGGTCCGACTCACGGATGCGACCACGCTGCAGTTTGTTGCGGTAGCGGGTCTCGCTGAGCCACGGTTCACAGCCGTAGATTTCCGGCACCTGACGCAGCACATCGAAAAAGGAAGACTCTTCCATCCCCTGCAGCGGGTTCAGAAATGCAAACGATGTGATGGGGCCCTGCAGCGGCAGCAGCTCGGCCAGTTGCCGAATTTCCCGTTCGACTTCGCATTCGAGGTCAGACATGCTGTCTTTCCCTGGCAGTGAGAGGTGGTATTGAAACTGACGGCTGCCGAGACACACGGGACGCTGCGTGCAGGCCACCAGACGTGACCGCCGAACTGCCGTCCAACCCGCATCAAACCCGGTTCACTTCAACCCCGCGGAACTCGCGCGACACGGCAGTCAGGCAGTGAACAAAGCGCCTTTGAACACGGCAGGCCCGAGGCAGCAGCGGACTGCCGGCGCAACGCCCGAAACCAGTCACTTTCGCCATCCGGGGGGTTGCGATCCTCGTCTTTCGCTCCGCGAAAGAACGGCAGCGAATGTCCTTTCGCAGAGCGAAAGGCGACAAAGTGACTGCCATTGGCCGCAACGCCCGAAGGCAGGGCCACAACCCCGGCTGTCGGGCGTCTTCAGGCAAGCGGCGGGGGCGGACGACACCCTCGGGCATCGATTGGGCGAGACGGCACTGGCGACAGACTGAGGGCCAGATGCAGAAACCTAGGACGGTGGAATTGCATGCCGAAATCAGCAGCATGCCCGATAAATTCGGTCTCGTCGATCTCAGCTTCCAGGATGGAACCCTCCGCGGGTTCATCGATGGTGCTGAGGCTGTCAACGCCACAACCTGACTTTAACGCAAACGTCAACACCGTGGACGAAAGCCACAGGGCTTGCGTCAGACACAGCGTGAGGATGCAAAGAAAATACTGCATGGAAAAATTTTTACTGCCAGCGACAGGCGTGTCAAGTGGAACCTCGGAGAATCCGAAGGAAAGCAGTGGAATAAGCGAAGGTGTGCGGGCTCGCTCAGTGTGCGGAGCGACGGGGGGTTGACCGTGGCGATCTGGTCCGCCTGCGAGCTCAGCAATGGTCAGCAATGGCCCGTGCGACTGATTCCTGAATTGATCGTCAGCGCATGCTCTGGTAGTCTGCCCTGGTAGTCTGCAGAGGCAGCGAAGGCCCACTGGCATCGACATTCCAGACAGCCTGTTGACAACGAAACAAGGAGCCAGCCTGTGACAACTCAGCAGATTCTGCCCGCGTTCCTGCTGTTGTGTCTCTCGTGGTCTGCCTGTGCTGCGGACGAGGACTATTTTGAGCAGCATGTGCGGCCGATCCTGACCAACCGCTGCCTGAAGTGCCATGGCGGAGTGAAGTCCGCCGGTGGGTTATCACTGGATTCCGCGAAGGGCTGGCGGGAGGGTGGCGAGAGTGGTCCGGCGATTGTCCCCGGAGATGTTGACGGCAGTCTGTTGATTCAGGCGATTGAAGGCCGCGGGCTCCAGATGCCGCCTGAGGATGCTGGTGGGCATCTTTCCAGCGAAGAAGTTGCGGTGCTGCGAAAGTGGGTCTCGCTGGGCGCCCCGGATCCGCGGACCGGCACGGATCGGCTGGCCGGCATGACGCTTGAACAGGCTCAGGGCTGGTGGTCATTCCAGTCTCTGCCGCAGGTGAGTCCGCTGGACGTGAACGCAGCTGCCGCAGAAGTGGATCGCCAGCTGGAAGTGGCCCGGGCCCGCGAAGGCCTCGCGTCCGCCCCTCCTGCCGATCGTCGCCAGCTGCTGCGGCGGTTGTCATACGATTTGACGGGTTTGCCGCCGACCATGGCTGACATGCGCGCCTTCCTGGCAGATGCATCCCCGGACGCTGTCAGCTCCGTCGTGGAACGACTCCTGAATTCACCGCAGTACGGCGTGCACTGGGGCCGCCGGTGGCTGGACGTGGTGCGGTACGCAGACACAGCGGGCGAGAACACCGACAGGCCGCTGCCGCATGCGTGGCGCTATCGCAACTGGGTGATCGATGCGTTCAACCGGGACATGCCTTATGATGAGTTTGTGCGGCTGCAGCTGGCCGGGGATCTGCTGCGATCCGAGTCTGATGGTGCCGCGCGCGCCGAGGGCATCATTGCCACGGGCTACCTCGCGATTGCCCGTCGCTTCGGTCATGACATCGACAAGGACATGTACCTCACCCATGAAGACGTGATTGACAATCTCGGCAAGAACTTTCTGGGTCTGACTCTGGGCTGTGCCCGCTGTCACGACCACAAGTACGACCCGGTTTCGGCGGCCGATTACTATGCCTTATACGGCATCTTTGAGAGCACTCGATTTGCATTTCCGGGTTGCGAACCGAAAGGGCAGCCACGGGATCTGGTGCCCCTCGCCAGCTCAGCCGAGGTCCAGGCCCTGGACACTGAGTATCAGCAGAGAATGAACGATTATCGTCAGCGTCAGGCAACGCGCGGCACTGAGCGAGTGCGGCTGAAGTCACTCGCTGCCGGCCATTCCCGACTGCTGCAGGAAGCGGACGTGGCAGAGGGTCAGTCCGTGGCGATCGCTCCTGCGACATCCACCGCGAACGCTCCCCCTGCAACACTCACCGTGCGCCGGGGTGAAGTGCTCCAGCTGGCGGTTCTGCCGCAGGGAAACCACGGGGCCGACAGCACCCGTGTGGAACTCAGAATCACCGCCATTGGAACAAATGGCAACGCCGGAAAGGTGTGGT
>Ga0169931_10013960_pt1 | contig 10914 bp, 5 predicted proteins | sample Kivu_15m_20L_FD_129675 | JGI IMG/M metagenome (GOLD analysis project Ga0169931, IMG submission 129675) | Freshwater microbial communities from Lake Kivu, Western Province, Rwanda to study Microbial Dark Matter (Phase II) - Kivu_15m_20L... | ecosystem: Environmental > Aquatic > Freshwater > Lake ... | reverse complement strand
TCAAACTATCTAAACCTAGGCTTTAAGCAATTTATTATAGCTATTTACAGTTGCTTATATCAACTTTTTCTAAGAAATACTGTTCTATAGTGTTCATTAATTCAGTGTCACAAAAATATTCAGCAGTTTTAAAAAGATTAGTGTAAGCTTAAAAGCTTAAACTTTGAGAAATAAGCATTTTTCTGTTTGTGATAGCATGATGAAAAATTCTGAAGGTAAGTAAATCGCAATTTTGAGGAAGTCGTATAAATATATTTTATTTTGCACATTATTTCAATAAATTTTGAAAAAAAGCATTTTTAAGTATTAACTACTGATTAGTCTCTATTTTAAAAACAGATCGATCATTTTGAGTAGCAATAATTTATAAATTTTTACTTATTTTTTATTAACTACAATTTAAATATGGTACTAAGTGCTATTACGATTCTATTTCTACGATAGTCAATAGTTTTGAACTTCTTTTTGTTTTTTATTTTATTTCCAGATTAATATAATTGAAATCGTCAAGATATTCTCCGTTATAACCTCCATAAATCAGAATAGAGTTGCCTACTATGACTGAAGCCTGTCTTCTACGAGAGACTGGTTTGGCTTATTAAGATGTTTGGACTACTTTTATCTCGTGAGTTTTTACATCGAATTTGATAATTTAACTACTATCTAGACTTCCATTGATTCTTCCAAAACTAAAGTAAAGCTAGCCACAATAATAAGAACAAGTATTGCCCCATCTTTCAATTTTCGGATGCTTGCTTACAAGACATTCCCACTTGTAGTCAGAAGTGATTCCTTTTTTGAAAAAATTCGACAAATCTAGCTTGTAAATATCTCCTAGCATATTATAATTTTTATTGCAGCCGCCAATCACGTAAAAATTATTGCCAACTAGAGCTGTACTATGGAATTTACGCTCACATGGAGCACTCTACAACTAAAAAATTATTTTATGCCATTTTTGTTGACTAAAATTATAGGCCCACATGTCTGAAAGATTTATATCGGAAATACCCTCTCCACCATGAATGATCAAATAGGGAAAACGAAATTAGCTAGTATGATATGTTCTCTACCAAGGAATCTATTAAGTATTGTCAGCTTTTGTTTTTTTCCAAACAGCGGTTTAAATATCGAAAATAAAAATTTCATTAAATCTTTTTTTTTATTTAGAACCACCTCCAAAAAGTATGAGAGTGTTGTGGATTTAATTAAAGTGAAGGGTGTGATTCGAGCGAGCTTAAGGCAACTAACCTTTTTGTTGAATTCTCTTCCACTAAAAGGAAGTAAGCGAAAATCTCCAAAGATCGTTGAGATAATAGCTATCATCTTTGGTTCCACCGAAACCTCCAAAGAGAAAAAGAGAATTATTGGATGCCTTGACCATAGAGTGCCCCCATCTAGCTGAAGGCTTTTAGCCTTTACTGCCGTATTTTACCTCTCTCCACTAAAGTTGCTGTTATGTATGTAACATATTTTTAATAAATCTCAATATGATCAGACTAGCTTAATGGATGATCATAAAAAATTACTCATTATATTATCCAACAAAATATTATCGATTTTGATTTCACATTCAAACTATTTTTTGATTTTACGAGAATTTATCAAACATCTAGGCTTTTTTGTTTCTTTTTTTTCGAAGGAATTTTGATTCGACTTTAAAATTTATACGATATACATTTTAAGGTAGTCTTATCTTTATGATATGTCTTGGGCTATCGGGAAAATTCTATATTACATATTTGCATATCTAAACTTATGGCCTAAAAGCCAAGTGCCAAACTGAACATTACCTCGGAACAAGAAGGATAAGGCTATTACATAGCTCAGTTTAAGACCACTGAGCTGGCTATTTTCTCATATTATGTTGAGTCTAACCATTAGGCCATCATAATTGATCCTGTCTATGATGGCCGAACCTACCGATAAATTCTAGATAAAAGAAAATCAACACTTAAATATGTCCTATTGACTCATTACCATGCTGATTTCATTTCAGGACACACCGAGTTCCATGTTCCGATCGTGATGGGTCCCAACTCTACCAGAGCTGTCAATTCTTTCAAAGTGCGATAATGTGGAGACGGGTAGCTTCTGCCTTTAGGAAACGTAAAAATCAGAATTTTTCATACTCCTGGACATACTTTAGAAAGCACTTCTTTTATCTTAAGAGATGCTTCTTAAAAAGAAACTGCTGCATTTTCAGGCGACTGTGTGTTTCTAGGAGATGTTGGTCGTCCTGATTTAGCAGTTGCGGGCACCATTTCAAAAGAAGATCTGGCTGGAATACTTTTCGATTCAATACAAAAATACAAAAAACTTGATCCTTAAATTAGATTATATCCTGGACATGGATCAGGCTCATCATGTGGAAAAGCCATAGGAGCTGGAAATTACTGCACAGTCGGAGCTCAAGTCTAAAAAAATTATGGATTTTTATTCACTAATAAAGAAGAATTCATTAAAAGTGTGGCTAATATTGCCCAGCCTCCAAAATACTTTTTCCATGATGCTACTTTAAACCAAACTGGAGTTTCTCATTTCAAAACCAACTACGATCATGCCAACCACGGACTGAACTAACAAGATTTTGAAAAACATAGACACAATATGCGTATTGTTGACACAAGACTCGATGTCGGAAAAGGAATTATCAGAGGATCTCTTTGGCTACCTGCAAACACCCCTTTTGTGAACTGGATTTCTGGCTTCTTCGGTCCTGAAGAGTAGTTTTTGCTAGTTGTGGACAAAGATACTCAAGAAGATACGATTCAGAGACTTTTGAGAATAGGCTATTTCAAAATAAAAGGCTACAACAACTTCGATCTAAGCCATCTCAATATAGACTTTGTTAACCCAAGCATATTAAAATTTGAAACTTTGCATCAGGTATAGAACCCACAGCACGTCGATGTGCGAAATGTTCCAGAATATGAGTCAGCAGGCATCATAGAAGGAGCAATATGTGTTCCCCTTAAAGATGTATAATCTGACATTTAAAAACTTAAAGGAAAAAATAATATTGTTCTCAACTGCGCTGGAGGTAATCGAGCCAAAGTAGCTTTTAGTATTTTGGCTAAACATAACATACCTTGCTGGGTTTTGGCATAATGTAATTGTTGAATTATTTAGAGTTCAAAAATTTCAAAGAAAAAGGCCTTAAAATCGTACCCTATGCCCCATGAAATATGTGATTGAGCTTAAATCTATTTACCAAAGTATTAGATTAAAGTTGGGATTAAGCTTTACCATTAATTTATATCGTGCAAGAATAATTTATTTAGTAAAATCATATGGACGAACTCTGCTACGATCAAAACGCAGTAATTCTTGCAACTCCCAAAAAGAAATATGCCTTCGATTGCCAACTTTAGGATACTGAACCTGATATCCAGTGCTTCAACATGTCGCTAACCAAAACTTATAGCGTTCCTTCTACGATAGACTCTCCGTTTCACGGCTAAGCCAGGAGCTCCATCTCAGAGGATCGTTCTTTCGACATCGTTGAAGAAGAAGAAAACTTCACGAAATGCCATGATTTTCACTAAAATGGTTGTTGCTCCTATGGTTAAGCTTGCTAGTTTTTGCATAAGTAGGAAACACACTGCCAAAGAGTATCAAACTCAGATCTACTCATGAACTTCCCAGAACTAGTACCCCTGCGTTCCTTAGGAAGGATACGGTCATTTATTTAATGATTACTACCCATCTGCCGAATTTTTCAACCCATGCATTTATTCAATTTTCGCATAATTGACAACCATACTAACCTATATCATCGACTAAAATTTTGACAATTAACACTAATATTCATCTTCAACTTCAAAGCTCATTACTTATAATTATAAAATGCTGAGATACACTGTTGAATCTGCTATCAGAATTCAGTTTAAAAGTTTCAGACTTTTTTCTTTGTTTAGATTTCCACTGCCGGATTTAGGTTAAAAAATAAAATAAGGAAGAGTCAAAAAGTTGTATGTCAAATAAGGAGATAAGGTATAGTAATTCCAAAAAATAGCTGATGTGTAATCGGACAAACAATTTACAGAAATCACCTCACCCTAAGCAGGTCTTATAAAAAAATTGCACTATCGTTAAGACGAAATATGCTAGGTGGGCAATCTTTTCATGGAAATAGATACAACTGCACAAAATCAAAACAATAATTAAAAAAAATAATCTGTAAAACCAAAAAAGTAAGCTGTTTCAGAATCGAAGATAGAAAGTGTCTTAAATGACGATTTTTTAGCTTCAGCTACGGTTAAAATGTACGCAAGATAGCATAAAATAAATCTAAAAGATGTTAAAGGCACAGGAAGAAAAGGACGCATTTTGAAAGAAGATATACTTCATGCGATATAAAATCACAAAAAGCTTAAATCTTTAGAAGGTCAATCAAAAAAATTATAGCATACAACAGTTGAAAAAGCTCCAATCATATCCCCTATTCATTCTAAAAACAAACCAATTTAAGTAATAAAAATGAACTAACAGGACAAGCTTTTGTATAAACTAATGTCAGAAAGCAACAAAATCCCACATTTATTTTATCAATAATCGTTCGATGTTTCCTAGCTACAGAAAATGTCAAAAATGCTTGAAGAAAAACACAAAAAAAAGATTTCATTGTTAAGTCTTCTTTTAAAATGTTTTTCAAGAGCCCTCATTTAATTCCCTAAAATGAATTCTACCTACAATGTGTCTTAACCGTTCAAATATCGAATTAATTCGTAGCAAAACGTTATCATTCCTAATTTCAATTCAAAATCTGTTTTTGATTTGCGTTTAATCAATAGACTCGAAAAAATGTCAGTCAACAATATTCAAGCAGCTTTGGATCACATTTAGTCTTAAAAAACTTTGACTTAAGCATAGATTCATAAAGGATCGATCTGTGTATCTCATATCGGATCTTTTGGAAGCCTAGCTATGAATCCTACAATAATTGGCTAGACTACTTGCCACGCTTCTATAGGATCTATTAAAGAAACCCCGGTTTTCGTAAATGGTTCACCAATCAAAAAAAGTATGGTTCAAGTGACGATGGGATGCGATCACCGAGTATTAGATGGAGCAACTGTTGCTCGTTTTACTACTACATGGAGAAGTTATAGCTAAAATTCAGCCCTCGTATTTTTAGATATGATTTGAAATTTATATTTATAAGCCACTAATCTTTAAGTCAATCTAAAAGTCTAATGTGTTTATAATTTACTATTTTAGATGAAAAAAGAGCTTTTCTAGAAGATCACTAACTAAGCTCATTAGAGAATTTAAAAAGCTATATTAGGCTAGGTCATCTAAAACTAATAGTATTTGCTGTAGCCAAAATCTTCTATTCAACTCCAAGGAATAATCAATCACAATAATGATGTCAAAAAAATAGAAGGGTTTATGCTCGAACCGATTAGAAAACCACACCAAGTACTCTACAGGCAATCCAGTTTAGAAATAAAGCATTTTAATTTCGAAATTGAAGAAAAAAACAAGGCAAAATTATAAGAAAAATTCATGTCTTTAGCCAGAGGAGGACTAACAAACGAAGATTTCAAATGTTTTCTGATGCTACAACTGCTTCAAAAAGATTCTCTCTCTCATTATTTTTTATAACCTCCGAACTCAATTAGTCTCAAATTGCCTGACTACTCTTAAAAAATAAACCGCCCTTTAGGTATAATAAAGATTGCAAACAAAATACTCAGAGGCGACTATAAAAGCAGATAGTAGTTTAGAATCGATATGGTAACTATGCTCAATAACTTCAAAGTATACTTTAAAGACGACTAACAGCTCTTTTAAATAGCAGTTAGATTCGAACATCGTTTTTGGAAAATCTATGAAGAATAGCTTAAAAAGTATGAAAAAATTATAGAATAATATGATCAAATATGTAAATAATTGCAAAAGCCTGCTTTTATGAGATAAAAAGCCAGAAGAAAAGAGTATGACATAGAAGAACGTAAAGCAATCAATAAATAAATCAAGTCACAGCCTGAACATATGCGAAAAGAAATTATTGATTATCTCAGTTAAAATTGTAAAGATATGATAAAAAATGGTGAAATAAAAATCTTGGACATACCTAGTAAACACCTTAGAAAAATTGCCAAAATGATGAATTCTTAGCTATGGAAGCCCAAACCAGTAACAAAGAAAATTAAAACTAGCTAAATGACGATAAAAGATCAAGAAAGATAATTGAAAAATAATTAATTTTCTTTCGAATCGTAAAAAGATTCAGGTAAAAGAAACAAATACGATGTGTATTTTTCCGACGAAGACTATGATTTATAATCCGATGACTGAATGATAGTCGTATTAGATATTTATGTGATGAGATATTATATAATTATTGTGTATAAAATTAAATTCAATCATGCCCTCAGTTTCTTAGCAACCTATCTAACTTCTGTGTCTGGATCATCTTTGAGTAGCTAAAGTTGTTTGTCAACTGCTCCGCTACAAAGCTTCGAGTTTTTCTTTATAATTTCGATTGATTTTACACGCACGTTAGGTACTTTGTCAACCAAAAATGAAATTACTGTATTTTGATAAACGTCCTTCAGCGTTTTTTCTGAAACTTGTCCAGCAGTTTTCTATGTAAATGCATATATTACGTCAATTATGTATAAAAGATTTTGTTTTTTGATGTAGTTGCCGTTTTATTTCATGCAAGGAACCAGAAGAGGTACCATGTTTTGGTCAGTCCATTCTTTTGAGTTTTTAGTCATAATTTATACCAAAAGTTAATTGACCTGAAGCCTCACCGCATCGATTTTGTCATTAAGTAGACTTATGAAAGCTGTCAAAGTCTATTGTCCTAGAAACATGGGTTGCTTTGCGATAAAAGCTTTTAAAATAACGATGATCTGGCACTTGACTCTCCAGTTGTTTGTTAGTAGCTGCTTCAATAAAGGCTTTATTATATTTTCCTCCATAGATTCCTTGCTAATAATTTTCACTAACGAATCATAGCTTTTTATTACAGCAACTGAAGTCTATATGTTTGGATTTTTGATAAAATCAAAAATCATAGGCAAAATATGTTCGTTAAGCATTTAAGAGGATAAAGCTGATGATAAGAAAACTATGTTTTTTGCGAATTAAACTATATAATTTCAAAATTACCTTTTACGTAGTTCACTGTATCGACTGACAATTTTTTAAGATTATTTAAGAATGTATGCTTTTGTTCTTCTTCAGACATGTTTTTCGCTAGATAGTATAGAGTTTTGCATGAAAAAGCTCTTAGTTATGGCTACTGAGATACCATGTATTTAAGTAAACTCGGCTCAAAAATAAGTTTGAAATGAGGTTTCGTGCACTTAGATGATATAAGTTCGATATATTCACATATTTTCATGTTGATTCTCCAGCAATTTATCACTGATAAGTTTTTGAATTTAGTCAGAACTGAGTTAGGATTGATTTCATAGTACATTATCAGTCCTTTTAGTGCATAAATTTTGCACAGATCTTAGCCATCACTATAAATAATATCTAAAACTTTGCCGAGTTCTTACTTATTTTTAATAATCGGATAAATTTCGTGAAGGTATTTTGCGCATATTATTTTGTATTGAGGGTTTTACTCTTTTATTAACGATGTATATAGTTCTAACAAAGCACTTTATAAGGGTTAGTTGATTGGAATTATAGCTTTTATAAGCTAAACTCCGCACTATTTTGCTATGCTCATTTCATTTTTCATGAGTTTCTTTATGTATTAAACTGCCACATCTTTGTTAGATGATAAAATCCTTTTTAATATTTAGCATGCTTTGAATGCCGGCTTTCTTTCGTCTGTTTTGCAAAAAGCTATCAGTAAAGGTATAAGAGCCTTTTCATGTTCTTGTCCGCCTAGAACTGTAGAAAAAGATTCAAACTGTTCGAGAAGTTTCATTACGATAGGTTCCTCGTCGTCTACAAATTCTTTGTAAAAGTCGATGTACCTGCCAGAAAATTGATCAGCTCGCTTCTAGTTCTAGCTGGTCCTATAGCGGCTGCAATTTATTTGATCTCAGCAACTGCGGCAAGCCTTTTTTTCGCATCTTAATGCCGAAGCTCGTCAAACGTTAGGAAAAGTTCACTTTTCTTCTTTTGAGACATAATTCTTCTATTCTAATTATAACATCTAATTTGACTTTTAGATTAATATTTACATCCTACCGTTAATAATAACTTATCTAAATTCATCAAGATTCAAAGAGTTTCTTTTGTTAGCTATATTTTTTTTGCTTTTTTGTAATACTTTAAGAAAAAAATATATAACAAAAACTTGAAAATAATCTAATTGTAGTTCGATTTGATCAAAGAATTTTTAAAAAAGATATTCGATTTATGCTTATGATTTAACTAAATATTTATCTAATAAAAAAAATCTTCTATTAAAGGAAGAAAACTTTCTAAGATAAGAATAGAAGAAACCATATGTAATTAACATAATCTTATAAAAACTTCTACAAAAAAAATAGAAAATGCTATTTTAGATATTTTTTTATTTTAATGACAGTCAGATTGAACATGTAATAATTTATTTTGCATTTTTATTTGTGTTTATTACAAGTAAACTAGAAATTATATGACTGGTTTGATTCAATTATTAAAAATAAGGTTGATTGCACGTGTTTATAATATAATCGTAATGTCCAAAAAGGGAGGATCTGACATTAAGTTCTATACCGAAGAAAAAACCAGCTTCAGAATTCAGCCTAAGACTGTCCTCATCATGAGTTTGGTCTACATAGGTCTCGTAGTGCTTCTTCACATCTACGCCAAGCTCGGAACATCTAAACCCGTTGCCCCAGAGGCACCCACCGAAGCAGAACCAAGAGCTGAAACTGCTAGTTCTTAATAAGCCCAAACTCAAGCATAACCTTAAGCCGTGCCAATCCCAGAACCTGAAACAGTCGCTGATGATCTGTGATCGCCTGACTATATACGCCTTCATTCAGCTTACATATCAACAATTCAAAATGCAAAAAATATCATTCATAATCAATCTTGACTTTCAATTGCATATTGATTCGTCTTATCAAAGATTTGATATATTTTCGATTGAAATAAAAAAATTTTTTTTATTTTTTTTGCCCACATTACAGATTTAAGTAAAATAAGAGAATAACTCTAAGCTAAATGCGATTATCTAAGCTCTATAAATATTTATTATCAGAATTTAAGCATGAATAGATTATTTGGTGCTGCGAAAAAAGAAGAACCTTAGCCACCTAAAAAAAAGTAAGAAGAAAAGCCGGCTACTGAAGAAGCCCCTAAAAAATAAAAAATTCCTCTTTCTTAACAACAGGCTAGAGTATTTTTGGTCAAATTTAGCTGGAAAACAAAGTGAGATAGCTAGCTGAAACAGTGACTCGACTCGATAACGAAGCAAAATAATTGCTGTAAAAATCAAAGAAAGCCAAAGGCTCAGCTAAAGATATGTATAAACAAAGATGCGTGAATGTCTTGAAAAAGCGCAAACAATATGACAATCAACTAAAAAACTACATGAATCAGCAATTCACACTTGATCAGGTTGCCTTCACATCCGAAAACATACAAAATACGATTTAAATGGTACATTTTTTTAAATTTAGGCTGATACTATGAAGAATGTTGTGGAACAGCAAAAACTTATAATGAAAGATTTGGACATAGACAAGCTTGATGATATCAGAGATTAGATGGATGAACTTAAGTATTAAAGTGATTATATGAATGAAATGTTGAATCGCGATTACGATATCGACATCGATGAAGACGATTTGGATGACGAGCTAGGAGAATTATAGCAATAGCTGAAGGCGTAAAAAAAACTTCAAAAATAAAAACAGCAACAACAGCAAGTACTCAAACCAATGTGATTCGCTCTATCATTTAGGATATCATAAGCATGCCTTTTTTTCAATTTTTACATGTAAATTCATATTTTAAGGCCTGCAGACAGGTTACTTTATATATCCGACATTATATTAATCATGATTAAAAGAATATTAAAAAGCTTGTTCAATCAGTATCAAATCAATAGCTTAAACAGCTTAAATAAGGCATATGCGTCTTCAGGAAGCATCAAGATAATTCGTGAAGATGATGATCTATCTTAATCTGATATCGAATCTATCTTAGGAAGAGATGATCAAACAAAATTACAAAAAAATAATACAAATAATAGCTAAGTAGTACAACGCTAAATGTTCTACGGATTAATTCCTAAAAAAAATTAGCATTTTCCACCCTGCATCGATCCAGATTTTGTCGAGCTCATATAAACTCCCAACCAAAATATAATCTAAGCACTCAATCTAAATGTCTAAAACTCTTTTCAAGACTACTGCAACGGAATACAAACATTCTGGAAAGAAGATTAGCTGTATGGCGACATCACTCCCATTCCTATCATTCAAGCTGATAGTCTCGAATTCAAAAGATTTTTAACAGCTGACTCGAGATACTTAGAGTAGCTAAGAAAGTAGTTTTTAGTTAATTTGTCGATGCCTGGAACAATCGAAGTCGAAGATCCGCGAAATTTTATGTAGTTAAGGCCAGTTTAATAGTTTCGTAATACACCAATCATACCTATCGCTGAGTCTACTATGCGCAAACATAAATAAAAGTTGTAAGAATATCATAGAAAAAAGATGGTATTTGAAGTTTCAACCTAGTCTATTGTAAATTTCTTTTTTGTATGCACCGCAGTTGGAATATGTGGTTATATGATATACATCATTCTTCAAAAAGAATAGTAAAAAACAGTTGCTTTCACTCGCTTACAATACAATCGTAAGATGGGCAATCAGTAAAAAAGCAGTTTCAGAATATGATCTTGTAATTGATTTATTTTTTATCAATTAATATTCAATAAAAATCAATATTTCTCTTTCAAAATGCGGGGTTGGGGTTGGGGTTGGGGTTGGGGTT
>Ga0169931_10013959_pt1 | contig 10914 bp, 11 predicted proteins | sample Kivu_15m_20L_FD_129675 | JGI IMG/M metagenome (GOLD analysis project Ga0169931, IMG submission 129675) | Freshwater microbial communities from Lake Kivu, Western Province, Rwanda to study Microbial Dark Matter (Phase II) - Kivu_15m_20L... | ecosystem: Environmental > Aquatic > Freshwater > Lake... | reverse complement strand
GCCAGCTGGTGCCGGGGCCCGGGCGGGGTGGCGATCACCACAGCGTCGATGCTCGGATCCTCCAGCAGGGCTTCAAAGCTTGTTTCGCCCCGAAGACCCTGACTGCGGCAGGCCACCTCCAACCGTTCAGGGCGGGGGTGCCAGAGGGCCACCGGTTCCCAGTCGGCAGAGCAACGGAGGGCCTCCAGATGGACCTTCTCGCCAAAGCCGAGACCGGCCACGGCCACGCGCAGGGGGCTGCTGCTCATGTGGGGATCTGCAGGCCTGCGGCCAGGCAGCTGTCATGGATCACCGCAACGATCAGACCATCCCCGCTCACGGCTTGCCAGGGGGCCCCCCATCGGGGCAGTCCATTGACTGCCGTGTCTCTGTAGAGGCGCTGTCCACAGTCGATTTCCATCACGTAAAGCTGACCCTGGTCCTGTTCGGCGGGTTGGTACCGGCTCAGCACCGACAGCATCCCGTTGCGACTGATCCGCAGACTGCCGCGATCCCACCATTGCCGACCATCGGCTGTGGCCGCGACCTCTTGCCAGTCCACGGGGCCGGCCCATGCACTGGGAATCGGCAGCGCCAGCAGCAGCAGCAGGGAGGCCAGAACCAGGACAAGGCGCGTCATGCCGGCTGCACCTGTGGGCATCCGTGCAGCTGCAGCAGGCCGGTCAGGGTCTCGCGCAGGTTGGGCCGGGCGACAATCAGGTCAACGAAGCCGTGGTCCTGCAGGTACTCGGCGGTCTGGAACCCGTCGGGCAGCTTCTCGCGCAACGTCTGCTCGATCACACGCCTGCCGGCAAAGCCAATCAAAGCCTTGGGCTCCGCCAAAATCAGGTCGCCGAGCATCGCAAAGCTGGCCGTCACGCCGCCGGTGGTGGGGTGGGTCAACAACGGCAGGTACAACAGCTCGGCCTCGCGGTGACGCTGCAGGGCTCCCGAGATCTTGGCCATCTGCATCAGGCTCAGCATCCCTTCCTGCATCCGGGCCCCACCAGAAGCACAGACGATCAGCACCGGCAGACGGCGCTCGGTGGCGGTTTCAATCAGGCGGGTGAGTTTTTCGCCTACCACTGAGCCCATCGAGCCACCCATGAACCGGAAATCCATCACCCCCAGAGCCAGGGGATGGCTGTTCACCGCGCACAGGCCAGTGATCACAGCATCCCTGAGTCCCGTGCTCCGCTGGCTGTCACGGATGCGGTCGGAATAGCTGCGACGGTCCTTGAACGCGAGTGGATCGGTCGGACTGAGCCCATCGTCCAGGGAGGCAAAGCTCTGGGGATCGGCGATCAGTGCGATGCGCTCCTCGCTGAAGATCCGGTGGTGGTAGCCGCATCCTTTGCAGACGCTGGCATTGGCCAGCAGATCCTTGCGGTAGGTGACCAGGCCGCATTCGGGGCATTTGCTCCAGAGACCATCGCCTTCGTCCACCTCCTGGGTGTTGCGCACGGCCGGGACCGTTTTGCGGCGGTCGGCAAACCAGTCGAACAGCGACATCGATGGTCAGGGCAGCCCGGCAGGTGTCAGGCCTGGCGGTAGGGGCTCTCCATTAAAGGACCCGTCCGTCGAGGGTCCGCTGCAACAGATCGAGCCAGAATCGGTTGCCGAGCAGCCAGACGCCGGCTCCACCCAAGGCCAGGAACGGACCGAAGGCAAACGGGTCCCGCGGTCCCAGTCGGCCGCTGAGGCGGCCGATGCTGCCGGCTACAGCCCCGGAGATCACCGCCAGAACCACGGCCAGGCCCAGGCCCGCCAGGCCAAGCCAGGCCCCCAACAGGGCGGTGAGCTTGGCATCCCCCAGCCCCAGGGCCGGCTGACCCAACAAGCGTTGGCCGAGGGCGCTGATGGCCTCGGAGCCCAGGAGCCCGATCCCCGCCGCCACCAGGTGCTGAAAGAGCAGGGCCCGGCCGTTCGCATCCCCCTGGGCGAAACCGATCACCCCGGTGCAGGCCAGGCCGAGCACAACGCCCCAGCGGCACAGCGGCTCGGGAAGCCAGAGATGGTCCAGATCAATCAGCACCAGGGGGATCAACCAGCTCAGCAGCAGCCAGCCCGCCCACCGCACAGCCCAGGGATCGGCAGCGTGACCCATGGCCGTGGGTGTGGCCCACAGCGCCGCCACCCACAGGCCGGCTGCGAGCAGTTCCACCAACGGGTAGCGAATGGCGATCGGCGTCTGGCAGCGGCGGCAGCGGCCCCCCAGCACCAGCCAGCTCAACACTGGAACGTTGTCGCTCCAGGCCAGCACCGCACCACAGCGCGTGCAGTGGCTTGGGGGCAGCACCACCGACTCCTGCCTCGGCAGGCGCCAGGCGACAACATTGAGAAAACTGCCCACGCAGGCCCCCAACAGAGCGACGGCCAGGCTCAGGACAGGGAGGGTGTCCACGTTGCTTCGGGTGTGGTACGGCTGCGGGGGGAACGCCCGGACGTCTGCAGCCCACGCCCCTGCAGCCACTCACTCGGCACAAATTGCTCGTCGGGCAACAGGGTGGGCCAACCAAAGACCACTCGGCCCGACTGACCCTGGAGCACCACACCCCGTGGCGGGGGTGCCGGTGATCCCCCGCCCTGGAGATAGCGCCAATAGACAAGACGTGCCTGGCGGATCAGATGGGCGCTGTTGATTCGATCCAGGCACAGCTCAAAGCGCTGACGGGATCGCCGAGGATCCTGTGCTGCGCTGATCACGAAAGACAGTGCTGAAGCATCGCGGGAGGAGCTGGTGATGGCAGTCCTCCCGTGAAGGCCTGACCCAGATTAGTCACAGCTGGCCTGCTGTGACCTGCGCGATCTGCTCAGCTGAGCTTTTTCTTCTCTTCGATCATGCGGTGAATGATCGGGGTGAGGATCAGCTCCATCGCGAAGCCCATCTTTCCGCCATTGACCACGATCGACGTGGGGCTTGACATGAAGGAGTCATGGATCATGTCCAGCAGGTAGGTGAAGTCAATGCCCCACTTCTCCCGTGCGCCCTTGCGGAAGTGGCAGATCACGAACGATTCATCCGGGGTGGGGATGTTCCGGATCATGAACGGGTTGGAGGTGTCGATCGTCGGCACCCGCTGGAAGTTGATGTCGGTCCGGCTGAACTGGGGGCAGATGTGGTTGATGTAATCGGGCATCCGCCGCAGGATCGTGTCGACCGTGGCCTCGGCCGAGTAGCCCCGCTCGGCGTTGTCGCGGGAGATCTTCTGGATCCATTCCAGGTTCACGATGGGCACCACGCCGACCAGGAGATCGGCCAGTGAGGCCACGTCATAGCTGTCACCGCTGACACCGCCGTGCAGGCCTTCGTAGAACAGAAGGTCGGTGCCTGCCGGGATCGGTTCCCAGGGGGTGAACTGGCCGGGTTCGAGTGCGGTGCCCAGGCGGCCGTTGTGTTCGGCGGCCTCCTCGACCGAGTGCAGGTAGTAGCGCTTCTGACCGGTGCCGGTTTCGCCGTAGCTCTTGAACAGCTCGCCGAGCTTGTCGAACAGGTTGGCCTCAGGGCCGAAGTGCGAGAAGTTCTCGCCCTTGGCCAGAGCGGTGGCCATCGCCTCCTTCATCGGGCCACGCTCGTAGCGGTGGTAACTGTCGCCCTCGACCACCGCCGGGGTGATGCCTTCGCGCTTGAAAATCTGCTCGAAGGCCCGTTTCACCGTGCTGGTCCCTGCGCCTGAGGAGCCGGTGACGGCAACGACCGGATGACGCTTCGACATGCGCGAGGGAGCAACGAACTGTGGCCGAGTTTGGCAGGTCGCCGGTCCAGTTCCCCGGGCGCTTCAGCTTTCGAGAGCTGCCTGCAGCTGATCGCCCATGGCACGGCAGCCCAGCTGGGTGCAGCCGGCCTGCATCAGATCACCGGTGCGGAAGCCCGCGGCCAGCACCTGATCGACCGCCCGCTCGAGCTCGGCTGCGGCGGCCTCCTGGTTGAGCCCGATGCGCAGCAGCATGGCCGCGCTCAGCACCATCGCCATTGGATTGGCCTTGTCTTGCCCGGCGATGTCGGGAGCTGAGCCATGGATCGGCTCAAACAGCCCCGGACCTTCTTCGCCCAACGATGCCGAGGGCAGCATGCCGATCGAGCCAGTCAGCATCGCCGCTTCGTCGCTGAGGATGTCGCCGAACAGGTTGCCTGTCAGCAGCACGTCGAATTGCCGCGGCGCGCGCACCAGCTGCATGGCGGCGTTGTCGACGTACATGTGGCTCAGGCTCACATCGCTGTAGGACGCGGCGTGAATCGCTTCAACCCGTTCGCGCCACAGTTGACTGACGTCCAGCACGTTGGCCTTGTCGACCGAGCACAGCTGGCCGCGGCGGGCACGGGCCAGGTCAAAGCCCACCCGGGCGATGCGATCGACCTCGTGATCGCTGTAGACCATCGTGTTGAAGCCCCGTTCGCCGGCTTCGGTCTTGATGCGGCCCTTGGGGCTGCCGAAGTAGATCCCGCCGGTGAGCTCGCGCACCACCATCAGGTCAACCCCCTCGATCACATCGGGCTTCAGGCTGCTGGCCGCCGCCAGGGCAGGCACGATCTTGACCGGGCGCAGGTTGGCGAACAGGCCCAGGCCGGCCCGCAGGCCCAACAGTCCGGTTTCGGGGCGCTGCTCGCGCGGCAGGCTGTCGTACTGGGGCGAGCCGATCGCAGCCAGCAGCACCGCTTCGCTGGCCCGGCAGGCGTCGAGGGTGCTGGCCGGCAGGGGAACGCCGGTGGCATCGATGGCGGCACCCCCCATGGGCTGCTCGTCGTAGCTCAGGGCAAAGCCGTGCCGGCGGCTGACCGCATCCAGCAGCTGGCGCGCCACGGCGGTGATCTCGGGCCCGATGCCGTCACCGGCGAGCAGGGTGATCCTGTGGCTGGTGGTCATCGCGACAGAGCTGATCAGGGTGCCAGCGTGAGGCTACGGGTCGGACCGCCGCTGCTTCTCGAGGCTGCGGACCACCTTGGTCAGCTCCGGCAGTTTGTTGAAGGCAGCTGAACAACGCAGCCACAGCCGGTTCGGAATCGCCGGGTAGCCGCTGACCACTTCGCCAGCGGCGACTTCGCCATGGACCCCTGATTTGGATGAGGCGATGGCGCGGTCACCCATCACCGCCTTGTTGGCCAGCCCGACCTGGCCCGCCAGGATGACGCCGTTGCCCAGACGCGCCCCACCGGCAATGCCCACCTGGGCCGCCAGGGCGCAGCCCTGGCCCGTGACCACGCCATGGCCGACATGCACCAGATTGTCGATCTTGGTGCCGGCGCCGATGCGGGTCTGGCCGACCGAAGGGCGATCGATGGTGCTGCCGCAGCCCACCTCGACCCCGTCCTCAAGGATCACCTGGCCGGTCTGCGGCATTTTGCGCCAGCCGCTGGCGGTCGGCACGAAGCCGAAGCCTTCGCTGCCGATCACCGCATTCGAATGGACCACGCAGCCGCGGCCGAGGCGCGATCCGGGGTGCAGTACCGCTCCGCTGTGGATGGTGCAGCCCTCGGCCAGCACCACGTCGTCGTAGAGCGTGGCGCTGGCATGGATCGTGCAGCCGGCAGCCACCTGAACGGCCGCTCCGATCACCACGTATGGGCCAAGATGCGCCGAGGCATCCACCTGGGCCGTCGGGTCGACCACCGCGCTGGGATGGATCCCTGCAGGTTTGGCAGGGCGGGGGTACAGGGCATCGAGCGCCTCGGCGAAGCCCAGCCGAGGATCGCTCAGGGCCACCCAGGCCAGGCCCCGTTCGCTGGCCTGCTGCTGCAGCAGCTGGGCCTCGTCGCCTTGGGCCGGGATCAGCACCGCACTGGCACCGGTAGCGGCCAGCGCGGCAGCCAGGGCGTTGCCGGGTTCAAGAAAGCTCAGCTGGCCCGCCATGGCCTGATCCAGGGCATGGGCTCCCTGCAGAACAGGATCATCGGCCAGGTGTCTCGGGGTGGTCTCAGTCACCCCGCTGAGGTGGCTGAGCAGTGTGCTGAAACGCATGCCCCAGAGCTGTTTTGGTCGATCGTAGGGCGCCCCTAGGGAGGCGCCAGCACCAGTTCATCGCGGTGCACCACCGCAACCCCGCTCTGCCCCAGCAACGGCCGCAGTTCGTCGCTGCCCAGCCGGCTGATTCCCTGCCCCAGCTCGCGGCCATCGGCGGCCAGCAAGCGCACGGCATCGTGGCGGTCGAACTGACCTTCGACCGCACTGATCCCGACGGCCAGCAGCGAGGCGCCCCGCTGGCACAGGGCCTGCTCGGCGCCGGCGTCGACCCGCAGGTTGCCGCGGGGCACGAGGGCATGGGCGAGCCAGCCCTTGCGGCTGGTCAGCGGCATGGCAGCCGGTTGAAACACAGTGCCAGGCAAGGTGCTGTTGCCGTTCTGGGGGGACAAAAGGGTCTCAAGAACGGCCGGATCGCGACCGTCTGCCAGGCGCACGCGGATGCCGCTGGCGGTGGCAATGCGGGCTGCCGCCAGCTTGGTGGTCATGCCGCCGGTGCCCCACTGTCCGCCCGCGCCAGCCACCCCGGCCAGGCGATTGAGTTCGGCCAGGTCACGCACCTCAGCGATGGGGCGCGCCTCGGGGTCATGACGGGGATCGCCGGAGTAGAGCCGGTCGACATCGGTCAGCAGGATCAGCTCGTCGGCGGCCACCGCGACGGCCACCAGGGCCGACAGCGTGTCGTTGTCACCAAAGCGCAGTTCGTCGGTGGCCAGGGTGTCGTTTTCGTTGATCACCGGCACGACGCCCCAGTCCAGCAGTTGCTCCAGCGTGTTGCAGGCATTCTGGTAACGGCGCCTTGACGCCAGGTCGCCCCGGGTGAGCAGCACCTGGGCCACCCGCAGCCCCCGCAGGGCAAAGGCGTCCTGGTACAAGGCCATCAACTGCCCCTGGCCGATCGCCGCGGCAGCCTGGATCGCGGCCATGGCCGTCGGGCGCCGTTCCAGGCCCAGGGCGTGGCAGCCCAGACCGACCGCACCGCTGGTCACCAGGGCGAGTCGCTCACCGCGCTGCTGGGCGCGGGCGATCGCCGTGGCCAGGTCGGTGATGACGGCTGCTGTCGAGCGCGCGTCGCTGCCGCGCAACAGGCTGGTGCCCAGCTTCACCACCCGACGCCTCGGTGTTCCCTCCATGGCGCTCAACCGAGGGTGGTGCCCACCCAGCGGGCCAGACGCAGTTCAAGCTGTTGCAACCGGTCCTGGCGGCAGGGGCGCCCCTCGGGGTCGATCGGGCGGACCAGCACGGTGAACAGGCCCAACCGGTTGCCGGCGATCACGTCGGTGAACAGCCGGTCGCCGACAAGGGCGACCTGCTCGGCGGGCAGGTTCAGGTGCTGCATGACCCGCCGCAGGGCACGACGCCTGGGTTTGCCGGCGGCGGTGGTGAACGGCAGATCCAGATCCCTGGCCACAGCGCCGATGCGCTGGCGCGACGGATTGTTGCTCAACAGGTGGATCGGCAACTGCTCACGGGCCGCCAGCAGCCATCGCCGCGCCGGCTCGGGGAGCTCGGCCCGCCGTCTGGGAAGCAGGGTGCGATCGACGTCCAGGACCAGGGCCCGGATCGGTCGTTCAAGCAGCTGCTGCAGGGGCAGTTCGGCCAGTGTGGTGTCCAGCAACCAGTCCGGGCGCAGCAGCTGTCTGAGCATCAGAGGCTGCCCTCACGATCGTCCAGCTCGGCTTCGATCCGGGGCTGGACCCGCTCGAATTCTTCGCCTTCGACCAGAACGGCCTCGCCTCCGTCCATGCGGGCGACCACAAAGAATGGATCGAGGGGGATGTAGAGGCCGTAGTCCTGATCATCCACTAGAAAACTGACCAGCAGTTCGTAGGTCTCGGTGTCGTCGTCAGCGTCGTCCTCGTCGTCGAGGTCTTCGGGGTCCGGCTCGTCGAGTTCGCCGCTGACCGTCAGGGTGACGGCTGAGCGCACCAGGGTCAGATCGTGCTCCTGGAGCACCACATCGGCCACCGACAGGATCGGCTCACTGGCATCGACGGTATCGATCGGCTCGGGATCGGCATCGTCGTCCAGACGAAACAGGCAGACCGGGGTGTCGACGGGGGTCAACAGCGCGTAGTCGTGGCCGTCAAGAGGGATCAGCTGCTCAAGAAAGCAGAGCAGTTGCCGACCGTGCTTGTCACGCACAAGCACGGTCGGCACATCGGAGGAACTGTCGCCGGGGCCAGCCTGGGCCGCGCCTTGGGTGCTCATGGCATCGCGTTGTTTGCTTTCAGGATGATGCAGCGCCCGGCCCCTGGCCAGGGTCAATGGCCTGCGGTTGCACCGGCTGGGGTTCGGGACCTTCCTGAAGCCACTGCTCCAGCAGCAACGCGGCCGCGGCGCTGTCGAGGGCACCACTGCGATCCCCGTGCAGTCCGTGGCGTTCGGCTGCCGCCCAGGAGCTGGTGTGTTCGTTGACCCAGGCCAGGGGCAGCTGCAGCGCTCTGGCCAGCCGTTCGCCATAGCGGCGGCAATGGTGGGCCTGTTCGGTGGGCAGACCGTGTTGATCGAGGGGCAGGCCGATCACCAGGGCCTGCACGCCGCGGTTGGCGATCAGGGGCCTGAGTTGGGCCAGATCAGCCTCGAAACGGCTGCGCAGCAGGGGGGGCAGGGGCGTGACACAGATCCCCAGAGGATCGCAACCTGCCAGTCCAATGCGGAAGCGACCCACATCCACCGCCAGAGCGGCGCGAGGCGCCGGCGCCCGGCGTGGAGCTCCCATCTCAGCGGGGCAGCAGGGGTGTGGGCACGGGCCGGCGTCGGGGCTGCAGCTGGGCCAGCACGGCCTCGATCCCGCGCGTTGTCGCGTTGCGCGCCTCGGGCAGGGCCTGCCGGCGCCAGACGCTGCGGGCCATCAGCACCCGGTCGGATCGGGGCTGCGCCTGGATCGCCCGCAACCAGCGCTGCCTGTCGCTGTCGTAGGGGTCACTGCGCAGCCATAGGGGTTGGTCGGCGCCCAGGGTCTGCACCATCTGCAGCAGCAGATGGGCGGCCCATGGACCGTAGAGATGCTCCCAGCCCGGATGAACGCTCAGTTCAAGATCATGCCCACCGCCAGGGTGTTCACCGATCCAACGCAACCCAGCTACGGCGATGCCGCGGCTGGCATCGATCAGCAGCCAGCCCTGGCCCTGGCTCTGGTCCAGCAGGTCCTCGACCCGACGGTCGAGCACCTGCCGCAGCTGCGCCGGGCAGACGGTCTGTTCCAGATGCCAGAGCTGTGCAGCGGTGCGCCGGTTGAGCGGACGCAGTTGAAGCTCGTTGGCGACCGGCTCAACAGCGTTCGCAACGCCAGCGTCAGGCAGCCAGCTCCAGAGCTGATCCTGGCGCAGGGGTTGAAAGCCGAGCTCGCGCAGCACCGCTAGGCGCACCCGGTCATCACAGCCGGCCGACGCCACCCAGCTGCCGGCGTTGACCCCGGCGATCGCCATCTTGAGCAGATCGCAGCTGAGGGCATGGCGCAACGCGGCGCGGGTGGTGCGCAGGTGCTGAACCTGCCAGCAGCTGCCGCTGCGGTTCAGCGCCCGGCTGATCAGGAGCCCAACGGCGGTCTGGCTGTGTTCGGCAAAGGCCACCAGCACCTGGGGCGGGCGGCTGCGGTTGCCGCGCAGCCAGCCCATCAGCCGCACCGGCATGGCCAGCAGGGCCGCGCGCTGCAACGGTGCCTGCAACGGCAGAAAAGCCGGATCCCGCAGCAGGGGCAGGTGCCACCCGGCCAGCGGTTCGATCCGCCAGTGCGGTCGGTTCGGTGCTTGCAACCTGAGGCCTGGAGTCCCAAGTCACTCTATTGGTGCCTCGGCGGGCACGACGCTCAGGCAGGCCTCACCAGAACCAATGGGGTCCGTTCGTCGGCATTGCCGGCCGGATTGGGACGCAGGGCCCGTTGCAGCAGGTTTGGATCACACCCTCGGCTGGCTGCCAGCACCTTGACCCGGCCGAGGTCATTGACATCGACAACGGCAACCCCGACCCCCAGCGCTGCTGAGGCCTGCTCACAGAAGCTCTGCGGATCGGCGGGGCCCAGCACGATCGTCTGGTCGTAGGGGGGCGTCGTGCCGGTCACATCGTCGATCAGGCGGGCCTGGTCGCCAGCCAGCCTGTAGAACCAGCCCTTCGATCCCAGGGCCTTGAGCAGGGTTCCCACCAGCCAGGCATTGAGGACCCGGGCCGGTCCGACGAGATCGATCAGGGTCTGCAGGCCGCAGGCGGTTGCCAACGAGCTGGTGGGGTGGAAGACCTGGCAGAGCAGGCGTGCCAGTGCCGAGGGTTGCACCGTTGCCGGGTGGTGGTAGCGCCCTTGCATCACCGCCAGCGGGGTTTCGCCGATGGTGAGCACATCCCCCGGTAGCAGGTGGTGCCCGCCGTACTCCTGCAGCACCTGCAGTGGATCATCCAGGATCCCCAGCAGATGGGTCTTCAGCGGTAGCACCCGGCAGCTATCGCCAGCGCGCCAAGCCGGTTGGGTCATGGCTGTGGCCGCAGGTCGGCTGAGGGGAATCAGGAAACCGTCGCGACGCAGCAGCCGGCCGAAGGGACCGTAATTGACCCAGTTCAGGTCCAGCCACAGCGTGTCGAGCAGTGCTTGCGGGTCCCGCTGACCGGTTTCGATCGTCGCCTGGATCCTGGCCTCGGTGCGTTTCAGGCCTTTGACGATGTAGGCCGCCCAATAGCCGTCAGCCCGTGCCTCAGCATCTGGGTGCAGGGCGGTGATGCGCGTGCGCACCGTCACGCCCTCCAGGTCGGCTTGCCCGAGAAGGGTGGTGTTGATCGCGAGTTCAGGAACAAACACTTCCATGCGCCGATGGGGGTTGTGGATCCGGATGGTCCCTTCGACCACCAGACCATCCGCCTTTGAGCTGACGACAAATGGACCCGGAGTGACCTGCAGGGGAGAGGCGGGCCTAAGTCTGTGACGCAGCTCCAGTACAAGCAGGGTCAGGCCATACAGCAGCAGCGCGATCGGAACAATCAGCCAGGG
>Ga0169931_10013958_pt1 | contig 10916 bp, 11 predicted proteins | sample Kivu_15m_20L_FD_129675 | JGI IMG/M metagenome (GOLD analysis project Ga0169931, IMG submission 129675) | Freshwater microbial communities from Lake Kivu, Western Province, Rwanda to study Microbial Dark Matter (Phase II) - Kivu_15m_20L... | ecosystem: Environmental > Aquatic > Freshwater > Lake... | reverse complement strand
TTTTTTTTGAATAACTGACGTATTAAACTTGTCATAATTATTTGTTGATATGCCGTCATCCCACAAACTGGCAAAGATAGCCACTCTTACATTACTCGCTTCTAGTCTAGCTGTGGTGCTCATGCAACCCTCAGTCGAAGCAGTCAGAACGTAATTATCTTCTTATTCAGAGCCCTCGTTACTTTGGTGATTTCTTTCATTATGGTTGGCCATGTCTTCTTACCTGAAGGCCCTATTGGTGGGCCTCTCTCCTTCTTATGGAAAACAATAGCCGGAGTCAGTCTGTTTTACTTCTGCAGCTTGGCCTTTTTCCTGCCTCTTTCTAAAGAAACTGCTATGAGTCTATTGGGTACCTACGTGGATCCTACTCTCAAATTCATGAACTATGAGTAGGTCTCATACGGCCAAAACTGCGATTTGATCGCTAGAGCACCAGCTCACCCTCTTTCCAACCTCTACCACAGTTCTTTCGATCTTTTCGCCTTGGCACATTTCCTCGGCTGGTTTTTCAAAACCCTTATATGCAGAGATCTAAAGCTAGTCCTCTTTGCCTCAGTGACCTTCGAAATGATTGAATACTCGCTCAGAAATGTACTCAACAACTTCAAGGAGTGCTGGTGGGACCATGTCATTCTTGATATTTGTGGCTGCAACCTCCTAGGAATAGCAGTCGGATTCTATGTGATTGACAAGTTTGGGCTCGACAGATACAGATGGAGCTTGAGATCAGCACCTCTACAGCACACTCACTGGGAACACTTTGTCGAATTCTGGAGAAAATGGGACGTCTCTCACATGGAAACAAAAGTTTTCACCTCACTTAGACCTTTCCTCAAGTTCGTCTTTTTCTTCATTATCTTCCAAGCAACTGACCTGACTCTTTTCTTCCTTAAATACATCTATCAAGTGCCTCCTTCACACTTCTTATGCGTTAGTCGAGTCTGGATAGTCGGACTTCTCTGCGTCAACGCCGCCAAATAGTACTACGATTTCCTCAAACACCGAGCAAAATTCAGAAAAGTCAATATTCTTCTTCTTTTCGGCATCGTCGTCCTCGAGTTGGCGATCGTCCTCACCCAGGGTCAAAGTAGTTATGTAAAAATTCAGATGATTTTGATCACATGTTTATCGATGAACTCGGACAGCTTATGCTAGGTGGACTTCTTGCTTTGGTCGTAGTGATGACAGTCAAAATAGGAATTTCTGATATTCTTAGAAAACTTCGGGGGTTCAAAGAAAAAAGGAGAATGATGCAGGAGAGAGAAATTGAAAAATAGTTTGCAAAACGCTTTGTTCAATGATTTGATTTATATTTTTTTACACTCATACTTTCCTATTTTAACCTTTAAATAATAATAATATACAAAATTATAAAGAATAAAGGTTTATCAGAACATGATATCTTTATAGCTTTAACCTTCGTTATACTCATATGCCCAAGGATTATGATCCAAGAACTCCTGGATGGCTTTTTTGATGCTAACACAAGGATACAGAGGTCCTTTTATAGGCTGTCTGGTAAACGGGTCAGTCTTGCCATTCTTTTATATATGCAACTCTATTGCCTATCTTTCATAAGTTTGACCACAGTCAGTCACAACTGGATCCTACATCAGATCCAGAGTTATCCTGCAAGTCAGGTACTCAGGTATGCTGAAAACAACGTTTTCATTCGAAGCGTTCAGAAAATCTTACATTTTCTTGTCTTTCGTAGCTACGTCCATAGTAGTGTCTTTGTCTAAGTAATTCTGAATGAAATTCAATGTACTTTGTATTAGTTTATTGCTGCGATTCTAGCGTTTCTTATTTCATTGAATTTAAGGTAAAAACCTAGCTTTTTGGCAAGATATATGTATCGACTGATTTCTTTCTACAATGATTTTTTTGTTCCACTCAGAGTCAAAGCCTTCGTGAGTCTTTTGATGGCATTTTCGACCTTATGAAGATTATTTTCTTGCTTTCCAAACTCAGCAAGTAGCTGCCCAGAAATCAAATGTGCCTTAATGTTATCAGGATCTAGTTCAACTGCTTCTTGAGCATCTTTGAAAGCTTCGTTTAAGTGACCAAGTTTTTTGAAGCACATGGCTCTATTGGAAAAGAAAACACTTTAAGTATTGTTAAGCTCCTATATAAAGATACAATTACTATGGCTTTGCTGTAAAGTTGTATAGCAACGTCATACCTTTTGTGTTGAAAAGCCTAATTTCCCTTGATCTTCCAATACATGCCTGTATTTTAATCGTAAGTTTGACTAGTTTTTGGTGCAGAAGTCGGTCTTTCCTCTGTTTTGCTGGGTCTGCGATGAAAAGATGGACGAGGCTAGGGCTATCTGGGAGGCGGAGGGGGCTGCTGAGCGAAAGGGTTCATGAAATTGTCAGCTACAAAGTTGGCAAGTCCTCCGAAAAAACCGTTATTATGCTGTTGCTGAGGTTGTCTGGGAGGTTGCTGCTGACGGTAAGGGTTTTGTTGTCTGGGTGGATTGACTCCAAAGCCAAACGGACCGAATCCAAAATACATTCAAAACTAAACTTATAACTATGACTCTAGCAATAAATACAAGCTACATGATTTCACTTAATAATATATAACTAGCTTGATCCCTTTCATCTGATGATTAATAGCATGATCCATAGCAGTCTATCCCGAAAAGCAAACAAATCGCTTCCCCCTATCTCGCCTTCTTACATTGAAAAGACTTTGTAAATGGTCGATGCAGGCTGCTTCAGATAAAACAAATTGCTTATAGACGGAGGATATGGAGACTACTGTATGCGTCTTTTCAGAAGAAAAGATAAAAATCACTACTCAAGCAATGTCACCTCAGTATTCACTTCTTCGTTTACAAACTCGCTTCTTCCGAACGATCAAAAATAACTCGCGCAGGAAATAGTTAGCATCGTAAACAAACCTGTTGAAAATCAAAGATAGTCGCCAGTTTTAGATGAATAAAAATCAAAAACAGAAAGGAGGTTTGTAAAAGGAAGTTTGTTAGGAACAGTTGAGTAAGGCGATCATCTTTTTTATAACTATTTGCCCGAGTACCAGAAGAAAAAATGGTTCTAAGTCAAAGATAGATCTTTGTCAATGACTAAACATGCATAGGATAAGCCCAAGTAACACAAAAAGAAGAGTTATTCTTTCATGCGACGACCTAACAAAAATAGACATATTTTTGCGTATATGTCGGATCCAAAGTACGTAAAAACAATCAAATGATCTTTTCTATGTTTCAAAAAAGAGTATAGTTCAGTCATACTTTGTATTATACTGTCTAAAAAATACTTAATGAAGGTGCTGGATTGTTTTTATTATCAGATAAAGGACTATAGTTATAAGATTACAGCGAAGATGGGAAACGCATGCACTGAGATGACCTACTCCTCAGAAAAAGGTACTTATTTTTCTATTCAGCCAGTCCTGACAGTTTTAGTTTCAATCGTGTGATCGGAAAAGGGGGTTTCGGCAGGGTATGGAAGGTCACTCACAAAAAAACTAAATAAGCCTTCGCTCTCAAAGTCATAGACAAGGCTCGAGTCATAACAAAAAAATCAGTATCTTCGATCATCAACGAACGATAAATTCTAGCGAAACTCATCGACGAACAGTCATAATTCATCGTCAATATGAATTGTGCTTTTCAGGATAGAGAAAATTGCTATCTACTTATGGACTACCTTTAGGGCGGAGATTTGAGATACTACATCAACAGAGGCTACAATTTTCTTTAATAGCAAGTCAGTACCTCATCTGATATATAGAGTTCATAGTCCGCTGTCTCATCTAAGGGCTCAATCACCTGCATTTGCGCAATATAATTCATCGCGATATCAAACCCGAAAACATTCTAATCGACAAATAAGGATATCTGAGAATCACTGATCTAGGCATTGCACGATACTTGAAAAGTTAAAACTCGCATTAAACAAGTGGAACTCCAGGTTACATGGCGCCATAGGTGCTAACCAGACAAAATCACACTTTTTGCGCTGATTTGTATGCAGTTGGCATCATCGCTTACGAGCTTCTAGTAGGAAAAAGACCCTACAATAGCAAGGACCGCAAAAGTATAAGGGAAGAAATGCTGACCAGATAAGCTAAGATACCAGCTAGCTTTGAGTCAGGTATCTCTAAAGAAGGCATAGATTTCATCAACAAAGTATACTGTTTAAAATGTAGCTGTTAGTAAGAACTCCCAAAAAAAGACTGGGTTGCAATGGAATGTCTGAGTTAATGATGCATCCCTGGCTCTATATGAACTATGAAAGCCGACTTAAGTTTTTGTAAAGAAAAATAAAAAGTCCGATCACGCCTATCAGTGTGACCTACGGTAGACATCTTTAGGAGGAAACAGAGCCTAACGAGCTTTAAAGGGAAAATACGTTTTTGTTAAAGAGAGGAGACATACAAAGTAGGTATATTTTTATGCAGAGCTTTTTGAAGGCTATGATTTCAGACCAGGACTTAGGTCAGTTTTTGCCAAAAACTGTGACAATTTTCAAAGCGTCGAAACTCAAATGAACTCTGTAAAAGTCATCGTCAAGTGATTTTTTGTGTTTTGAGAGTAGTAAAAATATTAAATAAAACAAAAATGTCGATAAATGAGTTTTTGATCATTGCACTTTTGTGAGCTTAAAGGTCCTGATGAGAGATTCCTTTGCAAAGAAGCGAATATACAGGTTGTAAACGAAATCTGGGACAAGATTAAGGAAAATATGTCGATTAATGCGATGCGAATAGTAGCCGTAGCTTTCTCTGCTCCAACGAAGTTCCTTTAAAGAGTCCCATGCGCATTCATAGGCATCTGGAATCATGAAACCTTTTTTCTGGCGAGATAGATTTGACTCAACGTACATCGGTTTTAGACAAAAAACGTCGATTTGAGGGTATTCATAAGCAAGTCCTTCGCTCAGCTTCATGTTGAAAGCCTTAGTGGCCGAGTAAAGGCTCAATAATGGCAAAGTTTTTTCTGCCTGGTAAGAAGAAAGATTTATTATTGCGCTTTTGGTTTTTCTTTTAATCATGCCTTCGAGCACAGGGGGTAAGAGGGCAGCCATAGCCAGACAGTTGACAGTGATGAGACTGTTGACGTTGAGCTGAGTGTGAGTGTGGTAGTATTTTGCAATTCCGATTCCAACGTTGTTGACCAGCATAGCGATATCGAGTCCTCTTAGCTATTATAGCAAGGCCTACCATTCGGAACCTTGACCTGAGTTTTTAAAATCAAAAACTATGGATTTGAATTTAGCTGAACTGTATTATTTGGGTCTGATTTTCTGCAGGTCCTAGATGACTTTGGCTAGTTTCTAGGCATTTCGAGAAATAAGAAGCACATTAAAGCCCAGTTTAGTGAGAACTTGGCAAAATCCAAGGCCAATTCCATCTGTGGCACCAGTCACTACTGCCCAGCTCTCCTGATCGGGCGTAGTGTACTTCTTGACGAGGTCAGGCATGGGAAGAAGTTGTTTGATGAGAGTAAAAACCAAAAAGAGGGCAAGACGGAAAAGAGGTAAAGCTAAAATGGCAATAGCTGCGGCTTTCCAGTACCAGTTATCAGACTAGACTTCTGGTAGTGGTTAAGTGACTAGTTCAGACATATCTTTGTTTATAATGTTGATAGGAGAATTAAATCAGATCTTATATTGATTAAAAGGTAATCAAAAGAAAATTAAATAGCATCTATAAGATGATTAATATGCATCGAAATGAGCACTAAACTACATCAAATCGAAACAAAATATAAAACAGTCAAAGATATTAATATTTTTTTGATATAAGAAAAGCAATTGATTTATTGATGATCAAAAGTATGGTAGTCTTCCGCCTCCATCAATCCTCCACACACTGCCAGTTGCATATGGATTCTCAATTATAGTCTGACACAGCTGCGCAAATTCCTAAGGATGTCCCTATCGCTCTAGAGGCACTTGGTTCACCATTATGTCCATAAACTTTTTAGGAATCAAACCTCCCATCGGAGTCTGAAAAAGTCCAGGAGCGATTCCCATAACTCTTATCTTGTACTTAGATAAGTCTCTAGCCATGGGCAGCACCATTCCCATGACAGCTCCCTTTGAAGCTGAATAAACGACTTAGCCCCTGACTCCCTCCTATTGGGCCACGCTGCTGATCAGAATGATAGCTCCTCTTTCTGAATTGATCTCAGGCTGCTAGGACATCACTTTAGCTGCATATTTTGAGACGTTGAAAGTACCGACGACGTTGATGTTGAGTACTCGATCCATCTAAGAAGTGGGTGCTACTACTCCTTCATTGTTGATAATAAGTCCCATAGAGAGCACCCCTGCGCAGTGAACAACAGCATCCACTCTGCCATAAGTCTTTCTAGTAAATTCGAACAGCTATTTGACATTTTCTTCGTTGGTTACATTCACTTTGAAGAAAACTGCATTAACTTGTTTGGCCAATGCTTAACCAAGCTGCTCGTTGATGTCTGCGATGACTACTTTAGCTCCAAGGCTAGCCAGTAATTTGACGGTTGCTTCTCCTAGTCCTGAAGATCCACCAGTGACCACGACTACTAAGTTGTTGTCGATTTTCATATCTAAAATAATTCTATCAAATATTAAATACATTTAGGATGTAATGGTATATATAAGGTTAGCATAACCTCGATTTTATTGCTGTTTATAAATTTAAATGGATTTACTATTTTTTAAGACAAACAATCATACGAAGGGTCCTCTGAGTCCTCCGTCAAGTCTCCATACAGTTCCAGTGGCATATGCATTTTAAATGATCGATTTCGAAAGATGTGCGAACTACTAAGACTGACCGAACCGACCCGCAGGTATGATGTGATACATTTGGTGTATTTTCTGTAGACCACTGTGCATAGGTGTAGTGAACAGTCCTGGTGCGATAGTCATCACTCTAATCTTGTGCTTGGCTAAGTCTCTGGCCATAGGTAAAACCATAGCGTTGATTGCACCTTTGGATGCTCCATAGGCTACCTGATTGCTGGCTCCCTACTCGGCGGCCACACTGCTGACCAATATAATCACTCCCCGCTCACCATTGACTTCTGGCTGCTCAGACATCACTTTGGCCGCGAACTTAGAAACGTTGAACGATCCGACGATGTTAATGTTCATGACTCTGATAAACTACAGAGTTGATGCTACTCCTTCGGGGCTGATGAGGTGCTCTTGATAGAACACACCTGCACAGTGCACCACAGCATCGACCTTGCCGTAAGTGGCTTTAGCGAACTAAAAGAGTTACTTAACGTTTTCTTAGCTTACCACATTGACTTTGAAAAAAACACCATTGACATCTTTGGCCACGACCTAACCTAGTTCTTGGTTCATGTCTGCGACTACGATCTTGGCACCAAGACTAGCCAGCAGCTTGGCGGTTGCTTCTCCTAGTCCTGAAGAACCGCCTGTGACTACGGCCACGAAGTTGTTGTCGATTCTCATATCTAAAATAATTCTACTATACAACAAATCCAAATATACGTGATCTTTTCATAATTGCAGCTGATTTCAATAAAAACTATCGATTAATAAGTGATTTCCTAATTGACTAAGGATTTATCAATGCATGTAAGGTATAATGGCTCCTCCGTCGAGTCTCCAAATACTACCAGTAGCATATGGATTTTATATAATAGTCTGGCAAAGTTTGCCATAATCTTATGAATTTCCCATTTTTCCTAGAGGAATCTGATCGACAATTATGTCTTTAATTGGTCCTGATATTGGACTTGTGAATGGAGTCTCAAAGAAGCCTGGAGAAATGCACATTACTCTGATTTTGTGTTTGGCGAGACTTCTAGCCATCGGTAACACCATACCCTGGACCGCTCCTTTCGAGGCCGAGTAATACAGATGGCCACTGGCCCCTTCATCGGCACCTATGCTGCTCACTAGAATTATTACGCCTCTCTCTTCATTGACCTAAGGCTGTTCGGACATCATTTTGGCAGCGTATTTGGCCACGTTAAAAGCACCAACTGTGTTTATGCCGAGCACTCTCTGCAACTACTAAGTCGACGCCAACTCACCGTTCTTGTTTATTATGTACTTAAGACTTAAAATTCCAGCACAGTTGATCACCGCGTCTACCTTTCCAAAAGTATTTTTTGTGTATATGAATAGCTATCTGGCATTTTCTTCTTCAGCAACATTAACCTTAAAGAACACTCCGTTTATCTATTTTGCGATCTTTTCGCCTAGCTATTGATTAATATCAGCAACCACAACTCTAGCACCTAAACTGGCAAGTAATCTGACAGTAGCTTCACCTAGTCCTGAAGAGCCTCCAGTTACTACAGCCACGAAGTTGCTGTCGATTCTCATATCTAAAATAATTCTACTATAAATATCTAAATATAATATAATTGAAATTTTAAGATAAATCCCATTATTTTGCAAAATCACGGTCTTAGCATTTGACCCTTGTCGACTAATACTATATAAGGACGGCTCACGATCTGACTAAAACCCAAACTATTAGGATCTCTTGTAATTTTTCCTTTCTTTCGTAGCAAGCAAAAACTTCGCTTGTTAGTGATCAAAGGCTAAGGCCTTTTCACTTATACATACTGACTTACACTATTTTCTTTTTAATTTTCACTAAGTCTACTAAAATTGCTTATTTTCTTAGCAAATGGCTATTTAGAGTTTTCTCCAGTGATCTACAAAGATTGAGCATGTAAAGATTGTGAAATTCTTTTCATAATGGTTGATCTTCGGGAATCTCGACGTAAGTCCTTTGGATTTACCTTCAAAACGATAGTTTTTAATGAGTTTTATAGAGATATTCTGTATGAAGATTTCGGAATGTACATACTTGCAGAAAATGGCAACTTTTTTGTAGAACTATCTAATTTTGGCTACATTTTAGCATTTTTCTTGAAAAATTTATCTAAAAGTTAGGTCGTTGTTGGTCTATTGATCTAATTTTTGTGCAACATGCTCTGGATAGCCTATAACAGCTAAGGTGACAAGTGCTTAGGGTACTAAGGCTGCGAATGAAGAATCGAGTTGCCAAGTTTGACCATGTTTCCTGCCTAGAAAGGATGTCTGAAACAAGCAATATAAAACAAAGTGACCCCTAGACCCCAAATATCGCTTTTTTATGTAGTAGGCTCTCCTCTTATGGATTCGGGAGGCAGAAATAGAGGAGTTCCAGTGAGTTGAGCATCTCTTTTGATGGAAAGAGCTGACCCGAAATCACCCAACTGAGTTAGATAGACATACTTTGAGCTTCAATTACTGATTGATGAGCATGTTGCTAGGTTTGATGTCATTATGAATGATTCCTTTTTTGTGAAGGTAATCTAGTCCTTCTAGGATTTGCCGCATGATCAGCCATATCTGTTCTTAACTAAAAAATAAACCATTTTATGCTTTTTGCTTGCAAATCTTCGTTAATAAAGATTTACCTGAAGAAGGTCTTGCTATTAATTGTACTCGAATATCAGATAGAGATTTTAATGATTGACATATGCTTAGATAAGTTTGATGACGCTAGGGTGCGACAGCGAATGCAAAAGAACAGCTTCAGCTCGTGAAATTTATTACGTTTGCTATATTTTTTCAACCTTACATATAAAGAAAATGTTATAGCTTTCAATGCTCTAATGGTTTTCGTGGCAGTATGAAGCACACGATAGCACACTGAAGTTGCGCCCCTTCCTATTTCTTGTTGAATTTAGTAGTTATTCTGAAACATTTAAAGCGGTTGATAGTTAAAGGTCATTTTTACAAACAAGAAAGCGATTCTTATATTACAAGCTATTCTTCTATTGATCTAGTATAGAAATTAACGATAAACATCAACATATATAGAATAATCACAAATACATTTGTGTCCTATGTTACCACAAAAACTATCTGATTTTTTAGTAAGCTACGATTACTAGACCCTCCGAGTAGCAGGCACGAATCAAACATGGGCTAAGACCTATGAAAAATCCAGATATTCCTCGGGCTTTGTATAGTTTTTAACTGCAATCTATAAAACCCCCGTCGAAAAGCCATGGATGCTTCCGATAATAACCAGTTTTGTTGGTTTGAATAAGGGTCTTGACGACGTCTTGAGGGTAGGAAATAAGCCAGTTAATAGTTACTGGCACAGGTGCCATCATTATAGCCTGAGTAAGTGTAAGATGCGGTTAAGCTTAGGTCACAAAGTACCCTTTGAGAAGTTAATAGAAAGAAAACTGCGCAGCCATGCCAGGGACTTACCTAAGAATCATAGCTGTATTTCCCCTCATGAGTCCCATATATCCGTCCTACTGGATTATTTGTCGCATGCACTACTTCGAAGATGGCAAAACGTGACTCTGATCCTGCTGCATACGGCATTTTATAAGCTCAGCTGGAGTCGCAAAGAATGATACTATGAATCCTGCGACTGCTCCATTCTAGGCACCATCCCAGAAGGACAGTTTCTATTGATTTTTGCTAGTTTTATAGGCTTCGTAGGAAGTGAAAAGTATCGAATTGATGATCGGAAAACTTATTAGAGGGTAGTAGAGACCTCTAAAGAGAGATCTCCAGCCTTAATTTTTGACGATACTGACGAGAGTCTGGGTCATGTTCTGACGAGAAAGACCGCTTTCCTGCATTTAGTATGTTTGCATTCGCACCTTTACCGTGTCCAGGAAGAACCCAGATACGACTCCTACGACCCCAGAGACGATGCCACTTGTTAAATCAATCAGGACGTTCATCTTTAGAAATCAACGCTTTATAATAATCTATCTAACTAGCATATTCAACTGGCAGCTAAGAAAAATAGCGAAAAAGATAAAAAATTGTCAAAATATGATGCTGTATATCATTTTTTAGTATTTGATAAATTTCTAAATATTTGCTAAAAAAATTGTGGGGTTGGGGTTGGGGTTGGGGTTGGGGTTGGGGATGGGGTTGGGGTTGGGGTTGGGG
>Ga0169931_10013956_pt1 | contig 10916 bp, 10 predicted proteins | sample Kivu_15m_20L_FD_129675 | JGI IMG/M metagenome (GOLD analysis project Ga0169931, IMG submission 129675) | Freshwater microbial communities from Lake Kivu, Western Province, Rwanda to study Microbial Dark Matter (Phase II) - Kivu_15m_20L... | ecosystem: Environmental > Aquatic > Freshwater > Lake... | reverse complement strand
CGGTGGGGTTGCTCGCATGTTGACCGAACTACACATCGAGGATCTCGGCATCATCGTTCGCTCGGTGGGGTTGCTCGCATGTTGACCGAACTACACATCGAGGATCTCGGCATCATCGATCGCCTCGATCTGGTCTTTGCCGACGGGTTGGTCGTTCTCACCGGTGAGACCGGGGCCGGCAAGACCATGCTCATCGAGGCCATCTCGTTGTTGGTGGGTGGTCGCGCCGATGCCGCGCGGGTGCGTTCCGGAGCCGGCGAGGCCCGCGTGGAGGGTCGCTTCGTGGTGGGTGACACCGAGCACGTCGTGGCCCGAGTGGTGCCACTCGATGGTCGGTCGCGGGCTTACATCGACGGTCGACTGGCCACCGTGTCGCAGTTGGCCGATCTCGGGGCCACCTTGGTCGACCTGCACGGTCAGCACACCCACCAAAGTTTGCTCTCGGTGGCCGTGCAACGAGCTTCCCTCGACCAATTCGCCGGCAGCGACCTCGAGCCATTACGAGTGGCCCGTGGTCGCATCACCGAGATCGACGCCGCCTTGGCCACCCTGGGAGGCGATGCCAAGTCCCGGGCCCGCGAGATCGACCTGTTGCGTTTCCAGGTGCAGGAGATCTCGGCGCTGGGAATCACCGACCCCGACGAGGATCGCCGACTCGAGGCCGACGAGGACGTGTTGGCCGACGCCACCGCCCACCGTGAGGCCGGTGAAACCGCCATCGTGGCCCTCAACGCCGACGGAGCCGCCGCCGACGCGCTGGGCTCCGCCATCGCCGGATTGGCCCATCGGGCCCCCTTCAGCGCGTTGGTGGGGCGACTGCGTGACGTGGCCGCCGAAGTGGCCGACATCGCGTCCGAGCTCCGGTCCGTCACCGAGTCCTGTGAGGACGATCCGCAGCGTCTGGCCGACGTTCGGGCCCGACGTCAGGACCTGCGCGAACTGCAGCGAAAGTATGGCGACTCGCTGGCCGAGGTGCTGGCCTACCGGGACGAGAGCGCCCAACGTCTGGCCGAACTGGAATCCCACGAGGTGCGGGTGGCCGAGTTGGAAACCACGCGAGCGGCGGCCGTGAAGGCCGAACGAAAAGCCGCCGCCGCGGTGGCCGCCGCCCGTCGTGGTGCCGCCACCACGCTCGGTCGCCGGGTCACCGCCCATCTCGCCGATTTGGCCATGGAGCGCGCCGTGGTTCGGATCGAGGTGTCGGGCGACGATCCTGCCGACGAGGTCACGTTCCTGTTGGCCGCCAACCCCGGCAGTCCGCCGGCACCGTTGGCCAAGGTGGCCTCGGGAGGCGAACTGGCCCGCACCATGCTCGCGATCCGCATGGTTCTGACCGATGGTCCACCCATCTTGATCTTCGACGAAGTCGACGCCGGAATCGGCGGACAGGCTGCCACCGCGGTCGCCCAGTGTCTGGCGCGCTTGGCCCAGTCCCATCAGGTGTTCGTGGTCACCCACCTGGCCCAGGTGGCCGCCGTGGCCCACCAACAGATCGTGGTGCGCAAGGACATCGTCACGGCGGACGGCGCCGAACGCACCCGGGCCACCGCTGATGCGGTGACGGGGAACGATCGAGTGGATGAGATCGCCCGCATGTTGTCCGGGCGCCCCGACAGCACCGCGGCGCGTCGCCACGCCCGCGAGCTGTTGGCCGGCTGAAACCTTCCCGGGCATGGCGGGGCGGAGGCCAGCGACACGGTATGGTGATTTCCCGTTGTAGATGCTCGATCGAGTATCGGGAAACGGGAGGTCGACATGCCGAAGCACATCTTCGTGACCGGAGGGGTCGCGAGTTCGCTCGGTAAGGGATTGACCGCTTCGTCGCTCGGCCGTCTCTTGAAGTTGCGTGGTCTGCGCGTGACGATGCAGAAGCTCGATCCGTACATCAACGTCGATCCCGGCACGATGAATCCGTTCGAGCACGGTGAGGTGTTCGTCACCGACGACGGCGGCGAAACCGACCTCGACCTCGGCCACTACGAGCGATTCATCGACGAGAATCTCACACGCAATTCGAACGCCACCACCGGCTCGATCTACCAAGCGGTGCTGGCCGCCGAACGACGTGGCGACTACCTGGGCAAGACGGTTCAGGTGATTCCGCACATCACCGACGAGATCAAGCGGCGCATTCGTCGCATGGCCACCGAGGACGTCGACGTGGTGATCACCGAGGTCGGTGGAACCGTGGGCGACATCGAAATCCTCCCGTTTTTGGAGGCTATTCGGCAGTATCGCAAGGAGGCCGGTCGCGACAACGTGTGCTATATCCACGTCACATTGGTGCCCTTCATCGGGCCGTCCGGCGAGCAAAAGACGAAGCCGACGCAGCACTCCGTCACCGAGTTGCGCAGCCGCGGAATTCAGCCCGACATCATCGTGTGCCGCAGCGAGGAGCCCCTCAGCCCCAGCCTGAAGCGCAAGGTCTCGAACCTGTGTGACGTCGACGAGCGCGCGGTGGTGAACGCCGCCGACGTGCGCAACATCTACGAGTTGCCGCTCGTGTTGCACGACGAGGGTCTGGACACGGTGGTGTGCGAGACGTTGCGCATCGATGCCGAACTCGACCTCACGTCGTGGGAGCAGGTCGTCACCAAGGTCGAGAACGCCACCAAGCCGGTGCGCATCGGACTGATCGGCAAGTACATCGAATTACACGACGCGTACCTGTCGGTGGTGGAGAGCATCAAACACGCCGGATTCCATCACGGCGCTCACGTCGAGATCGACTGGATCCAGGCCGAGGAAGTGGAAGGTCTGCTCGCCGCCGGTCGTTTGGCCGAACTCGACGGCATGGTGATCCCCGGAGGATTCGGAGTGCGCGGTGTCGACGGCAAGATCGCCGCGGCCGAGTACGCGCGAGTGAACAAGGTCCCGTGCCTCGGTTTGTGTCTGGGCATGCAGGTGATGACCATCGAGTTCGCTCGCCACGTGTTGGGCATGAGCGACGCACACTCCACCGAGTTCGATCCCAGCAGCCAACATCCGGTGATCGACATCATGAACGACCAGCGTGACGTGACCGACAAGGGTGGCACCATGCGCCTCGGGGCGTACTACGCCGTGTTGCAGCCGGGTTCGAAGGTGGCCAGGGCCTACGGCGAGCCGGTGGTGAGCGAACGTCATCGTCACCGGTACGAGTTCAACAGTCAGTACCGCAATCGTTTCGAGGCCGCCGGATTCCTGTGCAGTGGCACCTCGCCCGACAAACGCCTGGTCGAGTTCATCGAACTCACCGACCATCCGTTCTGGGTGGGCACCCAAGCGCACCCCGAGTTCAAGAGCCGTCCGGACCGCCCGCACCCGCTCTTCCGCGAGATGATGGCCGCCTCGCTGCACTATCGGTCCGAGCATCGTCCCGAGACCTCGCGGGCCACGGCCGACGTCAGCCGAGCGTGACCAGCGGGTCGTTCGAGCATCTCGGCGACCAGTCGGTCTACCGGGGGTACGTCTGGGAAGTGGTCGTCGGAAGATTTCGCGACCCCGCCGGCGAGGAGTTCACCCGTGACATCGTGCGTTCGCCCGGTGCGGTGGCCGTGGTTCCGCTGATCCGCCAGCCGGATGGTTCGTATTCGGTCGTGCTGCTCCGTCAGTACCGCGCTGCCTTCGCCCGCGAAATCGTCGAGGTTCCCGCGGGCATGCGCGACGTCGATGCCGAGGATCCCGAGCAGACCGCCCGGCGCGAGCTGATCGAGGAGACCGGGTACGACGCCGGGTCGTTGCGACTGCTGCATCGCTTCTATCCCTCCACCGGCATGACCGATTCCGTGTTGCACGTCTACTTGGCGACCGACCTACGACACGTGGGGCGTCAGATGCACGGGCCCGAAGAGGCGCACATGGAGGTGTTCACCGTTCCCTTCGCCGACGCGGTGGGTATGGTCGTGTCCGGCGAGATCGCCGACGCCAAGAGCACCATCGGGTTGTTGCTCGCCGACCGCTTGGTGCGCGGACTCGACGCCGATGTGATCTGATGACGTCGATGATCCCCGACGTCGTGCCGCTCGAGGTGGAGGAGTTCCTCGGTTGGTTGGCGGCCGAACGGGGACGTTCCACCAACACGTTGTCGGCGTATCGACGAGACCTGACCACGTACTGCGGATGGCTGTCGGAGCAGTCGACCGACGTCCATCGGGTGACCTCGGCCGACGTGGAGCGATTCGTGAATCAGCGACGTGACACCGGCATGGCGGCATCCAGCCTGGCCCGACAGATGGCCGCGGTGCGCACCTTCCACCGATTCATGGTGACCGAGAGTCACCGTGCCGACGACCCCACCGCGGATTTCGAGGGTGTGAAGGTGCCCGCGGGAATCCCCAAACCCCTGACCGAGGAAGAGGTGGAATCGTTGTTGGCCGCCGTCGTCGGGGACGAACCGGTGGCCTTGCGGGACCGGGCCTTGCTGGAATTGTTGTACGCCACCGGAGCACGCATCTCGGAGTTGTGTGGTTTGTCGCTCGGCGACATCGATCTCGAGGCCGGAATGGTTCGTCTGTACGGAAAAGGATCGAAAGAGCGACTGGTGCCGGTGGGCAACCTCGCGCGCGAAGCGGTGCATCGCTGGTTGACCCAGGGCCGTGATTCTTTGTCGCCGCTGCGGTGGGCTCGTCGTGGCGACGCCGACGCCGTGTTCCTGAACAATCGGGGTGGACGATTGGGTCGGCAGGCCGCGTACGCCATCGTCGTGCGTCACGGCGAGCGGGCCGGCTTGACCGGTCACCTGTCACCCCACGTGTTGCGACATTCGTGCGCGACACACATGCTCGACCACGGAGCCGATCTGCGCATCGTCCAAGAGATGCTCGGGCACGCATCCATCTCCACCACGCAGGTGTACACACGGGTGTCCCAGGAACGGCTCTTTGATCAATACCGCGCGGCCCATCCGCGGGCCGCGGTCGGGCGGGGGAGCTGAGATCCGGTGACTCCGGCCCCTCGTCGTGCCGTGCACTTGATACGGCGTTGGTGGGGTTCGCTGTCCTCGACGCCTCCGACGGCGACCGATCAGCGTTGGGCGGAGGAGCGATTGAGTTCCGGCGAGAGGGTCTTGTTCGGGACGATGTCGGCTCCGGACCGCCGTCACGCCATCACCGTGGCCCGCCGATTCGAGATGCTGGTCCCCGATGCGTCGCGCGACCAGCTGGCCGCGGCCCTGTTGCACGACGTGGGTAAGACCGTCGCCGACCTGTCGACGTTCGAGCGGGTGGTGGCCACCTTGGTGGGCGGTCGAACCCGACGTTTCCGTCAGTACCACGACCACGAGGCCCTCGGCCTCGATCTGTGTCGGGGAGCGGGGTCGAGCGAGCGAACCCTTGCTCTCTTGCGAGGAGATGATCGAGCCGAGATCGTGGACGCGTTGCACCGAGCCGACGACATTTGAGACTCCACGTGAATTCACGCGGTCGCCACCCGGCGGACAGGGTGTGTCGTCTACGATCACCTCTCGTGCGCAAGACCGACCGGGGCCGACAGCGATCGAAGCGCGGTCCGGTCTCCGTGGTCGCGACGACGTTGGTATCCCTCCTGTTGTTCTCCGGCGTGCTCGTCGGAGTCGACGTGGAGGAGGCTTCGGCCGCTCCGGCCGGAGCGTCGGCCTTTCGGGGGCTCGACCCCGTGCGCATCCTGGATACTCGCGACGGAGCGAGACCGGGAGCCAATTCGTCGACGGTGCTCACCGTGGCCGGGCTGCACGGGGTTCCCGCCAACGCTTCCTCGGTGGTGTTGAACGTCACGGCGTATCAGCCCGACCGAGAAGGTTTCATCACCGTTCACCCGTGGGGCGAGGGACTGCCCAACACATCCAACGTGAACATGCGCGACTCCCAAACGATCGTGCCGAACCTCGTGACCGCCAAGGTCGGGGTGTGGGGCAACGTGGTCTTGTACGCGTCGGTCGCGACCCACATCATCGTCGACGTCTTCGGCTATTACGTGCCGGCGAACACGTCCCGGGAAGGGCGGTTCATCCCCGCCCCACCCCAGAGGCTGTTGGACACGCGGCACACTGCGCGGGTGGCGCCCGATGGGCGGGTGACGGTTCCACGACCCTCGTTCGTTCCGGAGGACACCGAAGGCATGGTGCTCAACGTGACCGCGGTGAACTCCGGAATGCGGGAGAACGGTTTCGCGTACTGGACGGCGATGCCGGCCGGGGCACCGACGCCCGACACTTCGAACCTGAACGTCATGCGGGCCGGCCAAACCATCGCGAACCAGGTCATCGTGAAGCCGTCGTCGACGGGAGTCGACTTCTACTCCTATGCCGGGGGCGACATCATCGTGGACTTCCTGGGCCATTACACCGGTCCGTCGGCTGGTCTCGAGAGTTATGGCTTGTACGTTCCGATGACTACGGCGCGACTGCTTGACACCCGCTCCTCACCGAACCCGTTGGGACGAGGCGTGGCAGTCCATCATGGATGGTCGGTCGAGGTGGCCACCGGAGGGGTGGCCACCGTTCCCGTGAACGGAGCATCCGCGGTGGCCCTGAACGTCACCATGACCCGCGCGCTCGACGACGGTTTCGTGACCGTGTATCCGGCCGGTCAGTCACGACCCGACGCGTCCAACATCAACTCCGACCGTTCGGGTGTGACGGCCCCGAATCACGTTCAGGTGCAGAACGCCACTCGCGGGATCACCTTGTATTCCTTCGGCGGGGCGGATCTCATCGTTGACATCTTCGGTTGGTTCGTGGGTGCCCCGGCGGCGTCGTCGTTTCCCGCGCCGGCCAACCCGTTGCCGCCGGCGCAGTATTTCCCCGGTCAGTTGTCGATTCCCGAGATCAAGGTGAACACCAAGGTGCGCGAGCACGTGGCCTTCGTCGACAAGGACCCCTCGCACTTGATCGAATCCCGTACCCCGAATCAGCCCGGCAACGTGGCGATCTTCGGCCACCGCACGTCGCACGGCAAGGAGTTCCGCAATCTCGACAAGCTGAAGGTGGGCTCCCTCATGTATCTCACCGTCGACGGCAAGATCTACACGTACCAGACGACCTCGATCGACATTCGAACCCCGAGTGATCCGATGTTGTACGCGACGGCGTCGAACGAACAGACGATCTCGTTGGTGGCGTGTCATCCGCCCGGCAGCGTGAAATTCCGTATCGTCGCCCACGCTCAATTGGTCGCCACGAACGAACTGTGATCGTTGCGCCCGGCCGGGAGCGATCAGTCGAGTGGTAGGAGTCCGATGTTGTCGTAGGTGCGCTGGAGTGTCCGTGAAGCGACGGCGCGGGCCTTGTCGGCGCCCACCCGCAAGAGGCGCGTCAACTCGCCGCGGTCACCCATCAATTCGCGGTAGCGGTGCTGGATCGGGGTCAACAACTCGACGACGGCCTGCCCGGCGTCGTTCTTGAGCGGCCCGTATTGCGAGTAGTTCGCGGCAACGTCGGCGGGGGAGCGCCCGGTGCAAGCGGCCAGGATCTCGAGCAGGTTCGACACTCCGGGCTTCGTGGCGCGGTCGAAACGCACCTCGCCGTCGGAGTCGGTGACCGCGCGCTTGAACTTCTTCATGATCGCGGCGGGCTCGTCGAGCAGGTACACGATGCCGGCCTCCGAGCTGGAGGACTTCGACATCTTGGCGGAGGGCTCCTGCAGGTCGGTGACCTTGGCTCCGGCCTTGGGTGTGACGACCTTGGGGACCACGAAGGTGTCGCCGAAGCGGGAGTTGAAGCGCATGGCGATGTCGCGCGTGATCTCGACGTGTTGGCGCTGGTCTTCTCCCACGGGCACCTCGTCGGCGTCGTAGAGAAGGATGTCGGCGGCTTGCAGGGCGGGGTAGGTGAAGAGACCCGCCGACACGAAGTCGGCTTCTCGTTTCGCGGCCTTGTCCTTGAATTGAGTCATCCGACTGAGTTCGCCATAGGAGACCGTGCACTCCATGATCCAGCCCAGTTGGGAATGCTCGGGAACGTGGCTCTGCACGAACACGGTGGCGACCTGCGGATCGAGTCCCACCGCGAACAGTGTCGCGGCGAGGTCCAAGGTGCTCGGTCCGACGATGCCCGGGCGATCGGTGATGGTGAGGGCGTGCAGATCGACGATGCCGTGAAAGGCATCGCATTCGTGCTGCCCGCTGACCCAATTTCCAAGCGCGCCGAGGTAGTTGCCGAGATGGACGACGCCGGTGGGCTGGATACAAGACAGGACACGAGTCACGGGGTCAGGCTAACGGCGACGACCCCGCCGACGAGGGTGTATTCAGTCGAGAAGGGGGTCCGGAACCGGCCGCGCCGATTAGCCTCGTCTGCATGGCCGTCGACGTTTCCACCCCCGTGTTCGAGGGGCCGTTCGACCTGCTGTTGCACCTCATCTTGAAAGAACAGGTGGACATCCACGAGGTGAGCCTGTCGGTGATCGTGGACGCGTATCTGACCGAGTTGGCGGCCATGCAGTCGCTGGACCTCGAAGTGGCCACCGAGTTCTTGTTGATCGCCGCCACGTTGGTCGAGTTGAAGGCCCGTCGTTTGTTGCCGGGCCGCGAGGACGTCGACCTCGACGAGGAGTTGGCGTTGTGGGAAGAGCGGGATTTGTTGCTGTCCCGTTTGCTCGAGTGCAAGACGTTCAAGGATGTTGGTCAGGTCTTCGGTCGACTGGCCGATGCCGCCGATCGCACCTATGCCCGCCGGTGCGGCCCCGACGAGCGCTTCGCCGAACTCATGCCCGATCTGCTGGAGGGCGTGAAGCCCAAGCAGATGCACGCGGCGTTCGTGCGGGCCACCACTCCCAAGGTGGTGCCCAAGGTCGACCTGTTCCACATTGGAGTCATCAAGGCGTCGGTTAGCGACGCGCTGGCCGAATTGGTCGACGAGTTGCCCCGGATTCGGCGCATCAGTTTCCGACGATTGACCGCCGACCTGGCCGATCGAATGGAAGTCATCGTCCGATTCCTGGCGCTCCTCGAACTCTTCAAGCAGGGCTACGTGGAACTGGATCAGGGCGAGAAGTTCGGCGACATCGACATCGTGTGGATCGGCGAAGGCGTGTCCATGGCGGTCGGGTCCATTGCGATCGACGATTACGAAGGCTGAGAAGGAAGATGTCCGACAACGAACCGAACCCGAACGAACCGACGCACGGCGGGGCCATCGACGCCGAACTGGTGCGCGCGCTCGAGGCCATCATCCTCGTGGCGACCGAACCGGTCCCGGTCGAGTTGTTGGGTCAGATCCTCGGGCATCCCGTCGAGGTCGTCGCCTCGCTGTGCGACTCCCTCGCCGCCGCGTACGACGAGGCCGGTCACGGGTTCCAGTTGGTGCAAGTGGCCGGTGGATACCGCTACCAGAGTCATCCTGACGTCGCTCCGTACGTCGAGCGATACATCCTCGACGGTCAACGGGCCCGATTGTCCGGCGCGGCTCTGGAGACCCTGGCGATCATCGCCTACAAGCAGCCGATCTCGCGGGCCCAAGTGGCCGCGATCCGAGGCGTGGATCCCGACGGTGTGATGCGCACGTTGCAGGGTCGGGGCTACATCGATCAGATCGGTCGCGATCCGGGGCCGGGACAAGCGGTGATGTGGGGCACGACTCCGGCATTCCTCGAGAAGTTGGGCATCAACTCCATCGCTGATCTCCCCGCGATCGCCGAGTTCGTGCCCGGCGCCGACGTGGTCGAAGCCCTCGAAGAGGGGTTGCGCATTCCTCAGGTCGCCGATGTCGCCATTGCCGAACCGAAGCCGTCCGATCCCGAACTCTGACTCATGACCGAGCGTCGCCCCGAACCCCCGTTGTGGGAGCAACTGGCGGCCAAGTCCAAATTGTTGCCCCAAGGTGACCGTTTGCAGAAGGTGTTGGCCCGCCACGGCTTCGGATCGCGTCGCGTGTGCGAGGACCTGATCGCCGAGGGACGGGTCAGGGTGAACGGTGTCGTGGCCGAGTTGGGTCGGCGCGTCGACGTCGACACCGACCGCATCGAAGTCGACGGCGCGCCGGTGGGCGTGCGGCCCGGCCTCGTCCATTATCTGGTCAACAAGCCCACGGGTGTGGTGACGACGTCGAGCGACACCCATGGACGACCGATCATCGTCGACTTGGTTCCCCCCGAGCCGCGCGTGTTCGCGGTGGGCCGTCTCGACGTGGACACCGAGGGTCTGATCCTGCTCACGAACGACGGAGATCTGGCCAACCTCGTGGCGCACCCGAGCCACGGGGTGGACAAGGAGTACCTGGTCGAGGTCGAAGGCGGTGAAGTGGCCGGCAATCGGCTGGCGCGATTGCGCGACGGCATCGAGTTGGACGATGGGGTCACCGCTCCGGCCAAGGTGTCCCAACCCGAACCCGGGGTGTTGCGCATCACCATCCACGAGGGTCGCAATCGGCAGGTTCGTCGCATGTGTGACGCCATCGGTCACCCGGTGCGTCGTCTCGTACGCGTACGCATCGGCCCCATCAGCGATCGGACGTTACGACCCGGGCAGTGGCGTGAGTTGACGTTGGATGAATTGCGCGCGCTAACCGAGGCGGTGGCCACCGAGGTCCGGAAGTACGATCGAGACCGATGAGCCAGATCTCGCCCGCCGAACCTCGACGAGCGAACGTGCTCGGACTCGGCCTCATCGGGGGGTCGATCTGCGTGGCTTTGCGGGATCGAGGTTGGGTCGTCAGCGGCGATGACGCCGACCCCTCGCGCGTGTCCGAGGCGTTGTCCCGTGGCATCGTGGCCAAAGCCGGCCTGGATCGTGGTGCCGAGGTGACCTTCGTGGCGGTGCCCGTGATGGCCGTGGGCGATCAGGTGCGCCAGGCATTGAGCGAGACGGACGGCTTCGTCACCGACGTGGGCAGTGTGAAGTCCGCGGTGTGCGAGTCGATCCGGGACGCCCGGTTCATCGGTGGTCATCCGATGGCGGGCAGCGAACTGGAAGGTCTCGATGGCGCCGATCCCGATCTGTTCACCGGTGCGGTCTGGGTCCTG
>Ga0169931_10013955_pt1 | contig 10917 bp, 7 predicted proteins | sample Kivu_15m_20L_FD_129675 | JGI IMG/M metagenome (GOLD analysis project Ga0169931, IMG submission 129675) | Freshwater microbial communities from Lake Kivu, Western Province, Rwanda to study Microbial Dark Matter (Phase II) - Kivu_15m_20L... | ecosystem: Environmental > Aquatic > Freshwater > Lake ... | reverse complement strand
GGCCGCGATTTTTTGGCGCAAGGCGTCCCAGTTCAAGGTGCTGGAGCGGTCTGCCTGCACATAACCGCCACGCTCGCGCTCCAGCAGGTCCAGCGAGTCCAGCGGCAGGATGCCTTTGTCCCAGAGCGAGCCCTTGTAGCTCGAGTACTTGCCGCGCTCCTTGGCGAGTTCGGTCGAGGCCCAATAGGCGTAGTAACACACCGCTTCCATCGAGCGGTCGGCAAAGTCAACCGCGGCTTCGCTGGCGTAGGGCACGCGCAGCTCGTAGAGCGCGTCCTGGAAGCCCATGATGCCCAGACCCACCGGACGGTGGCGCAGGTTGGAGTCGCGCGCCTTCTTGACCGCGTAGTAGTTGATGTCGATCACGTTGTCGAGCATGCGCATCGCGGTGGTGATGGTGCGCTGCAGCTTGGCGTGGTCGAGTTCTTTGCCGTTCGCGCCGTCTTTGAGGTGGCGCAGCAGGTTGACCGAACCCAGGTTGCACACAGCGGTTTCGCTGTCGCTGGTGTTGAGTGTGATCTCGGTGCAGAGGTTGGAGCTGTGCACCACACCGGCGTGCTGCTGGGGCGAGCGCACATTGCAGGCGTCCTTGAAGGTGATCCAGGGGTGGCCGGTCTCGAACAGCATCGAGAGCATCTTGCGCCAGAGGTCGACCGCCGGCACTTGGCGGTAGGGCTTGATCTCACCCCGGGCGGCTTTTTCTTCGTAAGCGACATAGGCTTTCTCGAACTCGGCGCCAAACAGGTCGTGCAAGTCCGGCACGTCCGACGGTGAGAACAGGCTCCATTGGCCTTTTTCCATGACACGGCGCATGAACAGGTCCGGAATCCAGTTCGCCGTGTTCATGTCGTGGGTGCGGCGGCGGTCGTCGCCGGTGTTCTTGCGCAGCTCCAAGAACTCTTCAATGTCCAGATGCCAAGTCTCCAGATAGGTGCAGACCGCGCCCTTGCGCTTGCCGCCTTGGTTCACCGCCACAGCGGTGTCGTTGACGACTTTAAGGAACGGCACCACACCCTGGGATTCGCCGTTGGTGCCTTTGATGTGGCTGCCCAGCGCCCGCACACGCGTCCAGTCGTTGCCCAAGCCGCCAGCGAATTTGGAGAGCAGGGCGTTTTCTTTGATCGACTCGTAGATGCCGTCCAGATCGTCGGGCACGGTCGTCAGGTAGCAGCTTGAGAGCTGGCTGCGCAGCGTGCCGCTGTTGAACAGCGTGGGCGTGGACGACATGAAGTCGAACGAAGACAGGATTTCATAGAACTCGATCGCGCGCGCTTCGCGGTCGATCTCGTTGAGCGACAGGCCCATGGCCACGCGCATAAAAAAGGCCTGCGGCAGCTCGATGCGGGTCTTGCGCACATGCAGGAAATAGCGGTCGTACAGGGTCTGCAAGCCCAAGTAGTCGAACTGCAGGTCGCGCTCGGGCTTGAGTGCGGCGCCCAGGCGGGCCAGGTCGAACTGCAGCAGCTTCTCGTCGAGCAGGTCGTTCTCGACGCCCTTCTTGATGAAGCCGGGGAAATAGTCGGGGTAGGCTTGGGCCATCTCGGCCTGGCTGGTTTCGCGACCCAGGATTTCCTTGCGGATGGTGTGCATCAGCAGGCGGGCGGTGGCGAAGGTGTAGTCGGGGTCTTTTTCGATCAGGGTGCGCGCAGCCAAGATGGCGGCCTTGTACACCTCTTCGATCGGCACGCCGTCATAGAGGTTGCGCATGGTCTCGGCGACGATGGGCTCGGCTTTCACGTCTTTGCCCAAGTCGGCGCAGGCGCTGGCAATCAGGGTGTGCAAAGCGGTCACGTCCAGCGGCACACGCTGGCCTTTGTCGGTGACAAAGAACTCGGGCGCAGCCACAGCGGGCGCTTGTTGGGCCTGCGCGGCGCGCTCTTGGGCACGGCGTTCGCGGTACAGCACATAAGCGCGCGCCACTTCGTGGTGGCCACTGCGCATCAGGCCCAGTTCCACCTGGTCTTGCACGTCTTCAATGTGGAAAGTGCCGCCGCTGGGACGCGAGCGCATCAGGGCGCGCACCACGTTTTGGGTCAGCGCGTCGACGTCCTCGCGCACGCTGGCCGAGGCAGCGCCCTGGGTGCCGTGCACCGCCAGCAAGGCTTTCATCAGCGCCACGGCGATCTTGCTGGGCTCAAACGCCACCACCGCACCATTGCGGCGAATGATCTGGTAGTGGCTGTACACCGACGACTGCAGCGACGGCGACACGCTGGTCGATGGGCTGTGAAGGGCGGTGGAGCTGTGGGGCGCGCTGATGTCGGCGGTGAGCATGGGTCCTCTTTCTGGTCTTGTCTGTGAGTCGCGTGGGGTGGGCGCCTGAGGGCGCCTGGGGCACACACGGTGTGTGATGTGCGGGTCAAACGCAGCGGTTTGGCTGAGCCCAGATCTTACCCGCTGTGAAGTCCGGTAGGCACTATATCTGGTGTGTCGGGGGGCTTCAAGCCACTACCGGTAGTGTTTTTTGGGCAATAGTTGACCAAAGGTTTTTGGTGTTTTGTCCAAACCGATAACCAAAGTATTTGTCAATTTTCGGGTCACACCTGGTGAGAATCTCAGGAGGTGTGTGCACCTGTCGGCGATTGGATGATTGGCGCCTGTATCGGCGCGGCTTGCGAGCGAATTTGGGCTGGAAAGCCGCATGTCACGAAGCGAGTGCAGGCTGCGTGCTTGTGTTCAGGTATTACCTGACAAAAATGTGGACTGGGGGAAACACCAATCGCATGGATGCAACACCGCGTGCACACGCGTCCAGTCGAAACCAGGACCGGGGTCTTGTTTGCGACCGGGGGCGATGTGTTCATGCCCGGCCACAAACCGGATCGGGTGGGCGCTGCGCAGTGTTTGACACAGCTCGATCAGGCACTGGTACTGGGCGTCGGTGAAGGTGTCGCCCTCGATCCCTTCAAGTTCGATGCCGATGCTGTCGTCGTTGCACTGCGCGCGGCCTCGCCATTCGGACACACCAGCGTGCCAAGCGCGGTCGTGGGTGCTGACGAATTGCAGCAGATGACCGTCTCTTCTCACAAAGAAGTGGGCCGACACCTCCAATCCGCGGATGGACTGGAAATAGGGGTGGGCGTCCCAGTCGAGTCGGTTGGTGAAGAGCAGCTCAACGCCGTCGCCGCCATACACGCCAGGTGGCAGGCTGATGGAGTGCACCACCACCAGATCGATCAGGGCCTGTGCCGGGCGCGGCCCGAAGTTGGGGGAGTCCACACGGCGCGCTTCTGTGATCCAGCCACTGCACCAGTGGAACAAAGGCTCAGTCGGCATCGTCTGATCCTGGCACCACGATGCCCAAACGTTGAATGCGGTAGCGGATCTGCCGCAGATTCAGCCCGAGCCGGGCGGCGGCGGCGGTGCGGTTGTACTGGCACTCCTGCAGCGCGCGCAACAGCACCTGCCGTTCCTGTTCGTCCAGGTACTGCTGCAGATCGCTGGGAATGTCTGCGGGCCTGGTGTGATCGGCGCTTGTCGGATGGGTCGTGGGTGCGGTGGCTTCCGCCAAGTGGGGGGTGTCATGGCCAACGCCGGCGCTGTCGTCCAGATCGGACAGTCGCAGCACCGAGCCGGTGCGCAATGCCATGGCTTTTTGCAACAGGTTTTCCAGCTCGCGCACATTGCCGGGCAGGGGGTGGCGCAGCAGCCAGTCCATGGCGTCGACCGACAGGGTGGGGGGGCTTTCAGTGGGGCCGCACAGCCGCAGCAGCAAGGCCCGGATCAGCCCTGGCACGTCGCCACTGCGCTCGCGCAGCGCCGGCAAGCGGATCTCGATCACATTGAGGCGGTAAAACAGGTCTTGCCGGAACACACCTTCGTGGACCCGCTGTGCCAGATCGCGGTGAGTGGCGCTGACGAGCCGCACATCCACGTCCTCTTCCTGCACCGACCCCAGGGGCCGAATGCGCCGCTCTTGTATGGCGCGCAGCAGCTTGGCCTGCATCAGCAGCGGCAGGTCGCCGATTTCGTCCAGGAACAAGGTGCCGCCCCGCGCAGCTTCAAAGAAGCCGGGCCGGTCTTGTGTGGCGCCGGTGTAGGCGCCTTTGCGCGCACCAAAAAACTCGGCCTCGATCAGGTGTTCAGGGACGGCGGCGCAGTTGACCGCCACAAATGGGCCGTCGGCGCGGTGACTGCAGCCATGGATGGCTCGCGCCACGAGCTCTTTGCCCGTGCCGGATTCGCCCAGCACCAGCACCGGAGCCATGCTGGGCGCCACCTTGGCGATGCGTTGGCGCACCTGCTGCATCACGGTCGATTCGCCCACCAGCTGGGCCAGCGCTGTTGCACCCCCCAGAGGTGTGCGACCTCCTCCGTTGCCACTGTCGCCGGTGCGTTGGGGCAGCCGGCTGGCCCCCTGCCGCGCGGCCGAGGCCACCGCTTGTCGCAGGTGCTTCAGATCGACCGGTTTGGTCAGGTAGTCAAAAGCGCCGGCTTTTAAGGCCTGCACGGCGTTTTCAGGGGAACCATAGGCAGTGATGACGATGCTGTGCTCTGCGCGGTTGTGTTCGGCCAAATAGGCCAGCAAATCCAGTCCAGTGCCATCGGGCAGGCGCATGTCGGTGATCAGCACGTCAAACGACTGCGCCACCAAGCTGTCCAGCGCACTTTGCACATCTTGCGCCGACACCACCTCCAGGCCTTCGCGCAACAGGGTCAGTTCATAGAGGGTGCGCAGGTCGGGCTCGTCGTCGACCACCAGCACACGGGTCTGTCGCGGGTTCATGGGGTGGGCTCTCGGGTGGTGGAGGCGTGGCGGTCCATCAGCACAAAAAACTCATTGCCCTCTTGCTCGCTGATGCGCAGTCGCTGGTAACCAATCAGTGCCCCATGGCGCTCACACAGCTCGCGGCACAGGTACAGCCCCAGCCCGCTTGAGCGGCTTTCAGACGAAAAAAATGGCTCAAACAAATGCTTTCGAATCCCGGTGTCGATGGGGGGGCCGTCGCTCCACACACTCAGGCGCGCCTGCTGTTCGCCCTCGGTCTGGGTGATCACATGAATGGCACCATCGCCTTTGCGGGCGTGTTTGTGGGCGTTGTCCAGCAGATTGATCAGCACCCTGCGCAGGTGCTCTGGATCAAAACGCACCAGGGTCTGGCTCGCATGCCAGTGGGTTTTGATCCTTTGGTCGACGCGGTTTTGCTGGGTCCACTCCAGCACCACTTCGCGGGTGTAATCGTCGAGCCGCAGCTCGGGCGCACGGCTGGCTTTTTCCTGTGCTTGAGGGGTCAATCGCGCCACATTCAAGATGTCGTCGACGATGCGCGAGAGGCGCTGAGCGTTCTGGCCGATCATCCGTGTGAGTCGTCGGTGGGCAGGGCTGGACACCTCCTCGTCAAGCAAAGCGTTGGCTTGGGCAATGGCGCTCAGCGGATTGCGGATTTCGTGGGCGACCGCAGCAGACATCCTGCCCATGGAGGCCAGCTTTTCGGTGCGGATGCGGGCTTCAATTTCGCGTTGGTCGGCCAAAAACACCACACACAGGCCCGGTCTGTCCAGTTGCGGTGCCATGGCCAGCCGCGACCGCACAGCGATCAGCTGGGAGGGCTGTCCGGGCTGTCCCACATTGATCATGCCCTCGTGGGCGCGCTCTTGCTCAAAGGTTTGCTGCACCAAGGTGCTGACGCCTTGCCAGCCGCCGGTGGGGGGGAGCACAGCCGCCGGTCCCGATGCGTGGGGCAGCAGCGCTTGTGCCGCCGGGTTGATGCTGCGGATGCGTCCCTGAACGTCGAGCACCATGACACCTTCGGTCATGTCGTGCATCACCAGTTCATTGACTTGGTGCTGCATGCGGGCCACGGTGTGGCTGCGCAAAGCCGATTTCTGTTCACGCGACACCCGTTGCGCCAATTGATGGACCAGCGCTGCCAATACAAAAAAGCCGGTGGATGTGAGGCCCGCCTGCAGCAATTGGGGGGTGGCCCGATCGGCGCCCATCGCGTTGCCCCACCAAGCTTCACCCAACAAAAACAGCGTGGTGATGGCCGCTGTGCCCAAACCCAGCCGCATGCTGCCAATCGTGGCCGCCATCAACACTGGCAGGGCAAACAGCGGTGTGTAGCTTTGTGCGATGGCCGATGGCAGGGTCTGTAGACCGGCAAACACCAGCACGTCCAAACCCATGGTGAAAGCCCAGGTGCGGGTGTTGAGCCCGTCGGTGTCCGGAGCGGCGGGCCAATAGAGGCTCACCACACACAGTCCCACATGCACCAAGCCCACCAGCACGCGCCACACATCGTGACCACTGCCGGTGTGACCGGCCCACGCAAAGAATTGCAGTGCCAGGACCACCAGCGCAATCGCCACCCGCGCCTGCATGAAGGTGCGCCACAGGCGCTGCTGGCCAGGTTGCCTCACATCAACGCTGCCGCCCAGCAGGCTGATGCGGGTGTCCCCTTCCAGCCATTGGGGCACGGTGTCGGGTTGATCGTTGCGCTTGCGCCAGTTCATGGTCGCTCGGCTTGTTGCCAATGGTCTTGCGAACAATAGGCACCGTGTTGTCCGGCCACGGCTTCGTTTTGAGGCACGTGGGTGCCACACACACGACACGACACCATGATCTGTGGCGTGCCAGGCGAGGCGCCGGGCTTGGGCGGATGGCCTTGTGTGTTTTTGGGCGCGCGCTGACTGCGCCACACGCCAAATGCGATCAGCAGCACGACCAGCACCAACAGGTATTTCATACAGCGATCCGTGTGAGTCTCAGGCCCGGTGCAACAGCACTTCCATGACAAAGCGGGAGCCGGCATAACCCAGCAGCAGCAGCCCCGCCCCGGCGTAGAGTGTGCGCACCGCGGTGCGGCCACGCCATCCCAGGCGCCACCGGCCCCACAGCAGCACACCCATGGTCAGCCAGGCCAGCACAGAAAAGACGGTTTTGTGGTTCCAGCTCATGTGCTGGTACAGAGTGTTGCTGAACCACGCGCCTGCGACCAAGGTGGCCGAGAGCAACACAAATCCCGCACTCACCAGTCGGAAGGTCAGGCGCTCCAGCGTCAACAAAGGCAGGCCCGCTTCGGTCCCCAGGCCTCGACGCATGGCGCGCTCGGCGCGCTGCATCAGCCACGCGTGCACCACCGCCGCAGCGATCAGGCCATAGGCCGCCATGCCAAAGGCCCAGTGCAGCGGCAACCAAGCCGACGGCAGGTGGGGAAAGGGCGCGCCTGGAAACACCCACGCGAGCAGCACCGCCACCGAACCCATGGCGGCCAGCGTCCAGCGGGTGCGCAACTGGGGGTACACGCGGCTCTCGACCCCGTGCACCGCCAGCACCAGCCACACCGTCAAAGACAAGGCGGACGCAAACCCAAAGCGCGGCGGTGGGTCTGTCCAGCCAAACAGCAAGACCAAGGCGTGCAGCACCCACACCGCCACAAAGCCCCAGCGAGCCTGCACCGCCGACAGGTGCCGGTGGGCAAAAGCCAGCAGGGCGTAGGCCAGTGCGGTGGACAGGCTCAAGGCGGCGATGGGTGTGGCGGGCATGCGGATGGTGGTTTGGGGGCGTGCCCCAGTTGGATGAGGGGCACCGCTAAAATCCAACGCACAGTTTAACGGTCCCACACCATGGCATCAGCCCTTTCCGAACGTTTATCCCGCATCGTCAAAACCATGCGGGGCCAGGCCCGCATCACCGAAGACAACGTCGGCGAGATGATGCGCGAGGTGCGCATGGCCCTGCTGGAGGCCGATGTGGCCTTGCCGGTGGTGCGCGACTTTATTGCCCGGGTCAAAGAAAAAGCCTTGGGCGAAGAGGTGGTGGGCTCGCTCACGCCCGGTCAGGTGCTGGTGTCTATCGTCAACCGCGAACTGGCCGCTACCATGGGCCAGGGTGTGGCCGACATCAATCTGGCGGCCCAGCCGCCAGCGGTGATCCTGATGGCGGGCCTGCAAGGTGCTGGTAAAACCACCACCACCGCCAAGCTCGCCAAGCACCTGATTGAAAAGCGCAAGAAAAAAGTGCTGACCGTCTCGGGCGACGTCTACCGCCCGGCCGCCATCGAGCAGCTCAAGACCGTGACCGCGCAGGCCGGTGCCGAATGGTTTCCCAGCACACCAGAGCAAAAACCGGCCGACATCGCGCGCGCCGCGCTGGATTACGCCAAACGCCACTTCTTTGACGTGCTGCTGGTCGATACCGCCGGTCGCTTGGCCATCGACGAAGCGCTCATGCGCGAAATCCAAGAGCTGCACGGCGTGCTCAAGCCGGTGGAGACCCTGTTTGTGGTCGACGCCATGCAAGGTCAGGACGCGGTCAACACCGCCAAGGCGTTCAGCGACGCCTTGCCGCTGACCGGCATCATCCTCACCAAAACCGACGGCGATTCGCGCGGCGGTGCGGCATTGTCGGTGCGACACATCACCGGCGCGCCGATCAAGTTCGCCGGTGTGTCCGAAAAAATCGACGGCCTCGAGGTGTTCGACGCCGAGCGCCACGCCGGCCGCATCCTCGGCATGGGCGACATCGTTGCGCTGGTCGAGCAGGTCACCGCCGGTGTGGACATGGCGGCGGCCCAAAAGCTCGCGGCCAAGGTCAAGAGTGGCGGCGGTTTTGACCTGAGCGACTTCCTGGATCAGCTGCGCCAAATGAAACAAATGGGCGGGCTCTCCAGCCTGATGGACAAGTTGCCCGGCAACCTGGCGGCCAAGGCCACCGAGGCCGATTTGACCCGCGCTGAAAAAGACATCAAGCGCAAGGAAGGCATCATCTGCAGCATGACGCCGCAAGAGCGCGCAAAGCCCGAACTCATCAAAGCCACCCGCAAACGCCGCATCGCTGCCGGTGCCGGCGTGCATGTGCAAGAAGTCAACCGCTTGCTCAAGGAGTTTGAGCAAATGCAGGGCATGATGAAAAAGATGAAGGGCGGGGGCCTCATGAAGATGATGAAACGCATGGGTGGCATGAAGGGCATGCCACGGTTGGGGTAACCCCCCTGCGCCGCTGCGCGGCTTCCCCCCAAGGGGGGACGATGCGTGTGGACCGGCGAAGCCGGATCCACCGCATCCTGGACTGAAGGCACTTCGCGTCGGCCACGCTGGTGGTGGTATTGCCATTTTTTGGACGCTTGATGCTTGTCAAGTGCCTCGGTCACCTTCTTGGGATACTCCACGCCCATGGGCATGACACTTGTGAATTTGGTGCTGGCCACGGCCTGTCTGGCGGTGGCGCTGTGGCTGCGGCCGTGGCGCATGTTGGTCGGGCCGCTGTTGTCGCCGGTGCTGGCGACCTTGGCGCTCTTGCCAGTGGTCTGGTGGTTGCCGCAGCGCATGCCCTCGGGGCTGGCCATTCAGCTGTCGTTCGCCTGTTTGCTGGTGCTGATGTTCGGCTGGCCATTGGCTGTGCCGGTGCTGGTGGGTGTGAGCGCCATCGTTTGGGCGGTGGGCGATCTGCCGTGGCCGTTGGTATTGACCCAGTTGGTGTGGGTGGGCTTGGTGCCCGCCACCCTGGCCTTGGGGCTGGGCGCCTTGCTGCGACGCTATTTGCCCGCCAACCCATTTGTGTACACCTTGGGTCGTGCCTTTTTGGGCACAGCGGCCTGTGTGTTTGTGGCCGGCGTGCTGCAGTGGCTGCTGATGGCGTTCGACCCGGTGGACGCCAGCCGCCCCGGCCTGGTGGCGCGCTGGCTCATGGCCTGGGGCGACGCCTTCATCACCGGCATGGCCGCCGCCGTGTTCGTGGCTTTCAGGCCCGAGTGGCTCGCCACCTGGTCCGACCAGCGCTACCTCAAGCGCGGACACTGAGAGACGTGTGTGCCAAGCACCCGTGGAACGGGCTTGGCCCGGCCACTGGGTGCGTTCCCCTTGGGGGAAGCCGCACAGCGGCGCAGGGGGGGTCAGTCCAACGCCACCACCACCTCACCGCGCAGCGAGTGCGGCAGCGCCTGGGTGATCTTCACATCGATCATCTGGCCCACCAGGCGGTCTTGCAGCGGCCCGCCGTCGAAGTTGACGATGCGGTTGCACTCTGTGCGGCCCATGAGTTCGGGCGTGCCGTTCGGCCCCAGCTTGCGCGACGGGCCTTCGACCAAAATCCGCTGTACCGTGCCTTCGCGGCTGGCACTGATGCGGCGTACGTTCTCCTCAATGGTCGCCTGCAGGTGCTGCAGGCGCTTGAGCTTGACGTCGTGCGGTGTGTCGTCGGGCAGGTTGGCCGCTGGTGTGCCGGGGCGCGGGCTGAAGATGAAGGAAAACGAGGTGTCGTAGCCTACGTCGGTGATGAGCTTCATCATCTTCTGGAAGTCGTCCTCGGTCTCACCGGGGAAACCAACGATGAAGTCGCTGCTCATCGACATATCGGGCCGAATGGCACGCAGCTTGCGGATGGTGCTCTTGTATTCCATCGCGGTGTAGCCGCGCTTCATTGCCATCAAAATCTTGTCGCTGCCGTGCTGCACCGGCAGGTGCAGGTGGCTCACCAGCTTGGGCAGCTTGGCGTAGGCGTCGATCAGCCGCTGGGTGAATTCGTTGGGGTGGCTGGTGGTGTAGCGGATGCGCTCAATGCCCGGAATCTCGGACACGTATTCCAGCAGCAGCGCAAAGTCGGCGATCTCGCTGGTGCCGCCCATGGCACCGCGGTAGGCATTCACGTTCTGGCCCAGCAGCGTCACTTCCTTGACGCCCTGGTCGGCCAGGCCCGCGACTTCCACCAGCACCTCGTCGAGCGGCCGGCTGAACTCTTCGCCGCGGGTGTAGGGCACCACGCAGTAGCTGCAGTACTTGCTGCAACCTTCCATGATGCTCACAAAGGCCGACGCGCCTTCCACCCGAGCGGGCGGCAGGTGGTCGAATTTTTCAATCTCAGGGAAGCTGATGTCCACCTGTGGCCGGGCCTTGGCCTCGCGCGCCTTGAGCAGATCGGGCAAGCGGTGCAGGGTTTGCGGGCCAAACACCACGTCCACAAACGGCGCGCGCTTGATG
>Ga0169931_10013954_pt1 | contig 10917 bp, 10 predicted proteins | sample Kivu_15m_20L_FD_129675 | JGI IMG/M metagenome (GOLD analysis project Ga0169931, IMG submission 129675) | Freshwater microbial communities from Lake Kivu, Western Province, Rwanda to study Microbial Dark Matter (Phase II) - Kivu_15m_20L... | ecosystem: Environmental > Aquatic > Freshwater > Lake... | reverse complement strand
GAAACATCCTTCACACATTAAATGTGTTCTGGTCGATCCGAAAAAGGTCGAGCTCACGCTATACAACAAAATCGAGCGGCATTTCCTTGCCAAATTACCCGACAACGAAGAAGCCATCATAACCGATGTTAAGAAGGTTGTTTACACGCTGAATTCGTTGTGCGTACTCATGGATCAGCGCTATGAACTGATGAAGATGGCCATGGTGCGAAACCTTAAGGAATACAACGCGAAGTTCCTCAGCCGCAAACTAAATCCGAAGAACGGTCATCATTTTATGCCTTATATCGTGTTGGTGGTCGACGAGTTTGCCGACCTCATTATGACTGCCGGCAAGGAAGTTGAATTGCCCATTGCGCGCCTTGCACAGTTGGCCCGCGCCATCGGAATTCACCTCATCATCGCCACACAACGCCCTTCGGTAAACATCATCACCGGAACAATCAAAGCCAATTTCCCGGCCCGCGTGGCATTTAGGGTTACATCGAAAATCGACTCCCGCACCATTCTCGATTCGGGTGGTGCAGATCAGCTCATCGGTCGCGGCGACTTACTTTTCTCGACAGGAAGCGACCTCATCCGCTTACAATGTCCTTTCGTTGACACGCCCGAAGTTGACCGCATCTGCGATTTCATTGGAAGTCAGCAGGGATACCCATCGGCCTTTATCCTGCCCGAATACGTGGATGAAAATGCCGATCCTGAGGAAGATTTTGACATCGGCGACCGCGATTCGATGTTCGACGAAGCCGCACACATTGTGGTAATGCATCAGCAGGGTTCGGCTTCACTGCTACAGCGTAAGCTTAAGTTGGGTTATAATCGTGCAGGACGCATCATCGACCAACTCGAAAAGGCCGGTATCATTGGCCCGTTCGAAGGTAGCAAAGCCCGAAAAGTAATCTTTAAAGATACCGTTTCGCTGGAACAGTTTTTGAAAAGCCAAAACGAATAAAACTCACGACCATGTATAAGGCAATTGGATTGCTGATGGCATTCCTTATTACAGCTCCTTCAGCAAATGCGCAACAGGATAAAAAGGCAAAACAAATTCTCGATAAATTGAGTGCGAAGACGAAATCATATGCTTCAATCCGTACCGAGTTTTCGTATTCGCTTGTTAACAAAGACCGTAAAATCAACAAAGTACAGAACTGGAAGTTATGGCTCAAAGGCGATAATTATAGACTCGATATGGGCGACCAGCTCTTGATAAGCGATGGGAAAGCCGTGTGGAAGGTTCTCAAAGGCGACAAGGAAGTGGAAGTGAGCGATCCGACAAATGGCGAGGATGCCTTAAACCCCAAGAATATTTTTACGATGTATGAGAAAGGTTTTAAAAATAAATACATCAAAGAAGGCAAAGCAGGAACAAAGGCAGTTCATATCATCGAATTGTATCCATTGAATCCGAAATCGAAAGACTACAGCATCATTCGCCTATTCATCGACAAAATAGCCAATCAGATTGTGAAGTCTGAAGTAATAGGCAATAACGGAAATATCTACACCTACGAGATTAAAAAATTCACAACCAACGAAGCAACCGAAAACGGCTTTTTTAGTTTCAAAACGACCGAATTCCCCGGATACGAGGTGAACGACTTGCGTTAATCGTCCAAATAAATTTACGTTACAAAAAACTATTCATCAACTGTCCCGAATCGAGCAGGCGATGCAGCATTGGCTCCTTCAGAGCCCGTTGGTATACATCCAGGTGACTCATTTTGTGGATATCACTTCCCAATAACGTAATCAGATTGTTATCGATGAGGCGCTCGGCGATGCGTTTCGGGCCGGTACCATAATGCCCGGTAACGCTGGCTAAATTGAGTTGCAGAACAACACCTTTATCGAACAGTTGCTGGTATTTATCGAAACTGTGATACCAATACGGATAACGCTCGGGGTGCGCTAAAATAGGCGTGTATCCGCGCGATTGCAATTTGAAAATGACCGAATCGAAATTGTCGGTTGGATTCAGATACGAGACCTCAACCAAAATATATTTGCCACCAAAGGTAAGGAGTTCGCGTTCGTCGATGGAGCGTTCGAAATCGGTATCGCAATAATACTCGGCCGCCGCTTCGAGTTCCATTGCAATGTTTCTTCGTTTGAGTTCTGCACGTACTTTTTCAAGTCCTTCGCGGATAATCTCGGGCGTGTTGCGGTAAAAATCGCTCATGATGTGCGGCGTGGTGATGAGCTTGGTATAGCCTAATGCACTTAAGCCTTCGATAAGCTGAATGCTGTTTTCAAGATCAGTTGCGCCATCATCAATCCCCGGTACCAAATGCGAATGCATATCGGTTTTGAGCTGCGATAAATCGGCGCTTGGTTGTTCACTCCCAAATATCCGCTTCAGCCAGCTCATAAGCTTAAGAATTCAGGAACCATTTGAATGTTCTTTCCAATCCTTCCTGCATTTTAACGCCAGGATTATAACCTAAATTCGCAGAAGCGGCACTTATGTCAGCCAGTGAATCGCGTATGTCGCCTTCGCGCTCGGCCCGATGCACCGTTTGTGGAGTTGCCCCCACTTGTTCGCAAAGTATTTCGTACATCCGCAACACGGTAACACGTTCGCCAACAGCAATGTTGTAGACACGACCCATAGCCGAATTTTCGGCACAGGTTAAGGCCCGAATGTTCGCCTGCACCGCATTTTCGACATAGGTAAAATCGCGGGTTTGCAAGCCGTCGCCATTGATGTGCACCGGTTTATCGGCCCGAATGGCATCAATAAACAAAGGAATTACTGCAGCATACGGGCCGTCGGTTTTCTGGCGCGGACCGAAAATATTGAAGTAACGTAGGCCACAAACCTCCATGCCGTAAATACGGTGAAATACTTCGGCATACAGTTCATTCACTTTTTTACTCACTGCGTAGGGCGAAAGCAGGTTCCCAGTTAACTCTTCCTTTTTAGGCAATTGCGGATGATCGCCATACACGCTCGATGAACTTGCGAAAACCATACGCTTCACATTCGCCTCGCGCGCGGCATTCAACACGGTTAAAAATCCGGTAACGTTAGCCTGATTGGTTGCCAAGGGGAATTTTATGGAACGCGGAACCGAACCCAAAGCAGCCTGATGTGAAACGAAATCGATTCCATCCATCATCCTGGCCATAAATGCGGCATCGCTGCAGTCGCCTTCGCAAAATTCCAAGGCGCGGTATGCTTTCAAATGGGAAAGATTCTCCCGACTTCCTTCCGATAAATTATCGACCACACGCACCAATGCTGCACCATGCTGAAGTAAATACTCCACAATATGCGAACCGATGAAACCCGCACCGCCTGTTACGAGAAATCGCGACGAGGAAAGATCGAAATCAGTAGGATGAAAGCGAACAGCCTGGTACATACCTTAACGTTTCTCGTATTGAAGTTCGTAATATTTCTGATAATCGCCCGAGGTTACACCATCGAGCCATTCTTGATTGCTGAGGTACCAATCGACTGTTTTGGCGAGTCCTTCCTCGAATTGCACCGATGGCTTCCAACCCAATTCGGCCTTTAGCTTCGAACAATCAATAGCATAACGGTGGTCGTGTCCTGCGCGGTCTTTCACGAAGGTAATTAATTGTGCCGAAGTTCCTGCGGCTCGACCAAGTCGCTCGTCCATCAGTTCACAAAGCTTGTGAATCAAATCAATGTTTTTCCATTCGTTCTCACCGCCAATGTTATATGTTTCGCCTAATCGGCCTTTGTGAAAAATAAGGTCGATTGCAGCAGCGTGATCTTCTACAAAAAGCCAATCGCGGATGTTATCGCCTTTTCCGTACACGGGAATGGCTTTGTTATTTTTGATGTTGTGAATGGCGAGTGGAATGAGTTTCTCGGGGAAATGAAACGAACCGTAATTGTTCGAACAATTCGACAACACCACCGGAAGATTGAACGTGTGGAAATAGGCACGCACTAAGTGATCAGAACTGGCTTTTGATGCTGAATAGGGGCTGCGCGGATCATACTTGGTTTCTTCCGTAAAATATCCGGTTTCGCCCAGCGAACCATATACCTCATCGGTCGAGATGTGATAAAAACGCTTGCTATCCATCGAGCCGGCCCAGATCGACTTTGCGGCATTCAATAAATTTACCGTTCCCAAAACATTGGTGCGGATAAACTCAGTTGGGTTCGAAATAGAACGATCTACATGCGATTCGGCCGCAAGGTGAATTACGCCATCAAATCGATGCTCCTGAAACAGTTCCAGAATATGCGCATCATCAACAATATCGGCTTTGATGAAGGTGTAATTTGGTGCATCTTCGATGTCCTTCAGGTTCATCAAATTCCCCGCATAGGTTAATTTATCGAGGTTGTAAATCGAATAATTCGGGTAATTGCGCACAAATCGACGGACAACATGTGAACCAATAAATCCGGCACCTCCGGTAATTAGAATTTTAGGATTGCTCATACAATCGGATTGATTTTAAGGTTTTTTTCCCATTCCCAGGCCGAAGCCATCATGGTGTGTATATCTTTTTCGGCTTTCCAATTCAAGACAGCATTCGACAGGCTTGTATCGGCATATACCTTTTCGATATCGCCATCTCTGCGGGGCGCAATTTGATAGGGTAATTTTTGATTACTTGCCTCTTCAAAGGCGCGCACCACTTCAAGCACCGTATTGCCGCGACCTGTTCCAATATTGAATACTTCAAATCGTTCGGCTTCAGCGGGAGGATTTATCAGGCGCTCCAATGCTGCAATGTGAGCTGCAGCCACATCATCGACATGAATGTAGTCGCGAATGCACGTTCCATCGGTTGTTGGATAATCATTTCCAAAAACATTTAGAAAAGGTCGCTTTCCGATGGCTGTTTGCGTAATGTATGGAATAAGGTTATTTGGAGTGCCAATCGGCAATTCGCCAATTAATGCAGATTCGTGGGCTCCCACCGGATTAAAATACCGCAAGGCAATGGAACGTAAATTCGATGCGGCGCATTGTTCACGGATAATTTCTTCGCCAACCTGTTTGGTGTTCCCGTAAGGTGATGTAGCTGGTTTAACCGGCGATTTTTCAGTTACCGGCAATGCATCGGGTTCGCCGTAAACCGTGCAGCTCGATGAAAATACCAAATTGTTAGACTTGAACGAATCCTGTACTTCGACCAGGTTGAGCAACGAAATGAGGTTGTTGCGGTAATATTTTAGAGGATGCTGAACCGATTCGCCCACAGCTTTCAGAGCGGCAAAATGTACAACGGCTTTTATATCGCGTTCACGCTCAAACAAATCGATTAATCGCTGTTTATCGCACAAATCAATTTCATAAAACTGCGGTGCATGTCCTGCAATTTGCGCAATGCGCCCCAGGATATTTCGGTTCGAATTGCAAAGATTATCGGCAATTACAACTTGGTAACCACGTGCAAGCAACTGCACAACCGTATGTGAGCCAATATAGCCCATACCGCCGGTTACCAGAATTTTAATTCCCGAATGATTCATCCTTACAAGCTCCAGTACTTAATGCGTTCAAAACGGCCACGTAAAACTCCTTTGATATCGGCAACGAGTCCTTTATCGGCTAGTAGCTCCTCGAAATGCTCTTCACGTAAACTCATGTAATCTTTATGGTTTACGGCCACAATTGCGGCATTGTATTTCCCGTTTGGTGCTTCCACTAAGCCAAAACCATATTCGTGCACCAGTTCATCTGAGCTGGCATGCGGATCTACGACCTCAACGTTAACGCCGAAATCTTTCAGTTCGCGCACCACATCAGCCACTTTCGAATTGCGGATATCGGAAACATTCTCCTTAAACGTCGCACCCATCACCAACACGCGACTCTTTGCAATATCAACTCCGGCGGCTACCATTTTCTTAACCACTTTGCTCGCCACGTAAGCGCCCATGCCGTCGTTTACAGTACGACCAGCGAGAATTACCTGCGCATTGTGTCCGAGCTCTTTGGCTTTGTAAGTCAAGTAATACGGATCAACGCCGATGCAGTGACCGCCAACGAGTCCGGGAACAAACCTCAGGAAGTTCCACTTGGTGCCGGCTGCTTCCAGCACATCGTAGGTATTGATTCCCATTTGACTGAAAATCATCGACAATTCGTTCATTAGTGCGATGTTTAAATCGCGTTGGGTGTTCTCGATGATTTTTGCGGCTTCGGCAACTTTGATGGATGCAGCTTTGTGAACACCGGCATCGACAACGATTTTATACGTATCGGCAATTATTTCGAGCGATTCGGCATCGCATCCGCTCACAACCTTGATAATTTTCGAAAGTGTATGTTCTTTGTCGCCCGGATTGATGCGCTCGGGCGAATAGCCGACTTTAAAATCCTCACCGAATTTCAACCCCGACAATTCTTCGAGCACCGGAATGCAGTCTTCTTCGGTACAGCCCGGGTAAACTGTTGATTCGAAAACGACATAATCACCTTTCTTAAGCACCGAGCCTACGCTGCGGCTCGCCGAAATCAGCGGACGCAAATCGGGAAGGTTGTGCTCATCGATGGGTGTTGGCACGGCTACAATGAAAAAACGAGCCTCGCGCAATTCATCGGCACTTGCCGTAAAATGAATATCACAGCCATCAAACTCTTCCGGAGCAAGTTCTTCACTCGGATCGATGCGGTTCTTCATCATCTCAACGCGTTTTGCATTGATGTCGAAACCGATGACACTAATTTTTCGGGCAAACTCAAGAGCAATGGGCAATCCAACGTAGCCAAGGCCAACAACTGCAAGCTTTTCCTTTTTGCTCAGTAGGTCGTGATAGAGGTTCATTTCAGCGTGTTTATTTTCGAAGTGAATAAATGCGTTCTATAATCTCAACTACTTTTAATCCTTCCAATGCGTTGGTGGTTGCACTGGTGCGGCCTTTCAGCGTATCGATTACATTTTGTATTACAAAGTGATGGTTTGCTGCAGAACCTTTGTAGGCTCCGTAGTCGTTTGCAGGACTCGATGGCGGCAGCTCGGGCATCGAATAATCTTTTACATGGCAATACTCAACCTCGTTCATGTATTGGCCGCCAATTTTAATGCTACCCTTATCGCCAACAATCGTCATCGAACTTTCGAGATTTTGATTCCACACTGCTGTAGAATAATTCAAACAACCCATGCCTCCGTTTACAAAGCGGAAGGTAACCAAACCTGAATCTTCAAAATCAGTTAAGTCTTTGTGGTTGAAATCGGCGAATTTGCCCTGAATGTCTTCAATATCACCAAACAGCCAATACATGATGTCGATGAAATGCGAGAACTGCGTAAACAAGGTTCCGCCATCGAGGCTCTGTATACCTTTCCAGCTGCCTTTTTTATAGTAGCGTGCGTCGCGGTTCCAGTAACAATTTACCTGCACCATGAAAATATCGCCCAGCAATTTCTCCTCTATCACCTGCTTAATCCATACTGATGGTGGCGAATAACGGTTTTGCATGACACAAAACACCTGCTTCGATACCTGCAAGGCCTTGAATATTACCTGCTCGCACTCTGCCTTGGTTAATCCCATCGGCTTTTCGCACACAATATGCTTGCGGTGCTCGAGCGCTGCTAACGAATGCTCGGCATGCAAACCATTGGGTGAGCAGATGTTGACTACATCGAAATCCAAGCCTGATTTAAACAATGCATCAGCAGAATCAAAATAAGGCACACCAAAATCGTCGATCCCAAGTTGATCTTTGGGAAGCACATCCGCAATGGCCACCAATTCGGCATCCGCATTGCGCTTGACCATTTCAGCATGGCGTTTTCCGATGTGTCCGGCACCAATAACTGCAAATTTTACTTTTCCGGGATGCTGCATTTAGGCTATTATTTTTTCAACAGTATTGTTTGTTAGTCTATATTTTTCTTTGCTCTCGGGACATTCGGCAATGCCATCGGTATCAAATTTCAGTTTATGTCCGTACTCACTCATCCATCCGGTTTGGCGGGCAGGATTGCCAACTACGAGTGCATAGGCTGGGACAGTCTTTGTTACTACTGCACCTGCACCGATAAATGCATACGCACCAATATCGTGGCCGCAAACAATCGTGGCGTTGGCTCCAATCGAAGCGCCTTTGCCCACATGCGTTTTTAAGTAAGCATTGCGGCGATTTACGGCACTGCGAGGGTTGATGACATTGGTGAATACCATAGATGGACCTAAAAATACATCATCGTCGCAGGTGACACCGGTATAGATGGATACATTGTTCTGCACTTTTACATTGTTCCCCAACACAACTTCGGGTGAAATTACCACGTTCTGACCGATGTTACAATTTTCGCCCAATGTGCAATTGGGCATGATGTGCGAAAAATGCCAAATTTTGGTGCCTTTCCCGATGGTACAACCCTCGTCGATAACTGCGCTAGAGTGTGCGGTATAGTTTGAATCCATGGTTTAGTTTGATGCAAATTCACGAGGTGTAATAATCCACTCCGGCAAGGATTTGAAATAATCCCAGGTTTTTTTCATGCCCACAGCCCGACTTACTTTAGGCTCCCAACCGAGCAGTTGGCGGGCGCGGGTAATATCGGGCTGACGCTGCTTGGGATCGTCGGTAGGCAAAGGTTTGTAAACGATTTTCTGATCGGTGCCCGTGAGTTTGATAATCTCTTCGGCAAAATCGCGAATCGAAATCTCGTCGGGATTCCCAATGTTAACCGGATGCGCATAATCGCTCAACAGCAAACGATAAATCCCTTCAATCAAATCATCAACATAACAGAACGAACGGGTTTGCGAACCATCGCCAAAAACAGTGATGTCCTCGCCGCGCAAGGCCTGTCCCATAAATGCAGGCAAGGCACGTCCGTCGTTTAGACGCATCCGAGGTCCGTAGGTATTGAAAATACGAACAATGCGCGTTTCAACGCCGTGGAAGGTGTGGTATGCCATGGTGATGGCTTCCTGAAAACGCTTGGCTTCGTCGTAAACGCCACGTGGCCCAATGGGATTAACATTTCCCCAGTAGTCTTCGTTCTGCGGATGAACCGTTGGGTCTCCATATACTTCAGACGTAGAAGCAATCAGCATTCGGGCTTTCTTTACGCGGGCAAGACCCAGTAAATTATGGGTTCCCAACGAACCAACCTTCAGGGTTTGAATGGGGATTTTAAGGTAATCGATCGGACTGGCCGGAGAGGCAAAGTGGAGAATGTAATCGAGTTCTCCGGGAACAAATACGAATTTCGACACATCGTGGTGGTAAAATTCGAAGGCTTCGTGTTTGAACAAATGTTCGATGTTGCTCAACGATCCGGTGATGAGGTTATCCATCCCAACAACCTTGCATCCTTCGGCAATAAACCGATCGCAAAGGTGTGAGCCTAAAAATCCGGCGGCACCGGTTACCAAAACGCGTTTCCCTTGAATTGATGTGCTCATGCCATTTGATTTACAGGTTTACGACCTATGCTGAAATACGAAAATCCCTTTTCTTCCATAACATCCGTTGCGTATAGGTTGCGTCCGTCAAAAATAACTTTATAGCGAATTGACTGCTTCATCGCTTCAAAATCGGGATTGCGGAAAGCCGCCCATTCGGTACAAATAACCAGGGCATCGCTCGATTCGATCGCTTCATATTGATTTGATGTAAATAACACACGCTCGCCGTATATGCGTTTCACATTGTTCATCGCCTCAGGGTCGAAAGCGCGAACTACCGCACCGGCTTCGAGCAAGGCATCGATCATGTAAAGAGCCGGCGCTTCGCGAATGTCATCCGTATCGGGCTTAAACGCAAGGCCCCAAATCGCAATGGTTTTTCCCTTTAGGTCGTGGTTGAAATATTCCTTTACGCGCGGAATCAGCACTTGTTTTTGGTCTTCGTTCACCAACATCACCGATTTCAATATTCTGAAATCGAAATCCACTTCATCGGCCGATTTTACCAAGGCCTTTACGTCTTTCGGGAAACAACTTCCGCCATATCCAATACCGGAGAACAAGAAACGTTTTCCGATGCGCTGGTCTGATCCAATTCCGATGCGCACCTGATCTACATCGGCACCAAGCAACTCACATAAATTGGCCATTTCGTTCATGAACGAAATCTTCATCGCCAAAAAGCTGTTGGCAGCATATTTCGTGAGCTCGGCAGAGCGTTCATCCATGAAATAAATGGGATTGCCCTGGCGCACAAACGGCAGGTAAAGCTCCTCCATAATTTTGCGCGCTTTGGCAGACGAAGTGCCAATTACAACGCGATCGGGCTTCATAAAATCCTCTACGGCAAAACCTTCGCGTAAAAACTCGGGGTTCGACACCACGTCGAAATCGGCCTTGGCATTTTCGGCAATCGCAGCATGAACGCGCTCAGCCGTGCCAACCGGAACCGTGCTTTTATCGATCACAACTTTGTAATCGGTGGTAAAGAGTTTACCCAATTCCTTGGCAACACCCAGAATATAAGACAAGTCGGCCGAACCATCCTCACCTGGGGGCGTAGGCAAGGCCAGAAATATAAGTTCACTTTGGGCAACTGCTTCGGCAAGATTGGTCGTGAAATGCAAGCGACCTTGCTTAAGATTTCGCTCGAAGTACACATCCAACTGAGGTTCGTAAATGGTGATTTTTCCGTCTGAAAGTGACCTGACTTTCTCGGCATCAATATCCACACAAATAACCTGATTGCCTGTTTCGGCTAAACATGTTCCGGTAACAAGACCTACGTAACCGGTGCCTACAACTGCAATTTTTTTCATATCATTTTAGGCTTTGAAGGATGAAACCGTGCGGATAATGTGTGCCAGTTGATCGGCTTGCATTTCGGTATGCATTGGCAATGAAATTACAGAAGCACAAAGTTGCTCGGTTACAGGGAATGCACCCTCAGCATAACGCACATCGAGATAGGCTTTTTGCATGTGAAGCGGAACCGGATAATAAATCATCGCCGGAACTTGATTCGCTTCGAGGTATTCTTT
>Ga0169931_10013953_pt1 | contig 10918 bp, 11 predicted proteins | sample Kivu_15m_20L_FD_129675 | JGI IMG/M metagenome (GOLD analysis project Ga0169931, IMG submission 129675) | Freshwater microbial communities from Lake Kivu, Western Province, Rwanda to study Microbial Dark Matter (Phase II) - Kivu_15m_20L... | ecosystem: Environmental > Aquatic > Freshwater > Lake... | reverse complement strand
GCTTTTTTTATTCCAACATCTATTGGATGATTAATTGGTGCAAAGTGACCAAATTTAAGAGTGATTTTTTTTTCTTGTGATAAGCATGAAAAAGTCAAAATTGACAATGAAAGCAAAATTGAAATTAAAATTTTATTGATTTTTAAAAACATAGTTAAAATTTAGTTTTATTGAAATCAATATATTTATAACAATAATTAAAGTTTGGGTAAAGTATATACTTAGATAAATCTTTTCCGTAAAAAGCCATAATAAAAATGTATTAAGTAAAATTATAAATATATAACTAAGATTTATTTTAAATAATTCTTTAAAAAAAAATTTTTTATGAGTTTTAAAGTAAAAAAATTTATAATTTATAAAAGTAAAAAAAACATTAACGATTGTAGTTAGTAAGGTTAATAAAAATGCTCCAACTTCTTTGTAAAATAAGTTAAAAAAAACTACACCGCTGATATATGCAAAAATTGTATTTAAAATACCAATTAAAATATATTTAATTAAATTTTTATTTTTTAGTATAAGACTTAAATGTATTTTCATATTTGTTTATATTGTATTAAAAAGATGTTTGAATAACATATAAATTTAAATATAAAACCTATTATGTCTTTGGTAACAATAATTACGCCAACTTTTAATGAAGTTGGCAACATTGAAAAATTATCACTTAGAATTAAAGAAATATGTGAACTGAATAATATAAATTATGAACAAATAATAATTGATAATGCCTCAACTGATGGAACTATTGAAGCGATTAAGAAATTAACTTCAAAGTATAAGAATATTAAAGCTATTATAAATCAAAGTAACTTTGGACATATAAAATCACCATACTACGCACTTTTGCAGTCGCATGGTGATGCAACTATAACTATGACAAGTGATTTTCAATCTCCACCGGAACTAATTGTTGATTATTATAATAAATGGATTTCAGGATCTAAAGTTGTATTGGGAAGAAGAAAAAAAGTAAGCGATAGTTTTTTTTTAAAAATTATAAAATTTTTTTATTATAATTTTGTTTGTAGAATTTCTAATCATAAAATGGAGAAAAATGTTACTGGTGAGGGGCTATACGATAAGAGTGTTATTGATATTTTGAGAAGTATTAAGGATCCTTATCCTTATATAAGAGGGTTGATATTTGAATTAGGTTTTAAAATAGATTTTGTTGATTTTGATCAGCCCATCAGAAATAGTGGAATTAGTAAAAATAATTTATATACTCTGTTTGACATGGGGTTGCTAGGAGTAGTTAAGCATTCGAACATTCTTCTAAGATTAATGATTTTATTTGGTTTTTTTTTTGGAATTATTAGCTTATTGGTTGCTATTGGTTTTTTCTTCTACAAAATATTATTCTGGAATAGTTTTCAACTTGGTTTAGCGCCTATTTTAATTGGTTTCTTCGGGTTAACTGCCATTCAAATAATGATTATTGGTTTAATTGGTGAATATATTTCCACTGTTCTAACTTATTCAAAAAATTTACCTCTTGTTATTGAAAAAGAAAGAATTAATTTTTAATAACTTTTAGTTCTTTTAAAAAAAGAATTATAAAAATTAAATAAAAACCAGATGTTTGAAATATAATTCTATCCAATGATACTCTGAGAACAAGTTCACAGCCACTAGTGCCAATATTTAAGCAGGTAAATATCATTATAGAGTATATGAAGATAATATTTAATAATAGAAAAAAATAAAAATGCTTAAATTGGTAGTAATTTTTTTTATTTATTACGAATAAATAAATACCGATTAATGTTAAAATCCATAAAGGATACTTAAAAATTGCAACGATAATATTAAAATTAATATTTTTTAATATCTCTATTGTATTTAAGAAATTTACTGATGCAAATAATTGACTATTCAATTCTTGATCAAAGCTTAGTTGGTTATTAAATATTTTTTTTAAGGCAAAGTAAGAAAAAATTAAAGTAAGCAAAGTTAACAAAAAGTACAATTTTTTTTTCTTTTCTTTTTCGAATATAATAAGTAGTAAAGTTGTTATAATAAAATATACAAATCCCTCTTGTTTGATCCAACTACCTATATACGCACTCAAAAAGAATATAATTACTAAAAATTTATTTTTATTAGTGGTATTAATAATTAAGTATAAAAATCTAGAATTTATAATTAATAGAGAAAAAATTAAGTAATCCTGATATCCTCCAAACAAATCTTTATCATATGTTAAAGCTAAAATAATTGTTACAAATAATAATTGATAAATAACTTTAATAGTTTTTTTAAATAAGCTCATTAGACAAAAAATACTTGACACATAAATAAATATGAAAGTTAGTCTACCTACATATTCTTTTTGAATAATAGAGTTTTTCCAAAAATATCCCCAAACAAAACCTCCAAGGTGTGGATATGCAGTATTTCCCGTGTTTACAAATCCAAGGCCCTGAAAATATGCTGATGCCTTAAATATCCAATGGGCCACGCCATCCCAATGGAGCTTTAAGTCATTCATGCTATTTAAGAATAAAGATATATTAACTATAAAAAATAAAAATATTATTTGAAATTCTATTTTTTTTAAAAACAAAATATTTTTTTTGAAATGAAAAAAAAAAAAAATTAGTGCGCAAATAGCATTTATTATAAATAATATATTAAGGTTTATTTTAAGCGCAGATAAAAGAAGATAACAATTCAAATTTAAAATAATATTAATGCATATTATATCAAAAATTTTAAAATTATATTTTTTTAATAAAATATTATTTACCTGCGGAGTAATTGGAAATAAAAAAAAAATAAATAAAATAAAAAATTGGATTAACGCTTGAAATATTTCAATCATTTTTTTATTAAATAACAATTAGACTCTTTAAGAATTATATTTTTACTATCGAAATTTAATTTAGTATTATTAATTATAAGATAATTGTTATTATCAACTTTTTTATCTAAATTTTTAAGATTTAGTAAAACTACATAATTTTTATCAATTGGCTTATTAACAACATTAAATAAACCAGATATATTTGGCCATAATTGATCTTCAAAATTGATTATTTCTAAGCTCTGACTTTTAGTAAGTTCATAGGACTTTTTAACGAAACCATAAGACTCTCTTTCGCAATCCCCATAAGATCTAATCATTCTTTCTTCGTAACCACGAACATAAATTACATAAATATTGTAATATAAATTTGTTAAATGGGTTAAAATAATAAATAACAATATAAATAAAAAATTTTTTGTAAATATTTTATTAATTTTTTGAAGCATATTTATTTATTTCTTACGTTATGTATAAAACTTTAATTATAATACCTACTTATAATGAGAAGGACAATATAGATGTAATTTATAAAGCAATTTCAAAATTATATCCTAATTTTCATGTTTTATTTATAGATGACAAATCATTGGATGGAACCCTAAATAAATTAAATTTTTTAAAAAAAAATAATAAAAATATTTTTATTATAAAAAGAAAAAAAAAACTTGGAATAGGATCAGCTCATAAAAAGGGAATATTGTGGGGTTATAAAAATAAATATAATTATATAGTTACAATGGATGCAGACGGCACACACGATCCTATTTATATATCAAAAATGCTAAAAATAGCCCAATTTATTCCTATTGTAAGTACCACCAGATATGTCTTTAAAAATAGTTTTAGCGAATGGCATATTATAAGAAGACTCTTAACTAGGTTTAGGCATTTTTTAGTTGGTCGACTTTTAAAATTAAAAGATTTAGATTCTTCAGGAGCTTTTAGAGTTTATAATTCAAAACTAGTAAAGTTGTCTGACATTCTTTTAGCAAAGAATGATAGCTATAGTTTTTTTTTTGAAAGTTTATTTATATTCAAAATGAAGAAATATAAAATTATTCAAATACCAATATATATGAAAATTAGAAAGTATGGAGATTCAAAAATAAACTTAACCGAAATTATTTCTGCATTATCTTATCTAATTAAAATTTTTTTAAATAACTTTTTTAAATAAAATATTTTAAATTATTTAAATAAAAAACTTATATAATATCTAAGATTTAAATTTATGAAGATTATTAAATAAATTATATGAGTACGGTTGGTAAAATTAATTATTATAGACTTGATATCCAGGGCTTAAGGGGATTAGCCATTTTATCAGTTATACTTTTTCACTTCTTTCCAAAATTTTTCCCTATGGGATATTTAGGAGTAGATTTATTTTTTGTTATATCTGGATTTTTAATAACATCCATAGTTTCAACAAAGTTAGAACAAAAAGATTTTTCATTTAAATTATTTTTTATAAAAAGAGTTTGCAGAATAATAATACCTGTATTATTTGTAATTTTTTTCTTCGGCATAATATCATTTTTTATTTTACTACCAAATGACTTAAATTCTTTTTGGAATAGTGTAATGTCAACATTATTTTTTATTCCTAACATTTTTTTTTGGATTACTGGAGGTTATTTTGGTACTATTAATGAGTACAAGCCTCTTTTGCATCTGTGGTCAATTGGTCTTGAATTGCAGTTTTACTTTTTTTGTCCACTTATTTTAGTTTTTACTTTTAAATATTTTAATAATAAAAAAATATTTCCCATTTTTATATTGTTGATAGTTTTTTTTATTATTAATTTACTTATTATAAATACTAGCTTTTCTTTTTTTAATTTGCCCGGACGAATATGGGAGTTCTTTATTGGTTCATTTGCATTTTTATTACCGAAAAGAACTAAAAATATAGTTTTTTATTATATTTTTTTTTTTTTAATTTTTTTCATATTGTTTTTTTTAAATCAACCCAACTCTTTAAACTTATTTGTTGTGGTTGTGGGAACAGGATTTGTAATTTACTACAATAAGAAATCTATTTTAAATCATCAAATATTTCAGTTTTTAGGTAAAATTTCATATTCACTATATTTAATACATTGGCCTCTTTTAGTATTTTTTAAATATTATTTAATAAGGGATTTAATTTACTATGAGTTATTTGTTTTACTTTGCTTGAGTATAATAATTTCTTATTATTTTTGGTTTTATATAGAAGATTATTTTAGAAAAAAGTTATTTTTACAATCTTCAATAAAATTAATAATAACATTATTAGTTTTATTATTTATTGTTTTTTTCTTAAATTTTTTTCATAAATCTTTCGAGTACCGTCTTTCAACAAACAATTTATTGATTGCAAAAAGTGTAGATAGTCATTTTAGATGTAAAATTAATAATTATTCTTTTGATGAAGATCAAAAATCTTGTAGATTTTTAAAAAATAAAAATAAGGACTGGTTAGTTCTATTAGGAAATTCTCATGCGCAAATGTATGGTTATGCTTTTGAAAATATTGTCAATAAATTATCATTAAATGGTATTATACTAGCATTGGATGGTTGCTTACCAACGATATCTTATAATATTTCAAAAGAATGCATAGATAAAGCAACTAAAAATTTATCAAGAATTATTGGAGATAAAAATATAAGCATAGTATTAATAGGTCTTGATTGGAATCACTCTGCTTTATTTGATAAATTTAACAATAAAATTGAAAATAATATTGATTTTATTTTAGTGCAATCACTTAACGAACTTTCTTTGGAATTAAATAAATATAATAAAAAAGTTTTCATTATTGGCCCTATATCTATTCCGCGATACTATTTTGCTTTTAATTTAAGTAGAAAAAATTTTTTCAAACACGATAAAATTATTTTACCAACTTATAACGATAAAAATGATTTTGATAAAAAATACCAAAATATATTTAATTATTTGCACGATATAAAATCTATAACTTTAATCAAACCCCACGAAGTTCAATGTAGTAACTTAAAATGCAATTTTTTAATTAATGGCAAGAGCATCTTTTCCGATGATAATCATTTAAGCAAAGACGGATCCTTGCTTATGGAAAGATTATTATTACAGACATTAAGTAAAGAAATTCAAAAAAAATGAATAAAATTATTAACTAAATTTATTGACACTTATGGGTAACGTTAATTTTGGACTTCCTAAAAAAGAAACAGAATATTTACGAACAGTAATGCTTCTTAAAACACTAGTCGAAGGAGGAACTTATTATGGAGGAACAGCTTTTGAACAAAGTCGTTTATTTGAAACTATCTACACTATTGAGAAATCCAATATAATTTTTGAAAAAGCCAAAGAAAAAATACAGAAAATACGTAACATAATACAGCTAAAAGGTGACACAAGGGAGCATTTGCCAAAAATTTTATCAAAAATAGATAATATTCTTTTTTGGTTGGATGCTCATTGGAGTGGCGGAAATACATATGGCCAAAAAGATGAATGTCCGATCTTAGAAGAATTAGAAATTATTTTTAGCTCTCCAATTAAAAATTTTGCAATTTTAATTGATGACGCTAGACTTTTTTTAGCCCCACCACCTTTGCCACATAATTTAAAAAGTTGGCCTACAATACAGCAACTAGTTAAAGTAATTCCAAATGAATTCGATATAATAATAAATAATGATGTTATATTTATTGTGCCCAAAAAAATAAATTTTCCTAAATATATTCAATCAAAAATAATATCAAAAAATAATAAAGTTACTATTAAATCTTTGAGCACAGTATTTTTTAGTAAAATTAGTAAAATGTTAAATATCTCTAAAAAAAAATTATAAAACCTTTTTTTAAATGAAAATATTAAAAAAATTAAATACTGCTGCTTTGTCGTTGAATTTAAATTTATCAGCTATTGCCTCGTCATTAAAAAATCTTCCCAAATATTTTATTGATAGAAATAGGTATATGAAACAAGTCGATTTAAAAAAATGGTCTTTTCGTAGTTATCCCATGTTGCTTGACAATCAGTCTGAGGCTGCTTCATTAGGAGAATATTTTTGGCAAGATTTATTAGTAGCAAAAAAAATTATTAAAACAAATCCATCCAAACACATTGACATAGGCTCTCGTATAGATGGATTTATTGCTCATCTTGCTTGTGTTCGAAAAGTAGAAATTTTTGATATTAGACCTCTGACTAAAAAAATTCCTAACGTTAGGTTTAAAAAAATAGATATTACAAATCTTAAGCAAAAGCATAAAATGATAGCCGATTGTGTTTCGTGCCTTCATACACTTGAACATGTCGGTCTTGGTCGCTACGGCGATAATATTGATATACATGGCTGGAGTAAAGCCTTAGTCTCAATTATTAGTATTGTGAAACCAGGAGGATTATTGTGGCTATCAGTTCCTATAGGGCTTCAGTCAGTAGTATTTAATTGTCATCGTATTTTTAACCCAGTTACAATTATCGATGAGGCAGCTAAATTTGAAATGAAATTAATAAATTTTTATTATCTTTCTGATTTAGGAATACTTAAATCAAAAAACTTTCAAAAAGATATTCAAAAATTATCTAAAAAAAAATATGGATTAGGAATTTTTTTATTCCGTAAGAAAGAAAAAAAATAAGATCAAATTTTTATTAAATTATTTTATTTTATTTAATTTTTTCAAAAACTTACTATATATATAAAAATGATATTGTTTTATGAGAATGGAAAATTGGGAAATCAGCTTTTTCAATATTGTGGTATAAAAAAATATTTTCCTAATCATAGAATAATTTTTTTTGGTTTAGATAATTTAAGAAAAACATTTGATAAAGTAGATGCTACATTCATTCAAAAAAGAAATCTGACTTATAAAATTATATTCAGATTAATTAAGCTAACACTTTTTTTATTGGTATATGTGGAATTTATTGGACAAATAAAAAAAGGAAATAAAAAAAATAATTTTAAACCAATAATCATAAAAGGATTTTTGTTAAATGTTTATTTTGTTAACAATGATGTTTTCTTTCAAAGTGAGGATTGCATCAATGAGATAGCTACTAATGCACCTGTATTAAAAAAAAAAATCAAAATTTTAGCTAAAAATTGGCTAAAAAAAAAAAAAATTTTTTTTAATCTACACAGACTTGTTTTTGTTCATATACGTAGGGGCGACTATCTTATTTGGCCTTCAAAAAAATTCCCAGCTGTTTTAGATCTAGCTTGGTATAGGAGAGAAATGACTAATTTTAATAAGTGGATAAAAAAGCCAATATTTGTATTGTTTAGTGATGATCAAAATTACCTCAAAGATAAATTTAAAGAATCCAACTCTTTAATCATTTCAAACAATGCAGTCGAGGTTGATTTGGCTATTATGTCATTCTGTAGTCATGGCATATTGTCGGCCAGCACCTTTTCTTGGTGGGGGTCTTTTTTTGCAAAATTTAGAAAAAAAAATAAAAATCTATCACGTTTTGTTGCTCCTAAATTTTGGTTTAGTCATAGATCAAAAAGAACAGACTTTTCTTATATACATAAAACGGACTGGATTACTTTTGTAAAGTAGATTTAGTAAATTTTTTATTATTAAAAAAAAATTCAGTGTATATTTAGTGTTTAGTGAGATTATTTTTTTATGATATTTATGCAACACAATTATGAAATAAAAATAATCAAAAAAATTTTATTTATTATTTTTTTTCCTTATCACAAATATATATTATAATATCTAGAATATAATTATTTTGATTTAGGAAAATCAAATATAAAAAAAAACAACTAGTCAAGATTACTGATTTATTTATTAAGGTTAGCACCATGTTAAATACTTCTTTTAAAAATAGTTTTTTGAGTACGCCTATTTTATTAATTATATTTAATAGGCCAGATGTCACCATTAAAGTATTTGAGACTATAAGAAAAGCAAAACCTCAAATTTTGTATGTAGCATCTGATGGGCCTCGAAAAGAGAAAATAGAAGAGAATAAAATTGTAATGCAGACAAGAAAAATAGCAACCGCTGTGGATTGGCCATGCAAAGTTAAGACTTTATTTAGAAGCAAAAATTTAGGATGTAAATACAGTGTCAGTGGAGCTATAGATTGGTTTTTTGAAAATGAAGAGCAAGGTATTATTTTAGAGGATGACTGTCTGCCACATCAAGATTTTTTTTACTATTGTGAAACTCTTTTAAATTATTATAAAAAAAATAATAAAATTTCTATAATTTCTGGCTCTAATTTTATAAAAAAAGATAAAAATAATATCGAGTCTTACTATTTCTCTAAATATTTTTGTTTATGGGGCTGGGCTAGCTGGAGAAGAACTTGGAATTTTTACGATCGTCATATTAGTTTTTGGCCATCATGGAAACATTCAGATGACTGGAAAAAAAGATTTGATGACAAGACTCAAAGAGAGTATTGGGATAAATTATTTGAATTAACACATTTAAATAAGATAGATACTTGGGATTACCAACTTTTGGCTTCTATTTGGAAAAGTAACGGTTTAGCAATAATACCTAAATCAAATTTAATTAGTAATATTGGTTTTGGCAAGAATGCAACTTTTAACAAAGATAAAATTAATAGATGGAGTAACGTTCCTGTCAAAGAAATTGGACAACTTTTACATCCAAGCAAGATTTCGCAAAATCAAAATAAAGATAGGGAAGTATTTGATATATTTTTTCAGGGATACAATTTACGTATGCCCTGGATATTTTTTGGCCCTTTAAGAAAAAAAATAGGATATCTTTTACGTAAAATAAGTTTTTATAATGTCAAATATTAATCTTTATATAAGTCTCAGTTTCAATTTCAAAAAATATTGCATTACTCTACCTTCTGCATTTAGAGAAAATACATTAAAAATTATATTTAAACCGATTTTTTTATTATTATATTGGATAACTAACTACTATTATGTAGATTTAAATGTCTTTTATGAAAAAAAAATATTTAGTTTGTGGAGCCGGAGGATTTATTGGAGGTCATCTTGTGAGCTCTTTAATAAATGACGGACATGAAGTTTTGTGCGTTGATATTAAGCCATTAGAAAATTGGTTTCAAATATTTGATACTAATAAGAATTTTTCTTTGGATTTAAGAGAATATGAAAATTGCCTCGAAGTAAGCAAGGATATTGATTTTATCTATAATATGGCATGCAATATGGGCGGAATGGGATTTATAGAAAATAATAAAGCAGAGTGTATGCTTTCAGTTCTTATTAATACTAATTTATTACGCGCTTGTTTGGTTAACAAAGTAAAAAAATATTTTTTTTCTTCTAGTGCTTGCGTTTATAATGCCGATAAGCAGACAAGTAATTTTATAGAAGGTTTAAAAGAATCCGATGCATATCCTGCAATGCCTGAAGATGGATATGGTTGGGAAAAATTGTTTAGTGAGAGAATGTGTAGACATTTTTATGAAGATTATGGATTGGAAACAAGAGTTGCAAGGTATCACAATGTTTATGGTCCGATGGGTACATTTGACGGTGGTAGAGAAAAAGCACCAGCTGCTTTATGTAGAAAATTAATAATCGCAAAAAATTCAGGAGAAAAAAAAATTGACGTGTGGGGAGATGGAGAACAAACCAGAAGCTTTATGTTTATTGATGATTGCATCAAGGGGACAAAAAAAATATTCGAAAGTAATTGTCGTGAAGTTTTAAATATAGGCTCAGAAGAGCAAGTCTCTATTAATCAAATGATCAAAATTATTGAAGAAATTGGCGATTATAAAGTTGAAAAGAATTATCAATTAGACAAGCCAAAAGGAGTAAGAGGTCGTTCAAGTAACAACGATCTGGTACGTGAAAAACTTGGGTGGGATTTTAAAGTTAGTTTAAGATCGGGATTGGAAATGACTTATCGATGGATAGAAAAAGAAATAGCCAAAAAATCAAATAACAATAAGTTTGCAATTAAATACTAGAATTAAATAAACAATAAAAAATTTTAATTAAATTAAAAACTTTAAAATTGGTTGCGGGGCTTGGATTTGAACCAAGGACCTTCAGGTTATGAGCCTGACGAGCTACCAGACTGCTCCACCCCGCGATAAAGTTTTTTAGTTATAGCATTATATTTTAAATTATCT
>Ga0169931_10013951_pt1 | contig 10919 bp, 8 predicted proteins | sample Kivu_15m_20L_FD_129675 | JGI IMG/M metagenome (GOLD analysis project Ga0169931, IMG submission 129675) | Freshwater microbial communities from Lake Kivu, Western Province, Rwanda to study Microbial Dark Matter (Phase II) - Kivu_15m_20L... | ecosystem: Environmental > Aquatic > Freshwater > Lake ... | reverse complement strand
TCATCACCACCACGACCCGCGCGCCGCGGCCGGGCGAGGTGGAAGGCGTGCATTACCATTTCCTCGCCGCGGGGGAGTTCCGCCGGCGGCTCGCCGCGGGCGAATTCCTCGAGTGGGCGCAGGTCCACGGCGACCGCGAGGACCGCCTCTACGGCACCCTGCGCGCCAGCGTGCTCGAACCCCTCGCGGCGGGCCGGGATCTGGTCATCAACGTGGACGTGCAGGGCGTGGAAAACCTCCGGCGGGCGGCGCGGGCCGAGCCGCTCCTGGCGCGGGCGCTGACCACCGTGTTCATCCTCGTGGACCCGGCGGAGCTCGCGGCGCGGATGCGGGCGCGGGCGGGGGACCACGAGGACGAGATCGCGCGGCGCCTGGCGACGGCGGCGGCGGAATTGCGCGCGGCGCCGGGCTTCGACCACCGGATCCACAGCCGGAGCCGGGACGAGGATTTCGCGGCGCTGCTGGGCCTGATCGCGGCCGCCCGCGCCCACCCGCGGGCCTGAGCTCAGTCCTCCGCCACCACGTGGTGGCAGCCGCGGCTGCGCGGGTTGAGGGCCGCCGCGTGCACCACGAGCAGGGCGGTCTGGACCGCGTTGCGCAGCTCCAGCAACTCGCGGGTCAGGCGGCAGTCGCGGTAGAACCCCTGGATCTCCTCCCGCAGCTCCAGCAGGATGCGGCGCGCGCGGGCGAGGCGACGGGGGGAGCGCACGATCCCCGCGTAGTTCCACATCGTGCTGCGCACGAGCTCCAGGTCCTGGCGGATCAGGGTGGGATCGGCCGGCCGGTCGGCGCCCCGCCACGGCCGGGGCCGGGGCAACGGGTCCCGCTCGGCCGCGAGTTCCGTCACGGCGGCGGCGGCGGCCGCGCGCGCCCCCACGAGGCACTCCAGCAGGGAGGTGCTGGCGAGCCGGTTGGCGCCGTGCAGGCCGGTGCAGGCGGTCTCACCGATGGCGCCCAGGTTCCGCACGTTGGTGCGGCCGGCGAGGTCCGTGTGCACGCCGCCGCAGGAGAAATGGGCGGCCGGGACGACGGGGATCGGTCCCCGGTCGACGTCGATCCCGTGGGCCGCGCAGCGCGCCGCCACCGTCGGGAAGCGCGCGCGCAGGAAACCCGGCGGCAACGCCCCGAGGTCAAGGTAGGCGCAGGGCTCGCCGCTGGCCGCCAACTCGAGGTGGATCGCGCGGGCCACCACGTCGCGCGGCGCGAGCGAACCCGCCGGGTGCACGCGGTCGACGAACCGCTCGCCGCGGGCATTCACGATCACCGCCCCCTCGCCGCGGAGGGCCTCGGTGACGAGGAACCCGGGCGCGTTTGGCCGGTGGAAGGCGGTCGGATGGAACTGGACGTACTCCAGGTCGATCAGCCGCGCGCCAACGCGGTAGGCCATCGCCACGCCGTGCCCGACGCTGCCGGGCTGGTTGGTGGTGTGGAGGAAGATCTGCCCGAGCCCGCCCGCGGCGAGGACCGTGCGGCGCGCGATGATCGCCCGCACGACGCCGGTCGCGGTATCGAGGACATAGGCCCCGAAGCAGGTCAGCGGCGCGTAGCGTTCGGCCACCAGGTCGGTGCTATGGGAGAGGGTCAGCAGGTCCACCGCCACCCAGCCGCCGCGGCGGGTGATGCCGGGGGTCGCGTCGACGCGGGCGGCGACCGCGGCGAGGATGGCGTGGCCGGTGAGGTCCTTGGCGTGGAGGATGCGCCGCGCGCTGTGCCCACCCTCCCGGGCGAGGTCGAGGGCGCCGGCGGCGTCGCGGTCGAAGGCGACGCCGAGCTCGTCGAGCAGCAGCTCCTTCACCGCGGCCGGGCCCTCGCGCACCAGTTGCTCAACCGCGGCCGGATTCGAGGTGCCGTCGCTGGCGGCCACGATGTCCGCGCCCAGCCGCGCCGGGTCGCCGGGCTCGTAAATGATGCCGCCTTGGGCCCAGTCGCTGTTCGCGACTAGGGGGCCGTCGAGCGCGAGCAACTCCACCCGCCGGCCCGCGCGGGCCGCGTGGAGGGCGTAGGCCGAACCGGCCAGGCCGGCGCCGATGACGAGGCAGTCGGTCTCGATGATCTCCATCGCCGGGGCCTCAGACGGCGCGCCCGCGCGCCGGGACGGTGAGGCTCAGGTCGGCCGCCGGCGCGGAATGCGTGAGGGCCCCGACGCTGATGACATCGACCCCCGGGACGGCGTAGGCCCGCAGCGTCTCGCGGCGGACGCCCCCGGAGACCTCGACGCGGGCGCGCCCGGCGATGAGGGCCGCGGCGGCCCGCACCCCCTCGGGCGGGAAGTTGTCGAGCAGGATCACCTCGGCGCCGGCGGCGAGCGCGGCCCGCACGCCCGCGAGGGTCGTGACCTCGACCTCGATCCGGGAGAGGTGGGGCGCGGCGGCGCGGGCGCGTTCCACCGCGCGGCGCAGGGAGCCGGCGGCGGCGAGGTGGTTGTCCTTGATCAGCACGTGCTCGCCGAGGGAGGAGCGGTGGTTGGCGCCGCCGCCGCAGCGGACCGCGTGCTTCTCCAGCGCGCGCCAGCCCGGGGTGGTCTTGCGGGTGTCGGCCAGCCGCACCCCGGTGCCCTGGAGGAGGTCCACGTGGGCCCGGACGTGGGTCGCGATGCCCGAGAGGCGCTGGAGGAAATTGAGGGCGGTGCGCTCGGCGGCGAGCAGGGCCGCGGTGGGGCCGGCCACCTCGAGGACGCGGGCGCCCGCGCGGAGGCGGTCGCCGTCGGCGGCGAGCAGGCGCACCCGCAGGGCGGGATCGACGCGGGCGAAGACGCGGGCGGCGATCTCCACCCCGCAGACCACGAGGTCCTGCCGCGCCTCGATCCAGCCGCGGCGGCGATGCCCGGGGGGAAACAGGGCGCGGCTGGTGAGGTCGCCGAGGCCGAGATCCTCCTCGAGGGCGAGGTCGATTAGGAGTTCCGTGCGGGGGGTGAGCATCGGGGCGGGGGTCAGTCGGCGGGGGAGAGCTCGAACATCCGGTCGAGGCAGCGGGCGGCGCGCCGGCGCACGTCCTCCGGCACCTCGACGATCTGGTCCGGCCGCGGGGCGCGCAGCAGGTCGCGGAGCTTCTCCAGCGAGTTGAGCTTCATATACGGGCAGAGACGGCAGCCGCCGATGAAGCGGCGGGCGGGCTCCTCGGATTGCAGGCGGCCCACCAGCCCGCACTCCGTGAGCAGCAGGTAGTATGGGGCCGGGGTGGCGCGCACGTAGCGCATCATCGCGCCGGTGCTGCCCGTGAAGTCGGCGGCGGCGACCACCTCCGGGGTGCACTCGGGATGCACGACCACCCGGAGCCCGGGGAACTGGGCGCGGGCGGCGGCGATGTCCGCCGGCGTGAACTGCTCGTGCACCAGGCAGGTGCCGTCCGAGGTGATGATCTCCTTGTCGACCCCCTGGCGGCGCAGCTCGTCGCGGACGTTCGCGCCCATCAGGCGGTCCGGCACGAAGATCACGCGCCGCTCGGGCAGGGCGGCGATGATCGCGTGCACGTTGCCCGAGGTGACGCAGACGTCGGACTCGGCCTTCACCCCGGCCGTGCTGTTGATGTAGCAGACGACGGCGGCGTCGGGGAAGGCGGCCCGCAGGCGGCGCACGTCGGCCGGGGTGATCGAGTCGGCGAGGGAGCAGCCGGAGGCGGGGTCGGGGACGAGGACGCGGGCGGCGGGCGAGAGGATCTTCGCCGTCTCGGCCATAAAGACGACCCCGGCGAAGACGATCTCCGGCGTCCGGGCCTCCCGGGCGCGGAGGCTGAGGAAGTAGGAGTCGCCGCGGTGGTCGGCCACCCCGTAGGTGATCTCGGGCTCGACGTAGGAGTGGGCGAGGAGGACGGCGCCGCGCTCCCGCTTGCGGGCGTTGATTTCGAGCGTCAGCGGGGCGATCTCGCGGCAGCGGCCGAGGTCCCACGCCCGCGCGCCCGGGTTGCAGTCCACGGACAGGAGGGCGCGGAACAGGCGCTCGGCCTCGGCTTCGATGGCGGCGGCGGAAAAGTGCATCGGCGCCGCGGAACCTCGGGGCGAACCGCGGTCGTTTCAAGCCCGGCGGCGGGTTGCCTTTTGACAGCGCGCGGCGCCGCGCCCACGGTCGGCCCGTGACCCTCGCTGACCTCAGGAAGGAATACTCGCTCGCCGGCCTCGCCGAGGCGGACCTCGCGCGCGAGCCGTTCCGCCAATTCGAGAAATGGTTCCAGGAGGCGGAGGCGGCGAAGCTGCCCGAGCCCAACGCGATGCTGCTCGCGACGGCCGGGACCGACGGGCGCCCCTCGGCGCGGACGGTGCTGCTCAAGGGCCTCGATGGCCGCGGGTTCGTCTTCTATTCCAATTACGAGAGCCGCAAGGGCCGGGAGCTGGCCGCCAACCCGCGGGCGACGCTGGTGTTCCCCTGGTTCCCGATCGAGCGGCAGGTGATCATCGAGGGCGCCGTCACCAAGGTGGCGCGCGAGGAGAGCGAGGCGTACTTCGCCACCCGCCCCCGCGCCAGCCAGCTCGCCGCGTGGGTCTCGCAGCAGAGCGCGCTCGTGCCCGCGCGCAGCGTGCTCGAGGAGGGCTACAAGGCCGTCGAGCGGCGCCACGAGGGGCAGGAGGTGCCGACGCCCCCGCACTGGGGCGGCTGGCGCGTGGTGCCGGAGACCGTGGAATTCTGGCAGGGCCGCCGCAGCCGCCTGCACGACCGCCTCCGCTACCGCCGGCAGAAGGACGGGTGGACGGTCGAGCGCCTCGCGCCCTGACGCCCGGCGATGGAGCTGCACCTGATCCGCCACGCCCACGCGGAGGACACCGCCCCGGACGAGGCGCGGCGCCTCACCCCGCGCGGCCGCCGGCAGGCCCGCGCCCTCGCCCGGCGGCTCCGCGCCACCGGCGACTTCGCCCCCGCCGAGGTCTGGCACAGCACCCTGCGGCGCGCCCGGGAGACCGCGGAACTGCTCGCTTCCGCCGCCCCGGACGCGCCGCGGCGCGAGCAGGCGGGCCTCGCCCCGGAGGACGATCCCGCCGCCGTCGCCCGGCGCCTCGCCCGCACGCGCGGGCCGGTCGCGATCGTCGCCCACGAGCCCCTGGTCTCCGCCCTCGCGTCCCACTTGGTGACAGGCGCCGCGGAACCGGTGGTGTTCCACGTGCGCAAGGCCTCGGCGCTCGCGCTGACCCGCGTCGGCCGGCGCTGGGTGGTGCGCTGGTTTTTGCCCCCGGAGGACGGCCAATGAAGCTCTTCCTCACCGGCGCCTCGGGCCTCGTCGGCGCCGCCTGCGCCCGCGCCGCCGCCCGCCGCGGCCACCACGTCGTCGGGACCGTCCACCGCCACGCCGGACCGCTCGAGGGGCTGCGGACGCGGCTGACCCTCGACCTCGCGGATCCCGCGGCCGCGACCGCGGCGGTGCTGGAGCACTTCCCGGACGCGATCGTGAACTGCGCGGCGCTGTCCGTGCCCGATGAGTGCGACCGGCAGCCCGCGCTGGCGCAGGCGCTGAACGTCGACCTGCCCGCCCAGCTCGCGCGGCTGGCCCACCACCTGAGCGCGCGGCTGGTGCACATCTCCTCGGAACAGGTCTTCCCCGGCACCAGCGCGGGCGCCTACGCGGCGGGAGATCCCACCGATCCCATCAACCTCTACGGCCGCCAGAAGCTCGCCTCGGAACAGGCGGTGGCGGCGGCCGCGGCGGAGTTCGCGGTCACCGTGCGCGCGCCGCTGCTGTTGGGCAACAGCCCGGGCGGCGGCCGCAGCCTGCACGAGCGGCTCTTCGCCGACTGGGCGGCAGGCCGGACGCCGCGGCTCTTCACCGACGAGTTCCGCCAGCCCTGCACCGCGGACAACCTCGCGGAGGTCCTGGTGGAACTGTGCGAGCGCCGCGACCTGCGCGGGGTGTTCCACTGGGCGGGCACCGAGCTCGTCTCCCGCCTGGAGCTGGCGGAGCGGGTGCGGGCGCATTTCCGGCTGACCCCGGAGCAGGCGCCGCTCGCCGCGACGACGCGGGCGGACCAGCCGGAAGCCGCGCGCCGGCGGCCCGCGCGGCTGGAACTGGACCTGCGCCCCCTCCCCGGGAAGTTGCGCACGCGCCCGGAGTCCCTGGAGACGGCGCTGGGCGAACTCCAGGTCCCCGCGGCGTCGCGGGCGTGGTACCTCGGCTGAACGATGCGCCTCGATCTGCTCCCCTTCCGCCTCGGCGGCGCGGCCGAGAATATGGCCGTCGATTTCCTGCTCCTGCAGCGCTACCCCGACGCCACCGCGGCCCGCTTCCGTTCCTACGGCTGGCACCGCCCCGCGTTCACCTTCGGTTACTCGCAGGCCCTCGACTTCGTGCGCACCCAGCTGCCGGCGGGCGGGACGCCGGACCTCTGCCGCCGGCCGACCGGCGGGGGCGTCGTCGACCACCGCGAGGACTGGACCTACGCGCTGGTTATCCCCCGCGGCCACCCGCTCGAGGATATGCGCGCCACCAAGAGTTACCGCGAGGTGCACGAGGCGCTCGCGGCGAGCCTCCGGGCGCAGGGCGTGCCCGCCGTCACGCAGGAGACCCGTGATCCCGCCGCGGACACGCCGGCGGGCGTCTGTTTCGAGCGGGCGGAGGTGCACGATGTGATCCACTCCGGGACCGGCGCGAAGATCGCGGGCGCGGCCCAGAAGCGGAACCGGCGCGGTCTGCTCTTCCAGGGCTCCCTTTGGCGGCCCGCGGCGGAGTCCGGCGGCCCGGTGGACTGGGACCGCTTCACGGACGACTTCACCGCCGCGCTGGCCACCCTGCTCGGGGCGGAGGCCGGCCCCGCGCCGTGGCCGGAGTTCGCCGAGGGCGAGGTCGAGGCGCTCACGGAGCAGTACGCCTCGCCCGAGTGGCACGCCCACCGCTGACCCGGGCGCGCGGCGCGGGGAGCGTCACCGCAGGCTCGCCATCCGCGGGACCCGCGTTTCAGGTTTTCCCAACCCCTGACCTTATGATGCACCTGCGCCGCTGCCTGCCCGCCCTGCTGTCCCTCCTGCTCGCGACCCTCCTGCCGGCCGCCAGCCCGCCGGCCACCGGCACCCTCGAGGGCCGGGTGGCCCACGCGGTGACCGGCGCCTACCTCGTGGGTGTCCGCGTCGCGGTCGAGGGCACCTCCCTCGAGGCCGCGACCGACGCGGACGGCATCTACCGGCTGGGCGACGTGGCGGCGGGGACGGTGCGCGTCCGGGCCTTCTACACCGGCCTGCCGCCGCAGACCGTCACGGCGCAGGTCGTGGCGGGCGGCACGGCGACGGCGGATTTCCGGCTCGCCCCGGCGGGTGTGGGCGACGCGGGCGGGCCGATCCGGCTGGACCAGTTCGTGGTGGCGAGCGCGCGCGAGATGAGCGGCGCCGCCCTCGCGATCAACGAGCAGCGCTTCGCCCCGAACATCAAGAACGTGGTCGCGGTGGATGAGTTCGGCGACGTGGCCGAGGGCAACGTGGCGGAGTTCCTGAAGTTCCTGCCGGGCGTGAACATCGATTACGCGGGCGGCAACGCGCGCGAGGTCTCGCTCAACGGCGTGCCCGGCAACTACGTGCCCGTGACCATCGCGGGCTTCAGCCTCGCCAGCGCGGTCGGCGGCGGCGGCGGCGGCACCAACCGCAGCGTCGGCCTCGACCAGGTGGCGATCAACAACCTCTCCCGCGTCGAGGTGGAGTTCTCCCCCACCCCGGATTCCGAGGGCAACGCCCTCGCCGGCTCCGTGAATATGGTGCCGCGCAGCTCCTTCGAGCGCGCCAAGCCCCAGTTCAACCTCAGCACCTACGTGCTGTTCCGGGACAACGCGCGCGACTGGGACCGTACCCCGGCTCCCCGCCACCCCACCCGCAAGATCCACCCCGGGATGGACTTCTCGTACGTGAACCCGGTCAGCCGCACCTTCGGCTTCACCCTCTCGGGCGGCTTCAACCGCCAGTACTCGGGCGAGCCGCAGGCCCAGAACACCTGGCGCGGCACCCAGGCCGCCACCAACGGCAACGCCTACCCCCACACGACCTTCGACCGGCCGTACCTCACCTCCTTCCTCGTGCGCAACAGCGGCAAGGACACCAAGCGCTCCTCGCTCGGCTTCACCCTCGACTGGAAACCCGCGCCGCGCGACCGGCTCTCGCTCTCCTTCCAGGCGTCAACCTTCGACGTGATGATCAACCACAACGCCCTGACCTTCGAGGTCGGCCGCGTGAACCCCGGCGACTTCAGCCTCACCCACACCCGCGGCGCCGCCGGCCAGGGCAGCATCCAGGTCGTCTCCACCGGCGCTTCCCGGATGAACTGGTCCTATATGCCGTCGCTCACCTGGCGCCACGACGGCCCGGAGTGGCGGTTGGAGTCCGGCCTCGCCCTCTCCCGCGCCCGCAACCGCAGCAACACCCTGCGCGCGGGGATCTTCGACACCACCACCTCGCGGCGCACCGGCGTCACGGTGTCCTTCGCCGACAACTTCTACCTCCGCCCGGGCGTGGTCACCGTGACCGACGCGGCCGGCCAGCCGGTCAACCCCTACGTGCTGGACAGCTACGCGCTGACCGCGGCGACGGGCAACGAGCGTTCGACGGACGACGTGAAGCACACCCTGTACGCGAACGCCCGCCGCGCCTTCCGGGGCCCGCTGCCCTTCGCGCTGAAGGGGGGCCTCGACTTCCGCCGGGCCGCGCGCGACCAGCGCCTGTTCGTGCCGAACTTCACCTACGTCGGCCGCGACGGCGTCGCCAGCACGACCGTGACCCCGACGAGCGACGACCGCCCGCGGCCGTTCCTCGACCCGAGCTTCTCCAGCCGCATCGCGCCCTACGGGTTCCCGCGGATCGAGGGCGTGAGCAGCGAGCTGCTCTACCGGCACTACCTCGACAACCCGGCCTACTTCACCACCAACGCGAACACCGGCTACCGGAACCTCGTGACCAACTCCAAGTGGGCGGAGGAGCTGGTCTCGGCGGCCTACCTGCGGGCGGACCTCGGCCTGCTGGGCAACCGGCTGCGGTTCACCGGCGGCGTGCGCGCGGAGCAGACCAACCTCGCGGCGCAGGGCCCGTTCACCGACCCGAACCGCAACGTGCAGCGTGACGCCCAGGGCCGCCCGGTGCTCGGCGCCAACGGCCGCCCGGTCGCGATCGCCCCGGCGAACACCCTTGAGTTCTCGCGCCTGACCTTCCTCGACCGCGGCTTCAACGCCGAGAAGGAGTACCTGCGCTGGTTCCCGAGCCTCAACGCCAGCTTCAACGTGCGCGAGGACCTGATCGCGCGCGCCTCGTGGTCGACCTCGGTGGGCCGGCCGGACTTCAACCAGTACGCGGGCGGCGTCACCCTGCCCGACCCGGAGAACCCCTCGCCGAACGACCAGATCACGGTCAACAACATCGGCATCAAGCCGTGGAACGCCCGCGCGGTGAACGTGCGCCTCGAGTACTACCTGCAGGGCGTCGGCCAGGTGTCGGTGGGCGCCTTCCGCCGCGACTTCGAGAACTTCTTCGGCAGCACCACGATCGCCGCCACGCCGGAGTTCCTCGAACTCTACGACCTCAACCCGAACGTCTACGGCCAGTACCCGGTGGTCACGCAGACCAACCTCGACCGCACGGTGCGGATGCAGGGCCTCACATTCAATTACCGGCAGCCGCTCACCTTCCTCCCCGCCTGGGCCCGCGGGGTGCAGGTCTACGCGAACGGCAGCGCCCAGCGCCTCCTCGGGCCCGCGGCCGCGACCTTCCCGGGCTTCGTGCCGCGGACGGCGAACTGGGGCTTCAGCTTCACCCGCGAGAAGCTCTCCCTCCGCGCCAACTGGAACTACCGCGGGGCCCAGCGCCGCGCCGCGATCGCCAGCGGCGCCAGCATCGAGCCGGGCACCTTCACCTGGTGGTCCAAGCGCCTCTACGTCGACGTCGGCGGCGAGTACACCTTCCGCCCCGGGATCGCTGTGTTCGCCAACCTCCGCAACATCGGGGACACCCCGGACGACATCAAGGTCTACGGGCCCAGCACGCCCTCGGTCGCTCGCTTCCGCCAGCGCATCGAGTTCGGCTCGCTCTGGATGATCGGCGTCAAGGGCACGTTCTGAACGCGCCCGGCGCCGGTCAACGCCCGAGGAATTCCTCGAACCGGACCGCGTCCTCGGGCGTGTCGACCCCGATGGTGGGGTCGTCGGTGACGTCGCACGCGATCTCCAGGCCGTTCTCGAGCACGCGGAGCTGTTCCAGCTTCTCGATCCGCTCGAGGCGGCCCAGCGGCAGGGCGGCGAACCGGTCCAGCAGCCCGGCCTCGTAGGCGTAGAGCCCGAGGTGGCGGAAGCAGGGCTGGGCGGCCACCCAGGCGTCGTCGACCCGCCCCTGCAGGTCGCGCGCGTACGGCACCGGGGAGCGCGAGAAGTACAGGGCGCGGCGGCCGACGGCCCCGGCGCGGCCGGCCGGGAAATCGCCCAGCAGGGCCTTCACCTGGTTGGGATTGTGAAAGTCCGCGGCCGTGCGGAACGGGGTCACGAGGGTCGCCATCGGGGCCCCGCCGGCGAGGAGGGCGGCGAGGGCGCGGATCTGGGCGCCGGTCACGAGCGGCTCGTCGGCCTGGACGTTGATGACGTGGCGGGCGCCGATGCGGCGGTTGGCCTCGGCGAGGCGGTCGGTGCCGCTTTGGTGGGCGACGCTGGTGGTCAGGGCCTGGAAGCCGGCGGCAGTGACGCAGTCGGCGAGGAGCGGGTCATCGACCGCGAAGTAGAGGGGAAATTCGGGGGCCTCGGCGGCGATGCGTTCGGCGACCCAGCGGAGGAGGGGCTTGCCGCGGATCGGGTGGAGGAGCTTGCGCGGGAAACGCGTCGATTCGAGACGGCACGGCACGATGATCGCGGTGGCGGGCGGCATTGGGCGGGACGCTGGCGCCGGGTTTTTGGGTTGCAAGCCGGGGAGGCGGAAGGGATTTTGCCCGGCCCGCCACGATCGTATGAGCCAAAACAGCGCCAGCCCGACCACCGCTTCCCTCACTCG
>Ga0169931_10013950_pt1 | contig 10920 bp, 9 predicted proteins | sample Kivu_15m_20L_FD_129675 | JGI IMG/M metagenome (GOLD analysis project Ga0169931, IMG submission 129675) | Freshwater microbial communities from Lake Kivu, Western Province, Rwanda to study Microbial Dark Matter (Phase II) - Kivu_15m_20L... | ecosystem: Environmental > Aquatic > Freshwater > Lake ... | reverse complement strand
TGATATTGGTCTAGCAGGTGCAGGAGTCATTGGTGGTCTTGCAGGTGCAGGAGTTATTGGTGGTCTTGCAGGTGCAGGAGTCATTGGTGGTCTTGCAGGTGCCGGAGTCATTGGTGATATTGGTCTTGCAGGTGCCGGAGTCATTGGTGATATTGGTCTTGCAGGTGCCGGAGTCATTGGTGATATTGGTCTTGCAGGTGCAGGAGTCATTGGCAATGATGGTTTAATAACAGTTGTAGGAGATGAAGTAGTAGGAGTAGATTTTAATTTTTCAAAGTTACAATTATAATTTTTTTTGATATAAACACCTTCATTTGGTTTAGTAAATAATGAATCTTCATATAAATCATTACTACTTTTAAGATGACCTTTATTAGTAAAACCAACGCAATTACTTAAATTATCGCATACTTTTGATAAAGTATCAATGTTTCCTTCATAATCTTTTAGATTACAATCCATCAAATTATCCTTACTATTATAACCTTGAATAAAAACATATGAACTATTACTTTGAAAATCTTCTCTTCTATTTAGACGGGAGCTATTTGTATTTAATAAAAATAAGACAATAATAGCTACTAAAATAATTAAAATGCACTCAGATTGATTCATTATATATTAAATACTATATAAAATTTTTAATTGAAAACTCTTTATTATAATAATGAAAAAAATCACTTATAGTTGTTCCAAATGTTTGATGTGTTGTATTACTAATTTTAGTATTGATATGTATCTTAGCCTCATAATTACTTTCATAAGGTATAAATTTATGTATTATATGATTTTGAATAATTTCTTTAGTAAAATAATTTTTACCATCTATATATGGTTTATACAAATTAAGCATTAAAAGTAAAATATAAAAAAGATTATTATGTTGTCTTAAACAATTATAACACAAATTACATAATTCTGTAAATCTTTTATAATGCTTACTTTCTAATCCACCCATCATATCAATCATATCATTTGTTAACCTAATTTCATCCATTCCAAATGTTTTTTTTGTAAATACTTTAGGATCATAACCAAGTATATAACTAAAATCAATATGAAATAAATATCCGTCTTTAGATACCATGATATTATCAAGATGTCTATCACCTATACCTAATAAATAACTAATTACACAATAACCAGCACAACTATGAATAAATCTATTTCTTAATATTTCAATTGAAAGTTCTCCATTATTTTCAATTATAAAATTTTGAATAGTAAATTTTAATTTAGTATGAATATTATAAAGTGTTTCAGAATTTGGTACTATTTCTATAAATCCATCATCAGTTGTTATGGGTAATATATTATAATTTATTAAATGTAAATCAATATCTAATTCTTTTTTAACAATTAATCCCATTAAATAAATAATTTTTATAATAATATGATCTTTTCTTATATCTTCTTTTTTATGCAATATAGAAAAATTAGTATTTGAAATTGAATTATTACTATTTTTCTTAATACAATTAAATGTTAATAATACAGGTTTTGTCGCACTATTTTTAATTTCAATTTTATCAATATCTAATCCTACAGTTATTTGATTTGGATTAATTGGTAAACTTATAGGACATATATTAAAATATTTTTCCTTTTTAATATGTGTATTAATTTCATCAACTAAATTTATATCATCACCTGAATATAATAATATATTTGACATATCCTTTATAAATTTATTACTATTTTTTAATACCTTCAAAAATTTACTTTCATCTATTGAATTTTGTAATTTTTTCTCTACTTCTCTGTATATATGACTAAATTCAGAATCATATTTTTGTATATTTAACTCATAGTAAAAATAATTTAAAAATAAATAATTAATTTTTGATATATCTATTAAATAATCTGTTATTTGACATTTTATTGTAGAACTATTTTTTATATTTACACAACTATCTATATTATCTATATTTTCATTATCATATATATTACAATAATATCTTATAGAATATACTAAATATGGTAAATATGATATTAATTCATTTATTGTTGAATTACTTAAACTCTCAAATATATATTTTCTAATACTTTTATTATTTATACACGGATATAAACATATTATGGAATCTTCTGGTGAAAAACTTTCATTACAACCTAAGGCACATGATAAATAAACACATGAAAAACATCTCTTTTTATATAATAATTCGTTTATTTCTTTTTTTTCCTCATTTGTTAATTTATTCCATTCAATTGATTTTAATAATGGAATTAACCATTTTGAATGGCCTGCAAAATAATTCCTATTTATCCATAACATTTCTCTTTCTTTCCGTGTATATTTATGATCTGGTAAATAATACTGAATTTCTTTCAAACTTTGTAAATAAAATTTTGATATTTTATACCATGATTTACTTACTGATGCCATCTTTTTATATGATGCTATATCTAATGTTATATTGGAAAATATCTTTATTAAATCTGATATTTCTAATATTTTAATTATGTATTTATAACATTTTAAACATACTCTTTCTTCATTTGGTTCATATCCAAATATTTGCAAAGTTTTGTTTTTTATCGTTGTTGGTATGTAATTCTTTATATCTAATAAATTATATTCAGGTTTAGGACAATTATCTATAAATTTTGGTATCTTAATATAACAGGAACAACATTCATAACAGAATATTCCTCCACAGTTTCTACAATGATGTTTTCTTCTAAATATACCAAAATATTTATCACATACTAAACATTTTTCTATAATTGTATCACTTACCCATGAATTTCTCCTTCTTTCTTCATTTAAATTTATAAAACTATCATCTATCATATAAAATTTTTCATCTTCCATAACTCTACAATTAATTAATATTATTTTTTTATATAATTATTAAATTATCTCATATTAAATTTATACTGTATATATATAATTATATATATATGAGCTTTACAACTTATGTAACAACTTGGAATAATGATCCTCTCGTCCAAATTCAAGATATGATTAACAAAAATGTAGTTCTTAATAATACTAGAATTGTTTTAGCTTTTGCTAGTTTTAACTTTAACTCTACTGATTATATACCCGGGTTTGGTAGTATTTCTATGCAGCAAGTCCAACAAATGACTAATTTAGTTCATTCTCATGGTGCTAAAATTAGTTTATCAGTAGGTGGTGCTACTTACCCATTTTATGGTTCAGATCTTTATCCTAGACCAGGTGATTTGGCAAATAATATAAATCAAGTTATTATTAAATGTGGTTTTGATGGTGTTGATTTTGATATTGAAGATTATTATGGTAATGTGCCAAGTGATTTTGCCAATCAAGCAGGTTCTCTTATAAATACTCTTAGAAGTCTTAATAATGGATTGTATATTTCTTTAACTACACCTGCTCAAGCATGGGCATCAGGTTGTTATCAACAACAGCTTCTAAACTTAACTATTGGTAATCTTAATGCTTGGCAACCTATGGAATATGATATTTGGGTTCAATCTGGCTATACCTACGCACAACAAATACAATACGACATAAATTATTATGTTAATAATTGGTATGTTAATTCATCTAAAATAGTTTTAGGACTTATGCCTGGTAAGGATGATACTTCAAGAGATTTAACATTACAAGATGCACTTAATAGTACATCTTTTGCTATTGAAAATAAATTACAAGGTATTATGACATGGGACGCCGATTTAGATGCCCTAGGTATTGATGGTAATGCTCCATATGCTTATTCACTAGGTATTCAAAGTATGCTATCAAAACATAATTATAGTATATATATTAAAACTTTTACTTAGACAAAAAAATATATATGATTAAAAATTTTATTTATATTTTTTTGTAATACTTTTTCTAATAAAACTATTTGATTATTATCTATCCATATAGTGTATTTACCTTCTATTATGGTTATTTTAACTATATTGAAACCTCTGTATAATTTTATTATTTTATTAAGCATTTCTTCAGTAATATTTATAGTTTCGTTAAATATAATATTGTTTTGTTTTATTTCTAAAATTTCTAATATATCTATATCATCCTTACTTATTATAGCATAGTTATTTATATCACTTTTGTTTGTTGTATAAAAAAATGAAACTAAATATATAAACGCCATATTATTACTATATAAAAAATATAAAAAAAATAAATGTTTATTGTAAAAATTTTTTTGGTATATTATTCCATTTTTGTATTAAACTAGCTATTTGAGGACATTTGTATTGAAACGAAAAATTTCTATTAATTATGTTATCAATATTACTATTTAGATATTGTAAAACATCAATAACTGCTTTATCTGTATAATCTAGTTTAGTAAATATTTTATCAAAATTATTTTCAATCCAACATAATAAACAATAAATATAATAACTCTGATGTTCTATTATATTAACACAATTAACTAAATATTTATAATTATTTATTTTCATTACAATCATATTTGAATAATATTTCTTCCAAATATCATCCATTATTTCATCAGGTAAAATTTCACTGTCATTCCCTATTTCTCTCCAATGTGGTTTATTTAATAAATCTTCAAAATGATATAAGTAGCAATAAACTCTATACAAATTTAGAGGATTTTTATAATTTGGAAAGTGTGTGTAATATTGTGCATGAACTATCTTACCATATAAAGCATGATTGTCTGCTAATAAATGATGTTTCGTTTCATCATATTGACTAGTAATAAATTGTAAAAGAGATTCATCATATTTATCTAATTTAATCCTAAAAATTGGCTCCCAATTTAAATCATGCAGACAAATAGTTCTTCCAAATTTTATTTGTTCTTGTATCCATTCTTCCATTATTTTATACAAATCAATTACTTTTTATATATATTATTGTGAATATTATAAATATTTTATAATAAATTCATTTTTTTTACATATATATAGAGCTTAAAATGATATAAAAAAATTGATTTTTTTTTTTAAAAATAGATAAACATATTTAGAAGATGACAAATAATAATAATTTTACATATAAAAATTTTATGTATGGTTGGTTGGCAGGTGTTAATGCAGTAATTGTATCACATCCTATAGATACTATAAAAACAAATATACAAGAGAAGAAAGTTATAAATTATAATTTTAGATCATTATACAAAGGTTTGAGTGCTCCACTTGTTGGTGTTGGTTTAGAAAAAGCAGTTGTTTTTGGTATTTATGAAACCACTAGGAAATATACAGGTAGTGATGTTATTAGTGGTGCGCTGGCTGGAACGAGTGCTAGTTTTGTTGTTGCACCTTTTGAAAGAATTAAAATATTATTACAAACTAATCAAACTATTTCTAAAGCAAATTTAAATAGAAGCTATCTTTTCCAAGGATTAAGTGCTACATTTACAAGAGAAACACCTGGATTTGCTATATATTTTGCCACTTATAATAAATTGAAAAGTCTTCGTAATGATTGGTTGTCAGAAAAAGAAAATATACCAAATATTTCTATGATTGAATCATTTGCTTTTGGAGGATTGGCAGGAATTTCTTCTTGGATATTCATTTATCCACAAGATAGAATTAAAACTCATATGCAGGCGCTTAAAGATAGAAAAATATCATTTGGTGAAGGATTTAAAGAAATTTTACAAGATGGTGGATACAGAGGATTTTACAGAGGATTTCATTACGCACTTATGAGAGCTATACCACTTCATGCTACAGCATTTATGACAATGGAAATGTGTAAAAAGTATTGTTTGTAAATATAGAAAATAATTTTTTTTATTAAATATAAGTGACAGAGATTTACTAATCACTGCCGAAGCTGTTTAAAACTGCAGCTTCCTACGTGCTTCCTCCAACGCTTTCCTCTGTCCCTTAATAGAAGGAGGGGCCGAGTTGTCAGGTCTATGAGGGGGTGTAGATGGGGCTGCCAGCGGCAGGCACAGTTTCTTGCGGATACCACCGTTTCGGCGGTGGGCCTTGAAAAGCACGGCGGACATGCCCTGTTTTCTAAGGCCATGTATTTCTTTGATGGGCTGGGGTGAAGCTACCATTGGTAAATTCTAAGACTATCAAATACCCTTATGTTTTCAATTTTTTTTACTCAGCATTTGGTTTGCTATTTCTATCCAAATGGCGTGGTGAGATGCTTCTTTTTCGTTTTTTTGTTGAAGGCTCTATAATAGACGATGACACCTTTTTGGTTGATTGAGGTGCTGCCATTCCTCCACCATGCGCTTGCCAAACAGAACGACAAGCTCTTGGTGTTTTCAGGGGTTTAGGAGATTCTAAAACCATCCTTGAAATGGCATTCATCGCCTCATTATATTGCTGGGCTGCGGCAGCAGTAGCCGGTGAAGCCGCATGAGGCGTTGCTACATGTTGGCAAGGTGTAGAAGGGGGCGTTTGTGGTTCCATTATACGATGAGATAGTTTAGTATATAAAAATTTTTCAATTTTTTAATCCTTATTATAAGAAATGTAGGTAAATAAATGAACCATGCATTTACTCATGGATAAGCCTATTAACTAGACTTAGTCTTCGGCTTTATAGGGGACCACAACGGATCAACCGGCTTTGTTGAGGAATCCCTCGGGGTGGTGGGTGCGGGAGCTGGAGCTGGAACTGGAACCTGATTCATTAGAAATAATATTCAAATAATATTGAAAATTCAATTTTTATCATATAAAAATAAATATAGGCTTTCTCTTTTATTCAAGCCTTAAACACAGCCTTAAGCACTTTGGAAATCTGGATTCCATTGAGACCAACCAAACGCAACATAGCATTGGCATCATCACAGTCCAACAGACCTAAATCTGCCAGACACTGGACGCCCTGATCCGCAAAGCCGACTTTTGGCTTATCAATGAAAGCTTGGCAAATCGGCGCTGAACCAATGCCAAGCGCCACTAATTCACCTAAAAGCGGCGATGCTTGTTTTTTGGGCTCCGGAGGAGGAGATTCCGATTTCCTCTTTTGAGGTTGAGGAGGTGGAGTTGCCTGTTTTGGCGGTTGAGGAGGTGGAGTTGCCTGTTTTGGCGGTGGAGAAGGAGATGCCTGTTTTGGTAGTTGAGGAGGCAAAGAATCCACTTTCACCGTTTCGGTAGGCAATGGAGCCGTATACTGATGTTGGACCATAAGCTTTGTATACACACTATCAGCAGGTGCTTGCCTAGATTCCAAACGGATCGCATCATTCAGGTCCCTCATGACTGTCTGGATTTTTTCCAGGAACTCATCAAGTCGTTGCTTTTGTTCGGCACTGCCTAACTTTGCATCGCCTACGATTTGTTCGTAGTGCTCCTTAAAGAAAGAAGACTCTGGATGGCTTATGTATCGGAGACAGGATGCCAGAACATCCCATAGGTTCTTGAGGGACATACTCGTCTGGCACAACAAAATCATCCCCCGGGTGCAACAGTACGGAGGTAAGGCATCCGCTGCCATCCGAAACAGTTCAGGCTTGCTAAAAATGGTAGGCATAGCATAAAACCTCTAAATTATATATAATTTCAAATTTTTTATATAAATATATAAAAAGTATGATATATTCTATAATAGCCTATTTTTAAGTGATTCTACGCTAAAATGTATATTATCAACAGGAACGAAATTATACATTAAATCAAATCTTTCTGGTTCCTTATCAAACAGTATATGTGCTTCTTTACCCATACCTATAGAATATCCTAATTCAAGATGGGCTGATTTACCTGCTGGCATTACCATTACCACTATATCTGCTGAATCTATATGTCTCTTATCAAAATCAAAATTATTTCTAGCAGCATCACATGTAAGAGCCTCCTTGTAATTCCAACCTCTTTTTTTAGCATATTCAAATAGATATTGGTCGGCATCTGGTCCTGGGGTAATCCATTGATCGAAAGCATCATATTTTGGCCGTAATTCAGCAGCTATACTGGTTATTTCAGCGTTTTTTAGAGCACCTATTATATAAATCTTCTTTTTCATCATAATAATTATATATATGGATTAATCTTTATATATAATAAAAATTGAAATATATTAATATATGAATATTTTATCAGCATGAAAGCCGTCCAAATCCCCGAACCAAAGAATTGGTCGTCCATTAAGGACGCACTTAAACACACTGAAAAATGCCTGAAGGAGTTAAATCTTACAGGCACCCTTCCGTCTAAAATGGTCGATCATTTCTGGATGTTGGAGGCCCACCTCAACAACAGAAAGCATAGAAGGCTGGCGGCTCACATTTTTGAAGTCTACACGTCCATAGAAGATGGACGGTGCGAGTCAATTCAACAGACTCTCGAGAATCTGTTGGAAGCACTGAAATGCGCCAATCAAAGGCGCAAGCAACAGCTCGCCCTTAAAAAGGCTGGCATTAGCAAGGCACAGTAGTCTCCATCAGTAAATCTGTCGCCTTCACTTAAAAATTGAAATTTTTATATTTTAAATATTCAATCATAATCTTACACATTCAAGATGACAATTCCAAAAGCATTGCTCCGCATCGTGCGTAGAAAGACTCACGTTGAAGCGAAAGTTGGCCATCGTCGTGGTGGGAAAAACTTTCCTCCAACAAATTCACCGATTTTTTGCATAATCAAACGGCTCAGTGATGCCTACAAAAGAAAGCGAAATCGTGATCTCTATTACATCGCAAGGGCAATACTGCACTTTGCTCGTTCTAGAAGCTTTACCAAGCTTGATCGCTTGGCATCATTTGAGAGACGCTTTGGTGATATGGCTCTTGGCTTTTCTCTTCAAGATGCTATTAATGCTCTTGGTGTTGGAGCAATGAGAAAACTTGACTTTGGAGAGCAGATGCCAACAAATGAGCCAAAGACTTGGTCTACATCAAACTAAAGTTTTGATGTGTAAAATTATTTTTATAATATACAAAAAATATAGAGTATAAATTTATATTTTCTTATTTTTATATATATGAAGGTAGTAATTAATTCTGATATTACAAAAAATATTAAATTTACAAATAAAAACATTTACATAATAATAAATACAGTTAATGTTATTAATAATTCTACAGTTGAAGTTGAAAAAGACACAATTATATTACTAAAAATTAATAGTGGTAATTTAATATTTCAAAATGGTTCTAAATTAATTGGTTCTGATATAGATTTTGGATTATGTAATGATAATTATTCAGTTGTAAATCATTTAACTAGTAATAATAATAAATTAGTATTTAATGGTAATAATACTAGAATTAAAGTAAAATCTTTATCGGTTAAATATATTGAAACAATACGTTTTAATAATATTTTAAAGGAAAATTATGATATCTATAAATTGATATCGTTATTTTTATATAAAAATGGTATTGAAATAATTAATTCTAATATTGATGCTGATAAAATTTATATAAATAATCCATCTCAAAATGGTATGTATGTTAATAATTCAGTTGTAAATATAAAAAAAACTCTTAAAATACAAGTTGAAAGTAAATTTATTAATGGCACTGGTTATGGTTTATTTTATTTTGAAAATAATAATTTAAATCAACAATTAGTTAAAATTAAATCAGGAACTAAAGTTTATTTACATGGTTCTAGATTTTATCCTATAATTAATAATATACCTTATGCTGCTTCAGTAGAATCTGAATGTATACCTCAACCTGTCAATAATACATATTATTCTTATGATTGTATTGTTAAATGTTGTCTTAATGTTATAACTTCAAATAATAGTGTTATTGGCTCAACTGGTATTACAGGACCTACTGGTCCTACAGGTTCTGGATCTTCTGTAAATATTAGCAACGGACCTACTGGTTCAATTTTATTTTATTATGGAACTGGTATAACTGGTTCATCATTATTAACATTTAATCCAACATTCGGTCCTAGTGGTGCTTTTAATATAGCAGGTAAATTAAATGTTGATGGAATTATAGACCCTATCGCTTTAGAACTAACAAGACAAGTAGGAATAACTAGTGGTATTACAGGTATGTGGATTGATGATGGATTTAATTTACGTTTTGATAATCTTTATGTATTAACAAATACAAGTAATACTGGCACTTCAGGTTTAACAGGTCCAACGGGAGAAACAGGTCCAACAGGGATAATAGGACCCATCGGGGCTACCGGTGAAACAGGCCCAACTGGAATAGCTGGTGATAAATATTTATCATATACCGGTAATATTACTATTGATCCTAATTTACCACCACTTTCATTTGTAATTGGAACTCAGCTAGCATATATAACTGGTAATAGTATAATTGTTAACGATCAAAGTAATCCAACTTTAAATAATTTTGAAGCATTAGTAGCTTCTTATAATTCAACAACTGGAGTTATGAATATAAATAATACATTTAATATTAACGGCACTTTTACCACACCAACTATTTATAATGTAAATTTAGATGGAATTAATGGTCCTACTGGACCTACGGGTTCAACAGGTTTACAAGGATTTACAGGTGAAACTGGTTTTACTGGTTCACAAGGTCTAACAGGTCCTACAGGTGTAGCAGGAACAAACGGTAATGATGGTGCAACAGGTCCTACAGGTGTAGCAGGTACAAACGGTAATGATGGTGTAACAGGTCCTACTGGTCCTACAGGTCCTACTGGTACAAACGGTAATGATGGTGCAACAGGTCCTACTGGTGCAAACGGTAATGATGGTGCAACAGGTCCTACTGGCGTTGCAGGAACAAACGGTAATGATGGTACAACAGGTCCAAATGGAGAAACAGGTCCAACTGGTGTAGCAGGGCCAAACGGTAATGATGGTCCGACTGGTCCAAACGGAGAAACAGGTCCTACTGGCGTTGCAGGAACAAACGGTAATGATGGTGCAACAGGTCCAAATGGAGAAACAGGTCCAACTGGTGTAGCAGGGCCAAACGGTAATGATGGTCCGACTGGTCCAAACGGAGAAACAGGTCCAACAGGTGTTGCAGGAACAAACGGAGAAACAGGTCCAACCGGTCCAAACGG
>Ga0169931_10013949_pt1 | contig 10920 bp, 14 predicted proteins | sample Kivu_15m_20L_FD_129675 | JGI IMG/M metagenome (GOLD analysis project Ga0169931, IMG submission 129675) | Freshwater microbial communities from Lake Kivu, Western Province, Rwanda to study Microbial Dark Matter (Phase II) - Kivu_15m_20L... | ecosystem: Environmental > Aquatic > Freshwater > Lake... | reverse complement strand
CTTATCTTGTTTTGTAGGTTCAATAATGATTCAGTAGTTGCTTTCTGTATAGTATCTGGAACATTGGCGTATAAAGCCCTTACATGTTTTGCCGCATCTTGCTTTGTGGCATGGCAAGCAACCATCTCGCCTGTGTCTGGCTTGATTACGGCAAATCCAGAGCAACCTTCAATATCGGTAGCGACTTTGTATGGCATGGGGATTATTCTACCTGTCTTGCTCTTTAGGTTCGGTTTCTACATTATCGGTGGGTTTCTCCGCATTATCGGTGTCTACCTCGTTATTTATTATCAGGTCGCTGGATTTAACGCCCATTCGCATTATGTCTAGTTTCATCTGTTTATCTTAACTTTCACATACCGAGCGTTTTCTTTATCTACCACATTAGTTACTTCCATTTTCAACCCTCTTGGTAAAGTGACTTCGTTCAAGCGAGTGAAGCCCGCAATCTCTACCATCATAGGGTCTTCTTGAATTATATCGTAGCCAAATAGTTTGCTTGAAACCACATCAGATGCTAAGGCTGGTTGCCCAAAGGGAACATCTATCTCCAATACTACTGGCTTACCTTCAATAACTGTTGAATTAGCAAAGGCTTCCGCTACTGCTGGATTAGGGCTAGTGCTTGAATAACCATTTTCAAGAATTGTGTCTCCTACTTTCAATTGCGTAAATCGCCCATCAGTATCTGACACTCCACGATAAACAGTTGTGTTGTATTGAAAACCAGCACCTGCTATAACTCCGTCAAGAGTTCCAATTATCGCCTCGTCTTCTGCGGAAATAGAACTTTTTCCTCCACGCAGAAAACTATTTATATCTTCATAAGTTCCTTCTGCCTGATATCCTGCTACTGACTTCATTTGTTCTTCCGAAAGTGTTTCAACATAAGCATCTTGGTCTTCTTTAAGGGCTGCGTGTATTTCATTGTCTTGTCCTGCTGTGAAAGTTCGTGAAGGCACGGAAGAACGACCACCGCCCCTGCCTCCCGCATGACTTTGCTGGTTATGTTTTCCGGGAGCATGTTTTTCTAAATAATTTTTCTCAAATCGCATTAGAACTGGCATCGCTATTTCTGTTTCCCTAATCTCACTTGGCTCAATAGTGCTAATCACCCAATACCCCCTTATTTTCTGTTGAACCTATTGTGAATTTTAACAAATTGGCTTGTTGATTAAAACCTTCTGCGTCTAGTAAAGCAACCCAAGTTGAATACCATCTAAGGCTATGACCACCACCTGCTCTTCCTCTTTGTGGTGTATTTTCTTTTAGTTTCCAACTACCTTCCATCATATGTGCTGCTTCATGTAATAATGAAATTTTAGTTGTGCCACGACTTCTAACTATAAATACTGGTATATCTTTATCTTTAAATGGACTATCGCTCGGTAATTTATTGGTTAATCCTGCTGCCACTGCTGCCTCTATTGACTTGCCCTTAAATTGCTTATCTCCATCACTACTGGTAGAAAATACTCTATTGCCATAACCATACTTGTTTAATACTTCTGTCATATAATCATCACACTCGTCTGGTGTTAGTAAAACTTGATCCTTGTTCAAATTATCAAATACTAAACCTGCTCCTCTTTCTATATTCTGATTATCAACACCATCTTCATCGTCAATCCAATTTACATTTTCCCAAAGATTGTAAGTTTTACCATTTGGAAGTGTGGCTGTTCCTGCTGGTTTATTTATATCTATATTCTTTGGTCCTGCCCCACCACTACCGCCTCTGCGTCCGTGAGTTTTTTGATCGTGTTTGCCGGGAGCATGTTTCACTAACCACCAAGACTCTGCTTCTTTTCTTAATTTAGTTCCCAGTCTTGAAGCCCTACCATTACAAGAGCGACATAAAACTCTTAGATTCTTTCGGTCATATTTGGCTCCACCATCTTTCAATCTTTTCTTATGATCAACTGTTAAGTCTGATTTACTACCGCATCTTTGGCACTTGCCTATTCTTCTTTTCATTTCATTTGCTATTTTGCGCCATCTATAATCGTAGTTGCGCCAAGTTTCTTCGCCGTCAGCAAATCGATAATATCTTTTTTCAACAACCTTCTCAAAGACTGGGTCTGCTGGCACAATAACTGCTGTACATCTACAGTTTGGGTGATTAGTTGGCATAACATCACCAGTAGGAAATGCTTCTTCCCAGTCAATAGTGAGATTGTGTAATGGTCCACAAACAGAGCAAACTCTTTCATCTCTTGTGGTTTTCCATCTTTTTTGACTACCAGTAGGTAATAATCCTTGAGCGTCTGCTTCTACCCAAGAAAGATAGCGACCAGCATTGGCAGCATTAACAGTTTCCGTTCTGGCAATCCTTGTAGCCCTCTGAACTAACAGTCTATCTCGATATTCCTTACTTAACTTAGTTACTATTTTAACAGCCTCTTCATAACCATAACCTTCTTCTAATAAATCGTTAAGATTCTTCTCATAGAAATTACCTAGTGCTTTTGCTTGCCGAGCATCTAATCCTACAATTTTAGTTATTCTGTCTATTACTTCTTCTCTTTTAAGTTGTGTCTTTAGACTTCTAACAATAGTTTCTGCTACTGCTTTCTGTGTTTCTTTAGTGATGCCAAGTATTCTTGCTCCTGCTCTTTTCTGCGCCCATGCTATTGCTCTTGGATCTTGAGCAGTAAATGAAGATTCAACTCTTATTCTTTTGGGTAAACTCTTGGCACTGATATTTGCAGATGACGCAACTTGTTGTGCTAACTTTGGAACTGTTTTATCTAGCGAGGTAATAAAGTCTTGCCACCGAAATGCGATAGCAGCGTCCATTGGGTTACCTGCTTCAACTGCTTCTCTTATTGTTCTTAATACTGAAGAATTATCTAAGTCTTTGGGCATGGAAGATAAAGCCTTGTAGTAAATATCATATATTTCTTGCTCGTATTTATTTAATTTTGCGGTTGGGCTGCGAAGAACTGGGTCGTTTCTTTTTCTTGCCTTGGTAATAAATGGCATAACTAATAACGCTCTGCGTTTCTAGTCGTCATCGCCATCGTATGGTTCTTTTGTGTCTAACGCTGGCTCTTCGCTACCTCTATCTGCTTCTGGCTCTTCAGTTTCTTGTCCAAAGTCTAAATCATTATCTTTGCGACTAGCCATAGGTAGACCACCAAGACCTCGTAGATACTCTTCCATATCTTCATCTGGAGTGATTACGCCAGCAGTTGTTAGTTTGGCTACATAATCTGCTATCTCGGTCAAATCAACATGGCTGACATCTGAATAGGTTAATTCAGGAGTGCTTCCAATTTTCATACCATTCATTTTAAGTAAGCGAGGTATGGCGTGATAGTTAATTGTTTCGGCAATAGATTTACAGATAGCCTCAACTGCCATTGTCCATAAATCAATCTTGCTGCTACCCAAAGCAAATGAACCAACTCTTTCATGACCTAATAAAATAAAGTCTGATAAAACAGACATGGCAATTCTTTGGTCATATCTTGATATAACTTTATCTGTATCAAATTGCCTTGACCCACCAGAGTTGAGTAACTCTAGCGAAAACATCTTATTACCTCTGTCGTCAAATACTAATGGAAATACAACACCTTCTTGTTCATTTCTTTTTACATTTTGAACAATGCTAACAATACTGTCTTTTACTGCTTGTTGGTCTGCTGTTGCGGTAGAACTTAAATATTCTGGTGGCATGTAAGCAATAGGTAGTCCTGCTAAATCTCTTTCAATACCTATGGCTTCCATTTCCTCAATGCGTCTCTTAAAATACCATGGGCGATAAGCAGTTCTTAATAATGATTTACCTTCTGGATTATTCTTTGTTGTTGTTGTTCTGAACAGTAATGCTTTGTCGATAGGTATTCTATGTATGCCAGCACCATAGGGATCGATCTGTTCAAATCCTTGAATACCACCATCAACATCAAACAGCCAGTTGTTATGTGTCTCTTGTGCTCTAATTGGCCATTTACGCCAACCTATTTTTCCGTCACTAAAATTTGATTTACGAGTAGGGTCATCTGTCGCCATACCATCTCGTATTTTGTAAACTATTTCATGGTAAGCATATCCATAAACTAACATAGATAAAATTGAAGATATAGTGCTATCCCATGAATCGCTCATGTCATACAAGCACTGCTCTATGAACTCTGCTGTTTCCCTATCTTCTTCCTTATCGCTGACTGGCTCAACAGTCCATTCAAGTCTTAGAATAATCTTTTCTATAGCATAAAGAATTGAACCAATGACTGGGTCGTTCTCAGACATTTCGCGATAAACTTTTGCACCACGACGACCACGAAGCGATACTAAAAACTCTTCATATACTGTGCCACCAGTTCTTCTTAAACCAGTGGTACCGATTTCAGTTAAATCCGGTCTCTTTGGCATTTATATTTTACCTATCCGTATCGTCAGTAATATCATCAAAGTCATCTTCTCTTACTACCATCTTACTCGTTATGTAGAGTGCTTGGTTTTCAGTAAAGCCAGCGGACATTAGTGAAATAAACATTTCATGAAGTGCTGTTGCTAATTGCGCTAATGGGCTAAAAGAGTTATCACCCACACGAAAATCAGTCATCATTCACCTCATCTACTCCATCATTATACTCACCTGTTCCTACTTTACCCCGAAGTGAGGGCGAAAACAAAGCATCAATATATATTGGTTCGGCTTTTATTTTCAGTTTCCTGCGCATATTGCTTCTTTCTCTCTCTGTCTTCCCGCCCCATATGCCTGTTACATCAGTCTGTAATGCATAATCTAAGCATTCTTTCACCCAAGGGCATTTTGAACAAAGTGTTTTTGCTAATCTACCTGTCTGTCTTTCTGCGGTAGGAAACCAGACATCTGGATATGTTTGTGCACATATTTGAGAACCATCAAAGTTTGGATAGCGAATGGACAAAGTTCATACCAATTCTGGCTGCTTGACTTTTATAGCATCAACCTCACGGCTGTATTTCTCCAGCGAGGTGGCTAGTGATGCTGCCGTTAATAAACTCTCTATTTCTTTTATCTCATCATCTGAATAAGACAGCATTCTTTCGCGAGTGCGCCTTAATGCTCTATCGAGTTCTTTGATGATAATTGTGCTCATATCTAATAGTGTAAGGCATAAAGTCCTGATACTCTAACTGCCTACACAAAGGAGAACAAATGTTCGAATACTTAGCCAAAGTGGAAAAAGTTGTTGATGGCGATACAATTGATATTGCTATTGACTTAGGCTTTAAGTTGCACTACAAAACTAGAGTTAGACTAGCAGGCATAGACACAGCAGAAAAGAATACCGATTTAGGTAAGCAGACTAAAGAGTATGTCAGGGTCGCTTTAGAGGGTAAATCCTTTAGAATTAAAACAACCAAGCCAGACAAGTATGGTCGTATCTTAGGTGAATTGTTCCTACCTGACAATACAAGTTTCAATAAAAGTTTGATTGAAAAAGGGCTAGCAAAGTCTTATGATGGGGGTACTAAAACTGTCTGGACGGAGACTGAACTCAATGCTGAAAAAACTATTATCCCAAAATAGCGAACTCCGCCCTGACGGAATCTTTAATTGGAGTTTGCCTGCCTTCGCCATAAAGTTGAGTGACGGAACTAATTTTAATGTTTGTCCTGCTGCTGGGGCTTGTGCTTCTTTCTGTTATGCTAGAAATGGAACCTACTTATTCAGTAATGTAAGAGGACGTCATATTAAAAACTTAGAGTATGTTCTCTATCATCTTGACGAGTGGAAGTCTCAGATGCTATCTGAGGTTCAACATAAAAATATGAAGGGTAAGCATATCCGTATTCATGACGCTGGTGACTTTTTCAGTGATGAGTATTTATTGGCTTGGCTTGATATTGCTAACTTAACACCCGAGGTTACCTTCTATTGCTACACCAAAGAAGTAAATCGTTTCAAGCGTTTGGTTGAACCTAACTGCCCTACTAATTTTCGATACCTATATTCAATGGGTGGTAAAGAAGACCATTTAGTAGATAAAGAAAACGACCGTCACGCTGATGTATTCCCTGATGACGCGGCTATCTTAGATGCTGGCTATATGAACCAAGATGCTTCCGATTTACTTGCTATCACTTTACCTACTAACAAAATAGGCATACCTGCTAACAACATTAAGCACTTTAATAAGAAAATGCAACGAAGGACTTTCTCTGAATTACAAACAGAAAGAGATAGCGCTAAAGCCAATAAACTGGCGGCTAAATGAAAATCGAGTTCATTCCAGCAAGTCAGCAAGTACAAGACATTACTGAATCACCAGTGCCTGCAAAAACAGTTATTCCTGATTGGTATAAAAAAATAATGCCCAATCGTGATAATCCAAATATCAAAGCCTGTCCGCCGTTTTTAGAGTCTTTAACTCATGGATACATACAAAAGACTTGGGCTGATATTTATGTAAAAGAAACAAGTGACGGCATAACTATCGATGCGAGCCATCAACAGAACATTGTGAATTATCGAGAACCAAATGACTTGCCTGAAATGCATGGATACTTACATTTTCAATTTCTTTGGAATTCTGTATGGTCTCCAGTTTTTCCTCCTAATTTTTCAGGAATAGTTTGTCACCCACTCAATCGAATTGACTTGCCTTTTTATACTTTTTCAGGCGTGGTTGAGTATGATGAATTCCAACATGTCCCTCATGGCAACCTTCCTTTCTACCTAAAAAAAGATTTCACAGGATTGATACCGAAAGGAACACCGATGTATCAACTTATTCCTTTTGCTAGAGAAAATTGGGAGGCTTCAAATCGACAATTCAATCAAGAATTTTGGGACAAGCGCATGGCAGAAAAAGCCCCTGACCCTCATAATTTTTACAAAAAAAATATCTGGAAGAAAAAAGAATTTGAAAAGGAGAATTTATGATATTTCATAAGCATTTACTAATGAACACTAAAGTAAATAATCCGATGAAGTCTGAAGACGAAGCAATCGAGTTCTTGACCGAGTTAGTTAAAACGATAGATATGAAAATTATCAAAGGTCCTTTCGCCTCCTATGTAGATGTTGAAGGCAACCGAGGACTAACCGCCATAGTTATGATTGAAACTAGCCATGTCGCCTTTCATATTTGGGACGAACCATCTCCAGCCCTTTTACAATTCGACCTCTATACTTGCGGAGTGCTGAATCATAAAGCAGTACTTGAAACGATTAAATCTAAGTTTGCGGTTGTTCAATACGATTATGTGCTATTAGACCGAGAAAACGGATTTGTTACCGAGGAGCATGGGTTCGAATAATGGTTACTTGGGTAGCCCTGATATTAAGTTTTTTTGCTTTCAGTTTTGCTTTCGCGGCTTTTGTATTCGCGACTTTTATTTATTTTAGGGGACCTAAAGTAAGACCATTAGACCCTGATGAACTATTTGATTTACTCTTAGAGCAAAATGACGCCGACATTGTCTTCCGAGAAAAACCTTTTGACAACTAAATTTATTGTTCTGAACGTAACAAAAATCCTTGTATTGTGATCCTAAGTTCATTAGTGGCGGTAACAGGCGTAGTTCCATGCATCAAAGAACCTTCATTGTAAACTAAAGTGTTAAACTTTGGTTCAATCACTTTCAAGTCTTTCGAAATTTCATCTTGCCATATAAACAAACCGCCGTGATTAAACTGCCAATTTTTGTTCAAATAAATAGTGATGGCTTGCTTGGCATGACCATCTCCATGCCAATTGATCCAAGACCCCTTAGGCCATACATAAATCATTAACTTAAAATCTTTCAGAAGGCTTTGAAGAGTTTCTTTTTCAAATAGTCCGGTATTTTTTAAGAGAGGAATAATTTTGCTTCGCAGATAGAGCGGCATTTCATAGGCAATAACAGGTGTTGATTCTGTTATTAAATCTGAATGCCAACGAAAGTTAGTCCAAGTAGTTATTTTTACTTCTTCTTCAGTTAAGTCTAATCCCCGCGTTAATCTATAACCTAAACCACCAATTTCATGACAAAGTTCCTCAGGCAATATATTTCCGATAATTTTCATTTAATGTCTCCACCATTTATGCGCCACAAAAATAATATACAAATTTAAGAATTGAAAAGTAATACTCTTGTCCCAATTATGGTATTGAATTGAAATACCCCAGTTGTCTGTAACACCCTTAAATACTCGCATTTTCATCTCTTTCTACTATAGTTTTCGTATCAACAAAATATACCGCATCTAGACTACTTCTGTTCAAGGTTTGTACTGCCTCTTTTTTAGTTTGAACTAAAGGCTCTCCAGCAAGGTTGAAACTTGTATTAAGAAGCATAGGGCAGCCAGTTTTTTCAAAGAAGCATTTTAGTAAGTCAAAAAGAAAGCCCTCTTTAACTGTTTGTATCCTACTAGTGTTATCTACATGAATAATTCCGGGCACTAAATCTATTGTTTCCGCTTTAGCGTCAAAATTGATAGTCATATATTCTGATGAAGTAAGTCCTAAAGTATCAAAATACTTATCAAATTCAGACTCTAATATAACTCCAGCGAAAGGTCGATACCATTCCCTTTTTTTTATCTTGTTAACGATTTCTTTACAGTCTGTATTTCTTGGGTCAAAAAGAATCGACCTGTGCCCTAACGCCCTTGGACCAGCCTCAGGACTGCCATCAAAAATGGCTAAACTCTTTTGGTTGATTAACAAGTCCACTAAATGTTCTATATTTGACACTCTTTTACCAAAAGTTCTAAGGTCTAAGTCATAAAAATGAAAAAAGTTATCCTTAGACTTTTTCGGCTTCTTGCCAGTTTCTAAAACATATTTCATCATAGCCGCTCCGATAGGCACACCTGTATCGTCTGCTACTGGTTCAAAATGGAAAGTAACATCTTTTAAGTTTTTTAGATAGAAATTATTAGCAACTACATTTAATCCATAACCCCCAACGAGGCAAACATTGCGGACCTCAGTTTGCTCTACATGATATTTAATTAACTCTAGCACCGCTTCTTGGGTATCAATTTGAACTTGTTTAGCCAAATTCGCATATTTTAAGTAGTTTTGATTATTTATATCTTTAGTTATTTTGTCTTCTTTATTAAAGAAACAAACAGGGTCTGAATCAGTAAATAGTTCAGCCCTCGCAACGGCGTTATGAAACAGTTTGTGGTTTTCATTGTAAGTCCCATAAGAAGAAAGACCCATAGTTTTGCCATTTTCTAAAGGATTTTGCCCTATCATCGTCGTGGCTGCTTCATAGACTTTGACGATGCTTAAAAAGTTGTTGAGAGTAATTTTTGTATCAGGGTAAAGACTTTCTAAAGACTTTACAGCGTTTCGCCTGCTTAGAGAGATATTAGGCAGAAACCAAAAGTTTTTTTGTAAAGGTTTAAGAAAGTTATCTTTGTCGCATAGATATACAGACTCTGACTCTCTAGCCACTTCTTCATTCTCAACAAACAAGATGGAGCCGTTTCGGTCAATTACGAAAACTAAGCAACTTTCAAATCCGCTATTGAAGTAGGCAAGGCTGGCATGTGATTGATGATGAGTCAGCGCTGAAAAATTTTCTAAAGATATGTTAAATATCTTTTCAATGTAGCACCGATAAACTGTTTCAATACCGTATTCATTATTATCGGGAACTGTGTAAAGCGCATGGTCTATCGGCCCTACTAAATTTTCTTTTAATAATTCTAAGGCTTTGAAAGGGTGCTTATCTCTTTTTTTTCTAGAAATTCTTTCTTCTTTACAAAAAAATTCAATTTCGCCGTTATTCAATACACATACGGAACTATCATGGGCTATATTAAATGCCAGTATTCTCACTACGATTCCTCGCGCTGGGGTAACTACTTCCTTTTATTTTTACTCGTTCTTTACAAGTAGAACAATATCCAATAAATCCCATAATTACAATCTTGGTATAGACCAGTCATTGACTTGCGTTAAAGATAAAGGAACAGTTCCAGATATCATTTGATAGTTTCCACTTAGTTCTGTTAGCGCCCAAACTAAAGCATCTAATCTGTCTGGAGATTTTCTAGAATCCGGTGTCCATAAAACCATTTGGTCTTCTAATTGTGGGAATCCACCGACATGATGAACTTTACCTTGCTCATAAAGTGCTGATATAGGTTCTGCTCTTGTGGTCTTATTTCTTGTGGCGTGAACTTTTTTTACTGGTGCATTTCTATCTACTTGTTGGATAACCATAGCCACCATATCTCCACCATTATTTACTTCTGCAACTATTCTATCTGCTCGCCATTTAGTGTATGCTTGTAATGCTCTTTTACTCCATTCATTAGGTGTTGCTCTTAATGTGTCGTCTGCCAAAACATAGAAGTTCTTATCTACACCAAGACCGCAGGTAATAATTCCAGTTTCATCAGAGTTTTCACCACCCGTTACCGCAGGGTCTACACCTACAACAACTCTAGTTAGTCTAGGTAATTCATCAATACTTATTCGACTATCTTCTATCCAGTTTCTTATCCATAATGCTCCTTCAGCCTGTTCAAGTATTTCACCATAAAGTTCTTGTCGCCCAGTTCTAGTTCCTTCATATCGGCTTCTTAATTCTTTTAGTGCATTCCCTGAAAGGTTCTTAGCATTATCAAATGTGCTACCTCTTGTTAAGTTTATTGAGCCGTCTGTTCTGCTAACCCACTCACGAAGCAACCTTATTGGTTTGGGTGTAGTGGTCACTACTACTCTTGGTCTTTCACCAATACGCAATGCTGGTGCTAATCCTTCTGTCCATGATTCGTATGGATATTGCCATGATGCTAATTCGTCTAGCCAAGCACCTGAAAGGTTAAGACCACGACCTGCATCTGGAGAGTCTGCACCAAAAGTATGTATTCTTGCTCCACCAGTGAAATCAATTTTGTGTGAAGATTTATTGTAGATATAATCCTTTTCGTTCTGTAATCCATTGTGTTGTAGTGCTTTTAGTAATCCGCTT